>JADMIO012784744.1_pt1:0-42500 | contig 103384 bp, 79 predicted proteins | sample 8958161 | NCBI WGS metagenome assembly JADMIO01 (sample SAMN16585339, study PRJNA669376) | soil metagenome | isolation source: Crop rotation soil | place: USA: Cullars Rotation, Alabama | collected 2011
GCCGCGACTTCAAGTCACGTGAATTCCAAGCTTCGGATCCCACTGTGCTGGAAAGACGATGCAGAGCCGTGACGAGCGCGTCGACGTCATCGGGCGTGTTGTAAAGCGCCAGCGAGGGACGCACGGTTGATTCCAGCCCGAAGCGGCGGAGGATCGGCTGTGCGCAGTGGTGGCCCGAGCGCACGGCGATGCCTTCGCGGTCGAGCGCCTTGCCGACGTCCTCGGAGCGGCACTCGTCGAGCACGAACGAGATAACGCCGGCCTTCTCGTGCGCCGTGCCGATGATGCGCAGGCCCGGCACGCCCAGCAGCCCCTGCGTCGCGTGGCCCAGGAGCTCGTGCTCATAGGCGGCGATGTTGCTCATGCCGATGGTCATTAGGTAGTCGATCGCCGCTCCGAGGCCCACCGCATCGGCGATGTTGCCGGTGCCCGCTTCGAAACGCAGCGGCGGCCCGTGGAACGTCGTCTTCTCGAAGGTGACGTCCGAGATCATGTTGCCGCCGCCCTGCCAGGGCGGCATGGCCTCGAGCACGCTCGGGCGGCCGTAGACGACGCCGATGCCGGTCGGGCCGAACATCTTGTGTCCAGAGAACACGAAGAAGTCCGCGTCCAGCGCCTGCACGTCGACCGGCATGTGCGAGACGGATTGCGCGCCGTCGACCACCGCTAGAGCGCCGTGACGGTGCGCCATGGCGACGATATCCTTCGCCGGCGTGATGGTGCCGAGCGCGTTGGAGACTTGGCTCACCGAGACGATACGGGTGCGCGGATTGAGTAGCTTCTCGAACTCGTCGAGGATGATCTGCCCAGTGTTGTCGACCGGAGCGACGCGCAACACGGCGCCTTTCTCGGCGGCGAGCTGCTGCCAGGGGACGATGTTGGCGTGATGCTCGAGGTGCGTGACGACAATCTCGTCACCCTCGTTGACGTTGCGTCCGCCCCACGCCTTGGCGATGAGGTTGATGCCCTCGGTGGCGCCGCGCACGAAAATGATGCTTTCCGGCGCAGGCGCGTTGATGAACGCCCCCACCTTGGAGCGCGCCGCCTCGTAAGCGTCCGTCGAGCGCGCCGCAAGCGTATGCGCCGCACGGTGGATGTTGGAATTCTCGTGCTCGTAGAAATACGCGAGGCGATCGATCACACATTGCGGCTTCTGCGTCGTCGCGGCGTTGTCCAGCCAGACGAGCGGGCGGCCGTTGACGTTCTGCTGCAGGATCGGGAAATCGCGCTTGATCGCATAGGGATCGAAGGGGCGAACGCCGCTGATGCCGGTTGCCGGTGCGCCTAGCCCCGGCTGGTGCTGGAAGTTCAGCCCGCTCAGGTCGAGCACTGACACTTGATAGGCGAATGGAAGCGTCGAGCCGGTAGCGCCGCCGCCGGACGCCGGCGTCGCGCCGTTGCCGGAGCGCGGCGACGGGTCATAGGCCGGGGCGGCGCCGCGATCTAGGAACGAAAAGGTGTCGCCCGGTACGGCTGAACCAAATGCCGGGCCCTGCAGCGTGCTCGGACCATACGGCGATGGCGCATCGTCGAAGCTCGGAATAAGCGACATCACGCCGCCCAGCGAATAGGGAAGCGTTGCGAAGTCGGCGTCGCTCGGAATGCCGCGCGGCGCCGCTGGCGCAGAAGGCGCACCACTGACGGGTAGTGGAGCCGGTGGCGTCGGGACCGGCGGCACGAGCGGTGCCGCGGGGCTGCCCTTACCGCCTTGCGGCTTGATGAAGCTCGGCGAGGGCGAAGATTGTGCCTGCCCGAGCAGCGGCTCGATGGCGAAAACCGGCGCCGACGGCTGCGCGGCGCCCGACGCCGGGATCGGCATCGGCGGCAAGCCGGGGTTGAGGTTCGGCGACAGCGGCGGCTGCAGCGCCGGCACGCCGGGCAGCGAGTTATAGATCGGCTCCGCCGCGAACACCGGCGCCGACGGCAATGCGGCGCCCGGCCCCGGCATCGGATTGGATGGCGGGCTCGCATAGAAGGCGTTCGCCATCCGCGCGATGGCGGAGACGTCGGGCAACGATGCGGCCGGCGAGAAACGCGTCAGCTCGCTCGTGCCGGGGGACGCCGCCTGCGAAGCAGCGGCGGCGCCGTCCGTCAGATCACTTCGCGGCGGGGTAGTCATGGTACTTACCTACTTCGACATCATCGAGCACGCCGAGCGCGTCTTCCGTGTGAACAGCGAGCGAGCAGTAGAGCGAAATTAGGTAGGAGGCGATGGCCCGCCGGTCGATGCCCATGAAGCGCACCGACAAACTGGGCGACACTTCGCCAGGGACGCCCGGCTGGAACAGCCCGACGACGCCCTGCTTCTTCTCACCGGTGCGTAGCAAGAGGATCTTCGAGGTGCCTTTGTTGGTCAGCGGCACCTTGTCGGACGGAACGAGTGGTAGGCCGCGCCAAGTAAGGAACGGCGAGCCGAACAGCGTCACCGTCGGGGGTGGCACGCCGCGCCGCGTGCATTCGCGGCCGAACGCGGCGATGGCGCGCGGGTGCGCGAGGAAGAACGACGGCTCCTTCCACACCTTGGCAATCAGCTCGTCGAGATCATCGGGTGTCGGCGCACCCGAGCGCGTGGAGATGCGCATGGACGGCGCAGTGTTGGCGAGCAGGCCATATTCCTTGTTGTTGATCAGCTCGCCTTCCTGGCGCTCCTTGACCTTTTCGATGAGCAGGCGGAGCTGCTCTTGGATCTGGTCGAAGGGATGGCTGTAGAGATCGGAGACGCGCGTCTGCACGTCGAGGACGGTCGTGACCGCGTTGAGGAAATACTCGCGCGGGTTCTCGTCGTAGTCGACGAATGTCTCGGGCAGATCGGCGTCGCGGTCGCGCGGCGGGCTGCACTCGACGTCGGCGGCCGAAGCCGAGGTGGCGCCGCGCGTTTCCTTGACCTTGTTGAGCCGGTAGATGCCGGCTTCGACCGGGGTCCACGGCAGGAAGGGAATGAGCCAGCGTGGGCTAATACCGCCCCACTGGGCTCTCGTTTTCGTGGCGTTGGCTAGTTGCCGCGCCGCGCCTTCGGCCAATGTTCTGCGATCGTCGGTCTCGTCGGCCATACCAATCCCCTCTCACATCAGGAGCAACGCAGTGACGCCGGTCGCACGCACTTGCTGCTTGGGCAGCAGGCGCTTCGCGAGCCACAGGTGATGCATTGCGAAAAGCTTGTGGGGGTCGGATTTACATTTGCGCCAATTGCTCGCGCAAGCGCTAACGGGCCGCTTTTCTAGATTGCGAGTCGATTGCTCTGCTATGGCGAACGTAGCGACCAACAAATTGGCGCACGTTAGAACGGGCGCAGATATTCAATTCGGGATCTATGAAATGGATTTGCTTCACGAGCCCAGCGCGCTACGAAATCATGATCGCTTAGCGCTTGAACTCGTGCGTCAGCGAGGGGACTCGCTGACGCGCAGGTTGTGGCACCAGGACTTGCCTACGCAGGCTTGCTCGGATCGAGGAAGAGATCGCTCGTGTAATAGCGCTCGGCGGCCGAGGGCGCGAAGGTGACGATCGTCTTGCCCGCGTACTCGGGTCTCTCGCCAACGGACAGCGCGGCAGCGACATTGGCGCCCGTCGAGATGCCGCCGGGGATGCCCTCCACCTTGGCGACGAGGCGTGACACCTCGAATGCCTGCTCGCTCGACACGGTGATGATCTCGTCGATGTACTTGGTTTCGAGGATCGACGGGATGAAGCCGGCACCGATGCCCTGAATCTTGTGTGGCCCTCGTGGCTTGCCTGACAGAACAGGGCTCGTGGTGGGCTCGACGGCGATGATCTTGAGGCTCGGCTTGCGGGGCTTCAGCGCGCGGGCGACACCCGTCAACGTGCCACCGGTACCGACGCCGATGACGATGGCATCGACCTTGCCACCGGTGTCGTTCCAGATCTCTTCCGCCGTCGTCTTCTCGTGCACTAGCGGATTGGCGGGATTGTCGAACTGCCCGGGAATGACGGCGCCGGGGATAGTCTTGGCGAGCTCGTTTGCGCGCTCCACCGCAGCCGGCATGCCGCCTGGGCCGGGGGTCAGTTCCAGCTCGGCGCCAAGGTGCGTCAGGATCTTGCGCCGCTCGATCGACATGGTCTCCGGCATCACGAGGATGAGCCGGTAGCCGCGCGAAGCAGCAACGAACGCAAGGCCGATGCCGGTGTTGCCGGAGGTGGGCTCGATCAACACCGTGCGGCCGGGCGTAATGCGACCCTGCGCCTCAAGCGTATCGATCATCGCGACGCCGATGCGATCCTTTACCGACGACAACGGGTTGAAGAACTCGAGCTTCAACAGGATGTCGGCTCGTACTTTGGCGGCTGCGGTGATCTTCGATAGCCGTACCAGCGGCGTGTGCCCGATGGTCTCGGCGATGGAATCGTAGACGCGGCCGCGACCCCACGTCTTGGTGGCGGCAAGGGTTTTGATCTCGGGGATGTCGTTCATCGCGGGGTGCCTCTTGTCATGCGGCCGAGCAGGGTCGGGCGTCGCGGCCGATATTGAAATCGGACGCCGCCACGGCACGTTGGGCGAAAGCAGGATGCTGTCAAGAGCGCGGTTGCGATCAGCGATTGCGGACGGGCGGCTTTGCTGAACGCGTTTTTTTTCGCGCCGCCGCGGGCGGTGGGATGGATTTCTTTTTCCGTGGCCTTTTGCGGGATCGGGCGTTTTCATTGGGCGCCGTTTTCCCGGTCGACCCAAAGCCGCCATCGCCGCGCGCGGTGCCGGAAACCTCGCCAACCTCTATCAGCTCTGCGTGCGTGACCGGACTGATGACGAGTTGCGCGATGCGCTCGCCGCGGCGGATCTCGAACGGGGCCTGCCCAAGGTTAGCAAGGATGACGCGCACTTCGCCGCGATAGTCGCTGTCGATGGTGCCCGGGCTATTGAGGACGGTGACACCCGAATTGAGCGCTAGGCCCGAGCGGGGGCGCACCTGTGCCTCGTAGCCTAGCGGCAGCTCTAAGATGAGCCCCGTCGGCAGGAGCACCCGCGCGCCGGGCGCCAGGATCATCGGGCTCTTCACGTCGAGCGCGGCGAGCAGGTCAAGCCCTGCGGACCCCTGGGTCTGATATGCCGGAAGCGGGAGTCCCGCCCCGTGTGCGAGGCGAACGACACGCACCCGCACACTTGCGTTGGGTTTGGCCGGCACGCGCTTAGCCGTCATTCCGCCGCCGCCACATTGCGTCCGAGGTGCTCGGCGGCGCGCTGCATGAGACGCCGCGCAACTTCGTCCTTGCTCATCGTCGGCCAGTCCTCGGCACCATCGGCGGTGATGAGATGCACGGTATTGCCGTCGCCCCCGAACACGCCACGCGTAGGCGAGACGTCGTTGGCGACAATCCAGTCGGCGCCCTTCGACTTGCGCTTCTTCGTAGCTTCGCTCGTGACGTTGCCCGTCTCGGCCGCAAAGCCGATGACCAGTGTTGGCCGCTGTGCCCGTGCCTTGCTGACGGTAGCCAGGATGTCGGCGTTCTCGACGAGATCGAGGCTCGGCTTTTCACCCGATTTCTTGATCTTTTCGCGCGGCGCCGACGCTGAGCGCCAGTCGGCAACAGCCGCGGCAAATATCGCGATGTCGGCCGGCAGGCTGTTGCGCACCGCGCGCAGCATTTCATCGGCCGTTTCGACGCGCACGACATCGGCGCCCGGTGGGTCGGCGAGCGACACAGGGCCAGTGATCAAGGTGACTCGCGCCCCAAGCGCCGCGGCGGCGCGTGCAATCGCGTGCCCTTGCTTGCCGGATGAGCGGTTGGCGATGTAGCGCACCGGATCGATCGGCTCGTGAGTCGGGCCGCTGGTGACGAGCACATGGCGGCCGGCGAGCGGGCGCGTGACGAGTCGCGCCACGGGGTGATCGCGTCGCTCGGCGAGGATCGCGTTCGCGGCTTCGATGATTTCTGGTACCTCGGCAAGGCGTCCGGGTCCAGCCTCGTCGCGCTCAGCCATCTCGCCGGTGTTGGGCCCGACGAAGCGAATGCCATCCTTCTTCAGCAGCGCGACATTGCGCTGCGTCGCCGCGTGCAGCCACATGCGCGGGTTCATCGCCGGTGCCACCAACACCGGCTTGTCGGTAGCCATCAGCACGGTGGTGGCAAGGTCGCTTGCGTGCCCGCCGGCCATCTTGGCGATGAGATCGGCGGTAGCCGGGGCGACGATCAACAGATCGGCTTCGCGCGACAGGCGGATGTGACCGATCTCCTGCTCGTCGTTGAGATTGAACAGGTCGGTGAACACGCGCTCGGAGGTCAGCGCGCCGACGGAAAGCGGCGTCACGAACTCGGTTGCAGCGCGCGTCATGACGGCGCGCACGGATGCGCCCGTCTCGCGCAAGCGGCGGATCAATTCGAGGCACTTGTAGGCGGCAATGCCGCCGCCGATGATGAGTAGAATACGCTGTTGTTTCACGTGGGACGCTCGAAGTCTTGGTTCCCGGCAAACTAGCATAACTGCCGGCCGCAAGGGGTTAAGCGCTGCACTTCTCGCGCGCGGCCATGCGTCTGGCGCGGCGCTTACCGTTTGCCTCTATAAGGCCCTGGTTCCTATGGTTTCAAAGGCCGGGTGGGCCGGTTGGGCGTCGCTAAGGGGAGAAATATGGCCTACGCCAGGATCCTTTCCACTATGGCCGCGGTGCTAGCCTTCGGCGCGGCCTCCCTGGCGACCGTCAACGATCCGACGCTCGATTGCCTAAGCGAGGACAATGAGCGCCGTATCAGTGGCTGCTCGGCCATGATCGATACGCCCGGCCTGCCCGACGATCAGCGCAGCCTCGCCTATGGCATGCGGGCGCTCGCCTACTCGCTGCTCGGCATGTTCGACAAGGCGCTCGCCGATTACGATGAGGCGCTCACGATCAAGCCCGACTTCCCTTTGGCGCTAAACAATCGGGCGTGGGCCTACTACAAGCTCGGGCGAGCTAGTGACGGGCTGGGTGACGTGCAAAAAGCACTCGAGCTCTCCCCGGGCAGCCCCTACGCACTCGATACCCGCGCCCACATCCACCAGGCGCTAGGCGACACAAAGGCGGCGCTCGAGGACTACGAGCTCGCTATGCAGGTCGGCGGCGAGCGTATCGTGAAGATGTACCAGTGCGGCCTTCGCTCGCAGGGGGTCTACTTCGGCGCCGTCGACGGGGTCTATTCTGCCTCAGTGCGTCAAGCCCTCCGCACTTGCACCGGTAATCGCCAGTGCGATCCCCTCCCGTCCGATTCCGAGTGCCGGCCAGAGGTCTCCTAAGCGGTTCACGACCGCCTCGATGTGCCGACCGCAAATCGCTGCACTGCATCAGAAATTTGCCTGTTCAGAACATCTTGACGCATCCCAGGCTCTCGCACATGGTGCGGGGCCGGCGAATCGCGGACCGCTCTGTCGGCCTTGAAGAATCCAATAAGGTCCAAGTCTAGGGAGAGGATCCCAGGGCGGGGGGATGCGGGAGCGTCGCCCCGCCTTTTACGTTTCGGCTTCGCCTTTTTGTCCACGATCGCGCACTACCGGGCTTGCACTTGCCACGAGGCTGTCGCAAAGCCCGGCGAACGTCGCATGAGCGCCAAGGTGGGGCGCACGCCGCCGCGCTTGCGGCGAACAAACGGGGGCTCGGTGCGCGAGGATCCACAGGCATCGAGTGCTGCGTTCCCGGCTGGGCGGCTGCCCATCGTAGCGCTTCTCCTATGGGGGCTGTTCGCCTTCGTTGTGCCGAGCTTCGTGCAGGCTCTCAATCTCATCGACGTGTTCGCGTTTCCGCTAGGCTACTTTATGGCTGCACAAGGCGCATTGATCGCCTTCGTGATCGTCAGTGTGCTGTCGGCGCGGTGGCAGGATCGCCGCGACGCTCGCCACGGGGCGGACGTTTAACATGCCGCTCGACGGACACAGCTCGGCGCCGTCGCGCTCACACGGCGCGCTGGTTCTCGTAGGGTTCGTGGTGGCCTTTGCTATCGGCGCCGTCGCGCTCGTGGTTCTGGCCGGCCGTGGTGCCTCCACAACTTGGATCGACGGCGGCTATTGGGCGCTCGGCATCGCGATGGCCGCCGCCATCGCGCTCGCCGCCGGGATGCACCCCAACACCACCGTTTCTCCCTTGTTCGGCGGCTTGGCGATGGCCACGGACACGATCTCAGCCGCGTTCTTTCTGGCGCTCGCCGGAGCAATCTTCGCCTGGGGCCACGATGGCCTCGCCTTTGCCCTCGGTCTCGGCGCCGGCTGCCTGCTGCTGCAGCTCGTCGTAGCGCCGCGCCTGCCGCAATCCGGTGCCCACTCGCTGCCCGCGTATTTCACTCGGCGATACCCCGGCCGCGCCACGCGTTTTCTTTGCGCCGTCGTTGTCACTCTTTCGATGCTGGCGCTGATTGTCGCCGAGTTGATGGCGGCCGGCCTCGCCGGCGCGCGACTGCTCGAGGTCGATTTCTCCACGGCCGCAATCGTCGCCGCCTGCGCAGTGTTCGCGTGTTTCGTCCTGCGTGGCATGAGCGGCGCATCATGGGTGAATGGCGTGCTCTTTCCCGTTATGCTGGTGGCCGTGCTTGTGCCGCTCGTGCAGCTCTCGGCCGCATGGTACGGGCTGCCGGTGCCGCAGCTCGCCTACGCCAACGCGCTTTGGCAAATCCAGGGTATCGAGGAGACGTTGCTCGAGCAGGATCTCGCCGATCCCGCCTACATGAAGCCGATGCTGACGGCGTTCGTGACGCTGAGCCCGACGAATTTCGTCGGCATTATCCTCGGCCTCGCAGCGGGTGTTGCCGCGCTGCCGAGCCTGCTGGCGGCGCAGATGACCTCGCCGGGGGGGCGACAGGCGCGTTGGTCCGCCGTGTGGGGTCTTGCCTTCGTGGCGCTGTTCTTGACGTTGGCTCCAGCCATCGCTGTCTATGCCAGGCTCTCATTCATCAAGCTGCTCGCCGACCGGACGCCGCTCGCCGAGCTACCGGCTTGGATCTTCACCTATGGCAAGCTGGGGCTTATCGAAGCGTGCGGCCGTGCAGCAACCAATGCGGCAACCGTTGTACAGGCGTGTGCGGCGCTGTCCGACGCGAGCCCTGTGCTGCGTCTGCAAGACGTTTCACTCAGCCCCGACATGATCGTGCTGGCGCTGCCGGACATCGCGGAGCTCAGTCACGCCACGCTCGGGCTCATCGCCGCGGTGGCCCTTGCCGCTGCCCTGGCGACGGCGAACGGCCCGTTGAGCGCGATCATTCACGCGCTGGGCTTTGATACCGACGTGACGGCTCCCGACATACCGCCGCGCAGCTCGCGGCTCACCTCCTATGCAGTCGCCGCGGTCCTTATTGGTGCCGCCACGCTGGCCGCTCTTGGGCGGCCGGCGAGTATCCTCGAAGTTGCCGCCTATGGCTTCGTCCTCGCCGCAGCAGGGCTATTTCCAGCACTGTTCGCGGCGCTTTGGTGGAAGCGCGCCAACGCCTACGGGGCGACCGCCGCGATGCTGGCTGGTCTCGCCCTGGCGCTCGTCTACCTTGTCGGCACACGCTATTTCGCCGTGCCGTTTTTCGAGGCGACCTCGGCCTTGTCGAGCGGCGGCCTGGCGGGACAAGAGGTCTTCGCCGAGTTGAAGGACGCTTGGGTGGCCGCTGAGCCGGGCGCTGCCAAGGATGCTGCTTGGGTGGCACTTGATGCCCACGCCCAGACGATCGCCGACTGGTGGGGCATCAAGGGGCTTGCCGTAGCGCTGCTCGCATTGCCTGCCGGCTTCCTCGCCCTCATTCTGGTATCGCTGGTGACGTCTACGCCGCGCAGCCCGGCAACGTCGCCGTAAGCCCTCGCGTGCTAATCTCGCCACCATGATCTACGACCTCGTCGTTGCCGGCGGCGGCATTAACGGCGCCGGCATCGCGGCGGATGCTGCCGGGCGCGGACTTTCGGTGCTGCTCGTCGAGAAGGGTGACCTCGGCGGCGCCACCTCGTCGGCGAGCTCCAAGCTCATCCACGGCGGCCTGCGCTATCTCGAGCATTTCGAGTTCCGTCTGGTGCGCGAGGCGCTGCAGGAGCGCGAGGTGCTGCTTGCCAACGCCGGACATATCATTTGGCCACAGCGTTTCGTGCTGCCGCAGGTGCCGGGAGGACGGCCGGGATTGATGCTGCGCGCCGGGTTGTTTCTCTATGACCATCTCGGGCAGCGGCAACGCCTCCCAGCTTCGCAGTCGCTTGATTTGCGGCGGGACCACGCCGGCCACGCGCTGCGCCGCGAGCTGACGCACGGCTTTGCCTACTGGGACTGCCGCGTCGACGACTCGCGGCTCGTAGTGCTCAACGCACGCGCTGCGGCGCAAAGAGGCGCGGCCATCGAAACGCGCACGCGGCTTATCTCGGCTCGAACAGAAGATGGCGTCTGGCGCGTTCTGATCGAACACGGCGGAGCCGCACGCGAGGTGCGTGGGCGCGCCATTGTCAACGCCGCCGGACCGTGGGTGCGTGATCTCGACGGTGAGATCGGGGTCGCCGCGCGACCGGCAAATCTGCGTCTGGTCAAAGGCAGCCACATTGTCGTGCCGCGCGTCGGCGGCGCCAACGATGCCTACCTTTGTCAGAGCGCCGATGGCCGCGTCGTGTTCGCCATTCCCTATGAGGAGCGCTTTACCCTGATCGGCACCACGGAGATTGCCTATTCGGGCGATCCCGCAGGTGCGGCCATCAACAGCGAGGAAGAAGAATACCTGCTGGCGCTGGCGCGGCAGTTCTTCGCCAGCCCGCCGGCGCGCACGGATATCGTGTGGAGCTACGCCGGCGTGCGGCCGCTCTACGATGACGATGCCAGCGGCGACGCTTCTTCAGTGACGCGCGACTATCGCTTCGAGCTGAGTGATGCGCGAGGCGCACCCTTACTCACCGTGCTTGGCGGCAAGCTCACCACCTACCGCCGCCTTTCCGAAGCCGCGCTGGCAAGGCTCGCTCCATACTTCCCTGGCATGAAGCCGGCATGGACCGCATCGAGCCCCTTGCCGGGCGGGAACCTCGGTGAGGGCGGCCTTGCGGGCTTCATAAAAAACCTTTGCCGCCGCCAACGTGGCTTCGAGGCTGCGTTCCTCGGGCGCCTGGCGCGCCGCTACGGCACGCTGACAGACGATGTGTTGGGTGACGCGCAGCGCGAAAGCGAGTTAGGCCTGCCGCTGGGCTGCGGCCTCTCTGAGCGCGAGGTCATCTACCAGCGCGAGCACGAGTGGGCGCGGGAGCCGGACGATGTCCTCTGGCGGCGCACCAAATGCGGCTTGCACATGAGCGCCGAGCAACGCAGCGCGGCTGCAGACACTATCGCGCGACTGCTCTGAAGCAGATCAACTTGGTAGCATTAGCCAGGGTTCGGCGGGCCGAACTTGAGCGGGTCATCGAGCGATTGGCCGGAGTGAATTGCTGGTGCCGACCAAGGGCCGTGCACGCTGATGATCTCGCGCTTGAGCATTTTCAGCGTGCCGACGGATTCGGGAACGTCAGCGTTCTCCGTCTTCGGCTTGGCGATGTCGCCGACGGCCAGCTCCATGTCGAGGCTGCGGTCGAGCAGGCTGATGGCGCCGTCTGCCGTCAAGGCACGCTCGCCCGACACGGCCTCCGCCGATTGCGTGCGGATGATGCCGTTGGCGACGATGAAGCGCGCGTCGAGCTTGTCGACGGAGATAGCCCGCGTGCTGACGTCCTGCCAGGCGCCGTCGGGCAGCGGTTCGCTCGCCGCCGACGCGAGCTGGTTGATGTCGAGACCGACACGCCCGCCCTCCGCGAGGGTCACGCACAACTTGCCGCCGAGCGAGCGCAGCAGGCTCTCGCCGGTATTTCCGGTGGCTGTCAGGTCGACCGTGATCGCGCCACGGCCCTGCACGGTCGGATGGCCGAATACTGCCTGTACAGAGCGGCCGACGTCGGCGGCCTCAAACTTGGCCTGCACCCCGTAATTCGGATTGGCGCCGCTCATATCGAGGCGGATCTGGCCGCCGCCGCGCGTGCCGTCGTCGATCTCCAACTCTGCGATGTCGGCGAGCATCTTGCCGCTGCGGAGCGACACCGTCGCCGCACTGCGGCCGATGGTGAATGTCGGTAGCGTGATGCTGTCGGAGGAAATCCGGAAGTCGGCGTCGATTGCCTGAATGAGCGGAAATTCGAGCCCGCTCGCCCCGCGGACCTTGGTCAGGAAGCTGTCAGTCTTTACCTCGGCGTCAGCGCTCTTCAAGTACCGCGTCAGGTCCAGCGTCTTGAGGCCGAGGGTGCCTTCGACGGTTGGCCGCGCGCCGCTGAAGTTGATCGACAGCGTGCCGTTGGCATCATTATCGTCCAGCTCGATCGCGGCGTTCTGGAAGGCGACCGTGCGGTCGAGCCATTCCAATTGCCCCTTGGCGTGGAATACGCCGAAGCCGCGGCCTGCCGGCCAGTTCACGCCGAGCCAGCGTGCGGTCGCCCGCAGGTCTGCGGCGGTGAGCTCGGCTTGCGGCGCCAGCAGCTGCGGATTTTCGCCAAGCATCAGATCGCCTTCGAGCGCCGCGGTAAGCGGCGCTCCGGAAAACAAGGCGTTGATCGGTCGCGACATGCCCTGCGGGTCGAGGCTCGCGCCGAGTGTCGTTTCGAATTTGATCGTTTCCCCGCGGAAATCGAATGCACCTCCCGCGTGAATGGCGCCATTGGGCTTCGAGGCGATCGTTGCGTTAACGTGCTCGAGTTCAATGACCGAGCCGTCCGACATCTTGATGCGTATCGTGCTGTCGCGCACCACGAGCCCGTCGAACTGCATTCTCTGCAGCGCCTTCACGAGAGGTGCCACCTCGCCGGCACCGGCGCCCTGCGAGAAGGTCGGCTCCCGCGTCGAGAAGTCGGCGGTGAACGTCGCCTTCTCCAGCGTCATCTGCGGCCCGTTGCCCGTGATGAGCATGGCGATCATCTGACCACCGCGTGCAAGACCCGTGCGGCTCGGCGGGACCGACAGCGTGCCACTTTCGAGATCGATGGTCGGCCCGGTCATTAAGCGAACGGGCGAGCTCAGGCTGTAGCTGTTGGTCGAGGCAGCGAATACTGCGCCGCTTTGCAGGGCGATGCGGCTGTAACGATCGCTGATGAGGAGAGGTGCGGCGAGCAAGATGACGAGGAAGCACAGGATGGCAAGCGCCCACGTGTAGCGTCGCATCGTATGCCTCGGGCGTTTCATGAACCCCTGCCGCCTTAAGCGCGCCACCCAGTGTCAAGTCGCAAGCTACCGCCATAGGTCCCGGCGTGGCAGGCGACCTAGGTAGCTTAGCGGACGTCGTAAGTCTTAAAGGTGGCTCCGCCGGGGTGCAAGCAGCGAGCTGTCTTCGCGGCCGACAAGCGGCTCTTTTTCTTAACGTCCAACGGTTTTTTATACCTCTTGCGGAGCGAAGGCGACGTATGCAAGCCAGCCTGCCCACTCTTTTCGGAAGCTCCGCAACAGTTTCGTGTGGACACGAACTATGTGCGGACCCCCATCGCGACGAAGAGGCGCGCGACGCTGCACGCTGACGGCATTGTTGCCGCACGCCGCGGCTTGCGCGCACTAGGTGCCTCGTGCACCTTCCCGCCGCATATAGAACGCATCAGAACAACGGAGCTTCGCCGTGAGGCAGCCGTTCGTAATCGGAGGTTTGGCTGTCAAGCCGGGCGAGCGCCGGCTGGTCGATTTGCCGATTTCGAAGCTGTCCAATCACGCACCAGTGACGCTGCCGGTCCACGTGCTGCACGGGGCGCAGCCAGGGCCGACCATGTTCGTCTCCGCCGCCATCCACGGCGACGAGCTCAATGGCGTCGAGATTATCCGCCGTCTGCTGCGCACGCTCGATCCGCAGAGCATCAGCGGCACGCTTCTATGCGTGCCCGTCGTCAACGTGTTCGGCTTCATCAGCCGCTCGCGCTATCTCCCCGATCGGCGCGATCTCAACCGCTCGTTTCCGGGCTCAGCAACCGGATCATTGGCCGCCCGCCTCGCGCATCTTTTCCTGACCGAGATCGTCAAGCGCTCGCAAGTTGGACTAGACCTACACACCGCCGCCATCCACCGCATCAATCTGCCGCAGATTCGCTGCGTATTCCGCAAACGCCCGCGCGTGCTGGAGCTGGGGCGGGCCTTCGGCGCGGACGTGATGTTAGAAAGTCCAGAGCGTCCCGGTTCGTTGCGTGAAGCGGCGCGGGAAGCGGGAGTCGATGTTCTGAGCTACGAGGGCGGCGAGGGTCTGCGTTTTGACGAGTTCGCCATTCGTGCCGGCGTCGATGGTATCACCGGCGTCATGCTCAAAATGGACATGCTCGAGCCGGGAGGGGGCGTCGAGCCACTCGCTGCCGAACGGCGCGTTCCCGTCCTTATCAATGCCTCGAGCTGGCTGCGCTCGCCCGAAGGCGGCGTGTTCCGCACAACAAAGCGCATCGGCGATGGCGTCAGCGTCGGCGAGGTGGTCGGCCACGTCGCCAATCCTTTTGAGGACGTCGCCGTCGAAGTGCGCTCGCCCCGGCGCGGCATCATCATCGGGCGCACGACGCTGCCTATCGTCAATATGGGCGACGCGCTTCTAAATATCGGGTGGTCGGAAGAGGTTGCCGATCACGCTTCGCCCGAGCGCGAGGTGCTCGACGAGCCGGTCGACGAGGATGAGATCGTCGACTAGCGCGCTCAGCGCTTGCTCTCGCCAGGGCGTCCACCGGCGATCGCTTCGTGCAGCAGCAGCACGGGCACGAGGCCGGCGAGCACGATCGTCAGTGCTCCAAGCGAAGCCTCTTCGAGCTGCTCGATGGAGGCGAGACTGTAGACATGCGTCGCCAGTGTCTCGAAGTTGAACGGGCGCAGCAGCAGTGTGGCCGGCAGCTCCTTCATACAGTCGACGAAGACGAGCAGCGCCGCGGCGCCGAGCGGCGCCATGAGTATCGGCAGGTGCACCCGCCACAGGACGGAGAGCGCGCTTTCCCCAAGCGTGCGCGCGGCGGCATCCAGGCTGGGTGACACGCGATCGAGTCCTGCCTCGATGGGGGCCAGCGCCACGGCAAGGAAGCGGATCACATAGGCCAGCGCGACGGCGAACAACGAGCCGGACAGCAACAGGCCAGTCGATACGCCGAATGTTGCGCGCATGAAGCCGTCAACGTGATTATCTATGCCGGCGAGTGGAATGAGCAAGCCGATAGCCAGGACTGTACCAGGTACCGCATAGCCGAGCGCCGCGACGCCTCCCGCAGATCGTATGAAGCGGGTTCCGGCTACGCGGCGCGCGTAGCCGAGCGTCAGCGCGACGGCGACGGCCACGGCGGCCGCTATGATGGCCAGGACCAGGGTGTTTCCTGCTGCTGGCAAGAAGCCGCTGGACAGCGCCCCCTCAGTGTGTGTCGCAGCGTCCCGCGCGATCACCAGCACCGGAACCACGAAGCCGAATAGGAAGGGCAACGAGGCGAGGCCCGCCGCAAAAATTCCTCGCCAGCCGGCAATCTCTTGAAACGGGATGGCGCGGTAGCGGCCGGTCGTGTGGTGGCTGCGCGCCCCGCCGCGCGCCGCGCGCTCGGCCGCAAACAGTCCGGCGATCAGCACCAGCATCACGGCCGCCAGCTGCGCCGCGCCGCCGAGGTTCGAGCGTTGCATCCAGGTGGCGAAGATGCTGGCCGACAGCGTGTCGACGCCGAGGTACTGCACGGCGCCGAGCTCGTTGAGGCACTCCATGATGACGAGCGCGACGCCCGCAGCGATGGCGGGGCGCGCCAGGGGCAGCGCGACGCCGGTAAAGGTCGCGAGCGGCGAGCGGCCGAGTGTGCGGGCCACCTCCAGCACGCACACGGACTGCTGGGCGAAGCTCGCTCGGGCTGTCAGGTACACATACGGATAAAGCACCGCCGAAAGCACAAAGATGGCGCCACCAAGTGAGCGCACGTGTGGAAACCAGTAGTCAGCGGCGCTGGTGAATCCGAAGGCGGTGCGTAGGTGCGTCTGCACAGGCCCCGCATAGTCGAAGAGCTCCACGTAGCAGTAGGCGATGATGTAGGTCGGCACTGCCAGCGGCAGTACCAAGAGACGGTCGAGCACCTCGCGTCCCGGGAAACGGTACATGGTGACGAGCCACGCCGTCGCGGTGCCGATGGCAAAGGTCACTGCTGCGACGCCGCTCGAGAGCAGTAGCGTGCGCGACAGAGAGCCAGGCAGGACGGTTGAGACGAGATGCGGCCAGATGTTGTCGACCGGCGTCAGCGCGAGCAACAACACGGTAACGATCGGCAGCGCGACGACGAGCAGGATCAGTGCGACAACGGCCGTCCACGCCGGCGAGACGCGGCGCTTTTGCCACCAGCTCGAAATCGCCGAAGGAAGATTGAGGATGCCCGCCAGACCCTCGCTCAGGCGTGGCAGCAGCGGGGCTGGGGGAACCGGTTCAGGGCCTCGCACAGACATTGGCCACGGCGCTTTCCGTCCGCTTCTTGCTGGTGTGCGAGCCGAACTATCAGCAGCGGCCGCGCACGCCCGGCGCTACGAGACCCGCGCCCATGAACACTGTGCCGGGTGACAGGATCTGACCGGCGTCCTTGAGGCATCGCGCGAAGCTCTCGGCGCCCTCGATGGCCTCGTCGACCTCGTCGGAGCCGAGGAGCGCCACGGCGCATGCCCGGAACGCGGGACAGGTGCTGTGCTGGCATGCGGCGACCATGGAAATGGCGAGGCACTCATCGCGGCAGAAGCGGCGACATTGTGCTGGGTAGACCTCGATGCGGCGCTCGGCGGAGTCCTGCACCGCGCGCACCCAGCAGGCGAGCTCGGTCATCAATGGCTTGGCGGCGCGCGGGCCCACCGCGCGCGAGAACTCGTGCCAGGCGACTTCCCAGCAGCCGATGTCGCTCGTCTGGAAGCCCTGCAGCCAGCAGCGGAAGCCCACGCCTACGAGACGCTCGGCGGCAGGGAACATGGCAGCCGCCGGGATTGCGGAATCGCGATACGGACGGCCTCTTTGGAGATCGATCTCAGACATCAGTTGGTGGGCCCCTGATCGAATTGAACGCGGTCGATAAGTTCGGAAGCCTGTTTGCGCAATGCTGCAATCTTGGACAACGGCAGCGGATCGGCCTTCAGCGGCCCCCAGCTCTGCACGAGCGCGGAGGCGGGCACGCCATCGACCACCGGATACTCACCGTTGGCTTCGGCATAGATCCGCTGCGCTTCCGGCGAGGCGAGGAATTCCATCAGCTTCACCGCATTCTCTTTGTTCGGCGCGTTCGCCGTTAGCGCCATGCCCGACACATTGACGTGCGTGCCGCGATCGTTGGCATTGGGGAAGATGATGCGCACGGCGTCGGCCCAGGCCTTTTGGTCCGGGTTCTTCAGCATCGCTGCCATGTAGTAGGTATTGCCGATGGCGATGTCGCAGAGGCCGGCCTGCACGTCGCGCACGCCCTCGCGGTCGCCGCCGGCGGGACGGCGCGCCAGGTTTGCTCTCAATCCGTTGAGCCACTTCTCGGTTGCTTCCTCGCCGTTGTGGGCGATCATCGAAGCGACGAGCGCGACGTTGTAGGTATGCTGACCGGAGCGGATGCAGATCTTGCCGCGCCATTTGGGATCGGCGAGCTCCTCGTAAGTAATGGCATCCTGCTTGACGCGGTCCTTTGAGGCATAGACGACGCGGGCGCGCCGCGTCAGACCGAACCACTGGTCCTTGTCATCGCGCAGGCCCTCCGGGATCGCCTTGTCGATGGCATCCGAATGCATCCGCTGCGTTACGCCGGCGGCGACGGCCTGCAACAGCAGACCGGATTCGTGTGTCAGCAGCAGATCGGCTGGGCTGTTCTTGCCTTCCGCGGCGAGGCGCTCGATGAGACCATTCGAGGCAAACACCACGTTGGTCTTGATGCCGGTCTCTTTGGTGAAGGCGGCAAGCAGCGGATTGATGAGGCCCGGCTCGCGATAGGAGTAGATGTTGACCTCGCCCGCGGCGTACGCGGAAGGAGCAGAGGCATAGCTCGCGACGGCGAGCACGGCGGCACAGGCCGCATGGCGCAACAAAGCGCGTATTGACCGCATCGTTTGCTCCAATAGTCGGGGTTCAAGGCCCCGGTATCGGCGAATGTTAATGGGGCGTGAGTGGCGCGCCCCGCATGGCATCATCCCTAACGTGTGCGTGCGGCCACAGTCAACAAAAGCGCGTGCGAGTCCAATAGATTAGAAATCGTCTAATTTGAAACGGCGATGGCCGGCGCGGGCTCCGCGCGCGCCACAACGCGATCGCGCGGGAAGATCAGTGCGACCGCCGTGCCCTCGTTCGGCGTGCTGTCAATCTCGAGGCGAGCACCACTGGCTTCCGCGAGATTGCGCGCCAGGGGTAGTCCAATGCCGTGACCGCCCGCCCCCTTGCGCTGCGGGTTGGCCGGCACCTCCGATTTAAGCGCGGTCGATATCACCTCGGCCGTCATGCCGGTGCCGGTGTCCTGCACCGCGACGAATACGGAGCGATCGTAGCCGAGGCCAGTAACGACGCGCACGTCGCCACCGCGCGGGGTGAACTTGATGGCGTTGGTCAGCAGGTTGAAGAGGATCTGCTTGACGGTCGTGCCGTCGGCAGTGACGCGCGGCAGAGCCCCATGGAATTCGTGCGCCAGCTTGAGGCCGGCTTCCTCGGCCAACGGGCGGATTGCTGAGACGGAGCTTTCGGCGAGCGCGTTGAGGTCGAGCTCTGAGGTTTGCAATCCGGTGCCGGCGTCCGCGACGGCTTCGCCGCCCAACAGTCGATTGATCAGCGCCAGCGCATGTTGCGCGTTATCATGGATGTCGGACGTGTAGCCGCGATAGCGCTCGTTGCCGATGGTGCCGAAGCGCTGATCCTTCATGATCTCGGCCGCAGCCGCGATAGCGCTCAAGGGCGTGCGCAGCTCGTGCGCCAGCTTGGATACCTGCACCGTGCGGTCAAGTGGTGCGGGCTCGGGCCCTTCAGCTTCGTCGGGTGGAGGCGTGGCAGCCGCTTGGCGCGTGCCCCCGAAGCCGCTGCGGATGGCGCGAGCGATCTTGCTCATCGTCGCAGCGTCGTCGGCTGATGGTGCAACGGGGCTGGCCAAAGCCGCCAGTGCCGTCTGCGCCGGCGTTGCGGCCAAGGCTCCGCGCTTCGGCTGACCCGACGCAATCGAGACGAGCACGAGTGCCGAGGCGGACGCAGTTTCCTGCTCAGGGACCGCGGCAACGTTGCAGAGCAGGCTCTCGGCCCCATAAGCGGTCCAGAAGATCAGCGGTTCGCGGCGGCCGCCATTCAGCGGTTCGCGCACCATGGCGCGCAAGCGGATGAGCCCCGGCATGGCGGCATCGAGCGTTCCGGAGGCGGCATCGGGACGAAGACCGAGGCGGGCGGCGCCGGCGGCATTTGCGGCGAGCACGCGTCCCTTGGCGGGATCGATGATCCAAGCGGGATCGACGCAGCCTGCAAGCGCCTTCTCAGGGCCGGCTCCGGTCGGTGGCAGAGTTGCGCGCGGGCCGTCTACTGGCATGGTCGAAATACCAAGGCTTCAAATCTGTTAGCGCGATGAGCCGCTTCCGTCCACGAACAGAAGGCTGTGCCATTCGGTATCCACATTCATTTCGCGCCCGTTCCGCGGTAGATCGAGGTATATTTGCATACTGCCCGAAAACCAGGAGCGGGCTCGACAACCATCCTGGCCCCAGGAGGAGACCCCCGATGTACGACAAGCCGCAGTTCGAGTTTCCGGAGGCCGTCCGCGAACTCGCCGAGCGCAACGTCGAGCAGGCCCGTAGCGCCTACAATCAGTTCATCGACATGGCGCGCAAGGTCCAGGACACGCTCTCAGCGTCGCAGGGCGCCATGACCTCCAGCGCGGCCGAGATGCAGTCGCAGATCTCCAAGTTCGCCGAGCAGAACATCCAGGCGAGCTTTGCGTTCGCGACCGAGCTGTCGCGCGCCCGCGATCTCAAGGAGTACATTGAGATCCAGCAGCGCTATGCGCAAAAGCAGATGCAGTCATTCGCTCATCAGGCACACGTTCTCGGCCGGTTGGTCAGCGAGGCGGCACAAAAGGCGCAGCCGCGCTAACGCCCGTTGGCCGAAGCGGGCCGGCGTGCCGACGCCCGTACCTTGCCTCCGGCCGACGGCCGCTGTATTTGAGCGGTCCGGCGGGTTTTCTATCCTGCTCGGGCGCGGCGACTGGCCGTTCGCGCCACAAAAGCCGCGCTTCGCAAGCGACACAGCATCACCCGCGGAATTGACTTTCCGCCGGGCGCTGACCTAAGTCGCTGATGTTGCTGGCATGCCGCCTTAGCTCAGATGGTTAGAGCGCTAGATTGTGGATCTAGAGGTCGCCCGTTCGATCCGGGCAGGCGGTACCACTACCTTCCATTCTTCTAATTCCGCAGGCGAGAAATCGCCTATCGCTGCTGAGGGACCGGGCGCGACGGCGGGTCGCGGTCGGCGCGCGCCGGAAACGGCCCCATCTCAATCGTTAGGGAGTCGGCCGCTGGCCCTGTTCCCCCGAACCCGGCGGCCCGGGGAGCGCCTGCTCAGGGCTTGGGGCGCTCCCGCTGCCCTTTTTTCGTTGGCCAGGAAAGATGCGTCGCCGCCACCCAAGCCAGCGGGGTCACTTGCCCTTGGGCCCGACGTGCGTAGCGAGCCACTCTTCGGCTTGTTCGAGCGAAAACGAATATTCGTGATCGGGAACGCCCGAGGGCATTCGTCCACCCGACGAAAGATCGACAATGGAGAAGCGCGGCTGGCCCTTGCCGACTTTGTCGAGCCGGAAGCCTTTGCGTTCGGCGAGGCGGTGGACGCTCTTTTCGTGTGCGCCGGTCATGATACATCCGGTCGGGGTTCAGGCCTCTCAGTATAGCTTGGGGAACGAGCGGCCGAGAGCACAAATACAGCCGCATTCCCGAACGAGGGTTCGTCGGCCTTGTTTCACGTTGACGCGATCGCTCGATTTTCTCGCGTGGCTAATGGGTTCGGCATTAGTGAAGGTCGACCGCGCGCCCCAGCTGCAATAGAACGTCGCCACATCGAAGCGGCCGTATGAAGCGGTTCGCCCCGCACGGCTGCGACTATCACCGGACATGAACCAAGCAAAAGACCTCCCCTTCCTGCGCTATCGCGATTTCAGCCTGCTGCTCCTGGGTCGGCTCCTGTCGTCGGTGGCGATGCTGACGCAGAGCGTGACGCTCGGCTGGCAGGTCTATTCGATCGCGCGGCTCGATCACTCGGTCGAGTACTCGTCGTTTCTCGTCGGCATGATCGGGCTCGCTCAGTTCGTGCCGATGTTCGCGTTCGTGCTGCTCGCGGGCGAAACCGCCGACCGCTACGACCGCCGCAAGATCCTCATCGCGTGCTGCGCGCTCCAGATCGTCTGCTCGGCAAGCCTCGCATACATCGCCGGCATGGATCGGCCGAGCCTCGTCGGCATCTTCGCCGTCGCCGCACTGTTCGGCGTTGGCCGCGCCTTCACCATGCCGGCAAGCGCATCTCTCGGGCCGATGCTGGTGCCGCGTGAGATCCTGCCGCGGGCCATCGGTTGGAACACGCTTGCTATGCAAATGGGAATGGTGATCGGTCCGTGGCTCGGCGGCGTTATATGCGCCATCTCCGTGCCCGCTGCTTACGCAACGTCCGCCGGGCTGTATGTCGCCGCCGGCGTCGCTGTCTCCCTCATCGGCGCCAACGCCAAGCCCGACCACAAGGGCGGCGCGCGGCTAAAGCTGATCGCCGAGGGTCTAGCCTATGTTTGGTCGAACAAGATTGTGTTCGGTGCCATCTCGCTCGATCTGTTTGCCGTGCTGCTCGGCGGCGTCACCGCGCTGCTTCCTGTCTTCGCGCGCGACATCTTGCACATCGGACCGGACGGCTTCGGCCTGCTGCGCTCCGGGCCGGCGATCGGCGGCGGGATAATGGCGCTCATGCTCAGCACGCGACCCATCCAACGCGACGCCGGATTCTGGATGCTGGTGTCGGTCGCGGCCTACGGCTTTGCGACAATCGTCTTCGCCATGTCGACGTGGATTTGGGTGTCGATGCTGGCGCTGGCCGCGCTTGGTGCCGCCGATGCCGTGTCGGTCTTCGTGCGTCAGAGCCTCATCCAGATCGTCACGCCTGACCCGATGCGCGGGCGCGTCACCGCCGTCTCCAGCCTTTTCATCAGCGCATCGAACGAGCTGGGTGAGTTCGAGAGTGGCGTCGCGGCGCGCTTTCTTGGGCCGATCGGTGCCGCGATATTCGGCGGTGTCGGATCGATCGTCTTGACGGGTGTGTGGGCGAAGCTGTTCCCGGCCCTGCGCGATGCACACCTCGATACCGTGCGTACGGAGATGCCTCCCAAGAGCTGACTTCAAATCCGCTGCAGCAGATAGATGATGAGCACGATGATGAGGATGGTGCCGAGGAGTCCCGAGGGACCGTAGCCCCAGTTGCGGCTATGCCCCCAATTCGGCAAGGCGCCGAGCAATGCAAGAACGAGAATGACGATGATGATGGTTTCCAACATCGGTCGAATTTCCTTTTTTTATTCTTAGGTCCAACGCTACGCATTTGCGCAGAGTTCCGCTCACTTCGTGTTTATGCAGACGGATTTTTGCCTGCATGTGCCAACGAAAAACCCCCGATCAGATGAACCGGGGGCTTCGTCTTACTTGCTGGCAGACATCGGCGACGCTCAAGCGATCGCCAACGGGGCTCCTGCAACTTCCTCGAGTGCCTGCTTGACACCAACCCCGTTGAGCAGGAACGCAACCATCTCGGGGCTCACAGGCTTTGCCGCGTAGGTGTGTGGAACGGTGCCTAGTCCAGCGCCGACATTGGGGTGGCCGGAGAGGACGATGACCTTTACGCCCATTGCCTGAAGTCTCTGCGCGATGCCGCTGCCGGTGTGACCGTCAGCGAGTTCAAGATCAATGATGGCGATATCTGGCGTCGCGTCGCTGGCAGTCTTGAGCGCGTCGTATGCGTTCGCGCACACTCCGGTCACGTTGTGCCCTGCCGCCTCGACGCTCATCGAGAGGTCGGCGGCGAGGAAGGCGTCGTCTTCGCAGATCAGAATATTGCTCATCGCGGGTACTCCTTCAGCGTCCGAAACGTGAAGTCGTGGCCGCGAGTTCCGCACCGCACCATCAGACAAGGGTCGGGTCACTCACGGTGTCGTCCACCGCGTAATCGGTGGGCGCCGCAAATGTTTGAAATTATGGGTAAAACCAATCCTGGCGCGGCATGGGGTGACCAGTCGCCGCGCCGCCGCTAGGGCGCGCAGGCCGGTTGCGCCTCTGCCGTTTTCTCAAATCCACCCACCTGCTGCGAATGTGCGACCGCGTCAAGATCGCGATCGATGGCGGCGGCGAATTCACGCATCTGCGGCGGCGGCGGCAGCGTCGTTACTTCCTCGTAGAGGAAGCGAAGTTGTTTAGATGTCACGCGCATCCAGTGAAACCCGTCGCCCATGTCACCTCCTTGCAGCCCTCGACCGTGGTCCCGCGCTTCAACGGCGCGATTGTGCGCTGCGTTCCATCCCACATTTCCAAAATTTTGTGTGCTTTCAAGCGCGCCCACTGACCGGAACGCTCTCCAGGAACTCAACCTTTGAGCGCGGAGTTTCGCCGTCAGTTGAAGCGCTGCAAACGGCCCAAAGTTGACAAGGAGAGCCGTGATTGCCCTCATCCTGAGCGTCTGCTCGATTGTCGAAGGCGCGCCATGCCGCGAGCTTCCTCCCATCGCCATGCAACCCAACACGACGTTGGTCGGATGCCTGATGGCGTCGCAGATCGAAGGCGCGAAGTGGATCATGGAGCACCCCAACTTCTACATCAAAAGGGCGACCTGCCAGCCTTCCGGGAAGTTCGCTCAGACATGACCCCATCATCTTACCGTGGCGCCGCGGCCTCAGTCGCAGGTACTTCCAAAGGCCTAGGGGAACGACAGTTGAACCGCAGCGTTCCCCCGCGAATGGGGCGCGGAGATCCGATATGCAACGCGAACGACTCACTCAATACCGTTGGTACTTACTTGACGCCGTGCAGTTGACCGCCGTCGCATTTACGGCCATCGCCTTGATGCTGGCGGGCGCGCACGTCTTCGAAATGTCAGGCAATCTGGGGCTCGCGCCGTCCGCCTACCTCACCATGCAAAGTGTGCATCACGGCTGGGTGCTGTTCGCGGTCGCCATGCTATTCGCCAGCGCGGCGATCGGATTACACACTTTTCTGGTGAGCCGGAATACAGCTTCTTATGGATGGTCGTGGGTTGCGCTCGTCGGTGTTGGCGCCGCGCAGATTGTCTTTTGGACCATCGCGTATCCCGTCAACGTTGCGACCGAGGGTTGGACCGCATTGCCGGTCGATTTCGATACGGCACGTCGCCAGTGGGAGCACGCACTTGCGGCCGCCGGCGTATTGAGCTTCGCCGGGTTGCTAGCGCTCGTCCGCGCCATCGAGGAGAGTCGGCCGTTCGCCAGCATTTCAATTCTCGAGGCGATCGAGCGCGACGCGGCGGTGCGCGCAGCGCGCATGCGCGCAATGTCCGCGGACGGTGGCGCAAAGCCGCTCGAAGCGGCGCTGACGCCGCGCAACCGCGCGGCCTAGCTCTCAGGCTTTCGGGAGCCATTGATACATCCACGTCTCGGAGAGCGTTTCCTCCCCAAGTCGCAGGTAGCAGCGCAGGTCGACCGGACCATCTCCTTCGGTCGTCAGGTCGAACAGCGCGCGCCAGCGATCCGTGCCAACGACCTTGACGACGTAGGCATTGTCGATGCGGCCGCGCGAATGCGTGATGACCGGGGTGACGTCGAAGCGCTGCTCCATCTGCGCCAGCGGGCCGCCTGCGAAGTCGATGACGAACTTGCGCTTGTCGGCATCGTCGGACCGCGTGACCCCGGGTACGCCGCCGGCACCGGAATGCGTCGACACCACGCGCCCGATATTGACGGGCGGATTGGGCTCGTCGTTCTGCCAATACAGCTTGTACTTGTAGGCGAGCTCATCGCCGGCACGGACCGGCTTCTTCGGCAGCCAGTAGGCGACGATGTTGTCGTGGGTCTCGTCGGTTGTCGGGATTTCGACGAGCTGCACCGCGCCTTCGCCCCAGTCTCCCGCCGGTTCGACCCAGATGCCGGGTCGGCGATTATAGAAGGCGCCGTCGTCCTGATACTCGGCGAAGTCGCGGTCCCGCTGCATGAGGCCGAAACCCTTGGGCATTGCGTCGGCGAACGAGTTGGTGCGCACGATCGACGAATTGATGAGCGGTCGCCAGATATGCTCGCCCGCGCCGGTCCACATGGCGAGGCCGTCGCTGTCGTGGATCTCCGGACGCCAGTCGCTCGCGTAACGCCGGTCGTTCTCGCCATACCAGAACATGCTGGTCAGCGGCGCAACACCGACGCGCTCGATGTCGGTGCGCGCATAGAGATCGGCGCTGATGTCGATGATCGAACCGCGGCCCTTCGCAGCCTCGAAGCGATAGGCGCCGCTGATGCTCGGACCGTCGAGCAGCGCGTAGATGGTGATCGACGGCGTATCGACCTTCGGCTCGTCGAGCCAGAACTCGATGAAGCGCGGAAATTCCTCGACGCCCGTCGGCAACGCCGTGTTGATGGCGATGCCGCGCGCCGACGCGCCGTATTGGTTCTCCTCGCCGGAGGTGCGGAAGTAGCTGGCACCCTGGAAGGCGAGCCAGTCCGTCTCCTTGCCGCGGCCGTCCATGACACGGAATCCGGAGAAGCCGAGGTCGGCGGGCAATTTGCCGGCCAGCTCGGCATTCTTGTAATCGAAGCAGTCGGGCGAATAGACGAGCTCGCGTGCCTGACCGTTCGACAGCTCGTTGATGCGGACGCCGAGCGGATTGTACTTGTCAACGTGGAAGAGGCGCACGGGACACGCGCCGGGGCCGGCCGGCCATAGCGCACGATCGGCGCGGAACTTGATCGCCTGCACGGCATCGAAGTCGACGGCGTCAACGACCCGCGGAGCCGGCGCCGGCGCGGCGTAGGGCTTAGCGGCCAACGCCTTGGCACGCGCGCGCAAAGCGTCGAAGCTGAACGGTTGCGGCTCGCCGAGGCGCGGCGGAGGCGGCGGTGCGCCGCGGGCGGGATACACGCCGGCCACCAACATGAGCAGGGCCCAGGGCCCCCCATCCGTGAGGACTTGTCTTCGGCTGATAACCGACATGCGAAATACCTGAGACGCAACGCTGGATGTCGAAACGGGATGACATGGCGAACGCGGCGCTTCCGTGTCAACACGAGCGCCCTGGAACGCTTAGCCGCACCTTTGGCAGCGGTGGGTAACCTACTGATTATTGTGCAAATTGTCCTGCCGTCTGTTGTCGCGACGGTGACCTCAAAATGGTCTCGGAACTTGCGCCCGCTCGCAATGTTGAGCGGCCACGCCGATGATGCCCCAGGCAGGATCCGCGCGGTCTGCCTACATATCTGTCGAACGGCGTGAAAGTGATGGAGCTGGGGATGGCCAAGAAGAGCAAAGGCGCACCGGTGCCAGACCCACTGGCGTTGAGACACGTCCAAGTTCGGGATCCTTCAACGCCGAAGAAGGAAAGGGCTGCGCGACAAGAAGCCGACGCGGAGTTGGACGCCGCGCTGGAACATACGTTTCCAGCGAGTGATCCAATCTCTTCCGAGAGCACGTTGGTGCCCGGAGGACGGCGCTAGTCGATGCTGATCGGCGCGCTCGCTTACAATCAATTTGCGCATAAGAATCCGACACTTTCCGACATTCCCTCTCTAGCGACTCCGAATTTTTTCGGAGATAGTTCGTCGGCCGCTGCGGTGCACGCGTGAGCGTTTCGCGGCAGGCGAGACGGGGAGGGAATCTTGGCCAGCTTGTTCCACGCTGCACGCGCCGCCTTGTCGTGCGCCATCTCGGGTGCGCTGATGGTCGGTCTACTGCTCGTGCATTCGAAAGAGTTGCGCGCCGATCCAGTAATGACAACGTCGTCAATGTACGGCGCCTTCGGTCCCGAAGGTCAGCGCATGCGCGAACAGCTGTGGCTGCTGCCGAGCGGCGATGCCGCCGTTGCGTTGCGCGCCACCGTGTTCCGTCCCGCGGGTGCGATGACCGAGCGACATCCTCTCGTCGTCGTCAACCACGGTACATCTGAATCGAACCGCATGTCGGTGTCGATGCCGGTCTACTACTGGCTATCGCGCTGGTTCGTCGATCGCGGCTACGCGGTGGTGCTTCCGCAACGACGCGGACATGGCGCGACGGGCGGCACCCTCGTCGAGGCGGTCGGCGATTGCGCCAATCCCAATCACTATCGCTCGGGCATTGTCGCGGCGCAGGACGTCGGCGCCGCCGTCGATTACATGGTGCGCCAGCCCTTCGTTGATCCGGCCCGCGTTCTTGTCGTCGGCATTTCAACAGGTGGTTGGGCATCGTTGGCGCTGGCTTCGCAACGGCCTGACCTGATGACCGCTGTTGTCAATATTGCCGGCGGGCGCGGCGGTCACGCCTGGGGGCGCAAGAACTCGGTGTGCGGTGCGAACGAGCTGGTGAAGGCCGCGCACGACTATGCGAGCACAGCGCGCGCACCGACGCTGTGGCTATACGCAAAGAACGACAGCTATTTTGGTCCGGCGCTCGCGGCGCAGATGGCTGCGGCCTGGAAGGACGGCGGCGGCAACGTCGAGTATGATCCGCTGCCATCCTATGGTGAGGACGGCCACGACGTCGTCGACGATCGTGCGGGCTGGGACGTGTGGGGAAAGAGCCTCGACCACTTCCTTGCCGCCAACTTCGGCGTGGCGAAGGAACCGCAGGTCGCCCAGGGCCCCTGACAGGAGCGTACGCCTCGGCTTCCTACATCTGCGTGTTGGCGCGGCCGGTGACCGGATCGCGGCCGCCGCGATACTCGTATTTCTGCTCAGCCGTCCAATTCTCCTCGGCCGGCTGCTGCTCGTCGGCCCGTTCGCTGCGCCCGACATAAGAGCGTCCCTGATAGCTCGGGGCCACCGCACTCATATCGTCCGGCGTCCCCGAATACATGGGCGACTGACAGCCGCCGACGGCCAGGGCCACGGCAAGCGTTGTGGCGAGGGCGGAAACGGTTTTCATAGCGCGTGATGTTGCAGTGGCTTGCGACATATTTGTTCCGGAGAGAGATGAGCATCGGCGTTCCAATATGAAACGCCGCGTGTTTTCCTGGAGTTCCTCGAAAGGGCACTGCAACTAGGGGGCTAAGCGCGACGGACGGCAGCCGCGATGTAGTTGACATCGGTGTCGACGGCGAGGCGCCAAGCATCATTCATCACATCATAGGTAATGCCGGACAGCTCCGGTGGCGCGAAGCCGGCGTCGCCGAGATAGCGGCTGAGCTCGTCGGTGGTGACGAAGCGATTCCAATCATGCGTGCCTCGCGGCAGCCAGCCGAGGACGTATTCGGCGGCGACGATGGCCAACGCGTAGGACTTCCAGGTGCGATTGAGCGTCGAAATGACGAGCGCGCCTTCGGGGCGGACAAGCTGTCCTAGGCTGCGCACGAAGGCGGCTTGGTCTGGCACGTGCTCGATCACCTCCATGCAGACGATGGCATCGAAGGTTTCGCCGGCCGTTTGCAACTCCTCGACCGACGCCGTGCGGTAGTCGATGGAAAGACCCTGGCCAAGCGCGTGGCCGCGCGCCACGGCGATGGAATCGACGGTCGGATCGATGCCGATGACGCTGGCGCCAAGGCGGGCGAGCGGCTCGGAGACGAGCCCGCCCCCGCATCCGACGTCGAGGATAGAGAGCCCGCCGAGAGGCTTCAGTTCCTTCGGCGGCCGTCCGAAGTGGCGGACGAGCGCGTCACGGATGAAGCCGAGCCGGGCGGGGCCCTGTCGGTGCAGCGGGCGCAGCTTGCCGTTGGCGTCCCACCATTCGCCGGCGAGGCGCTCGAAACGTTCGACCTCGGTCGGATCGAGATTGGGCGCGGGGGGCGCCGGACCCACCGGGGAGCTCTGGCTGCTTTCCATGCCCGCGATACGGGCGACCTGACAACAGATTGTCAAGACAGGGGATATTGCGGGATGGATGGGATGTCGTTAAGAGAACGCCGCGTAAACGGGATTCCTGTTCGCCCCAGGCTGTTTGCGCCGACGGCTCGGCCGCGCCCCCGCGTGTGCCGCGTCTACGAGGGCTAATTTCCAAGCAATTGAAGCGAAGCCGTACGGCGGGAAGCGCGATGGCTGTTGTTGTCATGAAGTTCGGCGGCACGTCCGTCGCCAACGTCGAGCGCATTCGTAATGTCGCGCGTCACGTGAAGCGCGAGGTGGATGCCGGCAACAAGGTCGCCGTCGTGGTCTCGGCCATGTCCGGCGTGACCAACCAACTCGTTGCCTGGGTGCGCGAAGCCTCCGTGTTGCATGACGCGCGCGAGTACGATGCCGTCGTTGCCACCGGTGAGCAGGTGACGGCGGGCCTCCTTGCCATCGTTCTCCAGTCGATGGGTCTGCAGGCACGCTCGTGGCAAGGCTGGCAGATCCCGATCAACACCAGCGCCGCGCACGGCTCGGCGCGCATCACCGGCATCGACGGTGCGGAGCTCAAGCGCCGCTTCAACGAGGGTGAGGTGGCGGTGGTCACCGGCTTCCAGGGCATCGAGCCCGAGCGTCGCCGCATCGCAACATTGGGCCGCGGCGGCTCCGATACGAGCGCCGTCGCTATGGCCGTCGCACTCGGCGCCGATGTATGCGACATCTATACGGACGTCGATGGTGTCTACACCACCGACCCTCGCATCGTGCCCAAGGCGCGACGGCTCCCGAAAGTGTCGTACGAAGAGATGCTGGAGATGGCCTCGCTGGGCTCCAAGGTGCTGCAGACGCGCTCCGTCGAGCTCGCCATGGTCAACCGGATGCGGGTTCGAGTGCTATCGAGTTTCGTGGTGCCCGAGGCGATGTCGCCCGTGCGCCTCGATCGGCTCGAAGACATCGGCACTATCGTTTGCGATGAGGATGAGATCGTGGAAAGCCAGGTCGTTAGCGGCATTGCCTACGTCAAGGACGAGGCGAAAGTGACCCTCATCAAGGTCGAGGACAAGCCAGGCGTCGCCGCGCGCATCTTCGGTCCGCTCTCCGACGCAAATATTAACGTCGACATGATCGTGCAGAGCGTCACGCCCGACGGCAAGCACACCGACATGACCTTTACCGTGCAGGCGATCGAGTTGCCGCGCACGCTCGAGGCGCTGAAGGCCGCTAAAAAGGACATTGGCGAGTTCGAGGTCCAGAGTTCCGCCGACGTTGCCAAGATTTCCGTGATCGGCATCGGCATGCGTAGCCATGCCGGCGTCGCCGCCATGATGTTCAAGGCCCTGTCGAGCAAGGGCATTAATATTTTGGCCATTACCACTTCAGAGATCAAAATCAGCGTACTGATCGACGCGGCTTACGCCGAGCTTGCGGTAAGAACGCTGCATTCTATTTATGGTCTCGACGCGGACTGAGCGCGGATGACGCGCACGGTCGAGCACTGAGCCCGCCATACCGGCGGCTCCACCCGGGCGGCACGACCTATGCAGAGGCGAGGCGACGAGCCACGAGTGATGACATCCGAGCCGGCGCTGCGTGTAATCATGCGGCGTCTGCGGGAGATCATGTCCGAGCCCGGCGACGGGCAGGCGCGCCTCGACAAGATCGTCAAGCAAATCGCCGGCGTGATGGTGACTGAGGTCTGCTCGATTTATCTCAAACGGCAGGATGGCTCACTCGAGCTGTTCGCCAGCGAAGGCCTCAACCCCAGCGCCGTGCACACCACGCGCATGAAGCGCGGCGAAGGCCTCGTCGGCCGCGCCGCCGAGCTGAACGTCACCGTCAACGAACCGGAGGCGTCGAGCCACCCGGCATTCTCCTACCGTCCGGAGACGGGGGAGGAGATCTACCATTCGCTGCTGGCGGTGCCGATTGGGCGCAGCGGGCAGGTGCTCGGCGTGCTCGTGGTGCAGAATCGCGCGCAGAAGGAATACTCCGACGAGGACGTCGAGGTGCTGCAGGCGACGGCGATGGTCGTCGCCGAGCATCTCGTGTCGGGCGCCGTGGCCGGCGCCGGCACGGCGGTCGAGCTGGAGAAGTCGCTGTCGGCGGTAATCCAGGGCGAGCAGATGGCGGAGGGCATCGCGCTGGGGCACATCGTGCTGCACGAGCCGCGTATCGTCGTCACGCATTTGATGGCCGAGGATCCGGACGAGGAACTGATCCGCCTCGAAGCGGCGGTAGCTAGCTTGCGCGCTTCGCTGGATGAGATGTTTGACCACGAGAATCTTTCTGCGGCGGGAGAGCATCGCGACGTGCTCGAGGCCTACCGCATGTTCGCCCACGACAAGGGCTGGGTGCGGCGGCTGCGCGAAGCAGTCGAAGGCGGCCTGACGGCCGAGGCCGCGGTTGAGCGCGTGCAGAACAGCACTCGTGCGCGCATGCTACGGCAGAACGACGCCTACTGGCGCGAGCGCCAGCGCGACCTCGACGATCTCTCAGATCGCTTGCTGCGCATTCTCGCGGGGCGCGTGACGAGCGCCGACGAGCCGTCGGCGCTGCCCCCCGACACCATTCTCGTGGCCCGTGCCATGGGACCTGCGGAGCTGCTCGATTACGACCGCAAGCGTCTGCGCGGTCTGATCGTCGAGGATGGCAGCGGGCAGAGCCACGTTGCGATCGTCGCCAAGGCGCTGGGCATCGCCGCCGTCGGGCAGGCGCGCGGCGTCGTTGAACGAGTGAATGCCGGCGATGCGGCGATTGTCGACGCTATGACCGGCGAAGTGCACCTGCGCCCGTCGACCGACGTTATCGCTGCCTATTCTGACAAGGTCCGTTTTCTCGCACGGCGCCAGCGGCAGTATCGCGCTTTGAAGGATGTGCCGGCGGTAACGACCGACGGCGTCAAGGTCGACCTGCACATGAACGCCGGCCTGCTCGTCGACATGCCGCATTTGCGCGAATCCGGTGCCGACGGCGTCGGACTATTCCGCACCGAGCTCCTCTTCATGCTGTCGAACACGCTGCCGAAGGTCGAGCGGCAGGCCGATTCCTATCGCGCCATCGTGGCTCGTGCGGACGGCAAGCCGGTCGTCTTCCGCACCCTCGATATTGGCGGCGACAAGGTGCTGCACTATCTGCGCCAGCCCAAGGAGGAGAACCCCGCCATGGGTTGGCGGGCGGTGCGCATGGGTCTCGACCGGCCGGCCCTGCTGCGCACGCAGGTGCGCGCGTTGCTGCGATCGGCGGCGGGCCAGGAACTGCGCCTGATGATCCCCATGGTGTCCATGGCCAATGAGATGGATGAGGTGCACGCTTTGGTCGAGAAAGAGCGTGCGATCGTCAAGGCCCGCGGGCATGGGACGCCGAAGAAGGTTTTGATCGGCGCCATGATCGAGGTGCCGTGCCTGCTGTTCGAACTCGACGCGTTGATGAAGAAGGTCGACTTCGTTTCTGTCGGTAGCAATGACCTCATGCAGTTCATGTATGCAGCCGATCGGACCAACGCGCGCGTCGGTAGCCGCTATGATTCGCTCTCTCCGGCGCCGCTGCGCGCCTTGAAGGCGCTGGTGAAGGCGGCGGAGAAGCACAAGGTGCCGCTGACGCTATGCGGTGAGATGGCCGGCCGGCCGATCGAGGCGCTGGCGCTCATCGCGCTCGGCTTCCGCTCGCTGTCGATGGCGCCTGCGTCGATCGGCCCGGTGAAGACGATGATCCTTTCGCTCGACGCGGGCCGCGCTGCGAAACTTGTGGATGACCTGTTGAAAAAAGGCATCACTGATATCCGCGAACGCCTCGATAGCTTTGCAAAATCAGAAGGCATCGAGGCCTGACGGCTGCGCGTTCTGTCTTTGACAAGCGACCACTTTCATTGGACGATGTGTCCCGGGGGAACATCCGTTCCGATTGTCTTTTGTGGCGTTGGTCATGCGTGAAGGCTATCAGCCTGCGAGACCGTATCCCGTCGTGCGTCCGCAAGGAGCACGCGCGTCCGCCGCGCAGTCGCTTGCGCCGACACCGGTGTCTGTGATGGCCGCCGAGGTGGCACGCTTCTTCCGCGATCTGCGTGGCGCCCTGCGTCTGACACCCGAGCAAGCCGCGCAAGCGCTCGCAACTCGCGTCGACATCATCGTAGCCTTGGAATTGGGTCAGATCGGTGCGCTGCCGCCGTGGCCGGAGACGTGCCGTATCGTGCGGACCTATGCAGGCTTCGCCGGGCTCGACCCGCGTCCGGTCCTGCATTCGCTGGAGCAGCTTTTCGTTTCGGCCCCGCGGGGCCTCGCGCCGAAGATCCGCGGCTCGCGCCGCAACCTCATGCCGAATCTCGGCAAGCAGGGCGCGCCGATCATGGCGGCCATCGGCGACGGCAGCCGGCGGGCGGCCGCGGCAGCCCGCAACATGCGTCAGGCCGTGAACGACCGCGCCGGGCGCCCGGGAATGGCGCTGTTTACCGTCACCATGGGTGTTGCGCTCATCTTGTTGGTGACCACCCAGACCGCCGTGCTGGAAGCCGCGGTTTCTCAGCTCCCGCCGTCGATGAAGCGCATTGTCCGCGGCGCTCAGAACTACGTGATCGTGAGCCTCGCCCCCGTCCGCGATGGCCTGCGCTGGATCGATGTCGCCGATCCCCGCTCCCGCCGGAGCGACAAATTGCGGACAACCGCCCAATCGGATTAGATGCGGCGCGCTGCGGCGCGGGTGCCCATATCCACCCCAAGCTGAAATGAGAAGTTCGGCTGCCATCGCGCGGCCGGCAATTTGCATTCGAAATCGCCCAACTCCGAGACCATGGCCGGAATTCCCAAAGACAAGCTCGAAAAGATGGTCGGGCGCTGGAGCGCGATCCAGGCGGAGCTCAATGCCGGGGTCAATCAGGCGGCGTACGCCAAACTGACCAAGGAGTTCGCGGCGCTCAATCCGCTGGTAGCGACGATCGAAGCGCTGCGCGCCGCGGACAAGGAGCATGCCGACCTAGAGGCGCTGATCGACGATCCCGGCTCCGACAAGGAGATGATCGCTATGGCGCGTGCCGATCTCGCGGCGCTCGAGCCGCGCCGCGAAGAGCTTGAGCAGCGGCTCAAGATCCAGCTGTTGCCGAAGGACGCCGCGGACGAGCGCAGTGCCATCCTGGAAGTGCGCGCCGGCACCGGCGGCGACGAGGCTGCGTTGTTCGCGGCGGATCTGTTCCGCATGTACAGTCGCTATGCCGAGCTGCGCGGTTGGAAAGTAGAGATCATCTCCATCTCGGAGAACGATCTCGGCGGCTACAAGGAGATCGTCGCCTCGATCTCCGGCGAGGGCGTGTTCGCGCGCCTGAAGTTCGAATCCGGCGTGCACCGCGTGCAGCGCATTCCCGAGACTGAGACCGGCGGGCGCATTCACACGTCCGCGGCGACGGTCGCTGTGCTCCCGGAGGCTGAGGAGGTCGACGTCGATATCCGGCCGGAGGATGTTCGCATCGACACGATGCGCGCTGGCGGTGCCGGCGGCCAACACGTCAACAAGACGGATTCCGCCGTACGCATGACGCATCTGCCGACTGGCATCGTCGTCGTGTCGGCCGAGAAGTCACAGCACCAGAACCGCCGCTTGGCTATGCAGGTGCTGCGCTCGCGCGTTTATGAGCTCGAGCGCGAGCGACTAGACTCGGCGCGCTCAGCGGCGCGCAAAGGCCAGATCGGCTCAGGCGATCGCTCGCAGCGCATCCGCACCTACAACTTCCCGCAGGGGCGCGTTACCGACCATCGCATCAATATGACACTGCACAAGCTCGATACGGTGCTAGAGGGGGCGGCGCTCGACGAGCTGATCGACGCGCTGATCACCGATCACCAGGCCAGTCAATTGGCGGACATGGAAAATGCCTGACGTGGCGGCCGCGCGGGGGCTGGGCGATACGCTCGGCGACGCCGTGCGCTCTGTGCAACGGGCGCTGACGGCGGCGGGGGTCGAAGATGCGGGCCGCGATGCGCGGCTTCTCGTTGCCGCGGCGGCGGGCGTCGACACCGCAGCGATCATTGCCCGGCCGGAGCGGCGCCTCACAGCGCACGAGCAGGCGCGGCTAGAGGCGACGGCATCGCGGCGCTGCGCACGCGAACCCGTCTCGCGCATCCTCGGGGAGCGGGAGTTCTATGGCCGCCGCTTTGCGCTTTCGCCGGCGACACTCGATCCGCGCCCCGACAGCGAGACCCTCATCGAGGCGGCGCTCGGCATCGCGGCGCGCGAGGGTTGGCGCGAGCGGCCGATCCGTCTTCTCGACATCGGCACCGGGACGGGATGTCTGTTACTGACGTTGCTCGCCGAGCTGCCATTGGCGACGGGATTGGGGACGGACATCAGCGGTGAGGCCCTGCAAACGGCCGCACTAAACGCCGCATCGTTCGGCATTGCAGAGCGGGTTCAATTGGCGCGGGTCGACGCACTTGGCGGCGTCGACGGCCCTTTCGATCTCATCGTTAGCAATCCGCCCTACATTCCGAGCGGCGACATTGCCGGGCTTAGTATGGAAGTGGCCAAATACGATCCACACGCCGCCCTTGACGGGGGGCCCGACGGCCTCGAAATCTACCGCAGGATTATTGGCGACCTCGGACGGGTACTGACGGGCTGGGCCATCTTGGAGGTGGGTGCCGGGCAAGCCGAAGCTGTGGCTCTACTGTTGCAGCAAGCGTTCGTTAAGACACGCCAGGCAGAAGTGAGCCGGCATAGCGACCTTGGAGGGCACACCCGTTGTGTGGCGTTCAAGCTACAGTCATAAACGGTCGCAAATAAAAGGTTTGATTTGTGCCGGCCGCGCGCCTACTCTGGATGAAGCCGATTGATCGTGTGGCGCGCTTCAGTGTTGGAGCCTGCCTGACTGCACGAGCTGGGATTGCGAAGCACGGGGCCGCGGCGCGCGAGCGCGATGCCTACTTGCTCCCGCTGAAACGGCATTCGCTAGCCGCTTGGCGTGCAACGCCCCTTTCAGATCGGAAGTAGCGACTGCCGGTTGAGCGTCACGAGATAGAGACCCAATGCGCGCGCATGGGCGCCCGCCAGAAACTGGCCAGAGATTACGTGTCAGCGCCTGCTCTAAGGCATTAGCGGTTTTGCGACGCTGACGGCGAACCGCGCACGATTTTCATTTCATCACGACCGAGAACGGAGCCAATGAGGCAAGGACAGCAGAACCGCCGGGGCCGCGGGCGTAGCAACCGCAAGGGGCAGAGCCCACTCACGCGCAGCTTTGAGAGCACGGGTCCGGAGGTAAAAATCCGCGGCACTCCCTCACACATCGCCGAGAAATACATGTCGCTCGCCCGCGATGCGACGACGTCTGGCGACCCAGTGCTGGCCGAGAACTACCTGCAGCATGCCGAGCACTACAACCGCATCATCATGGCCGTCCGCGATCAGCAGATCGCGCAGGGCGGCGATGGGATGAACGGCGGTATGCCGCGCAGCCAGATGGACGGCGACGACTACGGCGACGACGATGGCGATGACGGCGAGATGCAGCCGCAGCACACGCAGCCGCAGATGCGCCACAACGACCATCAGCCGCGCACGGAGGGCCAGCGTTTCGAGGGTCATCGAGGCGGACACGATCAGAACCGCTATCGCGACCGCGATCGCAACGACAATCGCAACAACAACAATCGCCACGACCGCGGCGGCGACCGCCACGAGCGGCATGACCGGGGTGGCAACAACCAGAACGGTGGTCAGCCTCCGCATCAGCAGGGCGCCGAAGGCAACACTGAAGCAAGTGGCCAGCAGTCGGGTGGTGACCAGTTCCGCCGCCGCGACCGCTTCCCGCAGCAGCAGCACGAGCAGCCCGAATTCCTGCGCCGGCCGGTTCGCCGTCCGCGACGCGAGGGCAACGGTGGGCCTGGTGACGTGAACGGTACGGCGGGCGGCGACGAGACCGACCAGGACTGAGGTCGTCATCGGCTCTGCCGTTTTACCCCTGACAGCTGATCAGGTCTTGACGGGATCGCCGACGGCGATCGTGCCGCCGGCGACAACGCGCGCATAAACGCCGAAATCCGCGTGGCCCCAGGCGCGCTGCAAGGCGGCCGGGATGGCCATGTCGCGCTTGCCCGTCTCGGGGTCGACATTGGTCGCCGCACAGCGCTCCGTGCGCTTGAACACCTCGAGCTGCACGGGACCGAGCTGCAAGGGCTTGCCCGTCCAATTGAACTCCTGCCAAGGCTCGGCCCCATCGATGACGACATTGGGCCGGAAGCGGAGCGGATTCACCGCGTGCCCGACGACGCGCTCCAATTCACGCACCGAAGCAAGATTGACGATATGCAGGCACTTCGCCGCCACGTCCGAGAAGCTGTGGCCGGGCGCAAAGACGATGCGCGGTGCACCGCGAAGCTCCTCCTGCATGTAGGCGGCGAGGAACTGTTCAATCATCTTGCGGCCGATGAGCGTACGTAGATCGCCGCGTGCCACCTGCTTGCCGGCACGCCTGATGGTCAGCGTTTCGGTCGCGTCGTCGAAGTGCGTCTCCAGCGTCGCGAGGCGCTCGTTGCGCATCAACATGAGGAAGTTGATCTTGGGCAGGTGCGCCGGGTGCTCGGGGTCGAAACGCCCCGGGCCGTTCTCGATGGCGTAGGCGCGATCGAACGGGGCCGTCTCGCCGGCACGCAGGGCCATGCGCTCGAGCGCCTCGGGCGACATGCCTTTGACGGGATAGCGGTAGAGTCCGCGGACGCAAGGTCCGCTCGGAACGGCCATCGTCGATGCAACTCAATGCAGGTTAGAGCGGACCGGGAGTGACCCTCTTTTGTCCGGTTTCGACCACACTATATCATCTGTTGGAAAGGTTTCCGGACGATGCTGCGTTACCGGCGTGGTCGGCGGGAGCCACCAATCATCCTGACGTAGAAGGTGCCGGGACCGTGCCGTTAGGGCGGATCGGTACGCCGAGGAGGGAATCATGAATTTTGAACAGTTTACGGACCGCGCGCGCGGCTTCGTCCAATCGGCGCAGAGCCTTGCGCTGCGCGAGGGCCATCAGCAGTTCTCGCCCGACCATCTGTTGAAGGTGCTGCTCGACGACAACGAAGGGCTTGCAGCGGGTCTTATTCGCAAGGCGGGCGGCGACCCGAAGGCGGCGCTCGCTGCCGTCGAGGCGGCACTCGCCAAGCGTCCCAAGGTATCGGGCGGCGGCTCCGGCCAACTTTACATGGCCTCCGAGCTCGCCCGCGTTTTCGATTCTGCTGAAAAGATCGCGGAGAAGGCCGGCGACAAGTATGTAACGGCCGAACGGCTGCTGCTGGCGCTCGCCCTCGAAAAGGGCACCGACGCAGCGAAGATCCTGGCGGATGCCGGAGTCACGCCGCAGGGCCTCAACGCGGCGATCAATGAAATCCGCAAGGGTCGAACCGCCGATACCGCGTCGGCCGAGCAGGGCTACGATGCCTTGAAGCGCTATGCACGCGACCTCACGGAAGCAGCAGCCGCGGGCAAGCTCGACCCCGTTATCGGCCGTGACGAGGAGATCCGCCGCACCATCCAGGTGCTGTCGCGGCGCACGAAGAACAATCCCGTGCTGATCGGCGAGCCGGGCGTCGGCAAGACCGCTATCGCCGAAGGACTGGCGTTGCGCATCGTGCAGGGCGACGTGCCTGACAGCCTCAAGGACAAAAAGCTGCTGTCGCTCGACATGGGCGCGCTCATCGCCGGCGCCAAGTATCGCGGCGAGTTCGAGGAGCGTCTGAAGGCCGTGCTCAACGAGGTGCAGGCCGAGGGCGGCCGCATAATCCTATTCATCGACGAGCTGCACACTATCGTCGGCGCCGGCAAGACTGAAGGCTCAATGGATGCCGGCAACCTCTTGAAGCCGGCCCTTGCCCGCGGTGAGCTGCACTGCATCGGCGCAACGACGCTCGATGAGTATCGCAAGCACATTGAGAAGGATGCTGCCTTGGCGCGGCGCTTCCAGCCCGTTTTTATCAACGAGCCGAGTGTCGAGGATACGATTTCGATCCTGCGCGGCCTGAAAGAAAAGTACGAGCTGCACCACGGCGTGCGCATCACCGATAGCGCGCTGGTCGCAGCCGCGACTTTGTCGAACCGTTACATCTCCGACCGCTTCCTGCCGGACAAGGCGATCGACCTCGTCGACGAGGCCGCTTCGCGCCTCAAGATGCAGATCGATTCCAAGCCCGAGGAACTCGACCGCATCGACCGCGAGCTGATGCAGCTCAAGATCGAGCGCGAGGCGCTGCGCAAGGAGAGCGATGCCGCGTCGAAGGAACGTCTCGCCAATATCGAGAAGGAAATTGCTGACCTCGAAGAGGAGAGCAAAATCCTGACGCAGAATTGGCAAGCCGAAAAAGAGAAGCTCGGCAGTGCCCAGAAGCTCAAGGAAGAGCTCGACCACTCACGCACCGAGCTCGAGAAGGCACAACGCCGTGGCGACCTGGCGCGCGCCGGCGAGCTAGCCTACGGCAAGATCCCAGAACTCGAGAAGAAATTGGCCGCGATCGAGGCTCAAGAAGCCAAGGGCACCATGGTCGAGGAGGCTGTGACCCCCGATCAGATCGCCGGAGTCGTGTCGCGTTGGACCGGCATTCCGGTCGACCGCATGCTCGAGGGCGAGCGAGAGAAGCTGCTGAAGATGGAGGATGCGCTTTCGAAGCGCGTCGTCGGGCAGCGCGAGGCGGTGGATGCCGTATCGACGGCCGTGCGGCGTGCGCGTGCCGGTCTGCAGGATCCGAACCGCCCGATCGGCTCGTTCATGTTCTTGGGCCCCACGGGCGTCGGCAAGACCGAACTCGCCAAGGCGCTCGCCGCGTTCCTGTTCGACGACGAGTCGGCGCTCTTGCGCATCGACATGAGCGAATACATGGAGAAGCACTCGGTTGCACGTCTGATCGGCGCGCCGCCGGGTTATGTCGGCTACGAGGAGGGCGGCTCGCTCACCGAGGCCGTGCGCCGCCGCCCCTACCAGGTGATCCTGTTCGACGAGATCGAAAAGGCGCACCCCGACGTGTTCAATGTGCTGCTGCAGGTGCTCGACGACGGACGCCTGACCGACGGCCAAGGCCGCACGGTCGACTTCCGCAACACCATCATCATCCTGACGTCGAACATCGGCGCCGAGTATCTCGTCAACCAGAAGGAAGGCGAGGACACGGACCTGGTGCGCGACCTCGTCATGGGCGAGGTCCGGCAGAAGTTCCGTCCCGAGTTCCTCAACCGGCTCGACGACATCATCCTCTTCCACCGCTTGCAGCGGTCGGAGATGGGCAAGATCGTCGACATCCAGATGCAGCGCCTGCACAAGCTGCTGGCCGATCGCAAGATCAAGCTGGAGCTGGACGATGGCGCGCGCACTTGGCTGGCCAATCGCGGCTACGATCCGGCATACGGTGCGCGGCCCTTGAAGCGCGTCATCCAGCGTCACGTGCAGGACCCGCTCGCCGAGCAGATCCTCGCCGGGCGCATCAAGGACGGCGACACCGTGCGCATTGGCGTGCGCGATGGCAACTTGGTGCTCAACGGGGAGCCGGTGAAGGTCGCCGCATAACCGCAAACGAAAACGGCGTCAGATCCCAGAAGGGTCTGACGCCTATAATTCCAAATTATTTGCTGGCCGTCATCACCGGCGCCAGGTGGCGCAGGTCATCGATGCGCGAGCGCTCCTTCTGGAACTCGGCGAGCTGGCGGCCGGTGAGTTCGCGCTCGCGCGGCACCTGAATGGCCAGCGGATCGACGAAGCGGGAGTTGATCAGCACCTCGTAGTGGAGGTGCGGGCCAGACGCGAGGCCGGTCGATCCAACGTAGCCGATGATCTCGCCCTGGCGGACTTTGGCGCCCGCAGCTACGCCTTTGCGAAAACGCAGCATGTGGCCATAGGCGGTGTGATAGCCGTTGGGGTGGCGGATACGGACGTAATTGCCGTACTGGCCCTTGCGACCTGCCTCCTCGATGACGCCGGTGCCGGCGGCGAGAATGGGTGTGCCCGGCGAGGTCGCCCAGTCGACTCCGGTGTGCATGCGCCGTTCGTTCAAGAGCGGATGGAAGCGCATGCCGAAGCCGGAGGCGAGACGCACGTCGCCGCGCACCGGGCGGCGCATCAGGAACTGCTTCGAGTTGTTGCCCTTCTCGTCGTAGTAATCGACGAGGCCGTCGGGCGTGCGGAAGCGGTAGAAACGATAGGTTTCCCCGCCGCTGGTGATGGACGTATAGAGCAGTTCGCCGGGCGGAGAATCTGGCCGCGGATCGTCCTTCATATCGAAGAAAAATTCGACAGAATCGCCGGGCCGAAGGCGGCGGCGGAAGTCGGTCTGCGAGGCGTGGATCTTCATCACCTTCATGATGGAATCGTCCGGCACCTTCTGCAGTAGACCGGCGTAGTACACGCTGGCGTAAACGCTCGATGTCGATGCCTTGTCGGTGTCGCCGAGCGCGGCGTTGGCGATTTCCTCCCCAATGGCCGGCGACTTGCTGGCAACGAACTCGCCGGCGGCGTTGCGCGTGACGGTGACCAGATGATCGTGCCCGTCGGAGAAGATGCTGAAGCGCGCCGGCTCCTTCTTGTCGCGGCGGGTGAGCGAGGGAACCAGTGTGATGCGCACTTCCTGGCCGGCGGCAAGGCTCGCTTCCGGGAAGATATTGCGGGCGGACTCGATCATGCCGCGCGCCGTCCAGGTATCGGCGCCGGCGCGCTGCAGGATCTTGCGTAGGGTATCGCCTTCGCCGACGCGGAACACCTGCGTCTCGCGCCCCTCGAGATCGGCGAGCGTGTCCTCTTCATCCTGCGCCGGTTTGACGAGGACAGTGGTGTTGGGCGGTGCGGTGCCCTCCGCGCCTTCGGCACCGAGTGGCGTGCCGTCCTCACCGGGGACGCGGTTGCCTTCCGCCTCGGCGCCGGCACGGATCATCTCCGCTTCGATCTCGGCTTCCTTGGCTTCGGCGACGTGCTGCAAAATCTCGGCGTCGTCGAGCTCCTGGCCATCGTCGTCGGGGAGGATACCGCCAAGGAGCTCGATGATGTTGACGGCGACATTGCCGTTCTCCGGTGCGTCGGACTCATTGTCCTCACCGGGGTTCACCGTCTGCGTCGCGTAGAGGCTGAGTGGATTGAAGGGCGGGACTTTTGCTTGGTAGTCGGGCGGCACCGGCGCCAGACGCGCGACGATGCGCGCGTAGGGCTTGGGGTGGATGTATTCGCGCCCCAGGCGCCGCTGCTTGACCTGCTCGTTGACGGTATAGCGAGTGGTGACGGAGCCGCTGATAATGTTTAGCCGATCACCTTTGGGCGAGGCCCACTTGAGGCCTTCGCTGTTGCGCATGAAGGGAACGTCGCGGCCGGCCAGGCTCGCTTCGCCGACCTCGGTAAGGCCCGGCAGGAAGCCGCCGCGGGCCTCGCGCTTGTCGGCCGAGCCATAGAGCACGACGAGAATGGAAATGGCGCCGACGGTGCCGGCGAGGCAGGTGCTGATCAGCCAGCGGAAGCGGCCGCCCTGGCGGCTTTCGGCGTGGTCAGTCTCGTAGAGATCTTTGAACGAGCTCGCGGCGCGCCCGCGATAGAGTTGCGGCAGCCCGCTTTCCCGCTTCGCAGCAGCGAGCGCTCCAAAGCGTCCGTGCGGAGAATAGCGGCGCCGATCGACCACTTGGCTTAGGTTCCCCCAGTACG
>JADMIO012784744.1_pt1:47500-103384 | contig 103384 bp, 79 predicted proteins | sample 8958161 | NCBI WGS metagenome assembly JADMIO01 (sample SAMN16585339, study PRJNA669376) | soil metagenome | isolation source: Crop rotation soil | place: USA: Cullars Rotation, Alabama | collected 2011
CTGTAACTTTGCACTGGCAATCGTGTTTGCATGTGTAGGATAGGTGGTAGGCTTTGAAGCCGGAGCGCTAGCTCTGGTGGAGCCGCAATGTGAAATACCACCCTTATGAACATGGTTGTCTAACCGCGAGCCGTCATCCGGCTCCGGGACAGCGCATGGTGGGCAGTTTGACTGGGGCGGTCGCCTCCTAAATGGTAACGGAGGCGTGCGAAGGTGGGCTCAGGTTGGTCGGAAATCAACCGTCGAGTGCAATGGCATAAGCCCGCCTGACTGCGAGACTGACAAGTCGAGCAGAGTCGAAAGACGGCCATAGTGATCCGGTGGTTCTGTGTGGAAGGGCCATCGCTCAACGGATAAAAGGTACGCCGGGGATAACAGGCTGATGATTCCCAAGAGTCCATATCGACGGAATCGTTTGGCACCTCGATGTCGGCTCATCTCATCCTGGGGCTGGAGCAGGTCCCAAGGGTATGGCTGTTCGCCATTTAAAGAGGTACGTGAGCTGGGTTCAGAACGTCGCGAGACAGTTCGGTCCCTATCTGCCGTAGGTGTCGGAGAATTGAGAGGAGCTGTCCCTAGTACGAGAGGACCGGGATGGACGTACCTCTGGTGGACCTGTTGTCACGCCAGTGGCACAGCAGGGTAGCTATGTACGGACGGGATAACCGCTGAAGGCATCTAAGCGGGAAACCCACCTCAAAACGAGTTCTCCCTCGAGAGTCGTGGAAGACCACCACGTTGATAGGCCGGGTGTGGAAGTGCGGCAACGCATGCAGCTTACCGGTACTAATAACTCGATCGGCTTGATCGCTCTCATTAAGCAATGCTCATCGTAATGCCTCATGCGGCAAGAGCGCGGTAACTCGCGCTGGTCGCTTTGGCAGGGCGGCGTTGCGCTCGGATCTTTGGAGTTCTGCTCCTTTGAATTCCGATGCGCTGCGTGCGTCGCCTCGATGGGCGTAGGAATACAGAAAGAACAAAACCAGAAGTCATCTCACTTTTTCGCCGACCTGGTGGCTATGGCGGAGTGGCTGCACCCGATCCCATCCCGAACTCGGCCGTGAAACGCTCCAGCGCCAATGGTACTGCGTCTTAAGACGTGGGAGAGTAGGTCGTCGCCAGGTCTGCAAAAAAGTGAGGTGCTTCGGTTTCCGAAGTCATCAGAAGTCATCATCCCCTCTTTCAATGTTCATACGAAAACCGCCCGAGCTCAGCTCGGGCGGTTTTTGTTTGTGCGCTATCCAGGAACTCAGGTCCGCTTGAGCAGGGCGTCGAGGCGGCGGGCGACGACCGCTTCGTCGAAAGAGCCATCGCGCGCGCGCCTGACCCAGCCTCGCAGCGGGCGGTATTTCTGCGGGTCGTACAGCGTGATGCCCTCGTTAAGCACCCCGGCGGTGTAGCTGTAGGCGCCCTTCGACATGACGAGGATGTCCGCCTCGACCAGCGCGCGATGCGTATCGAGCGCCGGCTCATCAAGCCGCAACTGTGCGCCGAGCTCGGCAAGATCGGCGAACATCGCCGGCTTGCCTTGCGAGAAGATCTCGATGCGCAGCGCCGGCGCTTTGGTTCCCACAAGCGCCTTGAGCCGCGTCAGCGTGTTCACGAACGTGGTGTTGGGCGTGAAATTCTTGGCGACCTTCTTATCCGCGGCCGACACGTCGCCGCGCCGCATGTGGATGGCGAGGCGAATTTCGCCGGACTGTTTGTGCCGCTGTTTGCCTTCCCAGAACTTGGCACGCAGCAACGGCAGCACGCGCTCCCAGGCATCGCTGTCACGGTTGCAGTAGCGCAGGTAGTGCTCGGCCGTGACAATCACCGGCTCCCCGCGCGGCGTGAGCTTCAATCGGTCCAGCGCGACGATCGGCGTGTCATCGTCGCCGAGCTTGCGTTCAAAGGCACCGAGATTGAAGTACTCCTCCCATGTGTGCACCCACGACGGCATGTCGGTCTCGGCGTGGGCGATATAGGCGAAAGGGCGATGGATGTAGGGCAGCCCATGCGCCTTGGCGAAGCACAGCGCCGACATCGCCGCCTGTGCCTGCGAGCCTGCGCCGTCGCCCTTGCCCGTGGCCATGACCGCAAAGTTCTTGCCGATGCGGCCTGAGCGCAACGCGCGGGCGAAGCGGTCGACGTAGAACGTTGCGTCGCTGCGGCGTGGCAGGCCTAACGTTTCCTTCGCCGCGACCCACGCGGCCCGGGCGGCGTAGGCCAGCTCATTCGTAACCGAACTTTTGTCGCCTGCGTCCGCCATCAGATGCGCGCCTCCCGCTGCCGCCGCGCAATCTTGAGAAGCCGCCGCCAGCGCGCACGGGCGATCTCGTGTGTAATGCGCAGGCCGGTAAGTCCGCCGGTACAATTGCGCCGCATGATGTAATAGCGAAAGAACAGGATCGGATATTCAAACGGCAAGCGCGCCAGCACGTACCAGCGGGATTTCTTGAGCTCCTTTGCCTGCAGGTCAGTGTAGCTTTCGAGCTTGGCGCGAACGTGGCCCAGCGAGCGCCAGGAATAATGCAGCGCGTCGCCGTGTAGTTGCCCGACCGGAAAGTCTTTGGTGTCGACAGTGTCGTGTACGCGGCTCTCCCTGAAGCGCACGCGCCGGCGGTCGTAGAGGCGCACGTAGTTGTGGAAGTCGGCCCATAGGCGCGGCTTGTCGTGGCCGGGGTAGACGGTGACCTGGCGGAAGCGGTAGGCCGGCAGGAGGCCCGCGGGTGCGCGCATTAGCGCGCCGATCTCGCGTGCGAGTTCCGGCGTCACCACCTCGTCGGCGTCGAGATTGAGGACCCAGTCGCAGGCGGCGCAGTCTTCTGCGAAGCGCTTCTGCGGTCCGTAGCCGTCCCAAGCGTTGTAAAAAACCTTGGCGCCGAGCGCTTCCGCCTTGGCCACAGTGTCGTCGGTCGAGCCGCAATCGACGACGACGACCTCATCGACGATGTCGCGCACAGCAACGATGCAGCGCTCGATGCGGTCACCCTCGTTGTGGACGATGATGCAGCAACTCAAGCCCATTCAGCCCGCCCCATTCAACTCGGGCGCCCTCCCGTCAGCAGCGGCAGCCGCTTGGCTATCGAGCGCTTGAGGCGCGCGATAAACGTCTTGGCGCGCTTGGGCTGGAATGGGTCGGGCGCGTGGCGATCATCGCCGATGTGGTCGGCGATGCCGGGCACGACCATGGCGATGCGCATGCCGCGGTCTTTCAGGAACAGGCTGAGATTTTCCTCGGTGACGAATTTGGCAAACGGGCCTACTTCGCGCCACAGCGACAGGCGCGCCACCGACGGATTGAAGGAGTACGAAAACCATTTGGGATGCGCGTCGACATCCCACACGAGATAGTCGATGCCGCCATGCTGTTCGCGGCGCGCGCCCTTTTGAAAGCGCGGATCGTAGACGCGATGCGCGATGCACACGACGGAAATGTCGGGGCGCGCCTCGAGAAGACCGGTGACGCGATCGAGATCGAGGCTGCGCGTGAAGCCCCAGTCATCTTCGAGGTGCAGCACGTACGGCGAGCTGAGCGAAGCATAGTGCGCATCGATGGAGCGCATCTGGCCGAGCTTGGGTAGGTTGACGCGCACGTCGGCAATGGGGAAGTCGCGAACGAAGTCGGCGGCGGCCGCGCTGTTCTCGGAATCTTCGGCGATGAGGATGCGTTTCACGTCGAAGTAACGCTGGAACGAGGCAACCGTCTCGCCGAGCAGGTCGAAGCGGCCGCAGCTCGTCAGCACCGTCGTGAACTTGTTCGGGTCGACTTTGTATTTCATGGGCTCGGCGAGACGCTCGTGGCAGCGCTCCACGCCTAGAGGCTCAGCTGAGCGAAGGCAAGCGCAGCGAGACTGATGGCGCCGATCCACAGGGCTAAGCGCCCCCAGCGGGTGCGCCGCGCCTCCTCGTAGGCGATCTGTCGCACCGTTTCATCATCGAGGCGCAGTCCGTTGCGCGCCATATCGTGCAGCGCGATGGCAGTTTGCTGGCCCTGTGTGAGCAGGGCAGGCAGATCGGCGATGATCTTGCCGATGGCCGAAGCGCCTTCGCCGGCTTCGCGCAAACGGCCGAGGGGCCCGAGGTTGTCCTCGATCCATTTCCGCGCGACCGGTTCGGCGGCGACCCACATGTTGAGGCTGGGGTCGAGACCGCGCGCGACGCCCTCGACGACGACCATGGTCTTTTGCAGCAGGATCAACTCCGGGCGCGTCTGCATGTCAAAGACGTCGGTGTAGGCGAAAAGCTGGCCGAGCAAGTCGGCCATGGAAATGTCCTCGGCCGTGCGTCCGTGGATCGGCTCGCCAATGGCGCGCAACGCCTGCGCGAAAACCTCGACTGGGTGGTGGGGTGGCACATAGCCGGCCCAGAAGTGCACCTGCGCGGCGCGTTTATAGTCGCGCGTGATGAGGCCGAAGAGGATCTCGGCGAGGAAGCGCTGCTCCTTCATGCCGAGCCGGCCCATGATGCCGAAGTCGACGGCGACGAGGCGCCCGGTGTGGTCAACGAATAGGTTGCCCTGGTGCATGTCGGCGTGAAAGAAGCCGTCGCGCATGGCGTGCTTCAGGAACGAGCGCATCACCGTGAGGCCGAGCGCCTTGCGGTCGAGGTCGGCGCCGGCGATACGGTCGTAGTCTGAGAGGGGGATGCCATCGATCCATTCGACGGTGAGCACGCGGCGGGCGGTGCGCTGCCAATCGACCTCGGGAACGCGGAAGTCATCGTCGCCCGCCGTGTTCTCCGCCATCTCGGAGATGGCGGCTGCCTCGAGACGCAAATCCATCTCCAGCTCGGTCGAAGACTTCAGCGTATCAACGACGGCGACGGGCCTTAGGCGCCGCGTCGGCGGATGCAGGCGTTCGATGAGGCGGGCGGCGAAATAGTAGCTGTCGAGGTCGCGGCGGAACTGCTTTTCGATGCCTGGGCGCAGGATCTTTACGGCTACCTCGCGCCGGCGTCCGTCGGTGTCGACGACGGCTGCCTTATGCACCTGCGCGATGGAGGCGGCGGCGACCGCGGGGCCGAACTCGGCGAAATGATCCTCGAGCTTGCCGCCGAGCGCTTCTTCGACAGCGCGACGCGCCTCGGCCATGGAGAACGGCGGTAAATTATCCTGGAGTAACGCAAGCTCGCCGGCGAGTTCGGGGCCGATCACGTCGGCGCGTGTCGCCAGGAACTGGCCGAGCTTGATATAGCTGGGGCCGAGGCTGGTCAGGGCACTCGAAAGGCGCGTTTCGCGGGCCTCGCCGGAGCGGAAAGACGCGGCGATAAGGCCGATGGGGGCTGTCGCAAGGCGGGCCAGGCGCAGCGGCAGCGGCACCGGCATGCCAGGCGGTACGAAGCGGACGCCGTGCTGCGCGAGCACGAGACCAGCCCTGGCGAGCCGCAGAGAGTTGGTGATCGCTCCGGCCATCGGCGCGGCTCATCCTTAGCGTTGTTCGCCGATCGGCGCCCGGCAGATTGCGCCGAAGCCGCATCGGGTCAAGGATCATATGCGCGGAGAGTTTCGAGGTCGCGACCGCGGACGTGATGCTGCAACTCGAAGGGCGACGACGGTAGCGCCTCCGACGGCGGGGTAGCATTTTTTAGCCAGTTTCGGGGGAACACTTCGCGTATCATACGTCAGCGTGGTGAATAGGCGCCTACAGACGATTATTCCGAACCGGAGGAGGCAGATTTGCCGACCGGCATTCTGATCGTCGACGACCATCCGCTCTTTGTGGAAGCGCTGGAGCTGGTGATTCAGGGCACATTTCCCAACGCAGCGGTGTCGAAGGCGACGTCGATCGATTCAGCCCGCGCAGTCCTCGACAAGCAGACTGCGATCGATCTGGTGCTGCTCGACCTGTCGATGCCGGGGACGCGCGGCCTTGAAGGCGTCATCGAGCTGCGCACGCGCTACCCCAAGCTGCCGATCGTTGTTGTCTCCGCGCTGGAGGACGTTCGCATCATCCATGAGGTGATGCAGTGCGGCGCCGCCGGCTTCATTTCCAAGTCGACGCGCGGCCCCGACTTGGGGCGCGCGCTGGAGGACGTGATGTCCGGCTCGGTGGTGCTGCCGAAGGGTTATCAGCCGCCGGCCGCTCCCGGCGCTTCTGGTGCGTCCGACCTGGCGTCGCGCATCGCCACGCTGACGCCGCAGCAGGTGCGTGTCCTGCACATGCTGCGCCAGGGCTTGTTGAACAAGCAGATCGCCTTCGACCTCGGCGTTGGCGAGACGACGGTCAAGGCGCACGTCTCCGAAATCCTGCGCAAGCTCAAGGTAGCCTCGCGCACACAGGCGGTGATTGAAGCCTCGAAGATCGATTTCGATTCGATCCTCGGCGATCACCGTCACGACTAGCTGACTGCCGGTTGCGCCGCGCGGGCAAGCAGATGCAGCATGAGGGCGCGCAGTTCCGCCGGCCTCACCGGCTTCAGGAGGACCTCGCAATCGAGCTCGCGCGCAGCATCCGCGATGGCCGGGCTACGGTCGGCTGTGATGATAATGGCGGGGATGGCAACCCCAGCAGTTATGCGTAGCGCGTGAACGCAATCCAGGCCATTGCGGCCGTCGTCGAGGTGATAGTCGGCGAGGATGATGTCGGGCCGGAAGCCGTCGATATCAATGCGCGCCACGAGACCTGATAGGCTGCGCGAGGAGCGTGCGTCGCAGTCCCACCGTTCGAGTAACCCCTGCATGGCGTCGAGCACGATCGGGTCGTTGTCGACCACCGCAACCTTGGCGCCGGTAAGTACCGAGATGCTGGAGTTGCGCACCGCAGGGGCCATCGTCGAGGCGACGTTGGCCGCGCGTGGGGCGCTGAGCGAGAACCGCGTGCCGTGGCCAACGCGCGAGCACAGGTCGAGAGGATGTCCGAGCGCCTCCGCCATGCGCTGCACGATCGATAGGCCTAGGCCAAAGCCGCCGATGGCCGGTCGATCTGTCGCCGGTCCGCGCTGAAACTCCTCAAAGATCATCTCACGGTCTGCTTCGCCGATGCCCGGACCGGTGTCCCACACTTCGATGCGCACATTGGGCCCACGCAGGCGCGCGAGCAGGCGAATGCCGCCCTTCTCCGTGTACTGCACCGCGTTGACCAACAGATTCTGCAGAATGCGGCGGAGCATAAGCGGATCGGAGACGACAGCGAGACCGCTGCCGCGCCAAGTCAATGACAGTCCTTTCGCCCGCGCCTGCGGCTCGAGGTCGAGGATGATCGAGGCGAACAGCTCATCGAGGGCCACCGGCCGCAAAGCCGGCGTCACGACGCCGGCCTCGAGTTTCGATATGTCGAGGATGGACTTCAGCAGCTCCTCGATCGTAGTCAGCGCATGCTCGATGCGCTCGGCGATGCGGCGCTGGTGCTCGTTGCCGTTAGGTTCGGTGAGCGCGCTCGCCGAAAGGCGTGCGGCGTGCAGCGGCTGCAGGAGGTCGTGACCAACGGCGGTGAAGAAGCGCGTCTTGAAGCGGTTGGCGCGCTCGGAGGCATCGCGTGCGCTTGACAGCTCGTCGTTGGTGCGCTCGAGGCGCGCCAAAGCATTGCTGACTTCCTCGGTGCGCAGGCGGACCTGGCCTTCGAGCGTGATGGCGGTCTGAAACAGCGAATATGCGTTCGCCTGCTGATCCATCGAGCGCTCGACGCGCTGCATGAGTGCGGCGTTGATCTTCTGCAGCTTCAGGATGCGGCGTTCCAGATCCTCCGACGTCGGGCCGAGCGGGTGCAGGTCAAACAGTGAATCCACGGCTATGCCTCCGTCGTCCGCTGCCCGAAGGCGATACCGGTGAGCGTCTGATTGAGGTGCATGGCGTTGTACTGCTCGCCATAAGTGTGGAAGCCAGCGACCGAGTATTTCTTATACAGCTCATCCATCTGGTGGCGGATCTGATGCGTCTCGGCGTCGAGTCGGCGCAGAATGCAATCGAAGCCAACAACGACGTCGACGCCGCCGAGCGTCGCGTCGAGCTCCTCGAACATGCTGGTCGTGGCGCTGAGCATGTCGCGTGGGCGCGCGACGGTGAAAACGAGGCCCTCGTCGATAGCGCAAAAGAACGACAGGCTGCCGTCAGGGTTCATGTTGCGGATGGAGCGGCAGTAATAGTCGCCGCCGACCTTCACGACGAGCGGATAGGACGCAAAGCTGAACGGTCCGAGGTCGTCAGGCAGCAGGCCGATGGCAGACGCATACTCGCGTGCGGCGGGCTCGGCGTTGAGCTCGTGGACGATGCGGTTCTCCGTGTCGGCGGCGGTGACGACGAGCTTGATGCCGGTCGGCTCGAAATTCTGTGTCTTGAATACGCGGAAGGGATAGTCGGTCTCGATGATCATCAAGATCGCGGCGCGGTGTGCGACCTCGCCTTTATGGATCATAACCGTGCGCTTAAAGCAGATGCCATCACCCGCCGAGCCGCCGATGAGCTCGATGTCGTCGATCTCCCAATGGATCGCCGCGACGATGTTCTCCTCGACGTTCGACAGACCATCGACCAGCAACAGTGCAAATACGTTCTCGGGGTGCAGCCGTTCCGAGGGCGGCGAGACTTGCGCCTTTAGCCGGCGCGCGGTGTCCGTCGCGCGCTCGACACCGAAGCGGTCGATGTCGGTTATGAGCTCGCTGTGGACGCGAAAGCCTGCCCGCGGGAACCCTATCAGCACGAGTGCGCCCTGCATCATGCCGGAGGGGCCAATCTCTCCTGCCGTCGAGCACCCGGAGACGGGAATACCAGGAAACGCCTCACTCAATGCGGCAGCCAACAGCTCGGCGTCGTGATCGATACCGAAGAAGACGATGATGTGCTGGAGGCTGGCGCCGTACAGCTCGGCCTTTAGTTCCTGCACCGCTTCGCGCGTTGCCGAGCGCGCGCTCGCCGCAACGCGGATGCCGCAATTGCTCAGCGTGGAGTTAGAGGCCACGGTCGCTTCCTCCGCTCCGACGGGCTTTTGTCTTCGGTTATGGGTGCCCGGAAGCTTGTCGCTGAAACTGCCACAGCCGGAAAGCCGCGGCAAATCCTGGGCTTGACCGGAGTTGGAGCGAGTTCCGTCAGCCGGTGAGCAGCGGGTCGTTTGGCAGCAACGTCCGGGTGAAGCGCACGCCGGCGGAGGAGCCGCTGCACCAGGCGACGACGCCGGAGAAGCGGCGTCCGCTCGGCAGCTCGATCTCCACGGCCGTCTTGGGGACGAGCTGTGGCACGCGCTCGAGGCCAAAGCCGCCCGGCGAGACGTCACGCACGAAGGCCTGCGACGTCACCCGATTGTGGGTGAGCATGCAGGGCTGGCATACGGTGCGGCGCGCCGACTGACGTCGCTGCGGCAGATCCGGAAGGGCGATCTGACCATTGGTGTCGAGGCACGGCGAGCCCCCGATGATCACATCCTGCAACAGGTTGTTGAGCAGCTTGGAGTTGCTCGAGTACTGCGCGGGCAGGCGGGACAGGTCGGAGTGCAACTGGCGCACGGCGAGCAGCGCGTCCTGGCACGCGCGGCGCCAAGTGGCCGATACGGTCAGCAGGTGCAGGGCCGCCGCGCGGTCCTCGCCGATGTGGTTGGCGTCGGCGAAATAGCGGTCGAGGGCAATGCGCGCCGGCCCGAGGTCATCGAAGAACTGGATGACGAGGCGCACGGTGTCGTCGTTGACGTCCATCTCGAGCATGCCGTTGCGCAGCACGGAGATGATTGCCGGCTCACCGGGGACGTAAGGTTTGAGATCTGCCTCGCTGCGTACCGTACCGGCTCGCCTGAAGGCGTTAATGGCGCTGGCGATGGTGGCGGTAAGCAGGGCGGCCGAATGCACCTCGCAAACAAGCGCTTCCAGCATTGGCATGCTGGAATCGGGGAGCTCCGGACGCTCCCGCTCGCGATGGCTATCACCTTCGGCCGCAAATCTTGCGCGGCTAAGTTTGCTGAATGGCGGCACTGCCGGCTCTTGGCGCTGTTAATGGATGCACCAGAGTAGCGGCTCAAGCTCTAACGGGTCGTTAGTCGGAACTCTTAGAAATACGCTGCCGCAGGTAACCTAAACGTGTGCTGCTTCCATCGTGAGGCGCCTGCAACACGGGCGCCCCGCTCAGCGCGTGAGGACGATGAAGTCCGTCTCGTTGTCACTCATTTCGTAGCTGCGCGGGTTGTCGGAGACGATCAGCGATCCGCCGGTCCACAGTAACTCGGCTATGCGCTCGCGCGCGCCCTCAGGCAGCTCGATCCGATCGAGCGCGCCGGCAGCCGTTTCCGGTATTGCGGGGGGAGCGGCCGCCGCCGGCTCTTGATCGTCCTTCGAACGCTTGCGGCGTGGCTCTGTCGCCTGACCCTCAGGCGGCATGGAGATTGCCGTCCAGCGCATGGACGAGCCATCGGGCGCGGGTTCGACGGCGGTAAAGACGTGCGTGCCAAGTGGACGGTCGGGATCGCGGATGGTGACGGGCGCCTCCCAGACATCCTTCCAGTCCTGGCGGATGAAGATGCGGCCTTCCTTCTTGCTGATGAACACCGAAACCTGCTCGCGGCGGCGGTCGGCCTCTTCGACGAGGCGCCCCGCGGCCTCGTTGGCAGTCACGGCGCGCTTATAAGCTTCGACGGCGGCGAATGCGGCCGGCGACTTGGCGGCCTCGCGGGCGCGCGCCTCATCGAGCGCGGCCCGCGCGCGGGTGAGCTCGGCCTGTGCCGTTGCCTTGTCCGCCTCGATGGTCGTTGCGCCGGTCGTCGCGCCAGTCGTCGCGCCGGTCGTTTCGGGTGCCGCAGTAACCGGCGTCGCGGTTGCTGCGGGCGTGACCGGACGGCCTTCGATCGCGGCAACCTTGGCTTCGGCAGCGGCGAGGTCGGCCTCGGTCTTGCGCACGTCGTCATTGGCCTGCCGTGCTTCGGCGCCGGCGGCTTGTGCCGCGGCAAGCGCGTCCTTGGCGGCTTTATCGGCGGCGACCTTGTCGGCGGTGGCGCGCTCCTTCAGGGCAACAGCATAGGCGATCGGGTTGAGCGGCTTCGCCGCGTCGGTGGCCGAGTTGGTTTCGGGCGCCGCGGCGGTTGCTATCGTCGAGGTCGTACCCATGCTGGCGAGTTCGACCGACGCATCGGGCGCGGCGGCCTGCTGACCGGCGGCAGGCTGCATCTTCGGCAGCGGCAGAAGGCTATGGGTGAACTCGACTGGCTCCACGTCGCGCGGCGTGACGACGACGCGGGCGCCCATCTTGGTCATGCCGTAGAGCTGCGGCGCGAAACCGGCCGGAAGGCGAATGCAACCGTGCGAGGCCGGATAGCCCGGCACGACGCCCAGGTGCATGGCAACTCCGGACCAGGTGATGCGCTGCATCCACGGCATCGGCGCGCCGGAGTAGATGTTCGAGTGGTGCCAGCGTTCCTTGCCGATGACGCTGAACACGCCCGTCGGCGTACGGTGGCCAGCCTGACCCGTCGACACGCGCGAGCGCGCGATGCGGCCGGTGCTGTCGTAAACCGTGATGTGCTGATCCGACAGTGAGACGACGGCGTAGACCGGATCCTTGGGACCGGTCTTCTCGGCGGCTTCCTTCTTGGCCGGGTCGGTCTTCTCCGCTGTTGTCTCGGCGTCCGGTGCGCGGCGCTTTTTGACGACGCGCTTACGCGGCGTGCCCTGGTAGCTGAAGAAGTTGCCGAAGCCCTGCTGGGCGGCGGCCGGCTGCGCGGTGACGAATAGGCCGGCGATGAGCAGGGCAGCGGCGCCGGAAATCGCGGCGAATGTGGCAAACGAGCTGGCGGGGGTGGCGCTGAGATCGCGTTTGGGCACGGCCTGATGGCTCCGAATCTTCATGATTTGGCAACGCCAATTGCTATACCGCAGCGGCCAATAGCGTGCGCGGACGATTTGCCCTTGCCGCCGCATAACCGGAGACGTGTTGCACCTGTGTCGCTCGCCTTGGCCGTGCATCGCAGGACTGCGCCCGTTAACGAATTCCGCCTGCCCAGAAACGCGCAAAAATCGTTCTGATCGAGGCGGATCGAAGCAGGTTGCGCCGTTCTGTTCAGCGGGCCACGTTTTGGCCCGGCTGACGGCCTAACCGGGCGCCCGCCGCTTCAGCTGGCCCGCAGGCCCAAAAAGAAGAACGTTGAGCACATGCACGCACCCGAGCGCGACGGTCGCTTCGCCACCGCCGCGGCGCCCCAGGAAGAGCAGATGTCGATGCCCGAATTCATCGGGCTCGTCGCCATGATGATGGCGCTCACCGCGCTGTCGATCGACATCATGCTGCCGGCGCTCCCGGCGATCGGCGAAGCGCTCGGCATCGCCGACGCGAACGACCGGCAGATCGTCATCATCAGCTACATGTTCGGCTTCGCTGCGGGGCAGCTCGTCTACGGAAGGCTGTCGGACCGTTACGGGCGCAAGCCGGTGCTCATGGTGGGTATGGCGATCTTCATCGCCGGCTCTCTGGTTGCGTCGCTGGCCGGCGATTTCACGCTGCTGCTTGCGGCGCGCACCGTGCAGGGCATCGGCGCTGCAGCGCCGCGCGTCATCGCCTTTGCCATCGTGCGCGATCGCTACTCAGGGCGGCAGATGGCGCGCGTGATGTCGTTCGCCATGGCCATCTTCATCATCATCCCGGTGCTCGCCCCGGCGATGGGGCAAGGACTGCTGTTCGTCGGCACCTGGCGGCTGATGTTCGATCTGTTGCTCGTTGCCGGGATCGTCGTGGCGCTCTGGGCTGGTCTCCGGTTGCCGGAGACGATGCGCGCACTCGGCGCGCAGCCGCTGCCGTTGGCGATGTCGGCCCGGCGGGCGCTCGAGACGCCGCAGACCATCGGTTATGGGGTGAGCGGCGGGCTAATGTTTGGCTGCGTGCTCGGCTACGTTAGCAGCGCCCAGCAGGTTTTCGTCGACGCGTTTGGCCTCGGTGCGCTGTTCCCGCTCGCCTTCGGCACAACGGCGCTGATGATAGCGCTCGCCTCGCTCACCAATGCCATGCTGGTCGAGCGGCTCGGCATGCGGCGCCTGTCGCATACGGCCCTGGCAGCGTTCATCGTGCTGTCCGCCGTGCTCGCTGCGGCGGCGCTGCTCGGCGCGATGACCTTCTGGCTTTTCATCGGGCTGATGGTGCCGCTGTTCTACCTGTTCGGCCTCATCGCCCCAAATTTCAACGCCATGGCGATGGAGCCGCAAGGCGACAACGCCGGCATGGCGTCTTCGGTGATCGGCTTCGTCTCGACCGGGATCGGTGCGCTTGCGGGCGGTGTGGTCGGTCACCTATTCGATGGCACGGTGCTGCCGTTGGCGCTCGGCTTTTTCGGCCTAAGCTGCCTGTGCTTTGCCCTCGTCGTCTGGATCGAAGGCGCGGGCGGCGTCTTTCGTCCGGGGCGGTAGGCATTCGTCCGATATTGCCGGAAAGCCTTGACTTGGCGGCGTGCGCCGGGCGTGTTCTTGCCGGGTTTACCCAGGTGTGGCAGTCTTGATCTCGTGAGAAAAGGCGCGGCCCATCGTTGGTCGGCTCTGCTCGGCATGGTCGCCATGCTTGGGGCGCTCATTGCCATGCCGATGACGACGTCGATCGCCCTGGCCATGGCCGCTCCGGCGTCAGCCGCATCCACGGCCGACCACATGCCCTGCCACAAGCCTGCGAAGCCCTGCCCCAGTTGCCCGGATATGGGCACATGCCTCGCCAAGTGCTTCCAACCCTTGTCGACGCCAGTAACCGAAATGTACCTGCTTGGCGTCGTCGTAGCGTCGTGCGTGCTTCCTGCGCCACCTCAGGCCGCCGCCGGATCTCTCATCCCTCCACTTTTCCGACCTCCCAGCGTCTGAACCGCGCCCCAGGGCGTGATCGCGGTCGCGGCTGATGCCGCGGCCCGTGCGTGCGTTGGCCGTGCTGGCCGACGCGTGGTTCACGACAACAGGAGATCGACACATGCAACGCAAAACCCTGCGTGCGGTCGCGGCCGTCGTGGCGGCGGCGGCAACCGGTTTGTGGGTGGGGCAGACCGAGCTGGTCAAGCTGCCCATTCCCGCCACGACGATGACCCGCGTGGCGCCACCCAAGCCTGCGGCTGCGGAAGCCGCAGCCGGCAACGCAGGCCAAGATCAGCGGAAGATCATCCACTATCGCAACCCCATGGGGTTCCCCGACATCTCGCCGGTGCCGAAGAAGGATTCCATGGGGATGGACTACATCCCCGTTTACGAGGGTGATGCCGACGAAGACCATACGGTCAAAGTCTCGCCCGGCAAGATCCAGCGCAGCGGTGTCAAGACCGAGTCAGTGAGCAAGCGCGCCATTGTTCGCGACATCCACGCGCCGGGCGTGGTCGAGATCGACGAGCGCCGCGTCAGTGTGGTCGCGCCGCGCTTTGACGGCTTCATCGACACGGTCGGCGCCGTCACCAGTGGCACCCACGTCCGAAAGGGTGACCCCCTGATGACGGTGTTCGGCCAAGAATTGCTCAACCAGGCTGCCAGGCTTCTGATTGAGTCGCCTGGTCAGAATGACAAATCGGGCAACGTCATCGGCGCGCGGCGGCGATTGCTCAACTTCGGCGTACCCGAGGAATTCATCGAGCGCGTCAAGAGTGACCGCAAGGTGCCGGACACGATCAGCTGGCCGGCCCCGCGCGACGGTGTCGTTCTCGAGCGCAATGCGGTCGATGGCCAGGGCTTCAGGGCCGGTGACGTACTCTTCCGCATCGCCGACCATTCGGTGGTGTGGGTCATGGCCAATGTCGCCGAAGGCGACCTAGGCGCGCTCAAACCGGACCAGTCCGTCAAGGTGACGACGCGCGCCCATCCGGGCCGCGTCTTCTCCGGCAAGGTGGCCGTGGTCTATCCGCACCTGATGAAAGAAACGCGCACAGTGCGCGTGCGCATCGAGCTGCCCAATCCGGATCTCGCACTGCTGCCGGACATGTATGCGGATGTCGACATCGCCACCGGTTCCGATGAGCCGGTTGTCGCCGTTTCTGAAAGCGCCGTGATCGACAGCGGCGCGCGCCAGGTCGTCATCCTCGATCGTGGTGAGGGCCGGTTCGAGCCGCGCGACGTGAAACTCGGTCGCAAAGGCGATGGCTACGTCGAGGTTCTGAGCGGTCTGCAGGATGGCGAACGTGTCGTGGTCAACGGCAACTTCCTCATCGATGCGGAAAGCAATCTGCAGTCCGCCCTAAAAAGCCTGACCGCACCTTCGGCCGACGAGGCACAACGATGATCGCCCGCATGATCGCCTGGTCGGCGCGCAATTTGATGCTAGTTCTCGTCGCCACCGCCTTTGCGGTCGTGGCCGGCGTGTGGGCGCTACGCCACTTGCCGCTCGACGCCATTCCGGATCTCTCCGACACCCAGGTCATCGTCTACACCGAGTTCCCCGGGCAGGCCCCGCAAGTGGTCGAGGATCAGGTCACCTATCCGCTCACGACCTCGATGCTGACCGTGCCGCGCTCGAAGGTCGTGCGCGGGTTCTCCTTTTTCGGTGTCTCGTTCGTCTATGTCATCTTCGAGGACGGGACCGACATCTACTGGGCGCGCAGCCGCGTCCTCGAATATCTCAATGCTGCAGCGAAACGTTTGCCTGCCGGGGTCACACCGACTTTGGGGCCAGACGCCAGTGGCGTCGGCTGGGTCTATCAGTACGCGGTGTTGGGCAAGAACAAATCCCTCGCCGAGCTGCGCTCGCTGCAGGACTGGGAACTCCGCTTCGGGCTGTCCAAGGCCGAGGGCGTCGCCGAAGTGGCCAGCGTCGGCGGCTTCGTCAAGCAATACAATGTCGTCATCGATCCCAGCCGCATGCGCTCCCTTGGCATCTCGCTGCAAAAGGTGCGCGACGTCATCCGCGACAGCAACATGGACGTCGGCGGCCGCACTCTCGAGCTTGCCGAGCACGAGTTCATGGTGCGCGGCCGCGGCTACCTCAAAGGCACGGGCGACCTGGAGAAGATCGTCGTCAAAATGGACGGTGGCACCCCTGTGCTGCTCAAGGACATCGCGCGCATCGAGATCGGCCCGGACGAGCGGCGTGGCATCACCGAGCTCAACGGTGAAGGCGAGGTCGCAAGCGGCATCGCCTTGCAACGCTCCGGTGCCAACGCGCTCACCGTCATCGACAACGTCAAGCAGCGGCTCAAGGAGATTGCCCCGGCGCTGCCCGAAGGCACCGAGGTGGTGCCGGTTTACGACCGCTCGGAGCTCATTCACCGCGCTATCGCTACCCTCAAGACGACCCTCTTTGAGGAAAGCCTGGTTGTGGCCCTGGTCTGCATCGTCTTCCTCCTACATGTGCGCAGCGCGCTGGTCGCTATCCTCATGCTCCCCGTGGGCATTCTCATGTCGTTCGTCGCCATGAAGGTGCTCGGCATCGGCTCCAACATCATGAGCCTCGGCGGCATCGCCATCGCCATTGGCGCCATGATCGATGCGGCCATCGTCATGATCGAGAATGCGCACAAGCACTTGGAGCGTGCGGCGCCCGACAAGCCCAGGTTGGAAATCCTCGTCGAGGCAGCGTCCGAGGTTGGCCCGGCGCTGTTTTTTTCACTCCTCATCATTACGGTGTCGTTCCTGCCTATCTTCACGCTGGAAGCACAGGAAGGGCGCCTGTTCGGGCCGTTGGCGTTCACCAAGACGTTCGCGATGGCGTCGGCGGCGATCCTATCGGTGACGCTGGTGCCGGCACTGATGGTGATCTTCGTGCGCGGGCGCATCGTTCCCGAGGCCCGCAACCCGCTCAACCGGGCACTCATCGCCGTCTATAGGCCGGTCATTCGCGGTGTGCTCAAGGCAAAGACACTAACCATTGCGCTGGCGGTGCTCGTCCTCGGCGTGTCGGTGTGGCCGGCGCTGCATGTCGGCTCGGAGTTCATGCCCAACCTTGACGAGGGAACGCTGCTCTACATGCCGACCACCCTCCCGGGGCTGTCGGTCACCAAGTCGGCGGAGCTCTTGCAGACCCAGGACCGCATCATTCGCACGTTCCCTGAGGTGGCGTCGGTGTACGGCAAGGCGGGTCGCGCGCAAACGGCCACCGATCCGGCACCGATCGAGATGTTCGAGACCATCATCAACCTCAAGCCGAAGGAAGAATGGCGCCCCGGCGTGACAGTCGATGGGCTCATCCAGGAAATGGACCGCTCGCTGCAGTTCCCTGGCGTCTCCAACGCCTGGACCATGCCCATCAAGGCGCGCATCGACATGCTATCGACCGGCATTCGCACGCCGGTGGGCGTCAAGGTGATCGGCAAAGACCTTGCTGAGATGGAGAAGGTCGCGCGGCAGGTCGAAACTGCGCTCAAAACAGTGCCCGGCACCGCCAGCGCGTACGCTGAGCGGGTTGTTGGGGGTTACTACCTGGAGGTCGTGCCCGATCGCGACCGGCTGGCTCGCTATGGCCTGATGATCGCGGACGTGCAGAACGTGGTGGCGTCCGCGCTTGGCGCCGAGCCAATCACCACGACCGTCGAAGGCCGCGAACGCTACACCGTGGCCATCCGCTATCCCCGCGATCTGCGCTCCGATCCGCAATCGATTGCCAAGGATGTGCTCGTATCACTGCCCGGCGGCGGCACTGTCCCCCTGGGAGAGGTCGCCGACATCAAGCTCACCCAAGGCGCCACCAGCATCCGCACCGAGAACGCCAAGCTGGCGACCTACATCTTCGTCGACATCCGCGATCGGGATCTCGGCGGCTACATCGCCGATGCCAAGCAGGCGGTAGAAACGCAAGTCAAATTGCCGGCCGGCTCGTATCTCGTTTGGAGCGGACAGTTCGAATACTTGGAGCGCGCCGCGGCTCGCCTCAAGCTGGTGGTGCCGGTGACGTTGATGATCATTTTCCTGCTGCTCTACCTCAACTTCCGGCGCATCACCGAAACGCTCATCGTCATGCTGTCGCTGCCGTTCGCGCTCGTGGGCGGGATGTGGCTAATGTGGTGGCTCGGTTTCAACATGTCGGTGGCGGTGGCTGTCGGCTTCATCGCGCTCGCCGGCGTCGCCGCAGAGACCGGCGTGGTGATGCTGATCTACCTCGACCACGCGGCCGAGGAGATCCGCGCGCGCCGCCTCCAGCAAGGTCGTGCCTACACCAACGCAGACCTCTATCAAGCCATCATGATCGGCGCCGTCGAACGCGTGCGGCCCAAGATGATGACCGTGGTCGCCATCATGGCCGGTCTGCTTCCCATCATGTGGAGCACCGGCACCGGCTCCGAGGTTATGCAGCGCATCGCCGTACCGATGATCGGTGGCATGGTCTCCTCGACGCTGCTCACTCTCATCGTCATTCCGGCAGTCTACGGGCTAATCAAGGGCTGGCGGCTGCCGGCCGAAGCGGGTGCGCCGGTGCGACTGGAAGCCCTGGAGCCAGCATGAAGTTTCAGCACAAATGAGCCTATTCCCCGGATCATGGGGGTTGATATTGCTGTCGAGTTCGCCTGGCGATAAATTTCGCCATGATTTAGCCAGACGGTTTGCCAGTACTTCTTAATTGCGGTCGAGGGGAGCGCCCAGGGGGCTCGATTGTTTCCTGCACGCAAGTTTGCTGCGGCTGTGACAGCATTGCTGCTGATCGCCGGTGCATGTTCCGTCTCAGTCATGGACGCACAGGCTCAGGGTGCGTCCGCGAGCTGCGAGGACGCGGTCGGGCTCGCGGTCCTTCCGTCGCCGATGGCACCGTGGAAGGGTGCGCCCTTGCGCGTTGTTTTCTCCGCTGAGAAGCCGCTTGATGGCGAGCTGTCGCTGATCGCACCTGATGGAAAGGTGGTGGCGACATCGCGTGAGCGTCACGGCGGCCCGCCGTATTCTTGGTTCGCTGAGGTCGCATCGCCCGCCGTGGGAACATGGCACGCCAAGCTCGCACGCGACGGCGCGCCGGCGGAGTGCAGCACCATCACTCGCGAAATCGACGTGAAACGTGCCGCATCGGCGCCGCCAGGCGCGACGAAGAAGAGTGTCTGGCCGGTGCGCGATACTTGGAACCGCGCGACGGAGAACCTCTACTCCGCTTGGATCGAGAAGCTGTTCGACGCACCGCTAGAGGAAGCATTGTCGTGGAAGGCTCTGCACGAGGTGCTGCGCGATAAATCGCGCAATTTCCTTTTCAACCATCTGGGTGCGCGCGAGGACGAGAAGGGGCTCGTCATTCAGCCCGACTGCGCCGACCTTCCCTACTTCTTGCGCGCGTACTTCGCCTTCAAGATGGGGCTGCCGTTCGGGTACTCGAAATGCTCGCGCGGCGGCGGCGGCAAGCCGCCTCAGTGCCCCGCCTGGTGGAACATTCAGAAGGAGGAGCCTCCTCCCGCGCCGCCTGCACAAAGCATCGCGTACGGCGGTGGTGGTGGCGGCGGCCTCTTCGGCGGGATGTTCGAGCAGCCCGTCGTGCGTGCGCCGCCTAGGCTTCCGCCACGGCCGGCAGGGCTCGTGCCGGGGTTCGGCTATTATTTGCGGACCATCGTCGCTAACGGGGTCCATTCCGGCTCCGGGCGAACGGCGGCTGACGACGACGACACGGACTATTATCCTGTGCCGCTGAAGCAGGAGACCTTGCGCCCCGGCACCGTGTACGCCGATCCCTACGGGCACGTGTTGGTGATCTCAAAGCGCCTGGCGCAGACGGGCGACGCAGCGGGCGTCATCCTTGCCGTTGATGGGCAGCCCGACGGGACGGTCGCGCGCAAGCGTTTCTGGCGCGGCAATTTCCTGTTCGCGCAGGACCCCGCGCTGGGCGGCCCCGGCTTCAAACGCTTCCGGCCGATCGTCGCCGATAAGAACGGTGTTCTGCGCCGGCTGACCAACGACGAGATCGCCAAAAGTCCCGAGTACACAGACTTTTCCCTCGATCAGTCGAAGCTCGGGGTTGAGGACTTCTACGATCGCATGGACGACGTGATGTCGCCGGCGCCGCTCGATCCGCTGCGCGCCATGAAGGAGGCGATCACCGCGCTCGAGGAGCAGGTGAACACGCGCGTGACGTCGGTCGAGAACGGGCGGAAGTATCAGACCGGTGGCGGTGCCGAGGTGGCCATGCCGGACGGCGCATCGATCTTCGAGACGACTGGCGCGTGGGAAGATTTCGCGACGCCGTCACGCGATCTGCGTCTGCTGATCGCCATTGATGTGGTGCGCGGATTTCCCGATCGCGTCGCGCGGCGCCCAGAGCGGTACGCGATGCCGGCGGGCAAGAGCGCCGCGGATGTAAAGGCCGAGTTGGAGAGCACGCTCGCGTCAGAGCTTGCGGCGCGCAAATTTGCGTATACGCGCAGCGATGGCACGCCGTGGACGCTGGCGCTCAAAGACGTTGTCGACCGCACGGCTGGGCTCGAGATGGCCTACAACGTGAACGACTGCGTCGAGCTGCGTTGGGGTGCGCCGGACAACAGCGACGAGGCGTCGACCTGCAAGCGGCGTGCGCCGTCAGTGCAGCGTGGCAAGATGACGGAATACCGTTCGTGGTTTAGCGAGCGGCGTCGGCCCGCGCGCGGTTAGCCGACGCAGCCAACGTACTTTTTATTCCGCGTTTATGCGGCGACCGAAAACTCACATCGAGATTTTATGCGGCGAGGACTAGCTCCTTCTCCAGCTCACCAGCTGGAGGACGTGCCGTGTTGGATCTCCTTTATCTCGCGCTCGGCCTTGGTCTCTTCGCCCTGATGGGTCTTTACGCCCGTTGGGCCGCGAACACGTGAGGCCAAGCATGCTCGATCTTATTCTCGGCGGCGCAGTCGCCATCGCCATCGCTGTCTACCTCGTCTATGCGCTTCTCTACCCCGAGAAGCTTTGATCGCTTGCGCGCATCGATCGCGCACTAGCCAAATAGGTCGCTCCACATGACACTCAACGGCTGGATCCAGATCGGCCTCATGCTCGCACTCGTCGTGGCGACGGCCCGCCCGCTGGGGGCGTTCATGGCATCCGTCCTCGAAGGACGCCCAACGTTCCTGCATCGCGGCCTGCGGCCTATCGAGACGCGCCTGTACCATCTCGCCGGCGTCGATGAGATGCGCGAGCAGAGCTGGCTCGGCTACGTGTCCGCACTGCTGATGTTCAACGCCGCGGGATTCATCCTGCTCTATGCGATCCTGCGGCTGCAGCAATATTTGCCGCTCAATCCGCAAGGCTTTGCAGGGATGAGCGAGCACCTCGCATTCAACACGGCGGTGTCGTTCGTCACCAACACCAATTGGCAGAGCTATGGTGGCGAGACCACTCTCTCCTACTTCAGCCAGATGGTCGGACTCACCGTGCAGAATTTCGTCTCGGCGGCGACCGGCATTGCCATTGTCGTGCCTCTGGCGCGCGCCTTCAGCCGCGCCAACGCCACGACAGTCGGCAACTTCTGGGTCGACATGACGCGCACGACGCTTTACGTGCTGCTGCCGCTTTCCGTCGTCACGGCATTCGCGCTCATCGCGCTGGGCGTGCCGCAAAACCTCAGCAACTACGTCGATGCGACGACGCTTGAAGGAGCCAAGCAGACGATTGCGCAGGGCCCCGTCGCCAGCCAGATCGCCATAAAGCAGCTCGGCACCAATGGCGGCGGCTTTTTCAACGTCAATTCCGCGCATCCCTACGAGAACCCCAACATCTGGACGAACACGATCGAGCTCTGGGCGATCGTCTCGCTTGCGCTGGGCCTAGCCGTTTCCTTCGGCCGCATGATCGGGCGCGAGCGTGAGGGTTGGGCGCTCCTTGCCGTGATGATGCTGTTTCTGGTCGCCGGCTGCGCCATCGCCTACTGGGCCGAGGCCGCCGGCAATCCGCTGCTGCACACGCTCGGCGTCAGCGGCGGCAACATGGAAGGCAAGGAGGTCCGCTTCGGCATCCCGCAGTCGGTGACATGGGCGACGCTCACCACGGGCGCCTCCAACGGCTCGGTCAACTCGATGCACGATTCCTACATGCCGCTTGGCGGCCTGGTGCCGTTAGTCCTCATCCAGATCGGCGAGGTCGTGCCAGGCGGTGTCGGATCGGGCCTCTACGGCATCGTTCTGTTCGCCATCATCGCCATGTTCGTCGCCGGCCTGATGGTAGGACGAACTCCGGAATACCTCGGCAAGAAGCTCGAGGCCAAAGAGGTGAAGATGGCCATGCTGGCGATCCTCATCGTGCCCGTATTCATCCTGGGTTTCACCGCCATCTCGGCTGTGCTCCCCGTCGCCCTGGGCGGCCTCGCCAATCCGGGACCGCGTGGATACACGGAGATGCTCTATGCCTTTTCGAGCGCGGCCGGCAACAACGGCTCAGCCTTCGCCGGCCTGACGGCGAACGCTCCCTGGTACGATACGACCCTCGGCATCGCGATGCTCGCTTGCCGCTTCGGCATCATCGTGCCCGTCATGGCGATCATCGGATCGCTGGCGGCCAAGCCGAAGCTGGCACCGTCGGCCGGCACGTTTCCAACCAATGGCCCCTTGTTCGTCGGCCTGCTCGTCGGCGTTCTCGTGATCGTGAGCGGGCTTGAATACTTCCCGTCGCTCGCACTCGGCCCGCTCGTCGAGCACTTCCAGATGTTGGACGGCAAGACGTTCTGAGCGCGCGCCGGTTCAAGGAGAATGACGTCATGATTGAAGTCGCCGAGGAAAGCCTCCACACACGCCGCAAGCGGTATGCGAGTGCGGTCACCGATCCGGCACTCGTCAAACGGGCCGCCGTGGATGCGTTCGCCAAGCTTGATCCCCGACACCTCTTTGGCAATCCGGTGATCTTCGTAACCGCCGTCGTGTCGGCGCTCGTCACGGTATTGTTCATCCGCGATCTGGTGACCGGCGGCAGCGCTTCGTTCACGGGCCAGCTGGCCGTGTGGCTTTGGTTCACCGTGCTGTTTGCCAACTTCGCCGAGGCGATCGCCGAGGGGCGCGGACGTGCGCAGGCCGATGCGTTGCGCCGCACCCGTACCGAGACGATTGCCAAGAGGCTCTCGGCTGCCGACAAGCGCGACAGCTACACAAGGGTGTCAGCGCTCGACCTGCGGCCGGGCGACATCGTCCTCGTCGAAGCCGGAGATCTCATCCCCGGGGACGGCGACGTTGTGCGAGGCATCGCCTCCGTCAATGAGGCCGCGGTGACGGGCGAATCCGCACCCGTCATCCGCGAGGCCGGTGGCGACCGCTCGGCGGTCACCGGCGGCACCACCGTGATCTCCGACTGGATCGTTGTGCGCATCACGTCGGCGCCCGGATCGTCCTTCCTCGATCGCATGATTGCGCTCGTCGAAGGCGCCGAGCGGCAGAAGACCCCCAACGAGATCGCGCTCAGCATCCTGCTCGCCGGCATGACCATCGTCTTTCTGGTCGCCGTTGTGACCGTGAAGGGCCTCGGCGCCTATTCGGGAACCGATGTTTCCGTTCCCGTGCTTGTCGCGCTGCTCGTCACGCTCATTCCGACCACCATCGGCGGGCTGCTGTCCGCCATCGGTATCGCCGGCATGGACCGGCTCTTGAAATTCAACGTGCTTGCTATGTCGGGGCGCGCCGTTGAGGCCGCCGGCGATGTGGATACCCTCCTGCTCGACAAGACCGGCACCATCACGTTCGGCAACCGTCTGGCAACAGAGGTAATCCCCGTGCCCGGCGTCAGCGAGCACGAGGCGGCGGAGGCGGCGCTGCTGGCCAGCCTTGCCGACGAGACGCCCGAGGGCCGCTCGATCGTTGCGCTGACGGGCGACAAATACCGCATCCAGATGCCGGAGGCCCCCCCGCGCAGCGGCTTCATCGAATTCTCCGCGACGACACGGCTGTCGGGCATCGACCTCGGGACGCGCAAACTGCGCAAGGGCGCCGTCGACGCCATACTCAAGTTCGTGCGCGACGCGACCGGCCGCGACGTGCCAGAGCCGCCGGCATTCCGCGCCGCCGTCGACCGCATCGCCCGTTCCGGCGGCACGCCCCTTGGGCTCACCGACGGCGAACGGCTGCTCGGCGTGATCCACCTCAAAGACGTGGTGAAGGCTGACATGAAAGAGCGCTTCACGGAGTTGCGTCGCATGGGCATCAAGACGGTGATGATCACGGGCGATAACCCGGTGACCGCCGCCGCGATCGCCTCGGAGGCGGGTGTTGACGATTTCGTTGCCGAGGCCACTCCCGAGGACAAACTCGCCTACATCCGCGCTGAGCAAGCACACGGTCGCCTGATCGCCATGTGCGGTGACGGCACCAATGACGCGCCGGCATTGGCGCAGGCCGATGTGGGTGTCGCCATGCAGACGGGCACTCAGGCCGCGCGCGAAGCCGGCAATATGGTCGACCTCGACTCCAACCCCACGAAACTCATCGAGGTGGTTGAGATCGGTAAGCAGCTGCTGATGACGCGCGGATCGCTGACGACGTTCTCCATCGCCAACGACGTGGCGAAGTACTTCGCCATCATCCCGGCGTTGTTCGTCGCCTCTTTGCCGCAGCTTGGCGCGCTGAACATCATGGACCTAGCCACGCCGCAAAGCGCCATTCTCTCTGCCGTGATCTTCAACGCGCTGATCATCATCGCGCTGATTCCGCTGGCTCTCAAAGGTGTCGCCTACCGGCCGGTCGGCGCCGCGGCGCTGCTGCGACGCAATCTTCTCGTCTACGGACTAGGCGGCGTCATCGCGCCGTTCATCGGCATCAAGCTTATCGACCTCGCGGTCGCCGGCTTCGGCCTCGCTTGAGAGGAGTATCATTCCATGCTTCAGACCTTGCGCCCAGCCGTTGCCTTGCTTCTGGCCTTCACGCTGCTGACGGGCGTCGTCTATCCTCTCGCCGTTACCGGCATCGGCTGGATCATGATGCACGATCAGGCCTTGGGCAGCCTCGTCGTCAAAGATGGAAAGGTGATCGGCTCGAGCCTCATCGGGCAGTCGTTCACGAGCGACAAATATTTCCATGCGCGCCCGTCGGCCACGACCGGATCTGACCCGGCCGACAGCTCCAAGACGATCGACTCGCCCTACAACGCCGCGGCGTCTACGGGATCGAACCTCGGGCCGATCACCCGCAAGCTCATCGACCGGGTAAAGGCAGACGTCGAAACGCTCCGCGCACAAGGCGCCACCGGGCCCATTCCCGTCGATGCCGTTACAACCTCGTCGAGCGGGCTCGACCCCGACATTTCGCCCGAGACTGCGTTGCTTCAGGTGGCGCGCGTGGCAAAAGCGCGCTCCGTGTCGGAAGAGCGCATTCGTTCGCTGGTGGTTTCCAACACTTCAGGCCGGGCGCTCGGCATCCTCGGCGAACCGCGCGTCAACGTCCTCGAACTCAACCTCGCGCTCGACGGCTTGGGACGCTAAGCTTAGTGGGGCAAGGGATTGACCGATGCCCCCCGAACCGAGCCAACGAGCCTCCCCTGATGCCCTGCTTGCGCTGAGCAAAAAGGAGCGCGGCCGTCTCAAGATTTTTCTGGGCGCCGCTCCTGGCGTCGGCAAGACGTTTGCCATGCTGACGGCAGCGCGCGCCGAGAAGGACATGGGGCGCGAGGTTGTCCTCGGTCTCGTCGAGACGCACGGACGGCGCGAGACGGAGGCTCTGGTCGAAGGTCTCGAGGCCATCCCGCGCAAGCCCACGATCTACGTCAACAAGCTCTTGAGTGAGTTCGACCTCGACAAGGCGCTCGCGCGCAAGCCGAGACTTCTGCTCGTCGATGAGCTGGCGCACAGCAACATTCCCGGCAGCCGCCATCCCAAGCGGTGGCAGGATATCGAGGAGCTGCTGGCAGCTGGCATCGACGTATGGACCACGCTCAACATTCAGCACCTCGAAGGGTTGAACGACATTCTCCAGAAGATCACCCGCGTACAAGTGCGCGAGACGGTGCCCGACCGCGTGTTCGAGGAAGCCGACGAAGTCGTACTGGTCGACCTGCCGACCGAGGAGCTTCTGAAGCGGCTCGCGGAGGGCAAGGTTTATGTGCCCGAGATGGCGGACCGCGCCCGCAAGCGGTTCTTCAAGCCGGAGAACCTGACGGCGCTGCGCGAGCTGGCCCTGCGTCGCACCGCCGAGCGCATCGACGCCGACCTCATCGAGCACATGCAGGCGCAGGCCATCGAAGGCCCGTGGGCCGCGGGCGAGCGCATCCTTGCCTGCATCGGCCCCGACGCCGACGCGGCGCTGATCGTGCGAGCGGCAAAGCGCCTTGCCGACGTCATGGACGCGCCCTGGATCGCCGTGACCGTCGAGAAGCCGGGCGACCAGCTCTCCGACGCAGCGCGCCGGCACGTCGACGAGGCGATGAAGCTTGCCCAGTCGCTCGGCGCTGACACAACCACGCTCGCGGCGAGCGACATCGCTGCCGAGCTCTTGCGCTACTCCAGGTTCGAGAACGTTACCCAGATCGTGCTCGGACGCTCTCGCGGAGGATTCATCACGGAGCTGTTGCGGCGCTCCCTCCCGCACGAGCTCGTCCGCCGCGCCGACGGCATTGCCGTGCACGTGATCACAAGCCGCAAGAACGGTATGGGCACCTTGTCGGGCTCCTCGGCGTTCGTTCGCCCGAAGATCGATGCCGCGCCGTACATCTGGTCAACTGTTGCGGTTGCCGCGGCGGTTGCGGTCGGCCACGTGCTGACCCAGCTCACGACCTTTCCGAATCTCTCGATGATTTTCTTGATGGCGGTTGTGTTCGCGGCGGTGTCGTTCGGCATCTGGCCGGCGGTTTATGCGTCCGTGCTGTCGTTTCTCGCCTACAATCTGTTTTTCATCGAGCCGCTCTACACGTTCACGGTTGCCAAGCCACACGAGTTGTTAGCCCTCGCCGTCTTCCTAGCCATTGCCGTGGTCATCTCGACGCTGGCTGGACGCGTGCGCGACCAGGCCCAGATGGCGGTGGGCCGCATGCGGGCGACGCGGCGTCTTTACGAGTTCACGCGCAGGCTCTCCAGCATCGCCGGCTTCGACGAGATCCCTGAGGCCGCGGTGGCCGCGATCCACTCGAGCCTCGCAAGGCCGGCGCTCATTCTGCTCGAGCAAGACGGCGAGCTGGAACTGCGTGCCGCGTGGCCGCCCGAGGAATCACTCGACACGGCCACGATGACCGCGGCGCGCTGGTCGCTCGAGCACAACGAGCCGGCCGGAGCCGATACGGCGACCCTGCCTTCGGTCCCATGGGTCTTTCTGCCCCTCAAGACCGCGCGCGGATCGTTCGGCGTCATTGGTCTTGGCCGCGACGACAAGGGTCAAAGCCTCGATTCGGAGGCGCGCGCGCTACTAGAAACGCTCGCGGAGCAAACGGCGGCGGCGTTGGACCGCGCTTCGCTCGCACGGGAAATGGTATCGGTACGGAGTGCAGCCGAGACCGAGCGTGTGCGCAACACGCTGCTGGCCTCGATCTCGCACGACTTCCGCACGCCGCTGGCCTCCATTCTCGGATCGGCGACTAGTCTGCTCGAATTTCACGACAAGCTCGACGCGGGCGCACGTGAAGAGCTGTTGGGCGAGATCAAGTACGAGGCCGAGGGCCTCGACGATATGGTGCGCAATCTTCTTGCCATGACGCGCATCGATGCCGGTGCGCTGGAAGTGAGGCGCGACTGGACAGATCTGCGCGAGCTGGCGGAGCGGGCCGCCAGCGCCGCCCGCCGCAGAGGTGCCGTGCAGGCCATCGAAGTGCGTCTGCCCGATGAGCTGCCGCTGGTACGCGCGGACGCCAAGCTCGTCGAGCAGGCACTCGGCAATGTGGTCGGCAATGCCGTGACCCATACCCGACCGGAAACGCATATCCTGATTGACGCCAACGTTACCGCTAACGCCGTGGCACTGCGCGTGATCGACGACGGGCCCGGGATCGGCTCCGAGATGCTGCCGCGCATATTCGACAAGTTCGTCCACGCGCCCAACTCGGAAACGGGAAACGCCGACGGCGGTGAAGGCACCGGACTTGGCCTCGCCATCGCCAAGGGCATCATGGACGCCCACGGCGCGGCGATCACGGCCGAGAGCCCGGTGGCGAACGGGCACGGCACCTGCATCGTCTTCACCTTCCCGCGCGAGGAGATGCCCCGATGACCGGCAAAACACGCGCCCTCGTGGTCGACGATGAGCCCGCTATCTTGCGCTTTTTGAAGCCTGCGCTCGAGGCCAACGACTATACAGTCACGAGCGCAGGGACCCTCGCCGAGGCACTGAAGCGCGTTGCCGGCGAGACGCCCGACGTCGTCGTGCTCGACCTGGGGCTGCCCGATGGCGATGGCAAGGATCTCATCCAGCAAGTGCGGCAGTGGTCGAATGTTCCCATTGTCGTCCTTTCCGCGCGCGACCGCGAGGCGGAGAAGATCGAGGCGCTCGATCTCGGCGCCGATGACTTTGTCAACAAGCCGTTCGGCGTCGGCGAACTCATGGCACGCCTGCGCACGGCTCTGCGCCATCGCCGTCAGGGCGAGGGGGAGAGCACAGTGGTGACCGTCGGCGACGTCGAGATCGATTCTGTCCGTCGCCGCGTGCAGCGCGCCGGGGCGGAGATAAAGCTGACGCCGAGGGAATTCGAGCTGCTGGCCTGTCTTGCGAAGTATCCCGGACGGGTGCTGACCCACCGTCAACTGTTGACCGCCGTTTGGGGCCCGGCGCAGTCGGCGGAGACACAGTATCTGCGCGTCTATATCGGCCACTTGCGCCAGAAGCTGGAGCAGAATCCCGACGACCCCAAGATCATCCTCACCGAGCTCGGCATAGGCTATCGCATGGCGGAGCCCTGACCGGTCGCGGGTTCGGTGTCGACACGAAGCAGCTCGTCGCTACGCGCCATCTATGGAAGTCGATTCAGTTGCCGCGCGAGCGAACGACACCTGCAGAAACCAAAATTTACCGCGCTCGAACTACTGTGTCGGGTCGCTTTCCAAAAGTGATGAACGAGGCCATGGAGCCGCCCCATCGAGCATGTTGCTTGGCGCTGTTACGGAGGGGATCGCCATGGCCAAAGCCCACAAGGCTGACAGCTTCGACGGGGGACGAGCAGCGAGCATCATCGCCGAGCCCGAACTGCCGCCTAAGTTGACCAAGCTAAATCTAAAAGCGCTGATCGAGGTTCGCGCCAACTCCGATGACGAAGACGCGCGCGCCCTCGCGCAAGCCATCATCGCCTTGACCAGCAACAACGACTGATCGTGAGAGCATTGGACTGCGAGCACCATCTCGTGTCGCTCTAGCGTCTAGTGCCGTCCCTTGTCCGGTGACAGCTCAGCGCCCAGCCGCTTCAGTGCCTCGGAGGTATCGAACCGGTCGAGCATGATTTCGATCAAGGCGGGTCCCTCATTGCTTGCGCGGGCACGCGCCAAAGCTTCGTCGAACTCGTCTTCCGTCGTCACGCGCCGACCCCACCCGCCACCAAACACCTCCGGCAGCTGGTGATAAGCCCAAGGCTGAATGTCGTTATAGGGGCCTTCGTGAATGACCCGCTCGGTGGTGTATCCGTCGTTGTTCATGACCAGAAGGATCACGTTGCTCTTGCGGCGGCAGAGCGAGGAGAGCTCCTGGACGGTCATCTGAAAGGCGCCGTCACCGATGAAGGCGATCGGCCTTCGTGAGGGGTCAGCGAGGGCGGCACCCAGCGTTGCCGGCAGGGCGTAGCCGATCGAGAGGTAGAATGCCTGGCCGATGAAGCCGACGTCGTGGTGCATGACGAGGTCAGCCGCGGCGAATATCGAGTCACCGGTTTCGGCAATGACGGTCGTATCCTCGCCGATAAAGGCGTTGATCCGCTTCATGACGCGGTTGACGGTGAGCGCGCGACCGGGTTCGGCGACGAAGTTCGTGTCCAGAAGTTGTGAAACACTTTTGAAGGGTGGATGGACGAGCCCGGTCTTAGGCATGCGGTCTGCGAGCCCCGTCACCACGTCGCCGATCCACACCTGCTCGTAGACGTGCTGGCTGATCTTCAAGCGCCCGGAGTTGGCGAGGATCATGCTGCGCCCCTCAAGGCGGCCCGTATAGACGCCGTAGTTGATGTCGCTGATCCAAGCGCCAAGACACAGCAGCACGTCGGCATTCTCGACGATGGCGCGGATCTCCTGCCGCGCGGCGCCGCCTTCGTAAACCCCGATCGCCTGCGGATGGTGCTCGGAGATAACCGTCTTGCCGAGCAGGGTGGTGGCAACCGGCAGGCGGCTCGCCTCGACCAGACGGTGAAACTCCTGCATCAGGCCATAGCGATGCAGCTCGACGCCGCCCAGGATCACCGGACGCTTCGCCGTCAGGAGCAGGCTCATGGCCTCGTCGAGCGCCTCAGCGAGAACGTCGGGATCGGAGAGCGGGCGGTCCGGCGCGGCGAAGGGGCCCGGCGCGGAGCAGGCTCGATCCACCATGTCGGCCGGGATCTCGATCATGATCGGCCGTTTCTCGGCGATGCAGCGGGCCAGCGCGCGGTCGATCCGTTGCGGCGCCTCGGCGGGATCGTCGAGCAGCACGGAGGCAGCCGTGATGTGGGAATACGCTTGCTGCATGGTCGCGAAGTCGCCGACGCTGTGGTGCAGCAACATGGAGGAGCGCCGCTGCGTGGTGCGCGGACCGCCGACGAGGACAACGAGCGGCACCTGCTCGGCATAGGCGCCGGCGATTGCGTTCATGGCGCTGAAGCCGCCGACACCCCAGGTTACACAGATGCAACCGATGCCGTTGATCCGCGCGTAGGCGTCCGCCGCATAGCCAGCATTCAGCTCGTTGCAGGTGCCGACGAACTCGATCCCTGACTCGATCAGACGGTCCATGAACGTCAACACGTAGTCGCCCGGCACGCCGAACGCATGCTTGAGGCCGGCCTGCTCCAGGCGCTTGAGGAGATACGTGGCGACGGTTGATTGAGTCATTGGATCGAAGATGGATCCTGATCCAAGCAGCGTCAAACCTCGGCGTCAGGTCCGGCACGATGTATGCCAAGAAGAGAGTCCAACCGGCCTGAGATCGGCGTCACCTGCTCGCCTTGTCGGAGCCGTGGCCTGCAGCCTTGCTAAGGCTTTTAAGTCAACCTACCATCGGCGCGAGCGCCAACCGGCGTTTTTGGGGGGCGTATGACACCAGCTCAGCACCCTGCCGCGTCGCATCACCTGCCGTGGTTTCTGACGGCGCCTGGCGATTCCGACATCCTGTTCACGATCACCACGATTGTCGTGCTTCTCATCGTGCTCGGACTTGGCGTCGTGTTCTTCCGGCTGCATTCGCTGCCCGAGCGTCTCGGCCACAAGAAGCTGCAGTTCGAGATCGTCGCCGTTCTATGCCTGCTGTCGCTGTTCACGCACATCCACCTTTTCTGGGTGGTCGCGCTGCTGCTGGCGCTTGTCGACTTGCCGGACTTCCAGACGCCGCTACGGAGTATGGCGGACTCGCTCAGGCGCTTGGCGAACGGTGGCAATGCGGAACCGCCGCAAGCCGCGCCGAAACCTGCGCCGCCGGCCGAGCCGGGGGCCTAGGCCATGCTGGAAGTCGCCCTCTGCTCCCTGTTCACGATCCTGCCGGACTATCTCTTTCGGCGTTACTGGCAGCGCCGCCAGATCACAATGTACTCGATTTGGTTTGAGCTGCGGTGGGGACTTACCGGTTGCCTGATGCTGACGATCGTCCTGGTCACCATCATCTTCTACTACCACCCCTCGACCACCACCGCGGCCCCGCTGTTCCGCACGGTAGCGATCCTGCCGGAGACAAACGGGCGCGTGAGCGAGATCTTCGTCCAGTGGCGCGACAAGGTCGAGAAGGGCGAGCCGATCTTCAAACTTGACAGCACCAAACAAGAGGCAGATCTCGAGCTGGCCAAGCGCCGGATCGTCGAGGTGGACGCAGCGATGGTCATGGCGCAGGCCGACATTGCCGCCGCGGAAGGCAAGATCGTCGAGGCTAAGGGCGCGCTGCAGCAAGCGCAAGATGAGCTCGACACCAAACTGGAGCTCAAACGGCGCAACGCCGGCATCGTCGCAGAGCGCGAGATCGAGCGCCTCACAACAATGGTCGAGGGGCGCAAGGGTGCGGTTGCCGGCGCCGAGGCTGCCAAGCAGGCGGCCGAGACACGCCTGTCGACGTTGTTGCCGGCGCAAAAGGCCAGCGCCGATGCCGCCCTCAAGCAGGCACAGGTCGAGCTCAATAAGATGGTCGTCTACGCCGGGGTCTCGGGCCTGGTGGAGCAGTTCACGTTGCGCGTCGGCGAAATCGTCAATCCGTTCATGCGGCCGGCGGGCCTGCTTATCCCTGAAGAAGCCGGGCGCAAACAACTGACGGCGGGCTTCAATCAAATCGAAGCGCAAGTGATGCGGGTCGGCATGCCTGCGGAAGCCACTTGTGCCTCCAAGCCAATGGTCATCATTCCGATGGTCGTCACCGGCGTGCAGGACTACGTCGCTTCGGGCCAGTTCCGCTCAGGCGAACAGTTGATCGATGTGCAGCAATTGGCGAAGCCCGGCACGCTCCTGGTATTTCTGGAGCCGTTGTACGAGGGCGGACTAGACGGCGTGACGCCGGGCTCAAGCTGCATCGCCAATGCCTACACCGATAACCACGACCGGCTGGAGAAGGAGCAGTTGACAAGAGCCACCCGCATCTACCTCCACGTCGTCGACACGGTCGGCGTGGTTCATGCCATCATCCTGCGCGCCCAAGCCTTGCTGCTACCGGTCAGGACACTTGTTCTGCAGGGGCATTGACTATCGAACTGGGTCAGCCCGCCAGGACTTCGAGATAGTCCAGCTCAGTCCTGAGCGCGCGTAGCTCTTCGTCGGCTACCAAGAGCGCGCTGTCGCTCGGGGCGGAGGCGCCCCTCAACTCGCGCTCCAGTTCGACCACCCGGTCCCGAACCGATACGAGGTGCTTCTCGATCAACTGCGGCGTCATCACGTGCATGAATCCGCCCACTGTTTAGTACTCCACCTAATCACGTCCGCCCGCCGAGAGCTTTCAGCACAACTCAGCCGAGATGAAGGCGCAATACACTTGCTTGTCCTGTCCACAGTGGAAGCCCGGTCGACGAGCCGCCTCGGGCGACGGAGTTCTGGGTAGTTTCTGGGAAGAATTCAAGGATCGGGTCGAGGCCGGTTGGTTCGTGAGGTCGACGAGCGATCTTACACCGGACTTTATTTGCTGCCGGGATCAGGTGGCGAGTCCTGGTTGGGACGAAGCTGTCCCAGCCGATCCACGAGCTTAGTGATGTGAGAAAGGTTGGCCGTGTAGGCGTCGAGCTCGTCGCCGACTTCTTCCGCTAGCTGCCAGATAGGCTCCTCTCCGGTAACGGTTTGGGGGGCGCCGTTGATCAGATGGTTCGCCATGCCGTGCAGCCTCAGGAGACACGCGCGCAGCCATTTCTGCCGCCCCTCGCCGACCTCGATCGCTTCAATCGCCGCCAGCAGATTGGACGTGGCGAAGTTCTGTTGCAGCTGCGCGAGCACATCGGCATCGAGCGCACCGTGATCCGTCTCGATGATTTTTCTCGCATTCATGGGACAACCGCCCCGACATGAAGGTCGAGAGCCAGCTCAAATGTCATAGTAGAGATGGAACTCGTAAGGGTGGGGCCGCAGCGCAATGGCATCGACCTCCTTCTTCCGCTTGTAACCGAGCCAGGTCTCAATCACGTCGGCGGTAAAGACATCCCCACGCAACAAGAAGGCATGGTCTGTTTCGAGCGCATCTAGCGCCTGTTGCAGTGAGCCGGGCGTGGATTTTACTTCCTTTGCCTCCGCCGCTGGCAGGTCATAGAGGTTCTTGTCGATGGGCTCGCCGGGGTCCGTTCGCGACTCGATGCCATCAAGACCAGCCATCAGCATCGCGGCGAAGGCCAAGTAGCCGTTGCAGGATGGATCTGGTGTTCGGAACTCGACCCGCTTTGCACGTGCGCTCGGCGAGTACATGGGTATCCGGCAGCAGGCGGAGCGGTTGCGCTGCGAATAGACCAAGTTGATGGGTGCTTCGTAGCCTGGCACCAATCGCCGGTAGGAGTTGGTCGTCGGCGCGCAAAGGCCGCACAACGCCCACGCGTGTTTTAACAGGCCGCCGATGTAGTTGCGCCCAAGCTCGCTCAAGCCAGCGTAGTGCGCCTCGCTGAAGAACAGGTTCGTGCTGCCCTTCCATAAGCTTTGGTGGACGTGCATGCCCGAGGCGTTGTCCTCGAACAGCGGCTTGGGCATGAAGGTCGCCGTCATGTCGTGTTTGCGCGCGACATTCTTGACCACGTATTTGTAGAGCATGAGGTTGTCGGCCATGCGGGTGAGTGTGGTGAACCGCATATCGATTTCCGCCTGCCCAGCGGTGGCGACCTCGTGATGATGGGCTTCGACTCTGATCCCCAGCGACTCCAGGGTGAGCACCATTTCGGTGCGGAGGTCCTGCATGCTGTCGATTGGCGGGACCGGGAAGTAGCCCTCTTTCTGACGCGGCTTATGGGCGAGGTTGGGCGTCTCCTCGCGACCAGTGTTCCACGTGCCTTCCTTTGAATCGATTTCATGGAAGGCGTAGTTAATGCCCTGCCCGTAACGCACATCGTCGAAGACGAAGAATTCGGCCTCTGGTCCAAAATACGCCGTGTCGGCAATGCCGGTGGACTTGAGGTGTGTCTCGGCCTTCTGGGCGATGTAACGGGCATCGCGGCTGTAGCTTTGGCCCGTCACAGGGTCCTTGATGTTGCAGATTAAGGCGAGTGTCCGATCTGGCAAAAAGGGATCGAGGAGGGCTGTCGTTGGATCAGCTACGACCAGCATGTCGCTTTCGTGGATCTCCTGGAAGCCGCGGATCGAAGATCCGTCAAAGCCAATGCCATCATGCAGGACATCGGCATCGAGCGCGCTTGGCGGGACGGAGAAATGCTGCCAAGTGCCGGGTAAATCCGTAAAGCGCAAGTCGACCATTTGGACGTCGTTGTCCTTGATGGACTTCATGACGTCATCGGCGCTGCCGCAATTGAGGAACATGACTTCGCTCCCATCTGACCGAACGTCCCGGATGGGCTCGAGCAACTAGATAATAAATGTATTCAAACCATCGCCCGAGTCGTGTGTCCCTTGCGGGAAGTTTGGACCTCGCTGCTCAATGGCGCTTGCAGTATAGCTCAACTCTGTCCTTTCGTCACAGTAGCCAACGCATTCGCAGGTGCAGAACCAGGCATTTGCCTGCGACCTCCGTGCAGCCTCGGTTATGATGTTGAACCTGGTAACCAAGCCTTGGACAGAGTGCTTCGCAGCCGCGAGGCAATGTAGAATCAGCAATGCCGAAACCCAATTCTGATCGTGCCGCACCGGGCAAACGCGTTCTCGTCACCGATCCGATTCACGAGCAGGGAAGGGCCTTGCTGGCCGCGACCCCAGGGCTCGCCGTCGACGTTGTGACCGGGCTCGATGAGCCTGCTCTATGCCAACGGATCGGCGACTATGACGCCCTCATCGTGCGCTCCAAGACGCGTGTCACGGCAAGTGTCATCGAGGCGGGAGAGAAGCTGAAGGTCATCGGCAGGGCGGGCATCGGCGTCGACAACATCGACGTCGCGGCGGCGACGGAACAAGGCATCGTCGTTTTCAACACGCCCGATGCGAACGCGACGACGACCGCCGAACTTGCGCTTGCTCACCTGTTGTCTCTGAGCCGCTACCTTCCGCAGGCCGATCGCTCGGTGCGCCGTGGCGAGTGGAAGCCTGGAAGCTTTGTCGGCACCGAGCTCGCCGAAAAGACGGTGGGCGTCGTCGGATTTGGAACGATCGGGCGTATCGTCGCGCGGCGCTGCCTGGCGTTCCGCATGCGGGTGCTCGCCTTTGACCCCTATGTCGTCCCGGATGTGATCCGGGAGACGGGTGCCGAGCCGGCCGACCTTGATAGGCTGATTGCTTCCTCGGATTACGTGACGCTGCACTGCCCGCTCAACGATGCGACTCGCAATTTGTTCGATGCTGCGCGCCTCAACAAGATGAAATCTGGCGCCCGGCTCATCAACTGCGCGCGCGGCGGACTTGTCGACGAGACGGCACTTGTCGAAGCCCTCAAGACCGGGCACTTGGCTGGCGCCGCGTTGGACGTCTATGCCACGGAACCGCCCAAAGCCTCACCACTGTTGGAACTAGACAACGTGGTGATGACTCCCCACCTTGGCGCCTCGACGGAGGAGGCCCAACAAGCGGTGAGCCTCAAGATCGCCGAGCACGTCGTGGCGTTCCTCGAAACGGGCGTTACTCAAGGCGCGGTGAATTTGCCGCGCATTCCAACCGATCAACTCATCCGCGCGCGGCCCTATCAGCTGCTCGCTCAGGCATTGGGGCGGCTTTTGTCGGCGCTCGTGCCCGGGCCCATTGCTGAGCTCGAGGTGGCTCTCTTCGGCCGCATCGCTGATGTCAACCCGCGGCTTATCACCGGTGGAGCGCTGACAGGATTGCTCGGCAAGCGTCTAGCAATACCGGTCAATGAAGTGAACGCGATGACCCTCGCGCAGCGGCAGGGAATCACAGTGCGCGAAGTGCGCTCAGAGGCTGCGCGCGATTACCTTTCCTTGATCGAGCTTCGCGCCAAGACGGGGGAAAGTCAGACAAGTGTGGCGGGCACGCTGCTCGGAGAAAACCACCCCCGCCTCGTATGCATTGACGACTATCATGTGGAAGCGGTGCCGGAAGGCTGTCTCATCTTCACGCGCCATGACGACCGTCCCGGTGTTGTCGGGGCGCTCGGCGGAATTCTCGGGCGCGAGAACATCAATATCTCGCGGATGCAGGTCGGCACGGCCGAAGGCCGATCTGAGGCCATTGCCCTGGTCGGCGTTTCTTCGCCGCTACCGGCGAAAGCGCTCGACGAGGTGCGTGCGATCCCCGCCATTCGCCAAGCCATTCAGATCGAGCTGTAATGCGAGAGCGGCTGAAATTCGGGGCGATTTGCTTCGATTGCGACAGCACGCTGACGCGGATCGAGGGCATCGATGAGCTTGCGAGGCGTTCGGCGGTGGTGACCGAGATCGCGCCGCTTACGGTGGCAGCGATGGAAGGAGCATTGTCGCTGGAAGAAGTCTATGCGCGACGCCTCGAGATGGTGCGTCCCAGCGGGGACGCGCTTGCTTGGCTCGGCGAGCGATATGTCGAGGAGATGGTTGAAGGCGCCCGCGAGACGGTTCGAGTGCTGCACGAGATCGGAAAACCGGTCTATGTCGTGAGCGGCGGCTTCCTTCAATCGGTGACGGTTTTGGCCCAAGCCGTCGGCATCGATTCCTCCCGTGTGCGCGCCGTCGAGATCCACCTCGATGATACAGGTGCGTATGCCGGGTTCGACTCGAGCTCGCCCTTGGTCCGCAGCGACGGCAAAGCGGAAGTCTGTCGCGCGCTGGCGCAGAACCACGGTGCCGTCGCTATCGTCGGCGATGGGATTACAGACCTCGCTGCCCGCGCGGGTGGGGCGTACGTCGTAGGCTTCGGTGGCGTCGCGCGCCGGCAGGCGATGGCCGAGGGCGCGGACTATTTTGTTGCGGATCCGCCGCTAACCCATGTGCTCAAGGCAGTTCTGTCGCCTGCAGAATTCGAGGAGGCTCGCTTCGCCGCCGCGCAGCGGGAACGTGAACAAGATCTTAAGGGGGATTGACCCTTTGCGCGACGCACACCACTTTTGGACTTACCACACACGGCTTGCGGAAGAGTCCGGAGGATCGTTCTCCGGCGCCGAAGGAGCAACCGCCCCGGAAACTCTCAGGCAAACGGACCGCAAGCCAATGACGCTCTGGAGAGTGGCCGGATCTGCTCCGGCCCACCGAAGAGGATAAGGCGCACTCGTTCGGATGCGAGAGGCCCAATCTTTCAGGTTGCGTGACAGAGGGGGCTCGGATTGGCGCGCAGTGCGTGCGCAATTGATCCACGGAGCCTCTGCATGGGCGGCAAGATCCTTCCCAATTCAAATGAGGCGCTAAGGCGCACGCCGCTGCATGGCCTGCACGTCGACCTCGGCGCCCGCATGGTGCCGTTCGCCGGCTACGAGATGCCGCGCCACTTCCCAACCGGCATACTACAAGAGCATCAGCACACGCGTGCCGCTGCAGGTTTGTTCGACGTTTCACACATGGGGCAGATCGCATTGCGCGCCCGATCGGGCGACGTTGCCCAAGCGGCACGCGCCTTGGAGCGGCTGGTGCCGGCAGATATCGTCGGCCTCGAGCCGGGCCGGCAGCGCTACACATTTTTTACCGATCCATCAGGTGGAATTCTGGATGATCTGATGGTCGCCAATTTGGGCGATCAACTACTCATCATCGTCAATGCGGCCCGCAAAATTGCCGACGCTGAGCATTTGCGCGCGCACCTTGCGGACGAGTTCGACGTTCGTCTCCAGGAACAGCGAGCGCTCCTTGCCCTGCAGGGCCCGAAAGCGGCAGCCGCGCTGCAACGGTTCGTGCCCGAATGCAGCCAGTGGAGCTTCATGGATGTGCGCACGGCGGAAATCCTCAGCCCGCAATGTCTTGTCTCGCGCTCGGGCTACACGGGTGAAGACGGCTTCGAGATCGCATGTCACGCGGATGTTGCGCGCGAGATTGCGGAAGCTTTACTCGAGAATCCGGCGGTCGCGCCAGGCGGGCTCGGCGCACGGGACTCTTTGCGTCTAGAGGCCGGGCTTTGCCTCTATGGATCCGACATTGATGAGACGACGACACCGGTCGAGGCGGATTTGGCCTGGGCAATACCAAAGGCACGTCGGCGCGATGGCGCCCGCGAGGGCGGCTTTCCTGGTGCGTCGACCATCCTGCAGCAGTTGGATGGCGGTACGGCGCGTCGGCGGGTCGGACTTGTGGCCGAGGGCCGCGTACCGGTGCGTGCAGGTGCGCCACTCTATGCCGCCGAGGATGCGCAGAATTCCATTGGCGCAGTCACTTCTGGCGTTTTCGGTCCAACCGTCCAGGCGCCCGTCGCTATGGGTTACCTGCCGACGGAGCTCAGCACTGCCGGGACCAGGGTCTTCGCCGAGGTTCGCGACAAGCGGCTTCCTATCAACGTGACAGCCACCCCCTTCATCATCCCGCGCTATGAACGCAGCCGAAGCCGGATAGATTCGAGGAGGGCACCTTGCTGAAATTCACCGAAGAGCACGAATGGCTGAAGCTCGATGGCGATATCGCGACCGTCGGCATCACCGAGTATGCCGCAACCGAGCTTGGTGATCTCGTCTTTGTGGAGCTGCCGGAGACCGGCGCGAAGCTTGAGAAGGGCAGCCGGGCGGCAACGGTCGAGTCGGTGAAGGCCGCGTCCGACATTTTTGCGCCGCTGTCAGGCGAGGTGGTGGCAATCAACCAGCGGCTCGTCGAGGAGCCTGGCGTCGTGAACAGCGATCCGATGGGAGCGGGCTGGTTCTTCAAGCTCAAGCTCGCCCAAGTGAAGGATATGGAGGGGCTGATGGACGAGATTGCCTACAAGGGCTTGATCGCTTGAGGGGGATCGGCATGGCCAGCGAACGATACGAGCCCTACGACTTCGCCAATCGCCGCCACATCGGTCCGTCGCCCGAAGAGATGGTGGAGATGCTGCGCGTCGTGGGTGCCAACGACATCGATGCCCTGATCGAGGAGACTGTCCCGAAGGGGATCAGGCAGGCCACGCCCTTAGAATTCGGCCATCCGCTGTCGGAGCGTGGTGCGCTCGATAAGTTGCGCGAGACCGCTGACAAGAACCGCGTCCTGACCTCGCTCATCGGCCAGGGCTATCACGGCACGATCATGCCGCCGGCCATCCAGCGCAACATTCTGGAGAACCCGGCCTGGTACACCGCCTATACACCTTACCAGCCGGAGATCAGTCAGGGGCGCCTCGAGGCCCTCTTGAACTTCCAGACGCTCGTCAGCGATTTGACAGCGCTCGATGTCGCCAACGCTTCGCTGCTCGACGAGGCGACCGCAGCGGCGGAGGCCATGGCGATGGCTCACCGGGTGACCAAATCGAAGGCGGACGCATTCTTCGTCGACGAGCAGTGCCTACCGCAGACAATCGCCGTGCTGCAAACCCGCGCCGAGCCGATGGGCTGGAAGCTCATCATCGGCGACCCCTTCAGAGACCTCGAACCCGAAGCGGTGTTCGGCGCGATCTTCCAGTATCCCGGCCTACGCGGCGACTTTCATGACTTCACCAATGTCATCGCGGGGCTGCATGCGGCCAAAGCTCTGGCGGTGATCGCTGCGGACCCCTTGGCGCTCACGCTCTTGAAGCCGCCGGGAGAAATGGGCGCTGATATCGCCGTCGGCTCAATGCAGCGGTTTGGTATGCCGATGGGCTACGGGGGGCCGCATGCCGCCTACATCGCCGCGAAGGACGCATATAAGCGAGCGCTGCCGGGGCGTCTCGTCGGCGTGTCGATCGACGCCAGGGGCAACCGCGCCTACCGATTGGCGCTGCAGACGCGCGAGCAACACATCCGCCGCGGCCAGGCCACCTCGAACATCTGCACCGCACAAGTACTCCCTGCCGTGATCGCCTCAATGTACGCGGTGTTCCATGGTCCCAAAGGGCTCAAGGCTATTGCCGAACGGGTGCATCGCAAAGCCGCGCGACTGGCCGATGGACTGGCGTCGATCGGGTTCAAGATCGCACCTGAGCATTTCTTCGATACCATCACCGTCGAGGTCGGCCCCTACCAGGGGCTCATCATGAAGAACGCCGTAGACAACGGCGTGAACCTGCGCAAGGTCGGCCGCGACCGGATTGGCATTACGGTTGATGAGCGGACACGGCCGGCGACACTTGAAGGCGTCTGGCGTGCGTTTGGCGGTTACAGCCTCGCTTACAAAAACGAGTACCCCGAGTACCGCCTGCCAAAGCCGCTTCTGCGCCGATCAACGTATCTCACGCACCCCGTCTTTCACATGAACCGGGCCGAGAGTGAGATGACGCGCTACATGCGGCGTCTCGCAGATCGCGACCTTGCGCTCGACCGGGCGATGATTCCCCTCGGCTCCTGCACCATGAAGCTCAATGCAACGGCCGAGATGCTCCCCGTCACGTGGCCGGAGTTCGCCGAGCTACATCCCTTCGTGCCGGCCGATCAAGCGCGAGGATACGCGGAGCTGATCGAGGATCTTTCCGAAAAGCTGTGTCAGATCACCGGTTACGACGCGATCTCGATGCAGCCCAACTCCGGCGCACAGGGGGAGTATGCAGGGCTTCTGGCCATCCGCGCCTATCACATGAGCCGGGGCGAGGCGCATCGGAATGTCTGCCTCATTCCCGCTTCGGCTCATGGCACCAACCCGGCCTCCGCAACAATGTGCGGAATGCAGGTCGTTGTCGTCGGCACCGACGCAAAAGGAAATATCGATCTTGGGGAGTTTCGCGCGCGAGCGGAGGAACATTCGCGAAGACTCGCGGCCTGCATGATCACTTACCCTTCGACCCACGGCGTGTTCGAGGAGACGGTGCGTGAGATATGCGCAATCACGCACGCGAACGGCGGCCAGGTTTATCTCGACGGCGCCAACCTCAACGCGCTCGTGGGACTGGCGCGGCCGGGCGACATGGGCGCCGACGTCGGCCATCTCAATCTGCACAAGACGTTTTGCATTCCGCACGGCGGCGGCGGCCCGGGTATGGGGCCGATTGGCGTTAAGGCCCACCTCATCCCCTTCCTTCCAGGCCATCCCGAGACGGGCAGCGGGGAACTGTGCGTCTCGGCCGCGCCGTTCGGATCCGCTTCGATCCTGCCGATCTCGTGGAGCTATTGCCTAATGATGGGCGGGGAGGGTTTGACCCAGGCCACGCGCGTCGCAATCCTCAACGCCAACTACATCGCCAAGCGGCTCGAGGGCGCCTACGCCGTACTCTACACGGGCAACAATGGGCGGGTCGCGCATGAATGCATCATCGATACGCGACCGCTCTTGGAGCGGGGTGGCATCACGGTCGACGACATCGCCAAGCGACTCATCGACTGCGGATTCCATCCCCCGACGATGAGCTGGCCGGTTCCAGGCACGCTAATGATCGAGCCGACAGAATCGGAGACCAAAGCCGAGCTCGATCGCTTCTGCGACGCCATGCTCGCCATCCGCGAGGAGGCGCGTGCGGTCGAGGAAGGGCGTATGGATCCCAAGAACAACGCTTTGAAGAATGCTCCCCACACGGTCGAGGACCTGGTCGGCGAATGGGAGCGGCCGTATAGCCGCGAGGCCGCTTGCTTCCCTGCAGGAGCTTTCCGCGTCGACAAATATTGGCCGCCGGTCAACCGCGTCGACAACGTCTACGGCGACCGGAACCTCGTGTGCTCCTGCCCGCCGTTGGACAGCTACGTCAAAGCCGCTGAATAAGCGGACGGGCGCCCAATCAGACGCCGTGCCTCGTTGCTCGACAGAGTAGGCGGGCACTGCGGCCCCCACCGGCAGCTGAAGGGGGGAGCTATCAGCAATCTCGATGAAGCCAGGGTGGCTTCAAAGAATTCAACGTCAGCGCTCGGTGACGGTTCCTCTCATTACTGGTCCATTTGCTGGTCTATAACGCCGCGCATCAGCGACCATCCAAGATCGCAGCCCGGCGCTGGACGTGCCGGTAAATCGCACCAGGATCATCTCTGGCGGCATGCGCGGAATTGGCGGCTTAGTGGTAGCATTAACCAAGAGCGGTGTTGGTGACGACATAGGTGTTACACGCGCGACGAAGAGCTGAAGCTTATTTTGCGGTACTGTAGGGGGCACAAAGGCCAAGGAGGTTGCCTTGCTCCAGCGTCGGCTAGGAACAGTCTTTGTATTGGCTGTGCTCCTGGGTTTTCTGGGCTGGTCAGTCTGGTTCATGATCAGAACCTGGAATTCGGTCGAAGGCACCATGGGGGTGCATCAGTGGATTGCGCTGATCCTCGGCGTGTTCTTCTCCTGCCTCGTGGGGTTTGGGCTGATGGGCATGATCTTCTTCAGCAGTCGCCGGGGCTACGACGAGCCGCCGCACTTCGTCGTTCAAGAGGATGCTGATGATGAGCCGGGTGACGATACCGATACGGCCAAACGTTGAGCAGCAGCAACAGCTCACACGCATGAAGTCCGATGTCGATGCTTCCTCGGCCGCATGATCGAGGGCGCGAAGCCGGCGCCGTTCCCCGGCTTTGTCGCCGACTACGTGTCCGACTTCGGCGGTTTCCTGTGGCGGATCTCAGAGCCACCGCTATAGCAGGCTCGGCGCCGCTCCGGTACGCGGCGCGGCGCGAACCGAGATCGATTTGAGATGTTGGCGCAGGAGCCCGTTTTAAGCTGACTTCTTGAACGGCATCGCCGTCATTGCGGGCGGCACACGTATTCACCACCTTCGCAGACACGAGAACCGAAGCTGTTGTTGAAACAGGTCCGACCACGCCATTCACACTCTGGCGCTTGCGCTTGTGGCCCTGGCTCTTCTGCTTGTCGCTGAATTTGACGATGCCTGCGCTTGGGCCTGTAGCGGTTGGCTTCCGCGCTGATAATCGCGAGAGCAATAATGCCTACGGCAATCCCAACGGCAATACCTCGGCCGCGTCGCGCCTGCGCATCATTGACCGGAGCAACCGCTAGGCTCACGGCTACGGCTAGGACGACGAGCGATTTTGCAACTTGATGGAGCACGAGCCTACTCCCCCTCGTACGTAAATCGGTACGTGAGGACGTGGGCGAATTGGAGGCGGGGAGCAGATATGCTCCCTGTAGTGTCGGGCTGAAGCTAAGCGCCCATGACTAAGGCGTTGTCGTCGGCTCGGTGTGAGTGGCTGGTCCCCCGCCGGTTCCGCTCATGGGGCCAGTCGAGTTCGCCAAGTACCACGCCACGCCCATAGTCACTGCAAGCGCTGCAACAACCGCCCCGATGATCGCGCCGTTCTTGTCCATCGGTTCCATCCAGACGGCCACGGTCGCAGGCTATCAGCGCTTCTGTGAACTGAGAAGACGCTCCCGTCGTCTAGCGTCGGTCGTGGAGTGCCGGGCGTGGTCGGCGAATACCCCAGGACTATTCCCGGCTACAGCAGCCTGTGCGCCCCACATGTGTTCATTCGGAACCTTTCTGGGCGTCAACCGTTTCTGCGCCAGCGGGATAATGACGAGAACAACCTTGGAGGAATCACCATGAAGACTTTTGTCTCGCTACTCGTTTTGGCTCTTGCAACAGCATTCACGGCTCCTGCGTTTGCGCAAGAAACCGCGGCCCCGGCCACGAAAGCCGACTGCGAAAAGGCCAAGGGCACGTGGGACGACGCGACGAGTAAGTGCACCCTGCCGAAGTGAACTGACGCGCTGCTTGCGCGCCGACACACATCAGAGAAAAGAGGGCGGCCGCTAGCGACCGCCCGTTTACGTTGCCTGATGCCACGCATCACGGTGGCCGACAGGGCGGCTCCGTGAGCGTCACCGCGCGCGTCACCGTGCGTGGCCAGCTCGCCGCGTTGCTTGCTGACGGTGGACGCGCCGAATCCGGGAATTCTGTTCGTAGGGTTGTGTTGGTTGCGGGGGGTAGGATTTGTAGGCAACCCGCTGAACAAGGAATTCCGAGCAGGTCACACCACTGCGCGCTGAACTCGCCAACGCGCAAGCTCGGGAGCAGGCGCAGGCTGCGATGGCAGCGGCCAGTGCAGCACTGAGCACGGCGAAGGTGGGCAAGCCTGCTAATGCCGACGCGACAGCCGTGCAGCGCTATCTCGCGTCGGTCGGCATCCACGTCGGCACCGAGCGTCTCGCCGACGTGCTCAACTTGCTGACCGTGATCGCCGTCGAGTTCTGCGGCGCAGTTGCGCTGGCGATTGGCTGGCGGCCGGTGGCGATTGCCGGTCACGGCATGGGCCACGTGAACACCGGCGATGGTGGATTGAACGCGGGCGTGTTCACCGGAGCGTTCACGCCCCCCGGTGGTGTTCAAGCACCCGTTCTGCCGGCGTTGAACGCGCCCGTGAGCGTTCAGGTGGACGCTAAGACCGCGGCGACAATCGAGCGGCTGAAGAAGCGCATCCTGGGGGACCTTGAACGGGGGCCGCGCTCATGTTCGCAGCGGGTGCTGGCGACAGAATTCGGCGCGAGCGTGGGATACGTGAACAAAGCGTTGCACGAGTTGGCCGCGATGGGCGCTGTGAACGTCAGCACGTCGAGGGTGGGGACGACGGTGGCGCTGGTCGCGGCCTAGCGACGTCCTCCACAGGGAATTGATGGGGCCCGCTCGACAAAAGCACCGAGCCGGGCCCCTGTTGTTCTACTTCCAACGTTATTCCGATCTTGGAGGCCGCAATGCCGCTTTCTGCTGGTGAGCAAGCCGAAGTCGAGCGATGCGTCAAAGCCGCGAGCAATGACGAGATGGTGGAACTGCGCGGTGCGGCAGAACAAACCTTGCAGCAGCTAAGTGAAGTCGCCCGTCAAAAAATCTTCGATGCGGCAGAGAGCAAGGCGGCCGACAGTGCAATCGAGTTTCTTGTCAGGATCGAAGTCCGCGAAAAAGGGGGAGGCTGGTGGTTTAGGCTCAAGCGCCGAGCGCAACTCGTCCAGACATACTTCGGAAGCGGTAGCGCAGTGACCAGCTTCGCCATCAAGAGTGAGGCGAACGATCACGCTGTGCGCTTGAAGACGTTGACGGAGATGGCGGCCAGATATTTAGACCTCCCTGCCGACACATTGCGGGAGGTATTGGCCAGGGACTTCTCAGCTTCGCAGATTTCGGGTGATAGCTTCGGGTTCGTCTACCGTACCTCGCCAGAGTTCGAATTTCGCATCAGCGGGATTGGCAAAGAGAAGTCGGCCCGATCAATCATGGTAATGGGCCGTGGGGAACTGACCGGCTACACGCTGTATGGAAATGACGGCGGCACGCTGTGGTTCAGCGTCGCCAGCGATGGACCGTTCAGCGTTGCAACGGGTGCGGCAATGAAGCTGGCGAAGACGATGCAGGCCAAGTTTGACATCGACGACTTGTCGAGGCTCGCGCCGGCCTACTAGACGGTCGTTCGTTTCCTCAGCACGCCATCGTCAGCCAGCGCCTCGACGACCTCGCGCGGATGCGTGCTCGCCGGCAACTTCTCGCCGTTGATGATGCGGGCGACAATCAGCGCGGGGTGCCATCGCGCCACCTTCTCGTCGAGACTGCAGACGTGCTTGCCCGCGGTCGGGCTCGATGACGGCAACCGCGCAATCTGCAGCGACGATGGCAGCAAAAAACGCTTCGCGACCAGCCGCCCAAACAGCTCGTCGGCCTTGGTACCATTGAGCCCAACGCGCTCGATGTTTGGATAATCCGCAAAGAATGCGCCGAAGTCGTTGACCACGGGCTCCTTGATGTCGGAGTCCAGACTGCCGGGCCGATCTGCGCTCGCGAGTACGTCCCACAGCGCAATGCCGTGTCGTCGCAGGAACGTAAGGCGTTCGCCATAGTCGGCGCCAATGACCTCACCGTAGACACGCGATAGGATCGTCCAGAAATCGTTGCGCCCGTGCGAGTAGTACCGCTGCCGGCGGAGAGACTCGTCGCCGGGCAACGTGCCCAGGATCAGCACGCGCGAGGACGCGTCAACGACGGGATCGAGCCCGATCTTTGTGTCGCAATTCTCCTGTGTTTGTGTCACGGCTGCCTCGCTCTTCTTGGGGCGAATCAGCAATTTTACCTCATGGCCGATCCACTTGAAGTTCTCGCCGACTCTCTGGGCTGCATTCTTGCTCGCACGCTCTACCGCGAACACGTTGAACAAGAAGCGATGCAGAGGCAGCTCGATGAGCTTGACGCGATAGCTGCGCGGACGCAGCATCGGGCTCCTACTGAGGGGGCAGAAGATGCGCGCGGCGATCTACGCACGATTCAGCAGCGATCTACAGAACCCGAAGTCTGCTGACGACCAGCTCGACGCTTGCCGCAAGTACGTAGAGCGGCAAGGCGGCACTGTCGTTCTGGAGTTCAAGGATGAGGGCGTCTCCGGCGCGTCGGTTGAGAACCGACCGCAGCTCCAAGCGCTGCTCGCCAACGCTGGAAATGGCGTCTTCGACGCCGTTGTCGTGGAGTCGTTTGATCGCCTAAGCCGCAGCGTTGGCGACCTCGACAGAATTCGCCAGCGCCTGGCCTTCCATAAGGTGAAGCTCGTTTCTCTGGCCGACGGCGAAGCGAGTCAGCTCACCGTTGGGCTGCGCGGCATCATTGGCGCTGCCTACCTCGAAGACCTCAAGCAGAAGACCAAGCGCGGCCAGCTCGCGGCGCTCAAGGCCGGCAAAGTCGCTGGTGGCCGTTGCTATGGCTACGACGTGCTGCCCGGCGGCAAAGGCGAGCGCGCGGTAAACGCCGAGCAGGCTGACATCGTGCGCCGCATCTTCGCCGAGTATGCAGACGGCAGAAGTGCCGACGATATTGCGCGAGCACTCAACGCCGACAGCGTGCCGTCACCCCGTGGTCGATCATGGCGCGGCAATACGATCCTGGGCGGAGCGAAGGACAAGACGGGTCTGCTGCGCAATGAGCTGTACCGGGGCGTGTTCGTGTTCAACCGCCATGAGTACGTGAAGTCGCCAGACACCGGCCGGCGTCTCGCACGCCACAACGACGAGTCCGCACGGCATCGCCAAGCCATGCCCGATCTACGGATCGTCGATGACGCTACTTGGGATCGTGTGCAAGGGCGGTTGGCGAAGCGCGGCGTGTCCCACCAGACGGCGGTCGCCAACAAGCAGATGACGCGGCCTGCTAAGCGGCCTCGTCCGTTGCGGCTGTTGCGGTGGCGCTATGCACATGGTCAGGGCCGACCGGCTGCAGTGCGTCGAGCACAAGTCGGGCGTCTGCAGCAACGCACGCATGGGGTCGATGAGCGACATCGAGGAGCGCGTCGTGGCTGCCGTGCGGCACAAGCTCTTGTCGCCGGACCTGATCGAGCGCGCCTTGAACGCAGCCCGTGACGAGATGGTGCGTCTTCGGGAGGACGAGAACCGTCGCCGACGAGCACTTGAGAAGGAGCATCAGGACGTGAAGCGCGAGCTGCAGGTGATGCTCAAGCTGATCAAGGCTGAGCAGGCGCCGCCGACGATCATCGACGACATGTGGGCCGCCGAGCGTCGCAAAGGAGAGATCGAGACCGCGCTCGCCGAAGTGCCGGAGCAGAAGGTCGAGCTGCATCCGAGTGCGCTTACGCGGTATCGGTACATGGTCGAAGAGCTATGGAGCAGCATCCGCCGATCTGAGGACGCGGCGCCAGGTCGTGAAGTCAGCTTCCGCCCTGGTACTGGTCGGTTTTATGAGCATGAGGGACCGCGCAAGGCCGCTGCGCAGACCGTCGCCACTCGTGAGGAAGGTCAGCAAGAGGCACGCAAGAGGGCTCGTGAGGCGCTACGTTCGCTTGTCGACCGCATCGTCATTGCGCCTGATGGGCCGGCCACAGACAAGCGCGGTGGTGGCCCCGTGAGCGTCACCGTGCATGGCCAGCTCGCCGCGTTACTTACGGACGATGGACGCACCGAATCCGGGGATTCTGTTCGTAGGGTTGTTTTGGTTGCGGGGGTAGGATTTGACCACCACCGGTAACCAAACGCCGTTGTAATCGTTGGTTTTCCCACCGATGGGGCTAGAAAATGGGGCTAGAATCTCGAGCCCCGGAGCCCCAATGCCGCGCTATATCGTGCCCCACCACGGCGGTCTGAAGTACGTCCGCGCCATCCCCAAAGATGTGCAGCCGTTGGAGGGGCGCAAGGTGTGGACGGCGTACCTCAAGGGTCTCAGCGCCGAGGACGCGAAGACACGCGCGCTTGAACTCGCCGCCGAACATGACAAGCGGGCGAAGGTGCTGCGTAACCTTAACGAGACCGATAAGCGGCTGCTCAAGTCCAAGGGCGGTCTGGCGCGCTGTCAGATCGATGCGGCACACGCCGACTATCTCGCCGCCGTGTTATGGAGCCACAGCATCGGTAAGCCGGCGACCGACCCGGCGCAGCGGACCATCGCCGCGCTCTTGGAGGCGCACGCCCCGACGCATAACATCGTCGCCAAGCTTAACGGCAAGCCGGGCGCCGACCCGCGTTTGTTCGATTTGGTGACACTCTGGCAGGGCATCGCCAAGCCGCGTGCGGCTAAGTCGGTCGATAAGGCGAAGATGCACGTGCGCCGTTTCGTCGAGCTGGTCGGAGACCACGCGCCACGGGACGTGACACGTCAGCAGGCCATGGCGTATCGGGACGCCTTGGAGAAGCGGCCGGGGTTGTCCGCCAAGAGCGTCGATAAGCACCTCTATGGGATGCACCGGCTCTATACGGTGGCGCTCAGTGAAGGTGTGGTGGAGTCTAATCCCTTCAGCGGCGTCAAGGCCCGCAAGGGCGCCAACGGCAAGTACGTCGATGAGGGGCGTAAGCCGTTCACATCGACCCAAGTTCGGCTGATCTTCAAGCGGCTCGCCGAACTTCCGACCGACGATCAGATGGTCATGCGCCTGCTTGCCTACCACGGCATGCGCGCAGGTGAGGTTTGCCAGCTGCGTGCCTGTGATGTGCAGCGGCTTGGCGGCGTCGATGTCGTCTCCATCAACGACGCGGCGGGGTCGATCAAGAACAAGCCGAGCTTGCGGGATGTGCCGCTGCATCCCAAGTGTCGCGAACTGCTGCAGCTGGCGAAGTCGAAGGCGCCGGAGGCATACCTGTTCGACTATCCGATGTGGAAGCACTCGCGCGCCGGGAAATTTCAGCAGCGGGCCAACGCATGGCTGCGCAGCATCGGCATTACCGAGAAGAACATCACCATTCACTCTTGGCGCCATTCTTGGCGGACCTTGGCGCGCGAACTCAATATGCCGGAGCCGATCAGCCGATCCATCTTGGGACACACCCTCGGCAGCGGCGAGCACGGCAAGTACGGCGAGGCGCCGTCGCTCAAGGAGCGCGCGAAGTGGATCGCCAAGATCGATCCGCTTTAGGGCTCAATAGATCTGTGAACGAGCCCGGGCCATGGTCGACTTGCACCCGGTTGTCAGACGCCATCATTAACCTGACCACGGCGCAGTCTTCCGGATAGTGCTGCCAGTAGCTGAGGAAAAGCGGTGGCCAAACTGGGCTCCAGCGTAAAGCGACTACTCGTGGTCAACTTTTGGAATGGGATTGGCAGCGAGCCATTTCTTCGCGGCTTCCCGCGGTGGCAGACCATCGACGTTCACCCACAGATCCATCTGCGTGACGGCGTCAATACTCAGCTTGATGCGCGCCAGACGGGCGAGCGTCGCCGGCGCCAGCTTATCCCGCAAGCCGTTGTGGCCGAGGAGAACGGCGGTATCGCCGTGCCCATAGATGCCCTTCGGCTCCTCGAGCACGCGAACCTTGTATGCCGCATTGATCCACTGCGGTTGCCACAGCGGCATCACCAGCCAGCGCTCCTCGGGGAGAGCCTCCTTGAAGTTCTGGATCCAGTCCTTGGACTCGCCCGGAATCACCTCGTAGCCGGCCGCATCGAGACCGTAGGCTTCGCGGATCTTCGCCGCACCCACCATAAGTCCTGACGTTGCGCCGATACCGCGGATGCGCTTGTCCATGCGTGCCGCAACTTCGGGCTTTTTGAGATCGTCGATCGTACGCACGGCATCGGCCGGAACATAATGTGGGACGGCCCAGTAGAGCTTGGCCTTGTCGTAGAGCGCCGATGACGAATGTGTCGTCTTTCACCTTGGCGTAAAGCGGTGCGTGTCCGTCAGGCAGCCAGGCGGCGGCCAGGATATCGATGTCGCCGGCACCTAACTTCGGGAAGATGTCGCCGTGACTGCCGGTCGTGACGTCGACCTTGTAGCCATCCTCCTCGAGCACCTCCTGCACGATACCGCCGACCACGGCGTAGAACGACAAGCTGACCTGGCCGAGCCGGATCGTTGGCGCTTCGGCGGTCGCCGCCGGAGGCAAAGTCAAAATCTGGAGAAGGCAACCGGCTAGAGCTGCTAGGAGCATTCTCGGGGAGGTCGTCATTACGATCGTCCAGCCTCCAAGGGGCGTGAGGGCTCATCTCAAACTCCGCGCGTCGTCCGAAAAGTGGTTTAGTTGGAACTCCAGTCTTCGCGAAGCAGATCCCTACTTCCATTTGATCGAGCAACCAACGGAGGCGACCTGGTTGGGCGGCCCGTTGCCGGTTTCTGCGATAAGGCTGCTCATATTTGAGTATCTATGGCATTATCGCTTCGGGCGCGACCGGCGCCATTGTGGGTGACAACGTGGGGTACTGGCTTGGTCGCGAAAAGGATATGCTGATGCTGCCCGCTGCCTACCCTCCGAGACGTGACTGGGAACCGCTAGGCGCAATGCTGGAGTGAACATGTCTCTCGAAACGTACATAGCCCCGTCGAAGGCAAAGTCTGCCGCGCTCCTGTTCGACCCCATTCGCGTAGGACGAATGATGCTACCTCATCGCGTTGCGATGGCGCCCTTAACCCGGTCGCGCGCACGCCAGCCGGGTAATGTCCCGACGCCGCTCAATGCGGCCTACTACGTGCAGCGGTCGTCCGCCGCGCTGATCATCAGCGAGGCGACCCAGGTCTCGATGCAAGGCCAGGGGTACGCGTGGACACCCGGCATTCACAGCCGCGAGCAGATCGAGGGCTGGCGTCTCGTCGCTGACGCCGTGCGCGCGGCGGGTGGACGGATTTTCCTCCAGCTCTGGCATGTCGGGCGCATTTCCCACCCCGCGCTACAACCGGACGGAATGCTCCCCGTCGCACCATCGGCCATCCGCCCGGCCGGTCAGGCATTCATCGAGAACGACCGAGGTGAAGGCGAGCTCGTTCCCTTCGTCACGCCGCGGGCGCTCGATCTCGTCGAGATGCCCTACATCGTGCAACAGTACGAACGAGCCGCTCGCAATGCTCTGGCCGCAGGCTTCGATGGCGTTGAGATTCACTCGGCCAATGGGTACTTGCTGGACCAGTTCATCAACTCAAACACGAATGCCAGAACCGACGCCTATGGCGGCGCTATCGGGAGTCGTTCGCGTCTGCTGTTCGAAGTGGTCGAGGCTGTCAAGGGCGTATGGGGAGGTGATCGCGTTGGTGTTCGCTTGTCTCCACTCGGCACGTTCAACGACATCGGCGACTCAGATCCCGAGACAACCTTCGGCACAATCGCTGAGCAGCTCTCGGGCCAAGACCTCGCCTATCTACACCTCGTCAATCCCGCGACGGCCGACCTTGATCAGGGCCGCGAGCCAGACGCGCGTGCGCTCTCCCTTCTCGATTTGATGCGTTCCAAATATCGCGGAACGCTGATGCTGGCTGGCGGCTTTGACCGTGACAGCGCCGAAACCTGGCTCCAGAACGGTCGCGCGGACATCATAGCGTTCGGGCGAAAGTTTTTGGCAAACCCCGACCTGCCCCGGCGCCTGCGCCAACGCGCGCCACTCAATGCCGATGACACGACCACGTATTACGGGGGAGGCGCCAAAGGCTACACGGACTATCCGACACTTGAACAGGAGCGAGGAGAAGCGCCCAAGCCGTGCGTCGACGATCGCTGGCGGTGATCGCCCCAGTATGTTGGGAGATTGCTTCGAAAAAATCCTGGGCGTCGCCCAATTTGGAGAAGGGGTTAAGGGCGACAGCGGCATGCCCCCGGCAAGGACAAGCGAGGAGTGGCGATGCGAGAACCTCACCCGAGCCATCCTTTGTTTTCAAATGCGAAGAGGCCATCGTGGCTGTGGCTAAGTTGCTTCGCGCTAATCCCATGGCACGTGAGCTTGAAGTGATTGCCAAGCTAATTGACGGGCTGGAGAAGCCGGAGGATGTCGCGGCGGCGGAGCGGATCCATTTTGCTTTGGCTGGGCTCGCCGCGCGGGTTCAAAAATGGCAAGACGTATTTGCTGCGAATCAAAAGTGATTAGCTGAGGTCTTCCAGACGCTCGCTATCGGGACGGGCGCGTGTTGATCTGAGCCTGCGAAACCCGCTGCGAACAGCGGCGTCAGTTCAGTCGTTACTGTTCCATAAGGGCCTCTCGTATTTGCTTGAGTTCCCGCAAGGCGACTTGGTCAGCTTTGGGGATTTGTAGATCCAGTTGATCGAGCACGTCGATCATCACTTTCGCGACAACCAGACGCGCAAACCACTTGTGGTCGGCTGGCACGACGTACCAAGGCGCTTCCCGGGTACTGGTATTACGAATCATCTCCTCATAGGCATCCATGTAGGGGTCCCATAGTTTTCGCTCGGCAACGTCCTGCAGGGAAAACTTCCAGCGCTTTGCCGGATCGTCGAGCCGCTCCAACAGGCGACGCGTCTGTTCCTCCTTCGAGATAAGGAGGTGAATTTTTACGACAGCCGTCCCGTTCCGCGCGAGGTAGCGCTCGAAGGCATTGATGTCCTCAAACCGTTCGTCCCAGATCCTTTTGCTAACGAGTTTCGGCGGAAGCCGCTCATTCGCGAGCAGATCGCGGTGGACACGAACCACCAGCACTTCCTCGTAATGAGAGCGATTGAAAATTCCGATACTTCCGCGCCTCGGCAGGTGTACTGCGGCGCGCCAAAGAAAGTCATGATCGAGTTCGGCGGGGCTCGGCGGCGTGAAGGAGTGTGCGTGGCAGCCGAGAGGGTTCAGGCCCGACATTACGTGCCTAATGGTACTATCCTTCCCGGCGGCGTCGACCCCTTGCAATATGATTAGCAACGCCCAGGTGTGTTCCGCATAGAGCCGCTGTTGGAGGCTAGCGAGGCGCTCGATATGCTTTGCGAGGAGGGACGTCGCCGCAGCCTTATTCAGATCGAGCCCGGCCGTATCGCCGGGATCGAAATCCTTCAGGCGAAAACGGTTTGGCTTCTCAATTTTAAAGCGTTTGACGAGTTCAGGCTCTTTCATGGCAAACCTTTTGGGGTCTTCGGTACCTGGCGGCTATGTTGAACCGGAAAAGAACCCCCTTTTTGACGCGGACCGCCCGATCGCTTTCATCGCTACATTTCGAGGTCTCTTGGCCGCGTTCGGGAGGGCTGTGTTCTTCGAGCGAGCACTGCGCGCGAGAAAGCGCGGCGGCGAGCGGCGGTCGGGGAGGGCCGCCGCCCCTAGTCACTTTTGGCCTTTTTGTTTCGGGCGATTAGCTTCCCGACCTCGGCGACTCTCATCTTGAGATCGACGATCATCTCGGCGGTGATGTTGACCTGCTTGCCGTAAATGCCGTCTCTCACCTCGAAGATTACATAGTGACCACGCTCCATGTGTTCGATCTGCGTTAGCCACGATTTCTGCTGCTGACGAGCCCACTTCAACACCAAGTCCATGCGTGCGCTCCCTATCTCACCGAAATAAGCACGAACTTCACCCCGAATTCTCCCGGCGAAGGACGCACTTCCTCCGTTTCGCCTCGCAGCGTGTGGCTACGTCCCGCCGAGTCGAACTGCTCGTTTTGAGAACGGATTGCACAGACTGTAGCCTCCAATTTCTGATGCGAGGTGTAGAATTCAAGTGGCCATTTGGGCATCGAGAAGCCCACTCAGTCGGTTTTTCGCGTGCCGTAGCCGGCGGGAGAGGCTGATGTGCATTCGCAATATTGCGCCCGGAAGCCCAAGTAGTTAGCGCGGAAACAGCAACATCGCTAACGTTTGCTCAGAGCCAGACTGACAGCTTGCGGATCTGCCCGTGTTCCGTTGGAGTTTCACCGCAAGAACATTATGGAAAAACCCAGAATATAGTTGACCTTGTTCACAAAGTGCTCGGCGAGCAGTAGCACCTGATGCGTCATTTATCCCTCCGGGGCAAAAGGTTGAGCGGCAAGTGAAGGCCCCAAGCTGGCGCAGCGACGTCGGCAATGGGTCAGAACCGGACATGGACCGCGTAGCATCGAACGTCAGCTTTGGGCCAGTAGCGGACATCGAGCGTAGGGCTACAAATGTCAGCATTGGTCCAGTAGGCGGACTAAGGGCAAGCACTAGGACGCGTCAGCTGAGCATCCGTCAGCGGACGTCTTAGCGCGGCTCGGGGACGGCTGCTCAGGGCCAAAACCGCCGCTCCACCCTGTGGGTCACATGGCCTTCAGGTACTCGTGCACAAACTTCACCGCCATGGCGCCCTCGCCCACTGCTGAGGCGACGCGCTTGATCGAGTCCGCTCGCACGTCTCCAGCTGCGAACACGCCGGCGCGGCTCGTTTCCAACAGGAATGGCTCGCGCTTGGCGGTCCAATGGGGGGAGTGAAAGAGTTCCGCCCCTGTGCGGACGAACTCTTTGGCGTCCTTCTCGATCTCCGGCGGCAGCCAGTTGGTGCGGGGCTCGGCCCCAATGAAGCTGAAAACCGCGGCCGTCGTCAACGTTTGCGCCTCGCCGGTTTTGTTGTTCACGATCTCGATCTCGCGCAAGTGGTTGTCACCCCGCATCGCGCGCACGGTGGTATTCAACAGCACCTCGATGTTTGGCGTCTGCTCGATGCGCCGTGCGAGGTAGGCCGACATGTTGGCATAAAGATCATCGGCGCGAATGATGAGATAGACCTTGCTGGCAATGGTGGAGAGGAAGACCGCCGCCTGTCCAGCGGAGTTGCCGCCCCCGATGACCACGGCTTCCGCGTTACGGCACAACGGAGCTTCGTTACGCGTGGCCGCGTAGTAGACACCGCAGCCCTCGTAGCGTTCACAGCCTTCGGCCGGAAGCCGGCGATAGTGGGCGCCGCTGGCGATCAGCACGCACTTGGCGGTCAGTGTCTCGCCTCCGTCGATGTGCAGCGTCGGGTACTGGCCCTCTAACGTGAGGCGAATGACCGGCGACGGAACCGCGATATGCGCCCCGAACTTGTTGGCCTGCACCGCCGCGCGCTCGGCAAGCTCGCTGCCGGCAATGCCCGTCGGAAAGCCGAGATAGTTCTCGATGCGCATGCTGCGGCCGGCTTGGCCGCCTGGGCCTGCACTCTCGAGCACGACGGTAGTCAAACCTTCCGAGGCAGCATAAACGGCCGCGCCGAGGCCGGCCGGCCCGGCGCCCACCACGATCAGATCATATGTCGTGAGCTCGAGCGGGCGGCGGATGCCCAGCGCCTCGGCGAGCTCTCTGTCCGAGGGGTTGCGCAAGATCAGCTTGCGCCCCCAAGTCACCACGGGCGTGTCTACCTCGCTCACTCCAAACTGCTTCAGGAGCTGTGCGACGTCGGGGTTGGCTTCGAGATCGAGCCACGTGAATTTCCAGCACATTGGGATCCTAAGCTTAGAATTCCACGTGGACAAGTTGTCGCGG
>JADMIO011260214.1_pt1 | contig 103364 bp, 82 predicted proteins | sample 8958161 | NCBI WGS metagenome assembly JADMIO01 (sample SAMN16585339, study PRJNA669376) | soil metagenome | isolation source: Crop rotation soil | place: USA: Cullars Rotation, Alabama | collected 2011
GCCGCGACTTCAAGTCACGTGAATTCCAAGCTTCGGATCCCACTGTGCTGGAAAGATCGATGGCATCCACGCGGCGACCATCCAGGGACGCAACATACAAGTGGAGGTCGCCAATATGGCGGCGACCAGTGGTACGGCGCAGGTCGTCGCCGCCGGCAACGTCAGCGTCGACTCCGTGGTCGGCAGCGGCACCGTTTCCATTACGCACCAGACAACCCCGCGTCTCGGCGCCAATAGCGGCGGCGACCTCGCGGTGGGGGACGTGGTGGCGGCGGGAGCGGTCACGATCACTGCCGACGGCAACCTGAGCGTCGATGCGATGCAGACGAGCGGCGGCAATATCACGGCGAGTGCGGGGCAAGGCCTGGCACTGGCTAGCGCGAGTGCGCCGGCTGGGAGCATCACTCTCAGCGCCGGCGGCGCGATCACCGTTCTTGATGACGAAATGCCGGCGCTACTGCCTTCGTCGCTTACAGGTCCCGACCTTCTCAGCGCCCAAAGCGTCACCCTGGACGGCGCAAGCATCGGCAGCGAGGCGCAGCCGTTGGCTATCGCCGTGACGGATGCAGTGCGCGTCAGCGCCGACGGCGATGCATTCATCGATCTCACGATGTTGGACGCCGCGGCGACGCTGACCAGCCTCACCGCCGGTGGCGATGCCAACCTCAGCATCGGTACGTCGGCGCCCTCCTTGCTATCCGTTGCCGCGGCGACGGTGACCGGGGAGCTGGCCCTGCTCGGCGACTCCAATACACGATTCTCGATCGACGGTACCATCACCAGCGGCACGCAAGGAGGCAGCAGGAGTGGCACATTCACGGTGAACGGCGCGGGGCAGGTGACCGCTGCGAATAACGTCTCGTATACGCAAAGCGGAAACACATTCACGCTGTCTGCGAATCTGATCGCTACCGGCCACAACGGCGCGGTGACGATTACCGGCGCTGCCAATCAACCGCTTCAGGGCAGTGGAGCGATCAACATCGCGGATACCAGTAGCGAGCTCTCAATCACGAACAATTCCACCTATGACATCGTGCTCGGGGACATCGACCTCGGAGCCCCTGGGGTGCTCGGCGCCGTGACGATCAACGGCAGCCAATACGACTCGGGCAACCTGAATGGCGTCACACTTACGCGCAACGGCAGTTTGCATTCCGGCAACGTAGAGATTGCCAGCAACGGCAACGTCCGCGTCTCCGGAGAGGTCAGCGATGCGGACGGCGCCGTCACGATTATCACCGCCGCCGGCAGCATCACCGGCGAAAACAGCACGCACGAGGTGCTTGCACGCGATCTCTTGCTCAGCGCCAGCAACGGCTCCATCGGCAGTCTCGGCACTGCCCTGCGCGTGCATGCCGGCAGCAGGTTCGACGCGACGGCAAGGGATTACCTCGTCGTCAGCGATCCGAGCGGCGATCTCAACCTGGGCGAGGTGCGTGCGAGTGTGGTCGATTTGAGCGCCAGCGCCTCGATTCGCGATGCAGCGCGGGATGCGGCCGTGGACGTGACCGCTCTGGCGGTAGCGCTCGATGCGGGCGACCGCATCGGTGGCCATGGCGAGGAGCTTGGGGTTGCGGCGGATAGCGTCAGCGCCTTGGCGGCAAACGACATCGGTCTGGCCAACCCACTGGGCAATGTGACGCTCGACCGCGTCAAGTCAGCCAACGGCGACGTGTACATCAGCGCCGCAAACGACGTACGATTTGGGCGGCCGGCGTTCCCCGGCACGACCGATACGGTCGCTGCCGAACATGGAAACGTCGACGTGAGCGCCGGCGGTTCAATCGTCGATATCGCCGATACGAGCAACGCGAAGATCCGCGCCATAGGGATCACTTTGAGCGCAGCTGCCGGTTCGATTGGCGAGATTCTCGACTCCGTGGAGATCAACACGGCTGGCGGTGTGGTGAATGCAAACGCCGCGGGGGATGTTCGACTCACCGAAACATCCGGCGATCTCGAGGTCGGGAGCATTTGGGCGGGGGGCACCGCCGTCATCAGCGCGGCGGCGGCGATTCTCGATGGCGGAGTGAGCGGTGGCGGCATCGACACTGGCGGCGGCATCACGTTGTCCGCGACTTCAATCGGTATGTCCGGCGCAGCGCTACGGATGGATTCGGCGCGCAACGGCAGCGGAACTGTAAAGCTCGACGGCAGCAACGGCGTCTATGTGTTCGAGTCCGCCGGTGACCTGCGGCTCGCTAGCGCCCGCGCCAGCAATGGCGACGTGGACCTGTCGGCCGCCGGATCGATCGTCGATGCCGAAGCCGACTCGGCGACCGATGTCGACGGCCGCACGGTGACTCTGGCGAGCACGGCGGGAAGTATCGGAGCCGCCGCGGATCGTATCGAGATCAATGCCACGGCAGGCTTCTCTGCGGTGGCGGCGACCGGGGTGTACGCCGAGGACACGAGCGGCGATTTGGCCCTGGACTCGGTGCGTGCCACCAACGGCGATGTGGTGCTGGTGGCGGAGCGTAGCGTGCTTGGCAACGCGAACGGCTACGACAGCCATGTCGCCGGCAACGCGATCACCCTGCAGGCAGGCGTGGCGGGAAGCGTGGGCACGAGCGCAAATCCAATGCGCATTGATTCCAATGGCGTAGTCGACGTGAGCGCGGGCAGCGACGTCAATCTGATCGAGAGCTCCGGGAGGTTGCAGCTGTCCTCTCTGCAGACCGGTGGCACCGCCGCCAACGTTGCGGTGCTCGCCGGCGATTTCGATGCGACTGCGGTGTCTGCACCTGCCTTGTATCTGAACGTGACGGGCGGCAGCGCCCACATCGCGAGCTTTGCCGGTGCGCGTTTGTCGGCGACGGTTCAGGATGAAGGGGCCGCGCTGCTCGTCGATTCGGTGGCGTTCGAGGGTCATGATCGACGTTACCTGGACCTGCGCGCCGACAACATCGAGCTCGACAACCTGCGCTACCTCGATCGTGATCGGTCGGTTCGCATCGACGTGCGCGGCAACGATGAAACGATGGCCGACGCGGTCCGCATCTCCGGGGCGCCCTCGCGCAAGATCTTGTTCGATCGAATCTCTGCAAAGAGCGGCGTCGTCGATCTGAAGTCGACGAAACCCGGGCGCGCGAACAAGTATCGAATCAATCAGTTCGTGAACGACGGCGGCATGACGTTCCTGACCGAGACGCTGCATGTAGACGTCGCCGCCGGTACCCCGGATCCTTTCCGGCTGGACATCGGCAGTCGCGGCGCCAGGGCGAAACCGTCGACGATAACCCGTCCGATCACGGTCACCCCGCGATCCTAGGTGGCGCCATGAACAGAACGTACCGTCTTTGGCTTGTCGTCGTGCTCACGTGCTGTGGGTTGGTTGCGCTCACGGGAAGTCGCGTTCTGGCCGGCTCGTTCAGCTCGGACTTCTCATCCTTGCCGGCGAACATGACCCTTTATGGCAACGCTCAAATTACCGGCGGCGCGCTTGTGCTGACGACGGCCACGACAAATCAGCAAGGATCAGCCGTCATCAGCGATTTGGATGGCGGTAGCGCCATTCTCGGTTTCACCGCCAGCTTCTCGCTGAGCATTTTCAATGGCAATGGCGCGGACGGCGCCAGCTTCAACTTCGGCAACTTGCCCGCGGCGTCGTTCGGCGAAGATGGAAGCGGCTCGGGTCTGATCATTCGGTTCGACACGTTCGACAATGGCGGCACGGATTACGCGAATCAGATCGAGATCGTGTACGCGGGCACGCACGTGGCTGCGAGCAGTCAGGTGTCGCTGCGCAACCTTGGACCGCAGGTCGTCGTCAGTATGAGCGCCGGAGCCCTGACGCTCTCGTATAACGGCACGACGTACTTCTCCAATCTGAGCATCCCCGGCTGGAGTCCGGCGTCGGGTTGGACTTTCGGATTCGGTGCGCGGACCGGCGGCTCTTACGATCAGCACATGATCGACGGGCTCAACATCACCACCACTGTCGCAACCCCCACTCCAACTCGAACTCGCACGTCGACGCCCACGCAAACGCCTACACAGACCGCCACTTCTACCGGCACGCGCACGCCTACCCGTACGCCGACCGCGACGCTGACGCCGACGCAAACACCTACGCAGACTCCGACCTCGACGTCGACGCCAAGCGAAACGCCGACCCGACCGACGGCTACGCCGACTCAGACGCCGACGAGGACCCTCACTTCCACGCCGACCCCCACAGCTACGATCACCAGCACGCCGTGCACGTGCGCCGACGATGACAACCCGTGCACGCTCGATCAATGCTTTAGCGGTAGCGCGTACGTCGGCTTCACCGGTGCGACCAACGGTGCGAACATCGGCGACTTCAAGGAAAACTTGATTTATAGCTGGTCGTTCACCAGTCCCGCGGCGAGCTTCGCGATCGATGATTTCAATGGCGCCGCGCTATCTCTCGTGGGAACTGCCGACACCAGCGGGGTACTTCGCCTTGGCAGGACCGCTCGGTCGCAACGCTCCGGTACGGCCTGGTACAACACCCGTCAGATCGTCGCGGACGGATTCGACACGACTTTCGTCTTTGCGTTCAACAACGAAGGTTTCGCGTTCGTCATTCAAGACAGCAGCAGCGGTCTCAATGCGTTGGGGAGCGACAGCTCGGGTCTCGGCTATTCGGGCATCGATCGCAGTGTCGCCGTCGAATTCGATGGCATTGAGTCGGATGGCGACTTCAGTGCGCCCCATATCAGCGTGCAGACGTTGGGCACCGGCACCAACAGTAGCGCGAGCTCGGCCTCTCTCGGGCACGTGTCTTTCGTCAATTCCGGTCCAATTACTGCGCGCATTCAGTACGCCTCCGGCACACTCAATATTTATTTGAACGGCGCCGCCGCTCCCTCGTTGAGTGTGGCCGTCGATCTTTCGACAACCATCGGCTTGTCCGCGGCTCAACAGTGTCAACACTTGCAGGCCAATGCCGGTGCGACATGTCGCGCCGCGACCGGTGTGTGCGATGCCGTCGAAACCTGCAGCGGAGCGAGCACCGTATGCCCAAGCGACGCCAAGTATGGATCGGAGACCATCTGCCGTAGCGCGGCCGGTGAATGCGACGCCGCCGAAGTGTGTCTCGGAACCGCTAACGATTGTCCTACGGATCTCCTGCAACCCGGCGATAGTGCCTGTGGCGACGACGGTATCGCCTGCACGCTCGATTACTGTACGGGCACCAGTGCGGCCTGCATGCATGACGTCGGGCGCGCGGCCGGCATAGTTTGCCGCGACGCCGCCGGTGCCTGCGATCACGCGGAGACCTGCACCGGGAACGATGGGGCGTGCCCTGCGGATACTCTCTACGAGGCTGGCGTCGTCTGCCGGGCGGCCGCCGGCGTTTGCGACGTAAGCGAGGTGTGCAGCGGGACGAGCGCGCAGTGCCCGGGCGATGGCTTTGTTGCGGCAGGTGTCACCTGCCGCGCATCGGCAGGGGTCTGTGATCTCGCGGAGACCTGCACCGGCAGCGGTGCGCAGTGTCCCACTGACGCGTTTTCGAACAGCGCCGTCGTATGTCGCGTCGCCGCGGCGGATTGCGACTTGCAAGAGAACTGCACGGGCAACGGTGCCGCGTGTCCCGAGGACTTGAAGAAGGACTCGAGCGTCGTCTGTCGCCCTGCGGCCGGTGACTGCGACGTAGCCGAAGCGTGCAGCGGCCACGAGGACACCTGTCCCGCCGATGCGGTGCGGACGACCGATGTAACATGCCGTGCGGCAATCAACGAATGCGATGTCGCAGAGCAGTGCGACGGCGCGGCCAAGCAATGCCCTGCCGACGTACAAAAACCGACGGGCTCCGTCTGCCGGCCAGCGGCCGGCGAATGCGACGTCGCCGAGACCTGTACCGCTCCCGGCGTCGCGTGTCCGGCCGACATTGTCCGCGCCGCCGGGGTCACCTGCGGAGATACGAGCGACACCGAGTGCAGCGATCCCGATACATGCGACGGCGCCGGAAGATGCAATCCGCGTGATGCCAGCGCCGGCAGCAGCTGTGGTGATGGCACCTCCAGCGAATGCAGCGGCGCCGATAGCTGCGACGGGCATGGCGTCTGTAGCGCGAACAACGTTGCCAGCGGCACCGTCTGCGGCGACGTCGACGGCGCCTGTTCGAAATATCATTGCGATACCGCCGGGGCATGCGCCTACGCGCCGGGCGGTGAATGCGCAAACGCACAACCTTTCGGCATTCACAATGTCTCGGGGTATGCGGTGCCTGCCTTTGCCGACATCGACGGCGACGGAGATCTCGATCTATTTGTCGGCAGCGATACCGCGTACGCTCCACTGCGCGGTGTCTACTACTTCTTCAACCAGGGAACCGCGCAAGTGCCGGCGTTCCTGGGGAACATCCAAAACCCGTTCGGCCTCGACAGCTCGCAGAAGGCGACGGCGCCAAGCCTGGCGGATCTCAACGGTGACGGCGTTCTCGACATGGTCATCGGCGATCTGGTGGGCTCTACGACGGCCAGGTTCAATGCAGGGACGCTGAGGGATGCGCAATTCGACGTCCAAACGAGTCTCACGGGCGTGTCGTCGACATCGGCCAGCCACCCGGCCGCGGCGGACCTCGACGGCGACGGAGATGTCGATCTCGCCGTCGGAACCAGCAGTGGCGAAATCGTTTTGTTCACGAACGTCGGCACCACCGCCGCACCAAGCTTTGCGCAGTCCACGTTGATCGCGGAGAGCTGCGCTTATGCATCCCCGGCGCTTGCCGACCTCGACGCCGACGGCGATCTCGATCTGCTCATCGGCTGCGGCGATGGCCGCATGTTGTATTACGAGGCGAATCCGACATCGCCGCCGACCTATGCCGCCGCGGTTCTAAATCCGTTCCGTATCACCTCGGTGGGGTACAATCTGGCGCCGGCCTTCGCCGATATCGACAACGACGGCGATGTCGATCTGTTCGTCGGCACGCGCACAGGTTCGATCTTTTATTTTCAGAACGTCGGCAGCCAGACCGCGATGTTGCTGGCATTGAGCTCGACCGCTCTCGACGAGTACGTCGGCTATGTTGCCTCGGCCCCGAACCTCGCCGCCAGCTCCAATCGCCTCGCCAAACCGTTCGTGATCACCCTGGATGACACGCGCTTGAGTGGCGACAGCGACGACCCGGAAAATTATTTGCTCAAGAAAGCCGCCGGAGTTCTGGTCGCCGCGGCTTCCGGCGACGAAACGGCCGCATCGAATCCTTATCACCTGATCCGTTACGCCATGAAGCGCGCCAAACAGTCCATCGCCCCGGCGGTGAATGGCTCGCTGGTGAAGCCCGCCAAGCACGTGAAGCGGCTGTGGGAGCTGAGCAACCAGTTCGGTACGATCAGCGTCGTCTCAAAGATGGAGAGCTCCGTCCTGATTGCGGCGGGAGCGAGCACCTACGGCAGTGTCAACTTCGGGCCCGACCAGACACACTTCATCTGCTACAAGGTCGCGCTCGCGGCGCAAGTTACCGATCAGCAACCGGACACGGGCAAAGGCGTCGGAGCGTTGCGCAGCGATCTGCAGGTCTTTACGTCCGATCTATTCGAGGACTGTGCGCACGTCGCTGATTCGACGCAGGTGCCATTTGCCGGCACCAGCGCCGCGGGGAAGTGTCTCGATACCTTGGGCACGCCGTACGAGCTGTGCAATCCGGCCGATGTGAGCCGAGTCGAGCCGCCGCGCGATACGACGGCCATCATCGGCACCTCGTACGCGGCAACGGACGAAAGCTTGCTCTGTTATCGTGCGACTCTGGCAACAAAGCTGCTGAATTCGACCGCCGCCGACCTCGTCGGTTCGGCCGTAGGCAGCGCGATCCCGCCGCAGTCGGCGCACACGCCACACCGCACCAGTGACGGCTCGCCGCTGTACACCCAGCCCGGCAGCGCATTTCCAAACCCGACGCAGATGGACACCAAAGGTCGTCAACTGATTTGCCTACCCACGCAGGTCCTGAGTGTCATCCCAGCGCAATAGCTCGGCAGCGGCTTTGCGAACCCTGTGCAGGTCGACACCGAGACACGCCAGATGCTCTGCCTGCCGACCACCGTGATGAGCGTCACTGCCGAGGATTGAGCGAATGATGCCCGTCGAATCCAGCCCGCGTCGGCGATCGGCAGCGAGCCGGATGTATCGCAAGGCTGCGTCAAACGTGGATTGAGCTGCCGTGTAAACGCACGCCACACGAGTCGTGGCGGCTGCAGACAAACAAAGGAGAGAGCATGAGAACCAGGACAAATGCGCTGGTATGGATGGGTTGTAGCTTTGGAATCGCGTGGCTGCTGGGCGCGCCGGTAGCGGTGCGGGCCAGCGAAGCGTTCTATACGCCGCCGGCCAACCTGGCGGCGTATCAGCCGGGCGATTTGATTCGCTCCGAGACGGCCACCGATCTCTCGACCCACGTGTTTCACGAGGTCGTCGGGCAACGCATCATGTATCGCTCGGTGGGCGCGCTCGAGCCGGTTATCGCCGTGACGGGGATGGCATTTGTACCGCCCGGCGCGCCGCCCGCCGGTGGCTGGCCGCTTGTCGTTTGGGGGCACGGCACCTCCGGCGTCGGCGATGCGTGCGCACCGTCGAAATGGCCAACTCTCTATCCCAACGGCTGGGGAGCGTATGGCGACTTCATCTATGCCCTGATTCAACAAGGCTACGCGGTGGTCGCGCCCGACTATGAAGGACTCGGCACACCCGGTCTGCACACGTATCTGGATGTGGGTGCAAGCGGGCGGGCGACGATAAACGCCGTCATCGCGGCGCGCCAACTCTACCCAAGCGTCGGACCGAAGTTCGCGACCGTGGGCCATTCGCAAGGTGCGTCGGCGAGCCTCGCCGCCGGCGAGCTCGGAGCGCCGGTGGGGCAGTCGTTGACCTACGTCGGCACCGTGGCGCTGTCGCCGGTCACGCGCGTCGCCGACAGTATGGATTACGTGGCTTTGACCAGCGACAAATTCAGCTTTCCGTACTTTGCGTATTTCGCAATTGGGGTGAAGGCGACGCATCCCGCGTTCGACTACGCCAATCTGGTCGGCCCGTTTCTTTTGTCCGAAATGTCGCGTGCCGAGCAGGAATGCTTCGATCCGTGGTTCATGTCGTTCCGCGGATCGCCCAACATCCCGGCGGAGCAGCTGCTGAACCCGTCCTGGCGTGATGACCCGGCGGCCGCGCAGGCCTTCGCCAATCTGGATACCGGTTTCCAGCCATCGCAGGCGCCGGCGCTCCTGGTGTGGGGAGAAGGCGATGGCTTCGCCGCTTTCAACGGCGATATCGTGCAAAGAATGTGTGCGAATGGCAGCACGGTTGCCGTGATCACCTACAACGGTATCGGACACGACGGTACGGTGCAGCACGGAACCACGGATGTGCTCGCTTGGTTGAGCGCGCGCTTCGCCGGTACGGCAGCGCCGAATGTCTGTGCTCCGTAAGCCACTGCTTGTCGGCGCACGAGGGCAGTTGCCTGTGTTTAATCGACCTCGACAGGCTGTTGGCGCGTGAGCTCAGCGAGCCAGAGGTCGCTCGGAGCCGGTCGCGGTGTGCAGCGGCGTTTCGCTGAGGCGGCCCTCGAGCTCAGCGCGCGCGAGCTTGGGAATGGACAGCAACAGTGTCTCGCGCAGCAAGTTGGACGTGAAGCGCAGGCGCCCGGGTTTGGCGGCGGGCTCTTCGAGGAAGCCCGCTGCCAATGCTTCTGCCACCGCGGTCACACTTTCGCTTTGACTCACTTCCGCCATGCGCAGCGCCGAGTGGGCGTCGAACTCGCTGCCAGCCACGGCGCCGGCACGCAGCAGGCGTTGCACGATGACGGGGAGGGCGGAGAAGCGGTTGTCGACGTATCGCTGCAGGCTCTCCGGAATGGAATGGATGAAGCCGCGCTCGCTGGCGGTGTCGAGCCAGTGCGCGTCGATGCCGCGCCCGATTTCGCAAAGGAAGTACGGGTTGCCACTCGTGTCGTGTACGATTTGTTCCAACAAAGGCCGCGGAAGCGCGACAGACGCGATGGCAGAGATGAGCTGCGCGCTCTCCTCGTCGCTGAGCCGCGCTAGCTCGAGGCTGACTGACTGGCCGGCGCGCTGCCAAGCCGTCAGGGCATCGGATAGGTTGGTTCCGCGTTGGTCGGCGTTGCGGCGAGCGGCGACAACCAGAAAGCGTTCCGCACGCAGCGATTCGGTGGCTGCCTGCAACAAAGCCAAAGAGCTCGCATCGGCGTGCTCCACGTCATCGATGACGAGCACGAGCGGTTGCATGGCCGCGAGATTGCGCAGAAAGGCGGTCACGGCATTGAAGAAGCGGTCGCTCGTGAGGCTAGCCTCTTCAGGGGTCGACGATAGGGACGTACCCAGCCTGTCATGCAGAGAAGGGACCAGCGTCGCAACGTCGTCGACGGAACTGCCCAAAGCGGCTCGCAATTCTGCTTTCGGCAGGACAGCGGTGGCGCGGACCAACTGGCTCCAGATCCAATAAGATGGGCGATGCTGGCCGCTGTCGGCGCTGGCGCGCAGAACCATTGCCCCACGGTGCTGAGCGCGAGTTGCGATCTCTTCGAGTAGGCGAGACTTTCCGATTCCCGCCGCGCCTTGCACGAGTGCGATCCGGGCATCGCCATGCAGGCTTTCTTCGAACGTACGTTCGAGGGCGCGGATGACCGATTCGCGGCCGATCAATGCAGTACGCGGCGAGCCGGTCGTGTCAGCCGCTGCGTTCGCTTCAGAAGGGGTCGCGAGAACGTTGGTCACGGCGGCGGTGAAGCGCACGCCGCGCCCGTGGATGGTCTCGATGAATTGGGCGCTCTTGCGAGTGTCGCGGAAAAGCCGCCGCAGCTCCGTAATCGAAGTCGTGAGAACCTGGTCTTGCACGCTGATGTCGGACCATACGCCGTTGAAAATCTCGTCGCGACTGACGATTTGCCCAGCTCGCTCGACGAGGAGGACGAGCACCGCGAAGGTCTTGGGCCGCACCTTGAGCGGTTGCCCGTCGTGCAACAACAGGCGGTTCGCTAGATCGAGCTGAAAAGGCCCGAAGTAGACGGAACGCCGCTCCGCCAATCGCGACGGCGCTTGTCGCATTTTCTCCGGGCTCGCCAGTGCGGGCTTGTGCTGGCTTGGCCGCGCCCGACCAGGCGTATCAGTTCTCTTCCGGCTGCGTACACCGAGAGGCGAGCTCTTATGCCGGCTTAGCATGATTGAAAACCCGACCTGGGAATTGGCTCCCGTGCGCGTCCGCCGTTCCGGCCGCCGTTCAGGGATCTACAACCGCCGAGTGGGCGAAAGCTAGCCGGAGGTCGCGCATTTGTCCATTACAACCGGGCGCGGGGAGTGTCCTGATCTTCGCCGAATCGAGCTCTTGGCTTTTCAGCTGTCAGTCGTCGGCCAAGCCGCTTTTGACCGCTGCAGTCTGGCTGAAACGCCGTGGGCGGACGGCTGAAAGCTGGTTCAATGGCAAGGCAACAAGCGGGATCTAGGAAAGGCGGATGGGATGATTTTTTCGCCGCGGGCATGGTGCTAAGCGAGGCGTTGGGTAGAGGAGATTTCATGTACGACGCGCCAGCTGAGCTCGATCCGAAAACGCTCGATGTCATCACTCCTGAGCACTACGAGGAGAACGGTTACCCACACGCGGAGTGGACGTGGATGCGGCGGCACGATCCGGTGTTCTGGTATGAGCGCGCCAACGTCGATCCGTTCTGGGCGATCACCAAGCACGCCGACATCATTGAGATCGGCAAGAATCCGCAGACCTTCCTGAACGAGCCGCGCATGGCGGTGTTCACCACCGACCTGCCGCCGCCCGAGGAGGGCCAGGCGCGGCATCTGTTGAACATGGATCCGCCGGACCACGCACGCTATCGGCGCGTCACCAGCCACTGGTTCACGCCGCGTTCGATTCGCGGCATGAGCGACAAGGTCGCACGCGTGACGCGCGAGATCCTCGATGAGGCAGCGCAGAAGACCGAGGGCGATTTCGTGCGCGACATCTCGGCGCGCATCACGATTGCGGTGATTGCCGAGATGCTGGGCGTGCCACGCAAGGATTGGGACCTGCTGTTTCGCTGGACCAACGAGATCATCGCGCCGCAGGATCCCGAGTTCCAGCACGGGCAAACGCCGCACGAGACGTTGGAGAAAGCGCGCATCGAGCTGTTCATGTACTTCAATGACCTGGCCAACGACCGGCGCGCGCGGCCGACCGAGGACATCGTCAGCGTCGTCGCCAACGGCTCGGTCAACGGCGAGCCACTGCCGCCGATCGAGCTGCTGTCGTACTACTTCCTGTTGGTCGTCGCGGGAAACGAGACGACGCGCAACGCCATGACCGGCGGCATGCTGGCTTTGCTGGAGAACCCGGGCGAGTGGCAAAAGTTGCGCGCCGACGCCGCGCTGGTCGAATCGGCGGTGGAGGAAATGGTGCGCTGGACGACTCCGGTCATTCAGTTCGGCCGCACGGCGACGCGTGACTACGAGCTGCGCGGCAAAACGATCAAGCAGGGGCAATCGGTTTGTTTGTTCTATGCCTCCGGCAACCGCGACGAGGAAGTGTTCGAAGAACCATTCCGCTTCCGCGTCGACCATCAACCAAACCCGCACATCGGCTTCGGCATGGGCGAGCACGTCTGCCTCGGCGCCCACCTGGCGCGCCTCGAGCTGCAACATACGTTCGCGCAACTGCGCCAGCGACTCGACTCGTGCGAGCTCAACGGCACCGTCGAACGCGTGCGCTCGAGCTTCGTCGGCGGCATCAAGCGCGCCCCGATGCGCTGGCGGCTGAAGCCGAGCTAGGAACAAGCTGACGGACTCAGAGAAGCGCCACGGCGACGTCCCAATAGTTCGCTCACCGCCGGCCGCCGCCGAGGCGCAAGTCGACATGCCGTCGTCGCGCCTGGCGGAATGACGAAGTGGGATCTCCGGCGGCAGCTCCAGGTTCGCGGGGAATTTGCCGGTTACGCGGATCCGTGCTCAACTCGCCGCCATGAACGAAACCGCGCCGTTGACGATGTCGTTGGAAGAGGCCATGCGCACGCAGCGCGCGATCCGCAGGTTGAAGCCTGATCCGGTCGACGACGCGCTGGTGTTGCACCTGATCGAGCTGGCCCTCAAAGCGCCGACCGGTTCGAACGCCCAGAACTGGGAGTTCATCGTCGTCAAAGATCGCGCGGTGAAAGCACGGCTGGCGCGGCTCAACCGCCGTGCGTTCAATCTCTACGGCGCCATCGGGCGCCGCCAGCTGCAGCGCAGTGGTGACCAACGTATGCTGAGAATCCTCGACGCCGTGCAATGGCAGGCCGATCATTTTGAGGAAATTCCGGTGATCGTGGTGGCCTGCTTGCGTTCTCTGATCCCGCCGTGGCCACCGATTGCGGCAGGCAGCCTGTACGGCTCGATCTTTCCCTCGGTGCAAAATCTTTTGCTGGCGGCACGCGCCGCCGGCCTCGGTGCGGCGCTGATCACGCTGCCTTTGTGGAGCACCTGGTTGGCGCGCCGGGCTCTCGGGTTGCCGTGGACGATTACCCCGTGTGCCGTCGTGCCGCTCGGCTGGCCGCGCGGCAAATACGGTCCGACGACGCGCCGGCCGGTCGGCGAGGTCGTTTCCCTCGATCGCTATGGCAACCGCGCCTTCCTTGGCACATGAGCCTATCGTCAAACGACTCATTGCAAACACAATGCGCAGGAAACCTCCCCCTCCGTTCCAATGGAGGGGTCAGGGGAGGTCGCGTCAGGCGGAAGCAAGGCATGTGACGTGGAGTGAGCGGCGGCGCGGAATCAAACTGACCGACTACCGTCCATCTCAGTGCCTTGCCGCGTCTACCGGGGCGCGATATGTTCCGGCGCCTTCAACAGGCATGAATATCCTCGTTCACAATCATAGTAGTTATCCAGTGTCAGGCGCCGGTAGTGGTCGCGTGGCCGAGATCGAATCGGCGATCGCCGACCAGGAAGCGGCCGGTGTCGACGTGGTGACCGATGGGCAAGCGGACGCGGGCGCGACGTTCTCATCCTATCTATCGGCATTTGACGGAATCGTTGCCGGCGAGGTCGCCGAGACCGGTGCCACGCGCTGGGTGCGTCCGATCGTCAGCGCGCCGATCCGTTATCGGCGTCGGACGCTGTCGGATGGCTTGCGCGCCATGGCAGGGGCCCACGTCGCGCGCAAGATGGTCTTGCCCGGTGCCTATAGCCTGGCCAAGCTTGCGCGCATCGAAGGACGTGCGTATGCGAACTCCGACGCACTCGCCTGGGCTTTCGCCGAACAAGGCGCAGTGGTCACCGCCGAGCTTGCAGCGGCGGGCGCTGCGTTCATCCAAATCGAGGAGCCTGGAGTGTCGAGCACAGCGGATTTCCGTCTGCTGCGCCGCTTGTGTGAGCCGCTGTGGGAAGCGCGCGGCGCTGCCACGCTGATCGTTTCGATTGGCGGCGTCGGGGCGGAGGACGCCTATGCGCAGCTCAACTCGGTAGCGGCGGATTGTCTGGCCCTCGATGTCGCGGCATCGCCGCAACTGTTGCGCATCATTGAAGCAACCGGCGCCGGGATACCCTTGGCGCTCGGCGCCTGCGATGGCCGCCGGATTGAGCTTGAGTCCGCCGTGAGCTTGGCCCATAGCTTGGAGGCAGTGTTTCATCGCTACCAATTCGGCGAACTCCATCTGCAGCCGTCCTGCGGCCTGGCCGCGCTGCCGCGTCCGGCGGCGCGGGCGAAACTGGAACTGATGGGACAGGTGCGCCGGTTGCTGAGCGTGGGCCGGCAGGCCCGCGCTTCCGCTCAGGAGCTTGACGCATGAACCGTGCGGATCTCGTGCGGCTCCTGCAGCCGCTGGCGCTGGCCGGAAATCACGTCGTCGTACACACGGCGCTGTCGAGCTTCGGTCATATCGAAGGCGGCGCGCGCGCCTTGTGCGAAGCGCTGATGGAAACGATCACCGAGATCGGCACCGTGGTGATGCCGGCGTTCACCTGCCGGCATACGATCATTCCGGCGGCCGGGGTGTTGCCGAGCAAGCGTCCGACGGCATTTCATTCGGATCTCCCGGTCGACCATGACCTCGGTTTGCTGTCGGAAGAGTTTCGGCGCATTCCGGGCGTCTTGCGTAGCAACCATCCGACGCACTCCTTTGCTGCCTGGGGACGCCAGGCGCGCGACGTCTTGTCGACGCAGCGTGACAACAACCCGCTCGGGCCGCTCAAGAAGCTCAATGTGGTGCAAGGCCAGCTGTTGTTGCTTGGCACGACCCTGCAGGCAGCCTCGCCGGTGTTTCTCGCCGAGGAAGGATTGGGAACGCCCTATCTGCGCCGGTATACGGCATTGCGCCTCAACGCCTCGGGTTACGAAGAACGCGTCGTGGTCGAAAATGTTCCCGGCTGCAGCACCGCCTTCGCGAAGCTCGAAGAGCGTCTCGATCCAAGCAAGCTGAAAGCGCTGCCGCTGGCACGCGGTTCGGCGCGCAAGATTCCGATTCGCTACCTGGTCAATCTCGCGGCCCGCCTGCTGGCGGACGACCCGTCGATCTTTATTTGCGACGACGTCTACTGCGCGGGATGCTCAGGCAAGCGTGAAGCTGCGGGCAGCGCCCCGGCAGCGGCCGCTGGTGCTGCGACTCGCTGATCGACCCGCGCCTCGCCTGAAACCCAGAACCTAGCGCGGGCTCGCGCCCGCAACCCAAGCCCGAACGCCAGGCGTGGGTCCCTTCGCCCGGACCAGAGCGGCGGCGCTGACCAACTGAGCGCGCTGCACATCGATGCGGCGTCCAAAATCTTGCCTGGCGGGAGAGATTTCGGACGTGCGGTTGTCTCAGGCCACGAGGCAGAGCCGAACGTTAGTAAGGCTTGGGCACGTTGACGGACTGTGTGGCGCGACGGAGGCCGCTGATCGCTGGCGAGCAGCATGGCGATTTGAGATAAAGAGGGCGGGGTAGGACTTTCATTGGCGGCTGCTGCCAGCCCAAAGCGGTGCCGCCGCCAATGCCGACTGTGCCGGAGGCCGACTTGGAGCAGCGGCGGGCAAAAGAATTCGAGAAGCTTCTGATCGAGCGCAAGCTTGCGATCCTCGGCGAGGCTGAGCGCGCGGTCGGCGGCATGAGCCAACGCGAAGCCCTATCCGATCCAACCGATCGCGCCCTGCTCGAGTCGAATCGCAACGCCATGCTGCGGATGCGCGATCGCGAGCGCAAATTGCTCGCCAAAATCGACGAAGCCCTACAACGAATCGCCGAAAACACCTACGGGCGCTGCGAACTTTGCGCGAAAGCGATCGGCACAGCGCGCTTGCGGGCGCGGCCGGTGACGACTCTATGCATTGAGTGCAAGTCGCTACAGGAGGCGGATGAACAGCGAAAACGCCGCCTCGGTTACCGTTGAGTATTCTCTAAGTCAGCGTAAAAGCGTCTATTTATACCTATTATTCGCTGTCCTTTTGCCGTTGCTGAGAATCATGGTAGATACACCGGCGTGTATCGGTCATTTCAAGGTAGAGGGGAGTGACGCGTGGCTGCTTCTCGTCTCGATCTAGCGATCCTTAGAGAGATCGTTCGTATCGTCCAAGAAAAGGCGCGGGTGCCCGAAAAGGTCCGCATTTTAAAGCGTTTCTACGCACTGACCTATCTTGAAGACCATCGCCAGCGCATCGAAGAGGCGTTGCGCCGCTTCGATAGCGATCGCGTGAACATGCTCTTTGGCCAATTGGCGAGCAAGGTCAAATATCAGATGATCCGCGACACCCCACGGCGCCCGGCCCTGGCGGTGGCGAAATCAGCTAGCAAGAGCCGCGCGGTGGCAGCGCCGAAGCGCGCGGTTGCCGAAGCAAAACGGCCACCGGCCAGCGAGCGCAGCAGGGCTCCCAAGCGGCCATCACCCGCCAAGCGTCAAGCGAGCGCCAAACAGCCGGCCAAGCCGGCTCTGCCCAAGCGTGCACCGCGACCACAGCGGTCGGCCAAGCGCGTCGCCCAGCCCAAGCGCGCGGCACGCAGCCGTCCGGCGGTGGCGCGCAAGCTCAAAGCGAAGAAGCGACCGCGGCAACGCTGAATCCGGGCCCGGGTTCAGAAACGTGCCCCGGCGCGGACGTGTTTGCGGTATCGTTCGCGAAGCCTATGCGCACGTCCAGCGACTGTTTTCCGAAAATCTGCGCAACTATTCGTCATCGGTCGCGTTTACGGCCGTAGAGCGCACCGGTGGACTACGAATCTGATCCGGATGTGCAACTCATGCTGGCGGTCCAGCGCGGCGATGGAGCAGCATTCGAGCACTTGTTCCGAAAGCATGTCGGTGCAGTGGTTGCGTTCGCCGCGCAGTTCGTCGGCAACCGGGCGCGCGCAGAGGAGCTGGCACAGGATGTCTTTCTACGACTTTACCGAACGCGAAACCGTTACGTGCCAGCGGCACGCTTTACGACGTGGTTGTACCGCATGGTCACCAATGCCTGCGTAAGCGAGACGCGCCGCGCCGACTTTCGCGTGCGCCCGCAGCTGGTTCATCCCGTCGGCGACGGTGAGGACGAACGGGCTGAGGTCGAAATCCCAACCGCTTCGACCGAAGACCTCGCGGCTGATGCCGAGGCGTTGGCACGTGCGAAGGACGTCATTGTTGCCTTGCCGGCAACCCAGCGCGCGGCGTTGCTGCTGGCGCGAGTCGAGGGTTTTTCCTACGAAGAAGTAGCCGAGAGCCTGGAATGTTCGGTTGCGGCCGTAAAGAGCCTCATTCATCGTGCAACGCTGACCCTGCGCGACAAACTGGGGGAGGGCCATTAGACGATGCCACGCTGCAGTACGATCAAGCAGAACCTGACGGCCTGGATCGATGAAGAGCTGCCGCAAGCGCAGGCCGAGCGCGTCGACCTGCACCTGGCGCGCTGCCTCGCGTGTAGTGGCGAGGCCGAGCTTCTACGCCTCAGTATCGACGCGCAACGCCAGACGCTGGCGCAGTTGGTGGCTGTCGCTGAGGTGGATGCGACGGCGCTGTTTGCCCGTGTGCGGCGCGCCATGGCTGAGTCGCCGGCCGAGCCAGCGCTCGCGTGGTGGCGCGACTGGAGTTGGACGAGTCTGGCGCGCCCCGTGCCTCTGGCGCTGGCAGCGGCCGCCGTCCTCGTCATGGCCCTGGTCGAGGTGGCGGGGGGACCGGAAGATGTTCTGGTGCCGATCGGCGTCAAAGCACCGCCCGCAGTGGTGTCGCACAAACCCGGCATGTTCCGCGATTATGCGATCATCGAGAAACTCGACGCCTTGGAGAACTTCGATACCGTGGAAGTCGAGCCGCTCGACGATGATCAGGCTGATCAAGGGTAGCTTTCGAGAATGAGGCTGAGTGTCTATGCCGCCGCTGTGCTGCTTGTCGGATCGATGGCATCTCCGGCGCTAGCGCAGCGACAGTTCGCACAGAACTGGCAGGATCTCGGGCCACGCGAGCGCTTCGACGCCATGCGCAACTACCAACAACACCGCCAGCTCCCCGAGGACCGCCAGCGCGATGTCGAGGATCGTTACGACAGGTGGCAACAAATGCCTCCCGACGAGCAATCGCGCATCCGGCGCAACTACGACCGCCTGCAGCACCTCGATCCGCAGGAACGCAATCGCTTCGACAAAAGATACGAAAAATGGAAGCAGCGCACCGCGCCGCGCCAATGACGGCGGCGCGCGCGACACCGGAGCGGTGCCTCAGGTGCTGCGATAGACGATCAAGCCGTGGGTCGGATCGTAGGGTGAAACGGCGACGGTCACACGGTCGCCGGGAATGACTTTGATGTGGAAACGCCGCATGCGCCCGCTGATTTTGGCGACGAAGGACTGGCCCTTTTCGGATTCAACGCGAAACTGACCACCTGCCATCACCTCTTTCACGGTGCCTTCAATCTGAATTAGATCTTCTCGCGCCACTAAGATTCCTCCATCGCTCTCAAGTGCTCCGAAACGCCGTATAGCATGCTCCTACCGTCATGGTAGCCCACTGCGTGTAGCACGGCCCGGCGAAGCGCGCGTCGCAAAGCACCACGCCAATTCACGCCTGCGGATTTTTGCTCGATCGGTTCTTGTCGATGATGGCGATGATGATCAGCACGAAGGACCCCAGGCGAATCAGATAGAAGACCGGACGGTCCTCGGCGATGCTGCCGTAGTGCGCAAGCAGGAAACGGTTGATGCCTTCGACCCAGAACGAGGCGGCAAAGAAGAGAAAAAGACGGTCGCGTGTCTTGCGCCAGAAGCGCGCAAAGATGAGACCGGCGACCAGCGCCGCCATGCCGATTGCGCCAAGCAGGGTGTCGTTCACGTCATTCTCCGTGCCAGATCAGTCCGTAGAGCAGGAGGATCATTCCGCCTAACGCCGGCAGCAGGCGTACCGTCGACAGGTCGATATTCGGAAACACGACTCGGTCAGCCACCAGCAGCAGGTTGTTGAGGGTCAGGCCGATGAAACACAGGCCGCTCCAGAACAACAGCGAGTATCGGCTGGCGGAATAGGCTCGCAGGAGCAACCAAGCACAAAGGAAGGCGGTGGCTGCGCACAGGATGTATACCGCTCCGGCCATGATCACTCCTTTCTGAACTTGAACGCTTCGGCGAACTCTTGCACCCGGATTCGCGGCCGCTCGTGGATCAACTTCGTCACTTCGACCAGGTTGCTCGCATAGGCGTCGGCAAGCCTGTCGATCAGAGCTGTCAAATGGTCCGATTCTGCCGTGTAGCGAAAGCCATCGGGCGCTTCGGGTTCGATGAAGCGCACCTCGGCCAGATCGTGCAAGACCAGCGCCGCGGTTCGTTCCGAAATGTAGAGCCGTGCCGCGACCTGCGCCGCATCCCAAAGCCGTGGCTCGGCCCGCAGCAAGAGCAACGCTTCGAGGTGCGGCACGGATGGAATGCTGGTGAGTACGAAGCGCCGAACGTCTTCGGCAAGAGTCGTCTCGCTCATCGAGCCTTGTGCTGGTGCGCGCGCACTGAGACTAGACCCTATTTGCCGAGCAGGCGCGCTGCATCCTTGGCGAAGTAGGTGAGAATCATGTCGGCCCCGGCGCGACGAATCGAGGTCAGTGTTTCCATCATTACGCGCGACTCATCGAGCCAGCCGTTTTGCGCCGCTGCTTTGAGCATCGCGTACTCGCCGCTGACGTTGTAGGCGGCCACCGGATAGCCGAACGCGTCCTTCACACGCCAGATCAAGTCGAGGTAGGGCAGGGCGGGTTTCACCATGACAATGTCTGCGCCCTCGCCGATGTCGAGCTCGACTTCGCGTAGCGCTTCTTCCGCGTTCGGGGGATCCATCTGGTAGGATCGACGATCGCCGAACTGCGGCGTCGACTCGGCGGCTTCACGAAACGGGCCATAGAACGCCGAGGCGAACTTGGCGGCGTACGCCATGATCGGAATATGCTCGAATCCCTCTTCGTCCAAAATGTCGCGAATCGCGGCGACGCGACCGTCCATCATGTCCGACGGCGCCACCATGTCGGCTCCTGCCTTGACGTGCGACAGCGCTTCTTTGGCGAGAAGGTCCAAGGTCGAGTCGTTGTCGACGTCGTTCTCAATGACGACGCCACAGTGGCCATGATCGGTGTACTCGCACAAGCAGACGTCGGTGATCACGTTGAGCCCAGGCACGGCTTTCTTGATCGCCCGCAGCGCCTGCTGGACGATTCCGTTGTCGGCATAGGCACCTGATCCGGCAGCATCCTTTTGCTCCGGGATGCCGAAGAGAATGACGGCGGGAATCGCCAGGTCGTGGATGGCTCGGCACTCCTCGACGACGCGATCCACCGACAACTGCGCGATGCCGGGCATGCTGGCGACCGGCTTCACGACGTTGCGGCCGGGAACAACGAACAGCGGCATGATCAGATTGTCGACGTGCAGCCGCGTCTCACGCACCATCCGCCGCAAACCCTCGTTCCGCCGCATGCGGCGGCCACGGTATTCAGGAAACCCCATGACGACGAAGCATAAAGCGTTCGGGCGCAACAGAAAAGCACCGGCGCCGTCGATTCTGAATTGTAATTGGCGCCGCTCAGACGCCGGCTGCGATCACACCGCCGAGCTGCGGCTTGGCGACCTGCAACGACTCGACCGGCGGGCCTTGCTTCGGCAACCAGACGCAAAATCTGGAGCCGCGCCGCAGCGCGCTGTCGACGTTGACCGTCCCACCGAGAACATCGACCAGGCGGCGCACGATGTGCAAACCGAGGCCGACGCCTTCGCGCCGCATCGTGGCGGAAGCATCGCCGTGGCGAAACGGTTCGAAGATGATCGGCAGGATATCGGGAGCGATGCCGATGCCGGTATCGGCGATCGCAATCTCGACGCCGCCGCCGCACACGCGCACATCGACGGTGACGCTGCCTTGCTCGGTGAACTTCGCCGCGTTGTGCAGAAGATTTTTGATGACGACGCGCAACTTGGTCGCATCGGTTTTGATCGTGGTCGTGCTCGCCGGCAGATTCCAGATGAACTGCGGGGCGCTGTGCTTTTGCAGATCGCGCGTCTGCTCGTCGACCTGGCGCAGCAGGTCGGCGGGATCGAGCGTAACCAGCTCGAGCGGAGCATGATGGGTCTCGAGCCGACTGAGGTCGAGCGTTTCGCCGATCAGATACAGCAACTCGCGCGCAGTGACTCGGACGCGTTGCAAGCCTTGCGATTGCTCGCTCGTCACCGCGCCGAGGATCTCCTCGAACAGCAAGTCCGTGTAGCCGATGATGACGTTGAGCGGCGTCAGCAGCTCATGTGACATGGTCGCGAGATATTCCGACTTGAGGCGGTTGGCGCGTTCCAGCTCCTTTAACAGCCGGACATTCTCGAGAGCCAGCGAGGCGAGCTCGGTGGTGCCGCGCGCGATGCGTTCCTGTTGCACGCTGAAGACAAAGTCGCGCGTGCGCATGCCGGCCGCGTGGATTCCGATGATCTCATCGCCGCGGCGCAGCGCCGTACACAAGATCGCGGTGATGCCGTAGCGTGCAGGCATGGCCGTCCACGGCGTCGCGGCGCTGGCCGGCTGCACTTGCAGCACGCCGTCCTGGTTGAGCGCGGCGAGCACGGCGGTGAACGCCTCCTCTGGCAGAACGACGGCGCGCGCCGCTTCGAGGTCTTCGCTGCGATCGCTGTAGCCCGCGACCAATCGGTACATGTGGTCTTCGGGCGAGCGCACGACGGTGAAGGTGACGTCGCAGTCGAGCACCTCCTTGCTGATCCGACACAGCCGGTCGAGCAGGCGGCCGGTGTCCAACGAGGCGATGAGCTCCTGCCCGACACGCGCCAGCGCGGCCGTCACGGCCGCGTCTTCGATCTGCTGCTGGCGGTGTGAAACGTCGCGCAGCGTGGTGAAGATGGCGCCGACGCCGGGCGTCTCCAGCAGATTGGTGCCGACGACTTCCACCCAGCGCCACGACCCGTCCTTGTGCGCAAAGCGAAAGGTTGCGGTCGACACCTCGCCAGCTTGTGCCTTGGCCAGGCCTTCGAGGTGCAGGCGTGCTTCTTTGCGATCGGTGGCGTGCACCAGATCGAAGAGTGCGCGGCCGAGGAATTCTCGGGGTGGATGTCCCATGACACGCTCGAGTGAGGGCGAGGCATACGTGATGTTGCCGTCGGCGGCGGCCAGTAAGACGACATCGGAGCTTTGTTCGGCCAGCAGGCGGAAACGCTTCTCGCTGGCGCGCAGTGCGGTTTCCGTACGCCGCCGTTCGGTGATGTTCTCGATCATGCCGACGCCGTAGGTCGCAACGCCGTTGTGATCGCGGACGATGCCGAGGCAAACATGCGCCCACAGCGTCTCGCCGTCCTTGGTGTGGTAGCGTTTGTCGATCTCGTAACGCTCGCGAGTGCCGGCGACGATCTGCTCGATCATCGGCCGCTCCATCGCCGTATCCTCCGGATCGGAGATGTCGCGGATGTCGAGCGCGCGCAGCTCGCCGACCGTGTACCCGAGCATGGCGCACAAGGCGGGGTTGGCGTCGACGATGTGGAACTGCTGGTCGACGACGGCGATACCGACCGGGCCGCTCTCGAAGGCGATGCGAAACAACTCTTCGCTCTGGCGCAGAGCATTTTCCGCCACGCGCCGCGGCGTGATGTCCTGCCCGGCGCCGTAGATGCGCACGATACGGCGGCGTTCGTCATCCCACACCGGCTTGCCGAAATCGCGAATCCAACGCACCGCGCCGCTCTTGGTGATGATGCGAAATTCGCTGGTGTCGTCGCGCCCGGCCAGGAGATTCTCCATGCGCGTGCGCGCGATCTGGCGATCATCGCGGTGCAGGATCACGCCACCGTGAGCGCGTACCTCCTCGGCGCTGAAGCCGGTGATGCGCAGACACGAGGCTTCGGTCAGCCATTCGAGGCTGGCGTTCGAGTCCTCGTCGATGACGAAGCAGTAGGCATAATCGGAGGTGAGCTCGGAGATGATGCGCAGGCGTTGCTCGCTTTCGCGCAAGGCTTGGTCGGAGGCGCGCAGTTGTGCGGTACGCTGCGCCACCGACTGGCGCAAGCTGCGGCGGGTAGCGCGGGCGCGGCGGAAGCGTTCCTGGCGCTGGCGCTCGAAATGGCGCGTCATCAGAACCGAAGTCGCGAAAGCCAGCGCGGTGGCGAGCGCCGGATAGATCCCGACATCGAGGGAACCTTCGAGGAACCAGACAGTCGCCGTCATCGCCGCAGCGGCCAGCACCGCGAGCATGAGCTGCGCGGCAATTCCCCAGGGGATGAGAACGGCGGCTCCCCACGCGATGCTGAGGCAAAGAAACACGGCGCGCGCCAGGTCGTTGGCCAGGATCCCGGTGGCCATCACCAGCCCACACAGCACCGCGGCGCAGGCGACGATCAGGATGCGCGCCGCCTTTTGCGAGCGCAGGCGGCTCACCCCGATCAGGCCGATGAAGGTAACGACAAGCTGCAGCAGCTTCAGAACGTAAAGACGCGGCAGGATGGCTGCCGGCAGGCGTAGATCCGCGACCGACAGCAGGATGTTCGATAACACCACCGCCCACAAGCCAGTGCGCACCGAGGTGACAAAGCGCCCGCGCGTCGGAAGCTCGCGCTCGGGAACAGTCAAGTGCGGCGTCGAGCTTGCACTCGCCGGCACCGCACCGTCATGCTCACTTGCAGTTACATGATCTCGTCCCACCGATAACTGCCCCGGGGCCCTCTAGATCAGAATCTCGCGCCGGTCGCCATCGGAAATTGATTTCACCGCCAGCCGGACATTGCAAACACCCGGCGCGCCGACGAACCGACGAGCGCCGCGCCAATTCGCGGCTTACGAAGCGGTACCGGGGGGATGTGCCCGTAAATCCAGGCGAGCGGGGCGTAGTTCCGCCTGTAGCGCGCGGAGACGGAATCCCGAACGTTCCGCTGGTTCCGCCTGAAGGCGGAACTACGAGCCGCTATGGTTCCAGCTGGCGCCGCCTGAAGGCGGAACTACGAGCCGCTGCGATTCCAGCTGGCACCGCCTGAAGGCGGAACTACGAGCCGCTGTGGTTCCAGCTGGCGCCGCCTGAAGGCGGAACTACGAGCCGCTGTGATTCCAGCTGGTGCCGCCTAAAGGCGGAACTATGAGCCGCTGTGCTTCTAGCTAGCTGGCGCAGCCTGAAGGCGGTACCACGAACCGCTGCGACTGCAGCTGGTGCCGCCTGACTGCGTGCTATTCGACAGCTTCTGTGAGCGGGTGAAGATGGCGCACGATGGCTTCGGCGAGAGCGGCGACGGTGAAGGTCGATGGCTCGATCGCCGGCGTCAGACCATGCTGGCGGGCCGTGACGCTGGTGATCGGGCCGATGCAGGCGACGGCGGCGCGACCCAGTGATAATTCAGGACCCATCGCCGCAACGAAGCTTTGCACCGTGCTGGAGCTGGTAAAGGTCACGACGTCGACGGCGTCCTCGGCGAGCAGCGCCTTCACCTCGTCGGCGCCCTTACGTGCCGGCAAGCTGCGGTAGGTGATGACTTCATCGACCTGCGCACCGCGCGCGCGCAATTGCTCGGGCAGCAGTGGCCGCGCTCCTTGCGCGCGCGGCAACAGGATGCGTTTGCCCTGCAGGTCCATCTTGCCGAGCATTTCCACCAGACCCTCGGCACGGAACTGTTCCGGGACCGCCGCCACCGTCAGGTGATGCGCTTCGAGCAACGCCGCGGTTTGCGAGCCGATCGCGGCGATCTTGGCGCGCTGCCAGGCGCGGATGTCATGCCGGGTTGCCGTCAGGCGGTCGAGAAACACGCGCACGCCGTTGGCGCTGGTGAAGATGAGCCAATCATACGTTGGCGCCGCGGCAAAGGCGCGATCGAGCTCGGCATACGACTCGGGTGCAACGATCTCGATTGTCGGGAACAAAACCACCTCGGCACCCTCGCGCTCGAGACGGTCGGCAAGCTCGGCGGCCTGGTGGCGCGGCCGCGTGATGACGATGCGGCGGCCGAACAGCGGCTTGCGCTCGAACCAGCTGAGGCGCTGGCGCAAGCCGACGACGTCGCCGACGATGGCCAGGGCAGGGGGCTTCACCTTCTCGGCATCGGCGCGATCGGCCAGGGTTGCCACCGTCGCTACCAGGGTGCGCTGCATCGTGCGCGTACCCCACTCGATGACCGCCGCGGGTGTCGTCGGCCGCAGGCCGGCGGCAATCAGTTGCTCGAGGTTCGAGCGCAGCTGGCGCTGCGTCATCAAGATCACCAGCGTGCTGCCGCTGCGCGCCAGCTCCTGCCAGTGCACGGCAATCTCGGGCTTGCTCGGATACTCGTAGCCGGTGGTGAAGATGACGTTGGACGCAAGCTCGCGATGCGTGAGCGGGATGCCAGCATAGGCCGGAACCGCAATGGCCGAAGTGACGCCGGGGACGATCTCGAAGGCCACGCCGGCCGCCGCCGCCGCCTCGGCCTCCTCGCCGCCACGTCCGAAGATGAACGGGTCGCCGCCTTTGAGTCGCACGACGTTCTTGCCGGCACGCGCGTAGCCGACGATGAGCTCGTTGATCACACCTTGATCGACGCGACTGCCGCCGCCGTGCTTGCCGACGAGCACGCGTTCTGCGGAGGCCGGGGCATGCTCGAGTAAGGCGGGATTGGCGAGATAATCGTAGATGACCACGTCGGCTTCGCGCAGGCAGCGCCGCCCTTTGAGCGTGAGCAGTCCCGGATCGCCGGGGCCGGCGCCGACGAGATAGATCTTACCCGCCATCGCTCGCCTCGAGGCCTTGCAGGATCTCGCGTCCGCCACGCGCCAGGATGTCCTCGCCGAGGGCGGTGCCGATCGCCTCGGCGTCGCGACTTGGCGCGACGCGCTCGCCGCGCACGATCTCGCTGCCATCGGGGTGCGCGATGAGGGCGCGCAGCCGCAGGCGATCGCCGTGCAACTCGGCATAAGCGGCCAGCGGCGTGCGACAGGAACCGCCGACGCTGTTGAGAAAGGCGCGTTCTGCCGTGATCGCAACGCGCGTGGCCGGGTCTTCGAGGGCCATCAACCAATTCACGGTGGCATCGTCGCGCGACTCGATCGCCAGGGCGCCCTGGCCGACGGCGGGAAGGAAGTGTTCGATGTTCATGTCTTCGGCGTCGGGGCGCGCGATGCCGAGACGTTGCAGCCCCGCCGCCGCGAGCACGATCGCATCGAGGTCGCCGGCATCGACCTTACGCAGGCGCGAGTCGACATTGCCGCGCAACGGCTCGACGCGCAGGTCGGGCCGCAAGGCATGCAGCAACGCCATGCGCCGCAAGCTGCTGGTGCCGACACGCGCCTGCGCCGGCAGCGCGCTCAGCCGCGTGCCCGGCGTCGCCGCGATCAATACGTCGCGGGCATCGGCGCGCGGCGGAACCGCGGCCAGACGCAAGCCCGGGGCAAGCTCGTTTGGAACATCCTTGAGCGAGTGCACCGCACAGTCGATGTCGCCGGCCTGCATCGCCTCTTCGATTTCCTTGACGAACAAGCCTTTGCCGCCGAGGCTGCTGAGCGGCCGATCGACGAACTTGTCGCCCGACGTCTTGATGACGATGAGCTCGATGCTGAGCTGCGGGTGCTGCGCCTGCAGCTGCGCTTGCACCCAACGTGACTGCGCCAGCGCCAGCATGCTGCCGCGGGTGCCGATGCGAAGCAGGGATTTCAACTGTCCTCCGGCTCCTCGATGTCGAACAGCTTGCGCGCCGCGGCGGCGTAGAAGGCGGCTTCTTGCCGGTCGTGGTGTTTCAAATGAGTGATCGGCGCGTGCAAGATCTTGTTGGCGATCGCCGCCGTCATCGCTTCGAGCGCGTCGCGAACGTCAGGCTTGGAATCGCGCCAGCCCGCAAGCGTCTTCTCGAGCTCGTTTTTGCAGATCGCCTCGACCTTGTCGCGCAGCGCGACGATGGTGGGCACCGCCTCGAGATGGACGAGCCATTTCCAGAAAGCATCGACCTCGTCTTCGATGATCGCTTCCGCCTTGGTGGCTTCGCGCGAACGCTCCTGCAGATTCTCGTGGGCGACGCCGCCGAGGTCGTCGATGTCGTAGAGATAGACGTTGTCGAGGTCGTTGATGGCGGGATCGAAGTTGCGCGGTACGCTCAGATCGATGAAGAACATCGGGCGGAACTTGCGCTGGCGCAGCACCTCTTGCACGATCGCCGGAGTCACCACGTACTCCTCCGCCGCGGTCGAGCCGATGACGATGTCGGCGATCTGCAGATAGCGACGCAACTCGTCGAACGGCACCGGCGTGCCGCCGAGCTCGCGCGCCAGCTCGACGCCGCGATCGAAGGTTCGGTTGGCGACGATGATGCCGTGCACGCCCTGCGTCACCAGGTGACGCGCCGCGAGCTCGCCCATCGTGCCGGCGCCGATCAGCATCGCTGTCTTGTCTTCGAGGCGGTCGAAGATCTTGCAGGCGAGATCGACGGCGGCGGAGCTCACCGATACCGCGCCGGTGGCGACCGCGGTCTCGGAGCGCACGCGTTTGGCCACCTTGAACGACTTGTGGAAGCAACGGTGCAAGATCGTGCCGGCGCTGCCGACCGCGGCGGCGGCGACATACGAATCTTTGAGCTGGCCGAGGATCTGCGGCTCGCCGATCACCAGTGAATCGAGGCTGGCGGCGACCCGGAATAAGTGGCGCACGGCCTCGCGGCCGCGATACACCGACAGATGCTGCGCCAGCTGCGCGCGCTCCAGACGCTCCTCCTTGCCGAGAAAGTCGGTAAGGGCGTCGATCGCGCTGTCGCCGTCTTCGGCGATCGCCACCACCTCGACGCGATTGCAGGTCGAGACGATCAGCCCTTCCTCGATCGACGGTACGGTGAGGAGCTGGCGTAGCGAGTGCTCGAGGTCGCCGTTGATGGCAACTCGTTCGCGAATCTCCACCGGCGCGACGCGGTGGTTGACCCCGACGATGAGGATCTCGCCTTGCATCAGCCGAAGGTCCCGCCGTGCTTGCCGGGGAAGACGAGATTGACCCCGAGAAACGAAACGATGACGGCGACGAATCCGAGGATGGTGAGCGTCGCTGCCTTACGCCCGCGCCAGCCGATGGTCCGCGCATGCAGCAATCCGGCGTACAGCAACCAGGTGACGGCGGACAAAACCTCCACCGGTTCCCACGACCACAGCGCTCCCCACATCTGGCGCGCCAGCAGCGCCCCGGTGATGATGCCGATCGTGAACAAGCCGAAACCCCAGCTGACGAAGCGATAGTTCAGGTTGTCGAGCGTCTCGAGCGAAGGCAGGCGGCGGAACAGATCGCCCTTACGCTTGGCCTTCAGCTGATTTTCTTGCAGCAGGTAGATGAGACTCATGCAGAAGGCGACGGCGAACACGGCGTAGCCAAGGAAGGCCGGGGCGACGTGCGCCGGCAACCAGATGCTCTGCAGCTGCGGGCTCAACTCGGGTGTGCCGGCACCGAAGGCGTAGGCGGAGAGTGTAAACAGGAAGGCCAGCGGCGTCACCAGACAGCCGACGACGGTCAGATTCACGCGCAGCGCGAGCAGCAGGTACAAACCGACCATGATGCAGGCGATGAAGGAGAGCTCATCGTGAAAGGTTGCGACCGCCTCGTAACCCAGGCTGAGACCGCGACCCATCAAGTGTATGGCGTGCAGGATGCAAGCCGCCGCGAGGACGGCGTGTGCGATCTGCCGCATCGAGCCATTGGTGGTGATGATGTGCGAAACCAGCATGGCGGTGGCGAGCAAGTACAGAGCGAGGGTGAGGCCCAGCATGTCTTCCCTTCCTCAGACCGTGCACGGCGGAGGTTGTGTCAGATCGACGCCGAGCGCAGCTAGCGACACGCTCGTACCGGCCGCTTGCGCCAGCAGACGATCCACCTCCTGGGTCTGCCCCTGTTGCAGTCGATGCAAAAGCTCGGAGTCGACCAGCGCGCCGAGAATGCGCCTGCGCTCGGGTTCCGGCAAGGCACGCTCGCGCAGGAATTCGCGCAGGCGGCCGAGAATGACCAGGGCCTGCGCATACTCGGGACCGAACTGCCCCTCGAGCTGCTGGCGGATGCGGCGCGCCAGCGCCGGGCTCTTGCCGCTCGTCGATGCGGCAATCAACAGATCGCCGCGTTCGATCAGGGCGGGAACGATGAAATCGCACAGCAACGGCTGATCGACGACGTTGAGAAGCACGCCCGTCGCTGCGGCTTCGGCGGCGATCTCCTGGTGTGCTGCCGCGTCGGAGGTCGCGGCAATGGCGATGCGGTACCCTTGTAAGTCGCCTTGTTCGTAGGTGCGTGCGACGTGCGTTATGTGCCCGGCGGCTGCGTCCTGCGCCAGGGAAGGCGTGAGCGATGGACTGACCACGGTGACCTTGGCGCCGGCACTGAGCAGGCTGCGCACCTTTTGTTCGGCGACGGTACCGCCACCGATCACGACACACGGTTGTCCTGCGAGTTGGAGAAAGGCCGGATAGTACTTCATCGTCTGGCCGGCCCGTGCCTGTGGTTGCTGCAGGGTTTCGGTTTCAGGGCGCGCCCTTTGGTTGCGGCCGTCTCCGATCCCAGCGCCTCAAGCCGAAAATGAGGAACCGCAGCCACACGTCCGCGTGGCGTTGGGGTTGATGAACTTGAAGCCGCCACCGTGCAGGCTGCTGACGTAATCGAGCGTCATGCCTTGCAGATAGGGCAGGCTGGTCGAATCAATGGCGACGCGCACGCCATGTTGCTCCAGTACGAGATCATCGCTGCTGGTCTGGCTGTCGAAGCCAAGGTTGTACTGGAAGCCGGAGCAGCCGCCGCCCAGCACCGAGACGCGCAAAGCGGCATCGGCGACGCCTTCGCGCTGCATGGCGGACTTTGCCGCGGCGGCGGCAGTTTCGGTCAAGATCAGGGTCTGGCCCTCACCGCTCTGCGCAGCAGGGTCGGTGGAGTGCTCGTGTGCATGCATCGTCAGTTCACCTCTGGAGATCAGATTCTAGCTCGCGACTTGAACATCCGGGAGTCAAGATCGTCTAGTGGGGGCACCCAGGTGTGTCAAGCAAAGCACAGCGCTTCGCTCATGGCACCCGGCTTTGCTTGAATTCGCAAGCTGCTTTCGAGTATAGAAATTGCGGTTTTTTTTGATGAAACTCACGCCTCGCCACTTGATCATCGTCAACCTGCTTTTACTCGCTGTCGTCGCCTACGCAGGTGCCTTGTCGGTAAGCACGGCAGTCGCTGCCCGCCTGGGGACACCGAGCAAGATCACCATCAGTCCGCTGCCACCACCGCTCAAGCGCGAGGACAAGCGTCCGGCAAGCTATTACTCGGCGATCTCGGCACGCGACATCTTCAATTCGGTGAAGCCGCAGGAGGTCGTACCCACCCCCGCCCCGGTGATCACCGAATGCAAGGGCAAGCTTCTCGGCGTCGTCGTCAACAAAAAGAAACCTGAGCAATCCTATGCGGTGATCGAGACTGCCTCGGATCACAAGCAGGATGCGTATCGTGTCGGCAGGACGGTGCCGAACTGCGGTACGATCAAGGAAGTTGCCTGGGAACAGATCATTCTCACGCGCGACGGTCGCGATGAGATCATGAAGCTGCAGATCGCGTCGTCGTTGACCGGTCCGCCGCCGGGCGGACTCGGCGCGGCCGCTGGCGGCCTCGGGTCATCGCCGGCGGCAGTCGCTGCGGCCGGGGGCGCCGGCGCGCCCGGAGCACCGGCCGGCCAGACGGCCGGCGGAATCCCGTTTGCTCCAGCCGACGCCCACATCAAGCAGCTCAGCGAGAACGAGTACCAGATCGATCGCAGCGAGGTCGACAATGCGCTGCAGAACATGAACCAGCTGTTCACGCAGATGCGCGCCGTGCCGCACTTCGAAGGCGGCAAGTCCGTCGGCTTCCGCTTGTTCGCCATCAAGCAAGGCAGCCTCTTCGACAAGCTCGGCCTGCGTAACGGCGACATCGTCCAGGAGATCAATGGTCGCGACATCAGCGATGCAGGCGCAGCGCTGCAGATGTTCCAGGATCTCCGCGGCGAGAGTCAGATCACGGTAAAAGCGATTCGTAACAAAGAACCTAGGACTCTCAGCTACGGCATCAACTGAGTCGAGTCACAGAGTCAGAGCCAACGAAGTTGAGGGTGGAATGAGATTGAGGGGTGGTATGCGGAACGATACGAGGCGCGAGGTGGGTATTGCCCTGGCCCTGTTCGTCTTGTGCTTCACTTGGGTGGGCCGAGGCGCTGCGCAGATGCCGCCGCCCGATGGCGCGGCGCCGGGCGCGCAGACCGAGCCTGCCGTAAGGGCACCGGAACCGGCAGTGAAGGCGCCTGAGGCGCCGGCCGAGCGCATCCGACCGCCAAGAGGCGGGCGGCCGAAAGCGGATTTGGCGGCCAAGCCCGCAGCCCAGGAGAAGGTCGAGGACGCTGAGAAGGGCGAGGGCCCGATCACCATGAACTTCCAGGACGTCGACATCTCGGCGCTGGTCAAGTTCATCAGCGACATCACTGGCAAGAACTTCATCGTCGACGAGAAGGTGCGCGGCAAAGTCACCATCATGTCGCCGGGTAACATCACCAAGGAAGAGGCCTACCTCGTTTTCCTGTCGGTGTTGCAGGTGAAAGGTTTCACCACGGTTCCCTCCGGCGCCGTGACCAAGATCGTGTCGACCAAGGAAGCCAAGAGCTCGACCATCGAAACGGTCCTCCCAAACGAACACTTCTCGCCCCGTGACGAGTACATCACGCGCCTGATCCCGCTGAAGAACGTCGACGCCAACAACATGATCAGCATCATCCAGCCGCTCGCTTCGCCGGATGGTCTGCTCGCGTCGTACTCTTCGACCAACACCCTCATCATCATCGACACCTCGGCGCAAATCGAACGTCTGACCAAGATCCTCGGGCAGCTCGACGTGCCGGTGACCGAGCAAGGGATCGAGCTGATCCGCCTCAACTATGCGTTTGCGACCGACATCGCGGCGCTGATCCAACAAATTCTCGAAGAACCGAACCAAAGTGGCGGCGGCAACGTCGCCAACACGCAACCGCAGAACGCGCCCGATGCGCGCGTGCGCCGCGGCACCGGTGGTGCGCCGGGGGCGCGTCCGGGGCTGCAGGCCGCAACCGGCGTCAGCGGCGGCACCACCCCCGAGCACTCGTTCAAGATCATTCCCGACGAGCGCAGCAACGCCCTGATCCTGGTTGCCGGCACCATCGAGATGCGGCGCATCAAGGATTTGATCACCCGTCTCGACGTGCCGCTGCCGCTCGGTACCGGACGCATCAACGTCTACTACCTCAAATATGCCAACGCCTTTGAGATCGTCCCGGTGCTGGGCTCGCTGGTCGGCGGCGCCGGTGCCGGCGGCCTCGGCGGCGGCCTCGGCGGTTTCGGCGGCTTGGGTGGTATCGGCGGCCTTGGCGGTGGGTTCGGACGCACCGGCGGCGGGTTCGGCGCCGGGCGTGGTGGCTTTGGCGGCGGTGGATTCGGTGGCGGCAGCAGCGGCTTTGGCGGCGGCAGTCGATTCGGCGGCGGCTTCGGCGGCGCTGGCGTGGGCTCCGGCTTTGGCGGCGGCTTTGGCCAGACCGGCGTCGGCGGCGGCGCATTCCCGCAGATGGGTGTAGGCGGTGGCGGCTTTGGTGGCGGCGGTTTCGGCGGCAATGCCTTTGGCGCTTCGGGCAACCTCGGCGGACGCCGCAGTGGTGGTGGCTTTGGCCAAGGTGGCACCGGCGCGCAGCAGGGAACGCCCGGCCAGCAAGATTTCGAAGGCCAGGTGCGGATTGCCATCGACCCTTCGACGAACGCGCTGATCATCAACGCCTCGCCGCAAGATTTCGACACGCTCAAGGAAGTGATCGACAAGCTCGACGTGCGCCGGCGCCAGGTTTACGTCGAAGCCATCATTGCCGAAATTTCGCTCGAGAAGACGCGCCAACTCGGCATCGAGCTGCAAGGCGGCACAGCGATCCCCGGCGGCATCGGCCTCGGACGCACGAACCTGGACAGCATCAATGCGCTCAGCGCCCCGGGTCAGCTGGCGACCTTGCAGGGATTGACTCTCGCGGCTCTCAGCAGTCAGACCGTAACCATCCCTGGAATCGGCACCATCCCGGCGCAACAAGCGTTGTTGCGAGCCCTCGAGGCCGACAAGGACGCAAATATCCTCTCGGCGCCGACTGTGCTGACGACAGACAATCTTCCCGCCGAAATCGTCGCCGGTCAGAACGTACCGTTTGTCGCCAGTCGTTCGACCAGCGACGTCAACCTCGGCAACCAGTTTCAAACCGTCGAACGGCGTGACGTCGGTGTGACCTTGCGGATTACGCCGCAGATTTCCGAAGGCGGTACCGTGCGCCTGGAAATCTTCGAAGAAGTGTCGGACGTCATTCCCGGCCCCAACGATGCGACCCTGGGCCCGACGACGAGCATTCGCTCGGCGACCACGAGCGTGATTGCACGCGACGGCGCAACCGTCGTCATCGGTGGCCTGATCACCGACAACGCTTCGCGCAGCGACGCCAGGGTTCCGTACTTGTCCGCGATTCCGGTGATCGGCAACTTCTTCCGCTTCAGCACGACGATGAACCGTAAGGCGAACCTGCTGATCTTCCTGACGCCGCACATCATCCGTACCGAAGAAGATCAGCGTCAGATGGCAATCGACGAGCGCGAGCGCATCATCAAACGGCCGATGCGCCAGGCGGGAGATCGTCCACCGCGTTGGGATCCGCTCTACGCACCGTCGTGGGAGCGGCGCCCGACCATGGAAGCGCCGAAGTCCGCGCCGGAAGCGCACAGCTCGGCTGAGACGCATGGCGAACCGCCGAGCCCGGAAGAGTTCGCCGATGAAGAACCGTCGAGGCCGTCGAAGTCGGGCAAAACGGTCCCGCCGCCACCGCCGCCGCCGGCACATGCCGAACCCATGGCGGAGGCACCGCCGCCGTCGGGCGGTCCCAACCGCTACATCTTATTGGCGGTGGTCTCCGAAGTTGGCCAGGCACCGCTGAGCCTGGTGAGCAACAATGGCTTGTTGCCGTTGGCCGTTCCCGAATCATGGCCGCTGGCGCCGGTGTTCAAGAAGGGTGAGTCCTACCGCTTCGAACAGCGCGGGTTCGTCGGGCGCTACATTTGCCTGGAGGTGTTCAGGACTCCGCAAGAGGCATTTGAGCACTATGCTGAAGGCATGCGGGTCGGCGGTGAGCCAGCCATCTTTTTGCACTGGCGCGAGCCGGGTGAAGCGTCGACGATGGCGGCCTATAGTTGGGTGCTGACCAACAGCTAGGAGCGCATGGATTTCACGACCCGATCATTTGAAGAATCGCTCGTCGCGCGCGGCGTCATCTCCGCCGAGACGCTGGAGAAGGCACGCGAGCGCCTGCGCGAGGGCAAGGCGCTGGGCGATGTGCTGCAGGAAATGGGCGCCATCGACAGCCGCGCCTGGGCCCAGTCGCTGGCCGAGCACTTCGGCCTGCCGTACTGCGAGCACCTTCCCGATCCCGACCAGCTGTCGAGCCTGATCAGCCCGCTGCCGATCAACTTCGCCAAGCGTTGCACGCTGATGCCGATCGGCACCGACGGCGATTCGGTCACGGTTGCGGCGGCGGACCCGGGCAGCATCGGCGCCTTCGACGACCTGCGCCTATTGTTCCGCAAACCGATCCGCGTCTGTGTCGCGCCGGCGCCGGCGATCGTCGACGCGATCAACCGCGCCTACGACCTGGTTGCCGGCACGGCGCACGAAGTCGTCGACGAGCTCGAGCAAGAGCGCCTCGACCTCGAGGTGCAGGACCTCGAGCGCCAGGACTTGATCGATGTCGGTGAGGATGAGGCGCCGATCATCCGCCTGGTGAACTCGCTGCTGTTCCAAGCGGCCAAGGACCGCGCCAGCGACATCCACATCGAGCCGTTCGAGCGCTCGCTGCGCGTGCGCTTCCGCATCGACGGCATTCTCTACGACATCATCTCGCCGCCGAAGCGTTTCCAGCCGGTCATCACCTCGCGCGTCAAGATCATGGCCGGCTTGAACATCGCCGAGAAGCGCCTGCCGCAAGACGGCCGCATCCGCGTTCGCCTCGCCGGCCGCGACATCGATATCCGCGTGTCGACGGTGCCCACCGCCTATGGCGAACACGTCGTCATGCGCCTGCTCGATCGCGCGACCACCGTCCTGCAACTCGAAGACCTGGGCCTTCTCGGACTCAAGCTCGAGATCGTCGAGCGACTGATTCATCAGAGTCACGGCATCGTTTTGGTGACAGGCCCGACGGGTAGCGGCAAGACCACGACCCTCTATGCCTGCCTGTCGCGCATCAACACACCGGACAAGAACATCCGAACAATTGAAGATCCGATCGAATACCAGCTGCACGGTGTCGGTCAAATCATGGTGAATCCGCGCATTGAGCTCACCTTCGCCAGCGGCTTGCGCTCGATTTTGCGCCAGGATCCGGACGTCATCATGGTCGGTGAGATTCGTGACCTCGAAACCGCAGAGATTGCCATTCAAGCGGCGTTGACCGGACACCTCGTGTTTTCGACCCTGCACACCAATGACTCGTTCGGCGCCATGACGCGCTTGCTCGACATGGGCATCGAGCCGTTCCTGGTGTCGTCGTCGGTGATGGCCGTGATGGCGCAACGCCTGGTGCGGCGCGTTTGCGACCAATGCCGCGAGGCCTACATGGCGACGCGCGAGGAAATGGAAGAGATCGGCATCACGCCGCAGCGCCTCGCCGGTCGTACCTTGTACAAGCCGGGCCCCGGCTGCCAGGCTTGCAAGCGCACCGGCTATCGCGGCCGTAGCGGCATCCATGAGCTGCTCGTGGTCGACGACGAAGTTCGGTCGTTGGTAATGAAGAACTCCGACGCGGCTGCCATCCGCCGCGCCGCCACCGCGCGCGGCATGAACACGTTGCGCGAAGACGGCGCCGACAAGGTCATGGAAGGCGTCACCACCATCGAAGAAGTCCTGCGCGTCACGCAAGAAGACCTCGTCTGAGCCGTTGCTACCGCCGGTTGAAAAGATGATGAAGCACGGAACACACAGCACAGAAGACAGTCGGAAACCTGCATCTGCCAAGGTTGCCGATCTGTGCTCTGCTCTCTTCACTGTCAACGTTCGGAAGCTTGTCGTGGCGCGGCGATGTCCCGTCCGCTGGACTGGACAACAGACGCTCAGACACCAGACCCGACCAAACGCCGGCGTTTTCCAGTCTGTCCGTCTGTTGCCTGTTGTCCGGGGTTACGGGCGCCAAGCCGCTCTGTGTTGCCTGCTGATTTGACGCGCGCTTAGGCCATCGCATGCCCGTATACGCCTACAAGGGACTCAGCTCCGCCGGCCGTCAGGTCAGCGGCGTTGTCGACGCCGAGAATCCGAAGGGCGCGCGTGTGCGCCTGCGCCAGGACGGCGTGTTCCCTACCGACCTGGTCGAGCAAAAGCGCAAGGACGCGGTCGGCGGCGCGGCCGGCTCGTTCGATGTACGCGCCTACTTCGAACGCATCACGCCGCAGGATCTCGCCCTGGTGACGCGCCAGCTTTCGACTCTCATCGGTGCCGGGCTGCCGCTGGTCGAGTGTCTTTCGGCAGTGATCGAGCAGGTCGAGAATACCCGCATCCAGCGCGCTCTGTCGCAGATTCGCGAGCAGGTGACCGAAGGCGTGGCGCTGGCTGACGCCTTGAAGGCGCATCCGCGGATGTTCAGCGACCTCTACACCAACATGGTGCGCGCCGGTGAGGCGAGCGGCGCCCTCGACGTCGTGCTGTTGCGGCTGGCGGACTATACCGAAAGCTCGGCCGCCTTGCGCGACAAGGTGCGCTCGGCGCTGACCTATCCGTCGCTCATGGCGTTGACCGGAACCGCCATCCTGTTGTTCCTGCTCTCCTACGTCGTGCCGACGATCACCAAGATCTTCAGCGAGAACCAGGCGAAGCTGCCGGCGATGACGGTGGTCCTGCTGGCGATCAGCGGGTTCATGCAAGAGTACTGGTGGCTGGTGGTCGGCACCATGCTGATCATCGCGGTGTCGATTCGTCTCAGCATCCGCACCCCGGCCGGGCGCATGCGCTTCGATCGCTACATCTTGTCGATTCCGTACTTCGGTAAGGTCATCAAGAAGATCGCCCTGGCGCGCTTCTCGCGAACACTTTCGACGCTGCTGACCAGCGGCATCCCTTTGTTGACCTCGCTCGACATCGTCAAGAACGTGGTCAGCAACATGGTTCTCAGCCAGGCCATCGAAGACGCGCGCGCGAGCATTCGTGAAGGGCAAAGCATCGCGCCGCCGCTCAAAAAGAGCGGCTTGTTTCCGCCGATGCTCATTCACATGGTCGCCGTCGGCGAAAAGAGCGGCGAGCTCGAGCAGATGCTGACGCGCGCCGCCGACGCCTACGATCGCGAGGTGGAGACCTCGGTGTCGGCGCTGACCAGCGTCCTCGAGCCGATCATGATCATCTTCGGCGGCGGCGTCGTCTTGTTCATCGTCTTGGCGATCTTGCTGCCGATCTTCTCCATGCAGGAGCTCGTGAAATAGGCCGCCGGCCCTGCGCATAGGGCAGGGGCTCCGTTGTCCGCCGCAACCGCGGCTGTTAATTTTATGTCCCAAACAGACGGGAGGAACGAACGATGAAACGTCTCGGCAGCAGCAGTGGATTCACCCTGATTGAGATCATGGTGGTCGTGTTCATCCTCGGCTTGCTGGTGACCTTGGTGGCTCCCAAGATCATCGGCCGCACCGACGAAGCACGCCGCGTCAAGGCAATGGCCGACATCAAGGGCATCTCCGAGGCCCTGCACCTCTACAAGCTCGACAACGGCTCCTATCCATCGACCGGCGAGGGCATCGGCGCCCTGGTGCAGAAGGGCGCGAGCGGCAAGAACTTCAACCCCGATGGCTACATGGACAACGTCCCCGTCGATCCCTGGGGCAATGCGTATCAGTACTTCAGCGACGGCGGCGACTTCGTCGTGAAGTCGTATGGCGCCGACGGCCAGGAAGGCGGCGAGGGCAAGAACTCCGACATCAGTAGCCGCGACGTGTAGGAGTATTCGACGGCTTATGCGTATCTCGAATCTCGCATCTCGATTCTCGTATGTCGTCTGAAGGGCGACGGCGAGAGACGCGATAACGTGTGAGTCCCAGCGACTGCTTTATGCAAATCTCGAATCTCGAATCTCGTCTGCCGGCTGCGGCGGGTGGGCGAGACACGAGATTCGAGAAACGAGATGCGCGTAACCGCCACCAGGCGGGCTTCACCCTTCTCGAGATCACGCTCGTCGTCGTCATCATCTCGATCGTCATCATGATCGTGGTGCCGAAGCTGCGAAATACCAGCAAGGCAGAGATGCAATCGCAGGCGCATCGCCTGCAGATGATCTTCCGCCTGGTGCGTAGCGAGGCGATCTTGAATGGTGCGGCGTATCGTCTCAACTATGACCTCGACAACGAGCGCTATTGGGTGACGCCCGACGAAGGCAGCACCGATCTGGCTGAATTCGCCTCGAACTTCGGATCGCTTGGCCGCGGCACCCAGATCAAGGCCCCGGTCGAAATCATGGACATCGATCTGCCAACTCTGGCAGGGAAGCTGGCGCAGGGGCAGATTTTCACCGTCTTCTACCCGGATGGCACCGTCGATCCGACCATCATCCATATCGGTGATGGTAGCCTGACCTACACTCTTTACGTGAATCCGATGAACAGCCGACTCGTCCTGATTCAGGGCTACTCGAATATCTCGTACAACGGATGAGTCGGCAAAACAGATGAAAGGTGCGAAGCGGAACCAGGGATTCACCCTGATCGAGGTTCTCGTGGCGCTCGCCGTTATCGCCTTCGCGGTCGTCGGACTGCTCGGCTTGCAGGCGCGCAACATCAAGGCGATCGCGCGCGACTTGAACATGACGCGCGCGACGCTGCTGGCGCGCGAACGCTTGAGTCAGATTCAGTACGAGGTGCTTCTCCACGGGCTCGAGGGTCTCGGCAACAAGACCGGCGATTTCGGCAAACAGTACCCGGGGTTTCGCTTTGAGCAGGAAGTCATCAATACCGGCCTCGAGGAGATGCGCGAAGTGGTGGTGCGCGTCGTCTTCGACGAGCGCAACCCGCGCGCCTGCGAGATCGTGTACTTCGTGCGCGACCCGGCGATCTAAGAAGACGGCGACAGATGAGTCCGATGCAACCTTCGCGCAGGCTGGCGCAAACACCGTCCCTGGGCACGGCAGGCTTCACCCTGCTCGAGATCATGGTGGCGACCATGATTCTCGCCATCGTGTTGATGTCGACCTACGGCGTCGTTGCCAGCGCCCTCAAAGCCAAGACTCACGCCGAAGAACGGGCCGAGCTCTACGCCTCGGGGCGCGAAGCGGTGCTGCGCATTGCCGACGACATCGAAGGCGCGCTGCCGCCGACCGCCGGGCCGGGTGTGGCGTTCGTCGGCCTCGATGTCAGCGAGCGTGTGCCGACCGACGCGGTGCAGTTCACGGTGAACATCCGCCGCACCAACAGCTTCTCGCAAAGCCGCGGCGGGCGCGCGATTGTCTCGTATTCGCTCGATCCGATGCAGAACAGCGCCGGACTGTTCGCGTTACGCCGCCAGGAAGAAATGCTGAACCAAGCGCCCACCGATGAAGAAGCCGCGATCGATCCCCAAGGCGCTGCCGAGGCGGCAACACAACCGCAGGTGATGGCGGCGTACGTGATGGACCGCGTCGCCGGCTTGAGCTTGCGCTACCTCGATCCGATGGGCGGCGATTTCGTCGATGCCTGGGACACGACGCAAGAACCGAAAGTCGGACAGCCGCCGATCGGCCTGCCCGCCGCCGTGCAGGTCACCGTGTTCCTCGCCGATGAAGCCGGCGTGCCGCACGATTTCAGCACCATTGTCGACCTCCCGCTGATGACCGTGCCGCCGACCCCCGGTCCTGGCCGCGCGCTCGGAGTGCAGGGATGATACGCGCCGAACGCAATGAACGCGGCATGGCGCTCGTCATCACCTTGATGGTGGTGGCGGTGCTGACCATCATCGTCATGGAGTTCACCTTCTCGGCGCAGGTCGATCAGCACATGGTGCGCAATAGCCTGAGCGGGCTGCAAGCGTCGCTGCTGGCACGCTCCGGGATCAACATGGGCGAAGCCTTCCTGCTGCAAGACCAGGATCCGCAGATCGACGCATTCACCGAGGAATGGTGCCCGGCACCGGGACCGCAAGCCGAGTCGTGCCTGATCGACGAGACCAACAGCGGCATCGTCATCCCCGAGAACATGCGGCTGCGCGTACAGATCCTCGACGAAGGCGCAAAGTTCAGCGTCAACTTGACCAAACCGCCAAACGTCTCGATGTATCGTACGTACCTGACCGCGAAACCAAACGCCGATCCCAACAATCCGCCGCCGTTCATTCAACGGCTCCATCTTCTGCAGGAGATCATCGATGGGGCCGGTGGCTCGCCCGACGCAACCGCCGCCTTGGAGCAGTTTTGGGAACAGCGCTACGACGAAATTCAGGCCCAGCTCGGCTTGGCGCCGGTCGGCGCCTCAGGACCGGTCGGTGCTTCAGGAGCTGTAGGCGCATCGGGGGCCACCGGCGCCGCAGCGCCCGCCAACCCGCAAGCCGGCGGTCCAGGCGCAATGGCTGCGCCCGACTTCCCTTCGCTCGACGACGTGGGAATTGTTCCCGGGTTCAGTCCGACGCTCCTTCGAAAATTGCGTCCGTTCGTGACCGCCTACGACACCTCGATCCGCAACAACCTGGTTGCCGCCAGTCAGCAATTAGGCGGACGGCCGACGTCCAGCATCAATATCAACACGGCGCCGCGCCGCTTGCTGCAATTCCTGTTGATGGATGCCGCCACGGTCGACGCCATCATCACGAGTCGACAAGAAGCGCCGCTGCGCGATGCCTCGTTGATTCAACAAGCCAAGGCACAGTTCGCCGACGACCCAAATCGCAAAGCAATCGACCAGCTGTTCGGTTCGACCAGAAGCACGCTGTTTCTGATCAGGGCCAGTGCTCTGATCAACGTCAACCCGATGACCGGCAAAGGTGGCATTGGCCGCACCGCCTCCGTCATCGTGCGGCGCGATCCAAAGCCAGGGGTTGGCGCCAACCCGCCGCCGGGTGTCTCGCGCTGGGTGTTGACCCGCATGGATTGGCAGAAAGAGGGCGGTGCGGCGCTGTTTCGCGATGATGCCATGGATCTTACGGGCATCGAGGGGTCGCCCTCGGATCGATTCTAAGTTAGTAAGCTTTCTCCGCTATGCCGCAGCAAGTCTTAGCCCTCGAATGGGACCGCCATGAGCTTCGCGGGGCCGTCCTGGAGACGTCCTTCCGCGACTTTCGTGTCATCGGATTCCATCGCGAGTCGCTGTCCGACGGTGGGACGATCGCCGAACACGTTCGTTCGTTCGTCGCCAAACACAAGCTGCAAGGCGCCACCGTGCTGTCTTCGCTGCCGGCCGAAGTGGTCTCGCTGCGCACCTTTGCCTTGCCCTTCAAGGACAAGAAGCGCCTCGATCAGACGGTGCCGTTCGAGCTCGAGGCGCAAGTGCCCTTCGGCCTCGACGAAGTCATCACCGACTACCAGATCCTCAAGAGCACCAAGACGGGAAGCGACGTCCTGGCGGCGCTGGTGCAACGCAAAGACCTGCAAGAGCACATTGATCTGTTGCGCGAGGCCGGCCTCGACCCAAAGGTCGTCGATTGCGCGCCGCTGGCCGCACTGAACATTCTGACCTTGGTGGCGGGCGCGGACCGGCCCGAGAACTTCGCGTATGTATGCGTCGACGCCGAGCAGACCACGGTCGCCTTGTACCGGGAAAAGCATCTTGCCGGAGTGCGTACGCTGACACTTCCGGTTCCGGCAGTGAAAGAAGAGAGCGAGGCAGCGATCGGCGGCAACGGCCACCCGCCGGATGAAGAGGCACGCACCGCTGACCTGTATCGCGAGATTCGCTGGACGCTGATGGCTCTGGCCGGCGGCACGCTCGATCCCGGGCTGTCGTGCCTCCTTCTCGGCAACGGCGTCTGGGTTGCGCGCCTCGGCCAGCAGCTGGAGAGCGGTCTCGGCTTCACCGTCAAGCGCATCGATCAGGCAGCGCTCAAGTCGGTGCCGGCCGAGATGAAGCATGATCTTGCCGGCTTCTCGCGGCCCTTCGGCCTGGCGTTGCGCGAAGTGGCGGCCAACGACTCGGTTGGTGTCAACTTCCGGCGCGGCGAGTTCGCCTGGCATCGCGGCCAGGAGGAGCTGTCACGCGCCCTATGGTACACCGGCGCCATTGCCCTCGTCGCGATCGCGTTGCTGATCTTGAGCATGTACATGGAATACGATCGTCTGGCGCAACGCGCGGCCATCATCGAGGCGCAAATTCGCTACGTGTTCACGCAAACCGTCGGTGAAGGCCACAAGATCGTCGATCCGAAGAGCCAGCTGCAAGCCGAGATCGACGCGAAGCAACGCGAGCTGCAGGTGCTCGGGGGTATCATCCCGATGGGCGGGATCACCGTGGTCGACGCGTTGCGCGTCATCTCGGCGTCGATTCCCGAAAGCGTCAGGATCGACATCGATGAGTTCATCATGGACACCGAAGGGATTCGCGCCAAGGTGAAGGCCGAATCCTTCGAGGCCGTCGATACGCTGAAGCAACAGATCGAGAAAACCAACTACTTTGCCGAGGTCCAGGTCAAAGACGTAAAGCAGCTCCCCGAAAACAAGGGTGTCGAGTTTCGTCTCGTCATTGTGCTGACGAAAGACCTCAGCGCCGGGAGCAGCTCGTGAGTTTCGATTTCCAGCAGATCACCGCGTACTGGGGGCGCCTGTCGCCGCGCGAGCGTGGGGCGGTCATCGGTGCGGTCTCGGTTGTGGCCGTGTTGGCGCTGTACAACTTTGTCTGGGAGCCGCTGCAGACGGAGCAGGTTCAACTAGTGCGGCGAATTGCGACGAAAGAAAAAGAGTTGGGCACGATCCAACGCCAGCGCGATCAGTATCTGCTGCTGAAGCGACAAATGGAGGCCAGCCAGGCGGCCGGGTCGGAAACCGATCCGAACTTCAACTTGTTCGCCTATGTCCAGAACGCGATCACGCAAGCCGTGAGCAAAGAACACATCACGTCGATGAACCCGTCGAACAAAGCCGTCGCCGAGTACCAGGAGCAGCTCGTCGAAATCAAACTGCAGCAGATCAATCTGCAACAGCTCACCGACCTGCTCTATCGTGTCGAGAAGGGTGAGCACCCGCTGCGCTTCAGCCGCATGAACATCAAGAAGCGCTTCCAGGACATCTACAACTTCGATGTCACCGCGACCGTGTCGATCTTGAAGACCGCCGAGAAGGCGGCGCCGGCCGAAAAGGCGGGCGAACAACGACCGCTCGAGAAGGCCTCCTGATGCAACTGCCGAAACTGCGCCTGCCCTCGTTCGGCGGCGGTGGTCGCATCGTCGTCCTCTATTCGCTGTATACCCTCGGCCTCTTCCTGCTGTTTTTGATCGCCACGTTTCCGCACGATCTACTTTTGCGTTCGGCCTTGGCGACGATTTCCGGCGGCGGCGGGGCGAACGCACCGGTTGCCTTCAACGACGTCAAGTTCGCCTGGTGGCGCGGCTATCAGATCGACGGCTTGCGTATTCCACCGGCCGCCGGCGCAGACACCTCCTACTTGGAGCTGACGCATCTGTGGCTGCGGCCGACGTTCAGCAAACTCATTCGCGGCAATCCATACTCGGTGACGCTCAGCGCCGAGCTCTACGGCGGCAGCGCCGGCGGCGAAATCGAATACGTGAACGGGTCGCTGCGCGGTGACATAGCGTGGGACGGCGTGAACCTCGGAAACTACCGGCCGCTGGTGTCGCTGCTGGAAGAAGGAAAGCTCGTCGGGCGCATGTCGGGGTTGCTCAGCTTCGATGCGCCGCTGCGCAATCCGAGCGGGTCGCAAGCGGCAGGTGATATCGCGCTCGACGGTGCCATGATCACCGGCGGAAAACTCCCAGGCTTCACCTTCGGCGATATCGGTGTGAAGCAGGCCAAGCTCAAGTTCAAAACCGGTCCCGGACGCATCGAGGTACAAGATCTGAACATGAACGGCGACGTCAGCGTTCAACAAACCTCCGGCCAGATCGGCCTGCGCGATCCACTGACAGAATCCACACTCAACCTACGCACCAACATCCTGCAGACAGCGACGACTCCCGACTGGCTCAAAACCCTGATCGCCGCCATCCCCCGACCGCAGGGCGCCAAACTCGACGCCCCGATCAACGTGACCGGCACCATCGCCAAGCCGCGCTTTCGATAAGTAAGGCATCCGAAGCCTGCGAAGTTCGCGTCCTCAGGCGGCGCCAGGTGGAACGTAAGCGCCTCGTAGTACCGCCTTCAGGCGGCGCCAGGTGGAACACAAGCGGCTCGTAGTTCCGCCTTTAGGCGGCGCCAAGTGGAACGTAAGCGGCTCGTAGTTCCGCCTTTAGGTGGCGCCAGGTGGAACACAAGCGGCTCGTAGTACCGCCTTTAGGCGGCGCCAAGTGGAACACAAGCGGCTCGTAGTTCCGCCTTTAGGCGGCGCCAAGTGGAACGTAAGCGGCTCGTAGTTCCGCCTTTAGGCGGCGCCAGGTGGAACACAAGCGGCTCATAGTTCCGCCTTTAGCCGGCGCCAAGTGGAACGTAAGCGGCTCGACGTCGGTCTTCGGACTCCCGAAGGTTCCGCTGAGGCCGCCCAAAGGCGGAGCTACGAACCACTGTCGTTCCTGCTTACGCCGCCTAAAGGCGGAACTACGAGCCGTTGTCGTTCCTGCTTACGCCGCCTGAAGGCGGAACTACCAGTCGTTGTCATTCCTGCTTACGCCGCCTGAAGGCGGAACTACCAGCCGTTGTCGTTCCTGCCTACGCCGCCTGAAGGCGGAACCACGAGCCGTTGTCGTCCCTGCTTACGCCGCCTGAAGGCGGAACTACGAGCCGTTGTCGTTTCCTGCGTGCGCCGCCTGAACGCGGAAGTACGAGCCGTTTATTTCTCGCGCGTATGCTTTGCGGGCGCAGCGGGTCGCCGGCGTGTCAGTGCGAGCCCGGCGACAACGAGGAAGAGAATGCCGTGTGCGTTGCCGGGATGCGGTTGCATTGCACAGCCATTGTCATCGCTGATGGTGATGATGTGCGTTGGCGATGCGGTGATGGGTTGGGATGGTGTCGGAGTCGCAGCTGGCGTGTGGGTTGAGGTCGATGCCGGCGTCGCGGTGACGGATGCCGAGGCAGTTGGCGACGAGGTTGGCGTTGCCGATGGTTTGGCAGTGGCCGACGGGGTCGACGTGGCCGATGGTGTCATGGTGGCCGCCGCCTGCAAGGTGATGGCTCCGAACGCCACGATGCGCGAGACATTTGCGGCCGCGTCGATTGCTCTGCCCGCGAGATAAACTGGCCCAGCTGGGAAGGAGTCGGCGGCCTGCACGCGTACGCTTGCCGGCAGGTGACGCCCGGCACTGCTCGGACTGCTTACGACGGTAAACGGCGTGGCTGCGACGAAGGCTGCTTGCGAGCTGATCGGATTTACCGCGTAGCGGATGTCGAGCTGCGCCGGCGCTCCACAATATAAATCTTCTCCGGGTACGCTGGTGAGTGTCAGATCGACGATGCCGCCGGGCTGTGCGGTGGCGCTGCTCACCGATAGCGGTGCCGGTGGGCGCGCATCGGTCGTGGTGTTACCGGTGCTGCGCGCGTCGTGATGGTTCATGCGCCACGGAACGAAGGCACATTCATCGCCCTCGGTCTTCCACAGGAACAGACGTCCTTCGCGTGTCGTGCTGATGACCTCGAGGCGGCCGTCGCCGTCGATGTCGGCGGTGGCCGGCGTCGCCACCATCCAGCCGTTGGTGAACTTGGGCCAGCCGGCAGGCTCGCGGGCTTCGATATCGAAGGCGTGCAGGTCGGATACGCCGCTGCCTTCGAGAGCTTCGGGTAGCCCGTCGTTGTTGATGTCGGCAACCGAGGGCGTTGTCAGGAACTGCAGATCGTTGACGACGCGCGGGAATGGCGTGAGGAAGCTGCCGGCGGTGGGTGCGCCGGCAGCGCTCGCGACTTGCCAGGCGCCGAACTGATTCTCACTGGGAATCTGCTGCGCCGGAATGTTGTTGTCGATGAGCTTGCCGAGTCCGGCCGTCGGCGCCAGGAAGTGATAGCCGTTGCCGACGCCGGCGAACGGCGCCAGAACCCCGCCGCCGAGACCGGGAAAGGCCGGGCTGTCGATCGAGTTGGAGCCGCTGCCGAGAGTACTGGCGAGCGTGCGCGGCACGCGCCGCGTCGGGTTGTCGCCGAGCCAGGACTTGCCCAGGCCGTCGAAGACGTAGGCGGGCCCGATAAAGGAGAAGATGGCGATCTCGACGCTGCCGTCGCCGTCGAGATCGGCGAGCGCCGCCGAGCCGTTGACGCCGGTGCCGACCGTCGGCAGCAGCTCGGTGGTCAGGGTCGCCAGCTTCACCGGCCAACCGCTGAGGAACGCATCTGGATTCCAACCGCGCTCGATCGGGTTGGCGCCGCGCGCGCTGCCATCGCGCGACAAGGCGTAGAGTCTGCCGTTACCGCTCTTCAGCACGCCGCCGGCGCGGTAAAGATTGATCGTCAAGTTATCGAAGAAGGCATTGGGGGTCTCGACGTATTCCTCGTTGACGCCGGCGACGACGTCGAGCCGGCCGTCGCCATCGATGTCGCCAATCGATGGCGAGGTGACGATCTTGCTGCCGATCCTGGCGTTGGCGTCGCTGGTCAGCGTTACTTCATTCGTAACCGGATCGACGGCCGCGACCTTGGCCGGATCCTTGAGGAGGACGGGCCAGCCCATCACCGCCGAGCCGTCGCTGTGCCACGCATAGATGTGGCGGTCCCACGCACCGGCAATGATTTCCAGGGATCCGTCAGTCGAGCCGTCGAGGTTGGCAAGAACCGGTCCGGCGCCGATGCCGCGCGCCAGGCGATTGTCGCGATCGTGGCGGTTGCTGCGGTCGGGGACGCGCCCGGCCGGCGTATCGAGATCGCGTTCGGAGCGCCAGGTGTGTGAGTAGTCGGAAAGGGTCTTCACCGGGAAACCCGCGCGCCGCGCGCCGGCGTGATTCCATACATACAGGTTGCCGCGCATGTCGGCGGCGACGACGTCGAGCTCGCCGTCCGCGTCGAGATCGCCGACCGCAGGCCGGCCGAGGATGGCCGCGTGCGGCGTTGCCAGCGTGTGGAAAGCCGGGGCCGCGTCGTGCACCTCGACTGCATCCGAGTACACCGGCCAGCCGGGAAGCTCGTTGCCATCAAGGCCGGTAAACACGTGCACGGCACCGTCGGAGGTGGCGAGCACGACATCGTCGATGCCGTTGCCGTCGATGTCGGCGATCACCGGCGAGGCAACGCCATCGCCGCCGAGATGCAGCGCCTTGCCGCCCAGCAGATCCGGATCGCGGTGCATGGCGAGAACCCGGCGATCTTCGCCAACCTTGCCTTGTTGATCGGTGACGACCACGCGCACGGTCAGCGTGAAGCGATCGGGATCGGGCAATCCACTCGCATCCAGCGCCGGGCCTTCCACACCATTCGGCATGCGTGCGATCAGCGTCTCGAGATCGCCGCTCACTTCCATCGGCTCGCTTCCGCTGCCCATCGCCACCGCCTGGAAATCTGCTTCTGCCGGTTGAATGCCGGGTGCGGCCTCGATGCGGTACGAGAAGGAAGCGGAGCGCTTGGCGGCAACGGCGGCGCGCACGACGAGCGGCTCGTCAGGGTTCAGCGTGTCGAACCAATCCGGTGCGAGGATGTCGGCTTCGGGCGGAATGTTGAGCTCGGCGACGCGGTGCAGGGCGCTGTTGGCATTGATGCGGCCATAGCCGAAGTACTGGTCCCATCCCGCAATCGATGGGAAGCGACGGCTCATCTGCACGCCCGGGAAGGGTGTCATCGTCTCGTAGTTGGGATCGAAGTCGATGTCGTCGGCGCTCTTGGTGAGGATCTGTTTCACCTCGTTTGCCGATAGCGGCAACGCGCGCGCACCCGCGGTGGCAGCGCGGTAGGGCTGCAAGCGCCCGCGATCGATCTCGTTCTGCGCCGCCGAATAGATCAGTCCTGCCATTCCCGAGCTGCGCCCGGTCGCCTCCGACGAACAGGACGACGACGGAATCGACAGCGCGATATGACCGCCGTAGTTGGTGCAGCCGTTCAAGTAGAGATACGAGCGCGGGGTCTGTTCGACGCCGGCGGTGCTGAGGAAGCGCGTCACCGAGTTCACCACCACCGTGTGGCGGTAGTTGGCCGGATAGTTGTGATGGTTCGACTCCTCATCGGCGGCGGAGGCGATGACGATGACGCCGTGATCGTAAGCGTAGTCGACGGCCGCCTGCGCGAAGGCCGAGTTGTTCAGCGTACCGAGAGCTTCCTGGACGACGAGCGCGCCGCTGTCGACGGCAAACAGCACGCCCTGGCCGAAGTTGTTGACCTCGGCGACGAAGCTATCGCCGACGCGCACCGGCAGCAGCATGCAATTCGGACACGTGCCGACACCGCCATCGCCATTGTTTGCCTCGGCGCCGGAGTCTTCCGATTCACCGGTGCCGTGGCCGTAGCGAACTTCGTCGAGAGCGTCGTTGTCGTCCTCGAAGAAATCCCAGCCGCAGATATCGTCGACGTAACCGTTGGCATCGGCGTCGACGCCGTCGGAGAAGAGAAAGATCAGATCCTCCGGGTCGATCAAGCCGTTGCCGTTCTGGTCGCTGACGCGCGCGTCCGGCGCGTGCTCGCCGTCGGCGGCGTAATCCTGCACATTGAAGATGCCGTCGCCGTTGCGATCCCACGCATCGACCTCGTTGGTGCTGCCTTCGGGCACCGGCAGTTCCTGGCGGTTGAGATGGAACTTGTTGACCAGATCGGTCAGCCGATCCTGCCAGCGGATCCCCGAATCGAGGACGGCGATCAGAACATCCGGACGCCCGGTGCTCACCTGCCATGCGAGATCGACACTGGCACCTTTGACCCCGAACAACTCCTGTGGGTTGCTATCGATGGCGGCTTCGCCGGTCTTGGCGCTGGTGAGCTTCCAATCATCGCCGAAGTCGTTGGGCACCAGCGGCGGACTGGTTTGCGGCAAGAAGGCGAACTGCGCGTAGTCGGTGACGCCGATGCAGGTCGCCGGATCACGATCGGGCGAACACGCTTGGGGATTTGCAGGGTAGGGGAACTCGGCTAGACAGGGCGCCGCAAGGATACTGAAGAACGCGACGGACAGGACAACATTGCGGGCGCAGCGTGTGGCCGGGTTGCAGCGTGTGGCGATGAATCGAGCTGGCATCGCAAACATAAGCCACAAGCGCCGCGCTCGACGCAAGCCAGCGGAGGACTGATCATGCCGAACATGCCGAACATCACGCCGGTCGAGGTCGCCGTCGTTTCCAGCGCTGCATTCTTGCTGTGTATCCTGCCGAACGTTTTGATCTGGGCAGATTCACGCCGGCACCGCCGCCGGCTTGCGGCCGACGCCCAGGCGTCGTTGATGGAGCGGCATGCGGTTGCGCTGGTCGATGTCGCGTCCGGCGCGCCGCCTCCGCCGCCAGCCGTGGCAGAGGTTGAGGTCGTCGAGACGATTGCGGCCGTCGTCGCGACCCCGCTGGAGCCGGCGCCAGAGCCGCCGGTGGTGGAGGCCCCCGCCGCGGTGGCGGTGACAATCCCTCCCGAGCCAAGCCCGCGCGAAGAAGTTCCGCTGGTCGCCACAAGCACCGCCGCAATCGAGAACGTCGCAGCAAGCGAGCGCTCCGCTGTCCCGCCGCCGAACGAATCGGCGCGCTACACCGTGCGTTTGGACGAGCTGCGCCGCGTAAAGCTGCCGAATTGGCCGCCGGCCGAGGTGCGCGACAACCCTGACAAGAAGCGCGTCTGGGACGAGGCGACACGGGTTGCCGAGCAACCCTTGATCACATCGATGGCGCTCAAATCCGAGCAACCGGCGGAGTCCGCCTGCCTTGCCGCCGCCGACAACGAAGGTTCGATGCTGCGCCTGCACTTCTTGCTGTTCGCCGACATGTGGCCGGTTGCCGCCAACCAGGCCTGCGCCGAAGCCATCTTCGAGCTCGATTCCGCAAGCGGCCAGGTGCGCGGCGGCATCCGCTCGCTGTAGTCAGCGGCCACAGGCCCACGAATCAGCTCTCGGTTTGTAAGCGCCCCCTCTTCCCCATCTGCGGCTGACGATTTTCTCGTTTCGAGCCGTCCACGAGGCAGAGCCTCGCGGATGTCGTTCCGAGGCATGAGCCTCGGAACGAGGATGCGCGTATTGCCATGCTCGTTCCCAAGGGTCCAGCCCGGGAACGCCCATCGCGAGGCTCGGACACCTCCAACTTCGCGGCTTCGCGCCTTCGCGTGAGGAATTCAGAACCTTCTTCTCAGTGCTCTGCGCGTCCTCTTGTTCAAAGATCCTCGTTCAGGGCTCTCGGCTGCGCAGACGCCCCCTGAAAATGAAAAGCGCCGCCGGTTTCCCGGCGGCGCTTTTGTTGGAGGTTGAAAGCTGGCGGACTTGCATCCGCCAGCTTGGATTGAGCTTACTGAGCCTCGAACACGGCCTCGACGACGATGTCGCCCAGCATGTTCTGGTTGATCGCGGTAAAGGTGCCGGCGAACTTCTCGCCGCTGACCTGTCCGCCTTGCAGCGCCTGACACGAGTTAGGCGCACCCTGAACCGCCCACGGCATATTGGTCGCCGGGTTCTGGTTGTGCACATCGTCTTGACCGTCGACGTTGAAGACGACGCCGGTTGCCGTACCGGTGGTCAACAGCAGCGGGTTGACGGTGCCGCGTGATTCCTGCGGATCGTTCGCCGTGCAGAAGCCGGCACAGCTGCCAACCTTCACGCCGATCGCGGTGTGCGTGACAAGCAGAGAAGAGCCAGGGGTTGAGTTGGTGCCGCTGAGCTCGATGACGGGCGGATCGGCACAGATCGGCGCGCCGGTTCCCGCCGTCAGGCACTCGGCCGGGTCGGAGCTGCCGCGCGAATCCTGCGATACGGCGAGGTTGATCGGCGTCAGTCCATTGCAGCCGATCAAGCCGGAGCCGGAATTGCCGGGACCGTGAACGGAAGTACAGTGCGGCAGGCCCGCGGCGCTGCAGATCGCCTCGCCGGTCATTCCGTTCGCCATGAAGCCATCGGAGCAGTCAGTGGCCAGATTGCCTTCGTTGTCGAGGACGAATCCACCACAGGTCTTCGCTGGAATTCCGCGCACACAGGCGCAGGCGAGGGTTGCCACTGGAATCGCCGGCAGCACGAGGTCGCTTGCCTTGAGCACCATCGGCGTGACGCCGTCCGCGCCAGGCTTGCCGACAGTCAGTGCGAGTGAACCGTTCAAGGGAAGCGGCACATCGCCGAGAATGCCCGAGTGCACCACCGCGCCGCTGCCGCTGCCCAGCACAGCGCTCGTGCCGATGAACTGACCTTGCTTCAGCGTGAGAGACACCTTGGATTCAAACGTACAGTTCTCCGCGCAGGTATGCGCGCTGTCGCCTGAGATGGCCGAGCCGCCGAAAGTTCTGCAGCGCGTGCACTTGCCGCCACCGCATTCGTCGTCGGTGCTGCATTGACGCAACGCGCCGCTGCCGCCGACGCACACGCCGAGCTCGCCGGCTCCACATGCAGCTTCACTGGTGCAGGCCGTGCCGGAATTGGCGCCGCCGGTACACACACCGCCGACGTCGCAATCCTCACCGGCGTCGACGACGCCGTTGCCACACATCGTGGGTGGGGGCGGGAGGCACGTGCCACCCTCGTTGTCAGCGTTATTCACAGCCAGAACCACGTCGCTGACGTCGACTCCGCCACCATTGGTGTCGGCATTGGCACAGGTTGCTTCGACGCCGAGAGCCATGTTGATGACCGTAACCACCTCGGTGATCGTCACGTGACCATCGCCGTTGCAGTCGCCGGCGCAGGTCTGGGCGCCGGCTCGTGCCGCGGTGCCGAACCCAATCAGGGCGGCGAATGCCACCAAGGCAGATGTTGGAAGTCTTCTCATCGGTCCCTCCCGAATTTCAGGTTATTTCTTATTGGCGGTAGAGACGTCAGCAGTGGGCAGAACCCAACACCACACAACCGACGCATTTCCGCAGAATTCCACAATAAGTCATGTTTGCCCCAAACTCCCCGCGTTCGTCAAGCCTGCTTGGGAAATTTCGTGGTTTTCGTTGCGTGAAGCAGCCATGTTTACTGACAATAGCGGTGCTATGCGTCATTTTGTGGCACGTGTGATGGTGTGGGCCGTTTTTCTTGTGACGCTCAGTGCTGTTGTCTTGTATCTCGGCAGAGCGCAGCTGCTGGGATTTGCTGGTCGCTATCTCGTTGTCGACGAGCCGTTGCGCAGCGCCGATGCGATTGTGATGCTGTCGGGCTCGATTCCCGATCGTATCCTCGAGGCGGTCGATCTGTATCAGGCAAAGCTTGCGCCGCGTCTCATTCTGACCAAGGAGGGTCCGCTGCCGGGCCTCGACGCCCTGCGCGCCAAAGGTGGCAATCTACCGGAGCATCACGAGCTCAACCTCAGTGTAGCCGAGCAATTGGGAGTTCCGCGCCAGGCAATCACGCTGATCACGACACCGGCATGGAGCACGTTGACCGAAGCGCACGCCATCGTCGACTACCTCAAGCAGGAAGGGCTGCGGCGGGTGATTCTGGTGACATCGAAAGCGCACACGCGCCGCGCCAAGCTCACCTATGAGGGTCTGGCGGGAGCCGACATCGACTTCATCGTGCATCCCTCGCGCTACGATCCGTTCGAGCCCGACAATTGGTGGCAGCGCCGTCCCTACGTACGCCGCGTCGTCATCGAATACCTCAAGTTGCTGAACTTCGTGCTCTTGGATCAGTGGCGGGGATGATAGGCATGCAAGCTTCCACGGCCAAGATCGTCCCGATCTATCTGCGCGTCGCGCCCGCCGACATTGCTTATGTCAAGTTTCTGTTCGAGGCGTATGAAGAAGTTGCGATCGTGCGGACGATGGACCGCCATGCGGCGGTCATCGTCATTCTGGTCGCCAGCGATTTCCTCGCCGACGCGCGCGCCATCCTCGCCGACGTCAAAAACGCGATTGCCTGCGAGCAGCTCGATCAGCCGGCGGCCGACAACGATGACTGGCTGCTGCGCGAGATGGAGGACGACTGATCGCACGCCTCGGCCGGACTGTTCACGAGGATGCTCCCTGGAAATACTATGATTCTGGATTCTCGTTCCCAGGCTCCAGCCTGGGAACGAAACCCGCGAGGCTCTGCCTCGTGGCCTCAGAGAATACTCGAGAGCCGGTATCGAGGTGGGGTGGTTACCCGATGGCTGCGGCTTGTCACCAGGCTCAGACCGAGCCGTCCGACTGATCCGTTATCTCCGGCAGCCCTTCCGTGTTGGGTGGTGTCTGGCGCGGTTTACCAAACAGGTAGGCGATGCCAATGCTCAAAACGTAGAGCACGAGCAGCGGCCCGGCCATCAGCAGCTGCGAGGCCGCGTCGGGTGTCGGTGTGAGCACGGCGGCGACAATGAAGATCACCAGGATCGCGTAGCGCAGCGAGCGAATCATCATCTGATGGGTGACGACTCCCATGCGCGCCATGAAGAACGTCACCACCGGCAGCTCAAAGGTGCCGCCGAACGCGAGCAGCATGCGCGAGGTGAATGTCAGATACTCGCTGATGCGGATCTCCGGGCTGACGCCAATACTGGCGTACTGCTCGATGAAGAACTGGTAGCCGACCGGCAGCACCAGTTGGTAACAAAACCCGGCGCCGAGAGCGAAGAACAGCGTGCCGAAGATGACGAAGGGAATCGCGTAGCGCTTCTCATTCTCGTACAGGCCCGGCGCCACGAACTTCCAGATCTGGTGGAAGATGACCGGGCTGGCGATGAACAGGCCGGCGATCAGCGACACCTTGAGCTTGGTGAAAAACGCCTCGACCACGCCAGTGCCGATCAGGTGCACCGCGTCACCGGTGGCGTTCTTGATCGGCACCGCGAGTAGCGGTTGCGTCAGGAATCCGAACAGCGCTTCCGAATAGTTGTAACAGGCGATGAAACCGACCCCGACCGCCAACAGCACCTTGACGATGCGCCAGCGCAACTCTTCGAGGTGCGCCGTGAGCGGCATCTGAACGTCGGCCATATGCGGAAACGAGAGCGGTGGACGGGATCAGACGTCGCGCGGCTTCGGCGGCGCAGCGGCGTCGGGCGCTTCCGGCGCCGCAGGCTCGGGCGCGCTCGGCGCCTGTGCCTGTGGCGGTGCCGGTGCCTGGGCAACGACGTTGGGCGGCGGCGGTGAAGTCAGCGGCTGTTTGACACTATTCGAAACCGCGCGCGCTTCCTCTTCGAGCATGACCCGCGCGTTGCGCAGCTCGTCGGTGATGCCGGAGGTGGCGTTGCGCAGATCGGCCAGAGCCTTGCCCAGACTGCGAGCCACTTCGGGAAGACGCTTCGGTCCTAAAACCACCAGCGCCACGATGAAGATGACGATGAGCTCAGGTGTGCCAATTCCAAACATCAGACTGCAATCACGCTACGGTAAGGTCTGTGGTCTGTCAAATAGCGTCGCCAAACAGAAAGGCAACGCGGCGGGGCCGCAGAGGCGAGGCAAAGTCAGAGGCAGAGGCAGAGGCAGGGCATAGGCAAGGGCATGCCTTTGCCTATGCCTGTGCCTCTGCCTTTCCATCCTTGCTATTGCGCGCCGAATAGGGATTATCGCGCCGTATGCGGTGGCGTTCCGCTCTCATGCAACGACACCCTCAAGGCACTGGGGGAATTCGCGCTGGCCGCACCATCTTTGCGGCGCTGGCGGCGCTGGCGAGCTTGGCGCTCGGCAGCCGGCCGTCGCAGGCTTTGACGGCTTGCACGGCGGCCGACATTGTCGCGCAGGACGCAAGCAATTGTCCGTCGGGCACGGGCCCGTGCACGATCAAGAAAGATTTCGACATTCCCAACGGCTGCACGCTCGATTTCGGTGCGCGCGACGTGACGATCGCCAACGGCTCAATCATCGATCCGGGGTCGGGAACGGTGACGTTTCGCGCGCGCAACTTTACGCTCGCTGCCGGCGGCTACATCGATGCGCGCGGCAATGCCGCGGCGCCGAATGATCTCGGCGGCTTCGTCACCATCCAGACCACGCAGGCGATCAGCATCCTGAAGCAAAGCTCACTCACCGGGCGCATCGATGCGAGTGGCGATACGGCCGGCGGCACGATCTATTTGAATGCCGGCACGACGGTGACCATCCAGGGTCGGTTGAATGTCGACGGGCTCGTCGCCCTCGGCAGCGGCGGCTCCATCCAGATCATCGCTAACGGCAACATCGCGAGCGCCGCCGGCGCGACTCTGACCGGTGTCGCCGGCAACGGCGGCAGCGGTGGTTCCTTCGACGCGCAATCGAAGGGCAACATCGATCTCGGCGACATTATGACTTTCAATGGCGCCGACGGTGGCAGCATCGACATCACGGCACTCGGCTCGGTGTCGGCGCATGCCATTACCGTGGACGGATCGCTTGCCGTGCTCGCCACCGATCCGGGGTCGGGCGGCAGCGTGTCGATCTCGGCCGGCGCAGGGATTCAATTGCTGGGCGACATCGACGCCAGCGGTCGCGCCGACGGCTGCGGTGGTGACGTCAACGTTTCAGCAGCGGGTGGAAACATCACAGTGGCGGGCAAGATTGCCGCCGACTCGATCCTGCCAATCGACGGTGGCGGCAGCGGCAGCATCACCCTGTTCACTCCGGGAACCATCACGACGCAAGCAACCGGCGCGCTGTCGGCGCACGCCGACGGCAAGTATTCCTTCGCCGGCGGCATTTGCGTCGAGGCGACCAATGGCGTCAGCATTGGCGCCAGCGTCGATGCCAGCGGTGGCGGCTGCGGCGGCGCCGTCAATACGCTGTCGAGTGGGAGCATCACGCTCAACGGTCGTCTCGATGCGAGCGGCACCAGCTATGCCGGTATTGGCGGCACGGTGGCCGTGTGTGCCGGAGTCGCGGGGCAGGGCGCGCTCGCCGTGAACAACACGATTGCGGTCACCGGCGGACCGTGCAGCGTCGAGGACGGCTGCGGCTCGGCCGGTGTCGCCGCGCTCGAAGCCTGTGATCTCACCATCGGTGTGAGCGGCATCGTGGATGCGCGGGCGCCAGACGGCGGTGGCGATCTGAGCTTTCGGGCACACGAGCAGCTGACCAACAACGGCGCGTTGCGCGCCACCGCAACCGGCGATGGGTTCGACGGCGACATCCACTTCTACCATCGCGTGGAGAAGCCCGAGCTCGGCAGTGGCAGCGAAGATCCGGAAGCCGAGGATAATGCGTTGCTCACCTGTCTCGCCTTCAATACGCCGCCCGGCTGTCAGGATCCGTGTCCCACCTGCGGCAACGGCCTCATCGAATATCCGGAGAGCTGCGATACGGCGGGTACGCCGGTGAACTGCGACGGCTGCAGCAAGTTCTGCCAGCTCGAAAACTGCGAAGACAACAACGACTGCACCATTGATTCGTGCGACGCCGACATCGACTGCGTGCACGTGCTCAATCCGCCGTGCAACACGCCGACGCCGAGCATCACCCGGACGTTGACGGCGACCCGCACGCCGAGCATCACGCGTACCGAGACACCGGCGGCGCCAAGCGCGACACGCACCGAGACGCGCACGCCGACCATTTCGCCGACGCCGACGATCAGCGGCACGCCCACCGCCACACCCTCGATCACCGAGACGGCGACGATTACGCCGACCGCCACGATCACGCCGACCCCGACGGTGACGCCGACGTCGACCGTGACCAGCACGCCCACGTCGACGGCGAGCGCGACGCCGACTTCATCACCGACGGGCACGCCGACGCTGACGGCGACACGCAGCGCCACACGCACGCCGACCGAAACGGGCACGCAAACGCCGACCATGGCAACGACGCCGACGATCACGCTCAGCCCGACGGCGACCCCGGCGACGCGTCACGACAGCGTCATCATTCCACCGCGGCCGCTGAACGAGCGCATCGGATTCGGCGCCGCATCCACCGCCGTGACTCTCAAAGTGAAGGTGCGCAACGCCGACATCCTGCCGAAGGCGGAAAAGCCCGGACACGTGGTCCGGCTGACGGCGAGCGATGGTACGTGTCCCAGTGGCACGGTCGTCGGCCTGCCCGACTTCGATAAGAATACGCCCGGTGCGCAAGACACGACGATCCTTGCCGGCGGCAAGTCGAAGAAGGTGGTCGTGCAGCTGTCGCTGGCAAGCGCCGCCTTCACCTCCTTCAACCTCGAATCGCCGGCGCGTTGCGCCATTGTTCTCAGCGCCAATGCAACGCTGGCTGGCAATGCGGACCCGTCGCCAGCCAACAACACGGTGGCGGTCGAAATCAACGTGACCGACGCCAACGACGCGAACCAAACCGGCGTGCATCAAACCGACGTCGTCAGCGGCTCGAGCACGCGCCTCAAGATTCGCCGCGGCGATGCTTCGGCGACCAAGACGGTGACAGTCAAAGCCGGCAACGGCGATGCCACGGACACGCTCGGCCATGCGGTCACGTTGAGCGCTTTCGATGGCGACTGCCCGGCAGGTACGGTCGGCACCATCGACTTCGAAAGCGCGACCGACGGCGCGCAATCGCAAGCCGCGGTAGCGGGCGGCGGCACGCGTGGCGCGTCGCTGACGGTGACGGTTCAGGCCGCCGACGTTCATTCGCCCAACAAGAAGTCGCCGGCACGCTGCACGGCGCTCATTCAAGCCGCCGGCCCCAGCGGCGATGCCGATGCCAGCAACGACGAGTCGCAGCTGGTAATCGATGTCACCGACCAGAACGATTTCTAAAAGACGAATTCGCGCCAAGACCAAGCGGACGCCTCCGGTCGCTGCTCCCACCTGACCACGAGGCAGAGCCTCGCGGATTTCGTTCCGAGGCACGAGCCTCGGAACGAGGATGACGCGGATGACGAGGATGCTCCGCTGAAATACACCCGGCGTGAACGACTCTCGTTCCCAGGCTCCAGCCTGGGAACGCCCCGCGCGAGGCTCTGCCTCGCGTCGTGGGAAAAGCGAGAACACAGACAGAGGGAATCCCGCCCGCCGGTGTTCATACCCAGGTTGCGGGCGCGAGCCCGCGCCAGGTTCTGTGCTCTGTGTTCTGTGATCTGTGATCTGTGATCTGTGATCTGTCCTATCTGTCCTCTGCTCTCGTCCTTTTGCGACGGACTGCTAAAGGGCTGTGCCGCGTCGCTCGTTCGACGCCTCCGCCACCATGCAAAAGCCAACCGGCCTCGTCATCGATCCGCGCTACGAAGACCACGACACTGGCAGAGGTCACCCGGAGCGGCCCGAGCGCATCCGTGTTTTGCTGCCGCTGGCGGATGAGGCGGATCCGTCGCTGCACCTGATTCCGGCGCGCGCCGCAAGTGGCGACGAGCTCGCGCTCGTGCATGACGGCGCTTACGTCGAGGAGGTGGCGGCGACGCAGCGGCGCGAGCACTTTGCCTTCGATGCCGATACGCCGACCTCGCGGCAATCGTATGAGACGGCTTGTCTGGCGGCCGGCGGTTTCTTGGCGTTGCTCGATGCCATCATGAGCGGCGAGACGACAACCGGGATGGCGTGTGTGCGCCCGCCCGGCCATCACGCCGAGCGTCATCGGGCCATGGGATTTTGCTTGTTCAATAACGTCGCCGTCGGCGCCGAGTATCTGCGGCGGCGGCACGGCCTTGAGCGCGTGCTGGTGTTCGATTGGGATCTACACCACGGCAACGGCACGCAGCACATGTTCGAGAACGATCCGGGCGTGCTCTACATTTCGACGCATCAGTATCCGTATTACCCAGGGACCGGCGCCATGGACGAGACCGGCAAGCGCGATGGCGAGGGGTATACCGTCAATCTGCCATTTCCCGCCGGCTGCGCCGACGGCGAATATATCGACGCCTGTCGCCGCATCATTCAGCCGATCGCCGCTCTCTACGAGCCGCAGATGATCCTGATTTCCGCCGGCTTCGATGCGCACGCGCGCGACCCGCTCGGCGGCATGGAGGTGACGGAGGACGGCTTTCGCGCCATGACCCGGCTCTTGCTCGAGGTGGCGCGCGAGCACGCGCACGGCCGTTGCGCGGCCATTCTGGAGGGCGGCTATGACCTGCAAGCCATCCGCGCCTCGACGCTTGCCGTGCTGCACGAGCTGGCCGGCAGCGAAGCCACAGCCTCGAGCCTGCCCGAATCCGCCACGCGCATTGCGCCGCTGATCGACCGACTCAGACAGATCCAGCAGCGCTATTGGAGAATTTGATTTTCGGTGGCTGGCGCAATTTGCCGCGCTGGCCGAGCCCGGCGGCTCAGCGCGGATGTCCGGGCAACGACAAGCCCTTCCAATCGCAGTAGCGCCGGATGCCCGCTTCGCCGAGCTGGAACGCCATGGCCATCACCGCGGCATCGTCGAGCCGGCCGATGTGCGGGAGAAAATCCGGAATCACATCGATCGAGTGATCGTAATAGGTGACGGCGGCGCCGAGCACGGCGATGGTGGCCAGCGGAATCTGCGGACACTCACCGTCGACGTGGTCGCGCAAGATGTCGAGCGCCAGCGACAGCTGCTGGCGCAGCAGCGCGTAGTGCGGCTCGTTCAAGGCGCGGGCCTGCGCCCGTAGTTGTTGCTCGCCGGCCAACAAGTGCTCGACGTCGCGCGGGGCGACGCGCCAGCCGAGATCGCGTACGATCTCCTGCAGATCATCTTGACGCAGAATCGGCTCGCTCTTCGGCACCGGCGTCGGCGCCGCAACCTTCTTGGCAACGACGACTGCCTTGGGCGCCGTTCGCTTCGCTGCGGCAGTCTTGCTTGGAGTTTTCTTGGTAGTTGCCTTGGCAACTTTCTTGGTCTTCGTGGGCATGCGCAAAACCTACGTTAGGTTGGGTAGGCGATGCAACTCTGTGCGTGCCCGGGACTTATCTTACGCAACCGCCATCGCCGAACGCGGGCTGGCTTTTTGGCTCGGTTGCGCCGGTAGCCAGACGGAAAACTTCGAGCCGTGGCCGACCTTGCTTTCGACGCGAATGGTGCCACCGAGCATCTCGAGCAGACGACTGACGATGTAGAGACCCAACCCGACGCCGTCGAAGCGTCGCGTCATCGACGTGTCGGCCTGGCGAAAACGCTGGAAGATGATCGGCAGCGCCTCCTCCGGAATACCCACGCCGGAGTCGATGACTTCGATGGCGACACCGTCGGCAGCGGCGTCGACTTCGACCCGGATGCTTCCCGCTTCCGTGAACTTTGCCGCATTGCCGATCAAGTTCTTGAGAATCACCTTGAGCTTGGCGCGATCGCTGATCAGCGGCGGCACCGCCTTGGTGACGCGCCAGGTCAGCGTCAAGCCGGGGCGATCCCACAGCTCGCGCGTCTCCACCGCCGTTTCGTCGACCAGATCGGCAATCGGGAAACTGCGCATCTCGATGGGCACGCGGCCGGTGTCGAGGCGACTGACCTGCAGCGTGGTGTTGACGAGCTCGATCAGCTCCTGGGCGCTGCGCTCGACCCGTTGCAGCGTCGTGCGCTGTTCCGGATTCATCGCGCCGAACGTGTCCTCGAGAAGAAGGTCGGTGTAACCGGTGATGATGTTGAGCGGCGTGCGCAGCTCGTGCGACATGGTGGCGACGAAGTCCGACTGCAGGCGATTGGCCTGCTCGAGCTGCTCGATGAGCTGGCGATTCTGCCATACCAGCGCCGCCAGCTGGCAGATCGATTTCGCGGTCTGCACCTGGCGTGACGAAAACGGCTCGCGGCGACCGCGATAGCTTACCGTCAGCAGGCCATCGATCTCACCCTCGCGACGCAGTGGCAGACGCAATAGCTGGGTGATCGAGAACGTCGCCGCAAACGCCTCGAGGATGGATTCCGAGTCTTCGCTGACGGCGGACTGCCAGGCATCCGGATCGGCGGCGCGCGCAACCTCGCGTTCGATCAACTCCTGCGGCAAGGGCAGGGCGCGCACCGTATCCCAATCGCTGAGGTCGAGACCGCTGGCGGCAATGCCGAGGAATTGCTTGGTTTCGGCGTTGCGCGCGTTCATGACGACGACGTCGCAATCGAGCGCGCTACGCGCCGCCTCGCACAACCGCACCACCAGGGTGGCGCTATCCGGCGATTCGACCAGCTGGCGCGCGATGTAAGCCAGCGAGCCGGACGCCTCGGCTTCCTCCTGCGCTTTGCGGTAGAGCTCGATCACCTCGAGAACCAGCGCCAGCTGTCCGGCAATGCCTTCGAGCAGGCTGACCTGGCGAGGTTCGAACGGAGCTTCGCTCTGCGTGCGCACCGCGACCAGGCCACCGAAGAAGCGATCGGCGACGCGCAGCGGCGAGATGATGATTTGCTTCACCTGAAAGTGACTGAGAATGTCAGGCGCGACGAATTGCTGCTGCGCCGGGGCGCCGGCGATCAAGGAGCGGCCCGAGTCCAGCTCATGCATGGCGAAGGTTTGCCGGGGAAAGGTCGTCGCCAGCGCTTCGTCACGCAATTCAGGCACCGGCCCGTGTACGCCGATCAGATGGAACGATTCGCCGCCGCGATCGCTGATGAACGTGGCGACGCTGTCGCAATCGAGCAGGGCAGCGGTATCGCGCTGCAGCCGTTCGACGACTTCATTGAGATCGACGGTGCCGCTGATCTTGCGCGCGATCTCGAGCAGGTTGGTCTTCTCGTTTTCCGCCCGGCGCGCTTGCTCGAGCGCGCTCGACAGCTGCGCCTCTGCCTCGTCGTGCTCGGCCCGCAAACGTTCGACGATGACGGCACCGGCAAACGACAGTAGCGTGGCGATGAGCGGCGACAACACCTGGTGCATCCAACCGCGCGCCTCGACAGGCTCGCCGTGCACGCTCATGACCAGCCAATACGCGAGCGTCGTCACCATGGAGACAATGAGCTGCAGGCGGCTGCCCCAAGGAAGGAAGAGCGCGGCCGAAAGAATCTTGACGCACACGAACAGGGCGGTGCCCGACAAACTCGCATGCCCGAGCAGCAGGCGCAGCAAGAGGACCGCGGTGACCACGCCATCGGCGAGCAGGCTGCACGTCAGGCCGCCGAGGACTTGCTTGCGGTAGAGAAACAACAGAAGCGGTGGAGCAATGACCAGAACGGCATAGAGCGGAGCTTCGACAACCAGCCGATCGGCGCTGGCGTGACTGAGCGCCGCCAGGGCGGTGAATAAAAGGACGGCGGTCAGGGCTTGCAGGGCTTGCGGCAACAAGCGCGCCATCAGCTGTTGTGCCGACGAGCCGCGGCCAGAGCGCGACGGTGGGGGTACGGGCCGAGCCATAGTGGTACACAATCCAAACGCTACGAAAGGTAGGCTGTGTGGTCATTTCTTACACGTGAACGGATCGCCGAGTCAAAGCGGTTTCGTGCGATTGCTGCGTTGCGAGAGCTCGCCATCAGCTCGGCGAACATCTCGCGCGCGGTTCGGCGTTTTTCTAGGACCGCCTAAAGGCGAAGCTCCGATACGCTTATGCTTCAAACGCCAGCGGGCCAGCCGTTCGAGATCTTGTCTCGAGCGGCTGGCCCGCATGTCGGCCCCCTCAGCTCAGAAGAGCGATTATCAAGACGTTCACATTACGCTGGTGATCGTGCCATCGATGTCCAAGGTGAAGGTGCCTTCGGCGCCTTGGATGAGCGTGCTCGGAGCCATCGGTGCACCGCTCACGCGCAGGTGAAGGGCGCCACCGCCGGCGTCTTCGATGACCAGCGTCCCACCGGTCGCATCCCACATGTGCAAGAATCTGTCGGCTGGGTTGGCCACTTGTGGCGACTCGCTGAACGCGATCGCGAAAATGCCGTTGCTGCCCACGCCGATCGGATAACTGCCAGGGACAATCTCGCTGGTGACGCCGAGGCCGCGGATGACCAGGCTGCGCAGCAGGGTGCCCAAGGGAGTCTCGCACAGGTTGCCGGTGATGACCCAGACGAAGCGTCCGGGCGTGCTGTCCGGTGTATCGAGAGCGTTGCCCTTGCCGAGCGTCACCGTCGAGGTGGAAACGTTGCTGGCGACCGGATTCGAAACTGTGATGTCGAAGACGCCATGATCGCAGCCGCTGGCGGCGGGCGTGTTCGTCGGTGCTCCGGCCTGTGTCGGTAGCGGGGTGGGTCCAGCCCCAACGCCGATCGTGCTGGTGAACGTGTCACCGTTGATGACGGCGGTGACCGAGCCGCTGCCTCCCGGCGTCAACGGAACGCTGCCGCTCAGGTCGAAGGCCGTCGACTGGCCGCCGATCGAGATGTTGCCGGAAAAGTGGAACGCTCCGGTCGCTGGGTCAATTGTCCCGGAAATACTGACGAAGCCGAGGCTGACGTTGACCGCCGCTCGCGCGTAGAGACTGCCCAGAGCCGAGCGCGTCAGTGCCGACGCGGCCAGGCCGACGATCTCGAGCGATCCGGTGGCGGCACCGCTCGCCTGCACCACCAGGTTGAGGTTGGCGCTGCGACCGCCAGCGAGCGTGATGGCGCTGGTGTAATTGCCACTCACCGACGGCGGTGTCACGGTCGGCGTCGGCGTCGCGGTTCCCGCCACCGCGGCGTGAGTCAATGTCCGCGTAGCTGTGGCAAGCGCCACCGCAGTCGTATTCGTAGCTTTTGGCGTATTGCCGCCGCCGGTAGGCGGATGGTTGAGACTGTCGCTGTCGCCGCAACCCGTCATCCCACAAACCAGCATCGCCATGATCCCTGCCTGCACAACGCCCACAGATATTCCCCGCATTGGCTCCTCCTTTTGGAAAATGAAAAAAGTTCTTCCGCGAAGGTAGGCGTTCAAACAGCTTGAACAGTGTTCAACGGCGCTCGAATTTAAAATGTACGCATAAAAATTGCTGCCTGGGCCACGGCCCGCCGGGCGAATACCGGCATGCGTCCGTGCGTTTGTTAGCCTCTGTGCGATCGATTGAGACGCGCTCGCCAGCTGCTGGCCGACGCAAACATCACGCACACTGGCTTCCCGGCTTGAATTGCGGCTGCGCTGACGTCAGAACCGCGGGGCATTCACCAGGAGGAACGATGGATTTCACTCTCTCTGACAAAGTCGAGGATCTGCGCGCACGCTTGATCGGGTTCATGGATGAGCACGTGTACCCGGCCGAGAAGCTGGCGGCCGAGCAGGTGCATGCCTCGGGCGACGAGCACAGCGAGCCGCCGATCATGCGTGAGCTCAAGCAAAAGGCGCGCGCACAAGGGTTGTGGAACCTGTTTCTCCCCGATACCGAGCACGGAGCTGGTCTCAAGAATTGGGAGTATGCGGTGCTGTGCGAGATCATGGGTCGCAGTTTCATTGCGCCGCGGATCTTCAACTGCAACGCGCCCGACACCGGCAACATGGAGATCCTGGCCGAGTTCGGCACGCCGGAACAAAAGGAGCGCTGGCTGCAGCCGCTGTTGGCCGGCGAGACGCGCAGCTGCTTCTCCATGACCGAGCCGGAGACGGCCGGCTCCGATCCGACGCTGCTGCAGACCCGTGCGGTGCGCGATGGCGACGAGTACGTCATCAACGGGCACAAGTGGTTCACGTCGGGTGCCTACGGTGCGGCCTTTGCGATCGTCATGACGGTGACCGACCCCGACGCCGCGCCGCACATGCGCGCCAGTCAGATCATCGTTCCGACCGACACCCCGGGCTTCCATCTGATCCGCGCCGTGCCGGTCATGGGCCACACCGGCGGCGGCGGCCATTGCGAGATTCGCTACGAGAATTGTCGTGTGCCGTTGACCAATGTGCTGGGCGGCGAAGGCTACGGCTTCGCAATTGCCCAGGCGCGCCTCGGGCCCGGCCGCATCCATCACTGCATGCGCTGCATCGGCGCGGCCGAGCGCGCCCTCGAGCTCATGTGCCAGCGCGCCAACACGCGCTTCGCGCACGGCAGCTTGCTAGCCGACAAGAGTGTGATCCAGAACTGGGTGGCCGAATCACGCATGGAGATCGATCAGGCGCGCCTGCTGACTATGTATGCGGCGTGGAAGATGGACAGCATCGGCAAGAAGGCGGCGCGCCAGGAAATCGCGATGATCAAAGTCGTTGCCGCCAATATCATGATGAATGTCCTCGACCGCGCCATCCAAACCTTCGGTGCCATGGGCGTCTCCGACGACACTCCGATCGCCCGCATGTGGCGCGACGGCCGTTCGATGCGTTTGGCGGACGGACCCGACGAGGTGCACAAGATGACCATTGCGCGACGCGAGCTGGCACGCTGGAAGTGAGTCGCGCAGCAAAGCAGGCAAACTGACAAGCGAGGCGCGCCGGCGTGAAGTCCTCAAAGGTAGCGGCGAAAGCAATCCGTCTCTGCATCGATGGCTGAAGCGCCTCGAGCTGTATGAACTACGACTTCAGTCCCTCCGAAGCTGCCTGGCGTGACGAAGTACGTGCCTTCTGTCGCGCGCATGTCACGCCGGCGCTGCTCGATGAGTTGCGCGAGATCGGCAACGAGGGGCAGGGGCCGCAATGTCGCAGCTTCGTCTTGAAGCTGCGCGACCAGGGCTGGTGGGGGCTGGCGTGGCCGGCCGAGGAGGGCGGGCTCGGACGCTCGGCAATCGAGCAGTGGATCTTCGTCGATGAGCTCGAAGGGGCCGGCGCCCCGATGCTGCCCCTGACGGTGACCTCAGTTGCGCCGACGATCATGCGCGTCGGCAGCGCCGCGCAGCGCCAGTACTGGCTGCCGCGTATCAAGTCCGCCGAGATCGAATTTGCCATCGGCTATTCCGAAGCCGAGGCGGGCACCGATCTCGCCGCGCTGCGCACGCGCGCCGTTCTCGACGGCGACGAGTGGGTCATCAACGGCCACAAGATGTGGAACACGATGGGCCACATGGCGTCGCACAACTGGCTTGCCGTGCGCACCGAGCCCGAGGCGCCGAAGCACAAGGGCATCTCGATGATCATCGTGCCGATGGATGCACCCGGCGTCAGTGTGCAGCCGATCTACGTGTGGCCGGGGCTGCGCACCAACGCCGTGTTCCTCGACAACGTGCGCGTGCCACGCGACTACCTGATCGGCGAGCGCGGCATGGGCTTCTACTACGCGGCGATGGCGCTGAACTTCGAACGCCTGAGCATTGGTTCGATTGCGATGACACGCCGCTTCTTTCGCGAGCTCGTCGCGCTGGTGCGCGAGCTCGAGGTCGACGGCCAGCCGTTGCGCGCCAATCCGTGGGTGCGCGAACGCCTGGCGCGCGTCGCCGTCGACATCGAAGCTGCTCGCATGCTCGGGCTCGAAACGGCGTGGGCCTTGGATCAGGGTCGTGTGCCCGCCGCCGAGTCGTCGATGGCCAAGATCTTCGTCTCCGAGCTGGCGCAGCAGGCGGCCGATGTCGGTTGCGAGATCCTCGGGATGGCCGGGCAGCTCAATGCGGAAGAGCCGACGGCGCCGCTGCGCGGCCGTCTGCAATGGCTCTATCGCCTCGCGCCGATGCTGCAGTTTGGCGGCGGTACGAATGAAGTCCAACGCAACATCATTGCCATGATGGGCTACGGCCTGCCGCGCAAGTGATTCACGATGGATCTGAACCCGACCAGCGCGCAACAAGCGATCAAGGATGCCGTACGACGGTTCTGCGACGAACAGATCACGTCACAACGTTTGCGTGCCTGGGAGACGGCAGAGCGCGGCGTCGATGCCGAATGCTGGAGCGCGGCGGCGTCGCTCGGATGGTTTGGCATCGGCTTGCCGGTCGCCGCCGGCGGCAGCGGTCTCGGCCTGACCGAGGTGGCCTGCCTTCTGGAAGAGTGTGCGCGCGGCTTGATCCCGCTGTGTGTGAGCAACGCCATTGGTAGCGCTTTCGCGCTGGCGCGCGTAAGCCCGCAGCATTCATCCCTCGCCGCGCTGGCGAGCGGCGAGCGCATCGTCACCCTGGCGCTCGAAGAGGAAAACATTCGCACGCCGCTGCTGCAGCGCACGTGCTTCGACGGCGATCACGTCAGCGGCCGCAAGCATTACGTTGCCGATGCGCGCTTTGCCGATTGGCATATGGTGGCGGCGCGCGATGGGGAGGACATCAGCCTCGCCTTGATTGCGCGCGAGTGTGGGCAGTCGCAAGCGGTGCTGGCTTTGGACGGCGCTCGGCAAGCGCACGTGACCTACAGCCGCGCACCGGCAGAGCGTCTGACGGCGCCGGGCAGTGGCCTCGCGCAGCTGCAGCGCATGCGCCGCGAACAATCGGCGCTGGCCCTGGCGCAGATGTTGGGTTCGATGGACGCGGCACTGACGATGACCGTCGCCTACGTCAAAGAGCGCGAGCAGTTCGGTCAGAAGATTGCTGTGTTTCAAGCCGTGCAACATCAGGTCGCCGACATGGCGATGGCCTATGCGGCCGCACGTCACCTCGCCTGGCAAGCCATCACGCGGCTGGCGGCGGACCATCTCGACGCGATCGATCTTCCCGCTGCCTGCGCCTTTGTCGGTCAAGCGGCCAAGCGCATCACGCTTACCGCGCACCACCTGCACGGCGGTGCCGGCTATGTCGTCGAGCACCCGCTCCACTATCACTCGGAACGCGTGCAAGCGTTGTGCATCCGCCACTGTTCGCAAGCACAAGCGCTTGCCGACGTCGCCGCCAGTCTTCTCGATTGATTTCTTGAAGTGAAGACGCCGCGCCCTCGCGGCGCGTCAGCCGGAACGCGAACACGATTCATCCGACGCGGGTGGCAATTTGTTCGCCACGCGAGATGTGGCGAGCGGCCGATCTCAGGTGTGATCGAGCTCTTCGTCGAGTGGCAGCGGCAGGGACTTCTTGAGCGCCCAGTCAACGGCGCCGAAGAAGATCGAAACCAGAACCAGCACGAGCAGGACGCGCCCGCGGTACGCATTGAGATCGACGAGGTCAAAGCCAAGCGGCACGACGATGGCGAGGAGAGCCAACACGATCGAGCTGTAGACGAGCGGGTTGATCCCGACCTTGAGACGCAAGATACGCGCGACGACGATGAGAAACGGCAACGCCGCAAGCGCGCCGCAAAAATAAAAAGGAATCAGGATCAATACTCGCAACCAGTCCACGCAAGCTCCTCGGATCGGCCGACCTAGTTGCGGCGGCCTATGAAGTCAACTCGCCCTTCGCTGTGATTCCAGGCTGGTAGCGCCCAAACGCAGAACTACGAACCGCTGTGATTCCAGTTTGCTGCTGCCTTAACCGACGGCCATTGGGCTAAAGCCGGTGCTCCAAACGTTTCCCGACATCGCGATGAATTAAGGGCAAAGCTGAGCACAGCCTCACCAGCCGGCGAGGTCGGCGGCGCGGGCGCGATGCACGGCGGCTTCGCCGAGAAAACTGCGATCGAAGATCGAGCGGCGAAACCACAGGTGGAGATCGAATTCCCAAGTGAAGCCGATGCCGCCGTGGAGCTCGGTGGCATCACGCGTGATGCGATCGAAGAGATCTGTCATGTGTGCCTTCACCATCGCAGCGTGACGCGCCGATTTGTCGCGGATGCGATCAAAGGCGTGCGCCGCATACCAGCACAGCGCCAGCGACGGCTCGATCTCGCACGCCATGTTCGCCACCTGGTGCTTCACACTTTGAAAGGCGCCGATGATCTGGCCGAACTGCTGGCGCGTCTGCACGTACTCGGCGGTCATGTCGAGGCAACGTTGCGAGCCACCAAAGGCGTCGGCAGCGATCAGCACACAGCCGGCATCGATGCTGCGCAGCAATGCCGTAGCATCGCCGAGCTTGACGGCAGGCGTGCCTTCGAAAGTCACCGAGTCGACCCGGCGCGTCATGTCGACGACATTCAACGCGCTCGTCGTAAGTCCTGCAGCGCCACGTTCCACCAGCCACAGGCCGGGGCCTTCTTCGTCACGCGCGGCGACGATGAGCGCATCGGCAATTGCCGCATAGGGCACCAACGGCTTGCTACCGGTGAGTTTGCCGTCGGCGCAGCGGGCGGTGTACTTTGCCGGATCCCATTCGCTGTCGGCTTCGCCAAAGGCGATGCTGACGATCGCCTTGCCTGAGGCAATGCGCGGCAGCCAGGTGTCTTGCAGCTTGGCGTTACCCGACTCGATCAACGCGACGGTGCCGATGGCGTTGCCGAGAAACGGCCCGGGAGTCGCTGCATAGCCGAGCTCCTCTGCCGCCAGCGCGAGGTCGAGCAGCTCGAGCTCCGAGCCGCCGTGCCGGCTCGGGATCATCAGTCCTGGAATACCGAGGTCGACCAGCCCCGCCCACAACCCGGCGTCGTGCCCGGAGTCGCTCTCCATGATCGTACGCACACGCGTCGTCGGGCATTGCTCGTCCAAAAAACGCTTGATGGTCTGCTTCAGCAGAACCTGTTCTTCCGATAGTCCGAAATCCAAGGTCGTTCTCCGTTCGCAGGGTTACGCCGGCGACTATTTGCGGCTTGCCGCCGCGTCGCGCGGTAGGCCGAGCCCGCGCTCGGCAATGACATTGCGCTGAATGTTGGCTGTGCCGCCGGCAATGAGAACGCCGAGCGACCACATGTACGCGGTGATGAACATGCCCATCGCCGGCGCGCTCGGCTCGCCGGGAGCGAGCATGCCGCGGTCACCCAGCATGTCCATGGCGAGCCGGGCGACGTCGTAGCCGAGTTGGGTCCCGTAGAGCTTCGACACCAGACCGGCCATGCCCGGCTCTTCGTGGCGCGCTTGCATCGTGAGCAAGCGGTACGAGTGATACTCGTTGGCGAGCACCTTGGTTTCGAGCTCGACGATGCGATTGCGCAGCGTCGGGTCTTTGATCGCCGGTTGGCCGCGCAGGTTGAGCGCTTGCGCCAGCATGATCACGCCGTCGAGCGTGCGCTTGCTCAACGCCGAGCTGCCGATCAGCGCGCGCTCGTGCTTGAGCGTCGAGCGACTCACCACCCAGCCTTGTCCGCGCTTGCCGACGAGGTTCTTGGCCGGCACGCGCACGTTGTCGAGGAAGACCTCATTGAAATCCGATTCACCGGTCATCTGCCGCAGGTCACGGACATCGACGCCGGGCGTCTTCATGTCGATCAACAGGTAGCTGATGCCGTCGTGCTTGGGGGCCTCGGGTTCGGTGCGCACCAGGCAGAACATCCAATCGGCGCCGTCGGCATTCGAGGTCCAGATCTTGTGTCCGTTGACCACCCAGAAATCGCCATCGAGCTCGGCTTTGGTACGCAGCGACGCCAGGTCGCTGCCCGATCCCGGCTCGCTGTAGCCCTGACACCACCAGATGTTGCCGAGCAGGGTGTCGCGTACGAACTTTTGCTTTTGTTCTTCGGTGCCGTGCTCGACCAGCGTCGGCACCAGCATGCTCGGCCCCTGGCCCATGAGCTCGCCCGGCGCCTGGGCGCGACGAAACTCTTCTTGGATGATGGTCGACTTCAACGGATCGAAGGCTTGCTCGGCGCCGCCGTAACGCTTCGGCACATGGCGGTAGAGATAGCCGCGTTCGATGGCCTTCAGACGGAATCGCGTCGCCGGCTCGTCGACGCGTACCTGGAAGCCAAGCGACATGGCCCGCGGGTCGGGTGGCGGGGCGCTGTTGCGATCCTCATCCGTCCAATTCTGGTTGAGGAACTCGCGCACCTCGGCACGAAACTTCTCGTATTCGACGCTGTACGTCAGATCCATTCACGGCTCCCGCGGTTCAAAAGTGGCGCCGACTTACCGGAGTGCGTCACGAGCGGCAAGGCGGGTGCGGGCGGTGATGGCGGTCCTGCGTCGCGCTGGCGCCGCGGCTTCGATTCATGTCCTTAGACTGTCCGGCATCGCGGCTAGGCGAGATTACTTCCACGCGATCGCTTGCACCTCGCTGTACTCGAGCATGCCCCAGCGCCCGCCTTCGCGGCCGATGCCGCTGTCTTTGAAGCCGCCGAACGGGGTGTGCAGCAGGCTGATGGCGCCGTTGATGTTCAGTGTCCCGGTACGAATACGCTTGGCCATCTCCAGCGCCTTGGGGATGTCGCTGGTGTAGATGGCACCGCCGAGACCGTAAGCGGACGTGTTGGCGATGCGGATGGCATCTTCCTCATCATCGAAGGGCAGCACCGATAGCACCGGCCCGAAGATCTCCTCGCGCGCGATGCGCATGTCGTTGCGCACGCCGCCGAAGATCGTCGGCTGCAGGAAATAACCTTTGGGTAGGTCGGCGGGGCGGCCGCCGCCGGTGGCGAGCACGGCGCCTTCTTCCTTTCCCGACGCGATGTAGCTCTCGATCTGCTGGCGGCGTTCTTCGCGAATCACCGGACCGAGCATGACGCCTGGGTCGGCGGGATCGCCAACCCGCACGATCATGTTGACGAAGCCGGTGAGGCGCTCGAGGTACTCGTCGTGCTTGCTCTTCGGCACCAGGACGCGCGTGCACATCGCGCAGCCCTGGCCGGCGTGGAAGAAGCTGGGGCCGGCGGTCAACGGCGCAACCTGGTCGAGGCTCGCGTCGTCGAGGACAATCGCCGCCGATTTCCCGCCAAGCTCCAGGTGCACGCGTTTCAGCGTCGGCGCCGCCGCCGCCATGATCTTCTTGCCGGTGCCGACGCTGCCGGTGTAGCTGATCTTGTCGACGAGCGGGCTTTCGACCAGCGCCGCGCCGAGCTCGGCGCTCTCGCCGGTTACGACATTGAACACGCCGGGCGGCAGATCGCACTCTTCGATGGCCTGCGCGATGATCAGATCGATGATCGGTACGTAGGGCGACGGTTTCAGCACCATCGTACAGCCGGTGGCGAGCGCCGGTCCGATCTTCTGTGCCGTGACAAAGAACGGAAAGTTCCAAGTCGGGATGAGCCCGCACACACCCACCGGCTGATGGTAGGCCATCGAGTTGCTCACCTGCGGCATCGGCGACTGGCTGGCGATGACCGGCAGCATCTGCTCGAGCTCGAAGGAAGTCGCGAGGTCGGCGTAGTTGGCGAGCATGGTGAACGGCATGTCGAGCTGAATCCAATGCGTCACGTACTCGGCTGCGGCACAGGAGATGAGCCACTGGCGCAGCTCTTCTTTGCGCTTCTCGAGGGCGTCGATGAGCCGCCGCAAGACCTTGGCGCGATCATGCGGCGTGGTGCGCCGCCACGGCCCGTCGTCGAAGGCCTTGCGGGCCGCGGCGATGGCGGTGTCCATGTCGCCGCGCGATGCATTGGCGACCTTGGCGATGACTTCTTCGGTGGCCGGATTGACGACGTCATAGGTCGCACCGGCGCTGGCGTTCTTCCACGCACCATTGATGAAGAGCTGGAAGGCCGGAACCGATCCGTGGCTCGACTTGCCCATGTGAGACCTCCTTCGAAAGCGCGCCTTCATGTCGCGAATCCGAGCCTGGATCAAGGTAAGGTCCAACAGACTACGAACCGCTTGCCTGAAATTTACGGGAGGGAACCCACGCCTGTTGTTCGTGCTCGGGTTGCGGGCGCGAGCCCGCGCTAGGTTCTGCGCTCTTGCGCACGGGGTGCGTCCGCCCGGGACATTTGTTAGGACGGCGGGCCTATGGACCTGACCTACAGTCCGGCGCAGGAACGCTTTCGGGCGCAGGTGCGCAGCTGGCTTGTCGACAATCTACCGAAGGCTTGGGGCACCGATGGCTTTCCGGCGTTCGACTCGTACGAAAGTGAAATCGAGTTCATGCGCGACTGGCAGGCGAAGCTGTATCACGCCGGCTGGTGTGGCTTGTCGTGGCCGAAGGAGTATGGCGGCGGCGGGGCGACGTGGATCGAACAGGCCATCTACAACGAGGAGATGGCGCGCGCCCAGGCGCCGGAGCTGATCAACAAGGTCGGTGTCAACAATGTCGGCCCGACGCTGATCAACTACGGCACCGAGGAACAGAAGCAGCGCTTCCTGGCGAAGATCCTGTCGGCCGAGGACATCTGGTGCCAGCTCTTCAGCGAGCCCGGGGCAGGCTCGGATCTGGCCAATTTGCGAACCCGCGCCGAGCGCGATGGCGACGGCTACCGCCTGACCGGGCAGAAGGTGTGGACGAGTTACGCCGAGTTCTCGCGCTGGGGGATCTGTCTGGCACGCACCGACGCGAACGCGGCCAAGCACAAGGGCATCACCTACATGATCGTCGACATGCAGGCGTCGGGGATCACCATCCGCCCGCTGCGGCAGATCACCGGTGGCACCGAGTTCAACGAAGTCTTTCTCGATGCGGTCTACGTGCCGCGCGACTTCGTCATCGGCGGGGAGAACCAAGGCTGGCAGATCGCCATGAACACGTTGGCGCACGAGCGCGGCACCGCCTACCTGTTCAAGGAGCAGGTCAAGCAGAAGATCGCCGTCGACCGACTGATTGCCTGGGTGCGCGAGCGCTACGGCAATGGCCAACCTCTGCATCCGGCATTGCGCGCAGAAATCACCAAGGCCTTCATCAATGTCGAAATCCTGCGTCTGCTCAATTTCGATACGATGACGCGTCTCCAGCGCGGCATCGAGGCCGGGCCCGAGACGAGCTTGAAGAAGGAGTTCTGGACGCGTCTGACACAACACCTGCACGAGACCGCGCTGGCAACGCAAGGGCCGGCGGCGCAGCTCCTTCAGGGAGATGCGCGAGCCGTCGACCAGGGCCGCTTCCAGAACTCGTTTCTCTACAGCCGCTCGCAGAGCATTTCCGGCGGAACCTCCGAGGTCCAACTGAACATCATCGCGCAACGCCTTCTCGGTTTGCCCAGGGGTGCATGAAGTACAGCGAGGTCATGTTTCCGCCGCAACCGGCGACGGTCGAGGCGCGGCCGGCGGCGGCCGTGGTGGTCCTGCGCGACGGCGCCAACGGCTGCGAGACCTTGCTGGTGCTGCGCAACCCGCAGCTGGCGTTCCACGGCGGCTCCTGGGTGTTTCCCGGTGGTCGTATCGATGCGCAGGACTACGCCAGCGTGGCCGCGCCGCAAGACGTGGTTGCGGCGGCACGCCTGGCGGCGATTCGCGAAGCCAAGGAAGAAGCGGCCGTCGACATCGCAGCGCAGGATCTCGTGTTGTTCTCGCGCTGGGTGACGCCGGAAGGACTACCGAAGCGCTTCGACGCGTGGTACTTCGCTGCGCCGGCGCAATCGGATCGTGTGCAGGTCGATGGCGGTGAGATCTTCGACCACCGCTGGATGCGCCCGCAAGACGCGCTGGCGGCGCATCGCGCCGGCGAGATGGATCTGCCGCCGCCGACCTGGGTCACCCTGCATCACTTCGCGAGCGCGCCCAATGTCGCCGCCGCGCTCGAGCATGCGCGGCGCACGCCGTTCGAAGCCTTTCTGCCGCGCCTGCAGATGCTCAGCGAAGGTGCCTGTGCGTTGTACGGTGGCGATGCTGCTTACGAGTCCGGTGACCTCGAGCTTCAAGGGCAGCGCCATCGGTTGTGGATGATCCCGGGCGATTGGCGCTACGAGCGCGACTGAGCCACAGCCATGCAACTCTTTCTGAATGTGATGCGCATTCTGGGCGCGGGCGTGTGGACAGTGATCGTCGGGCTGCCCATCGTCATCGTCATCTACGTGACGTACTTGTTCGGCCGCCTGTGCGCGCTGTTGGGGCGCCGCGACATTCTGAGCCGCATCATTCAATGGAATGCGCTGCAAACTGGGATTGTCGCACAGCGTTACTGGGCGCCGATGTTGCTGCGCTTCTGCGGCGTCACCGCCTGGAGCCGCGAGAGCACGCCGGTGGATTGGAGCCGCTCGTACGTGATCTGTGCCAATCACGCGAGCGTCTTCGACATTCTCGTGCTGCTGAAGATCCTGCCGTTGCCGGTGCGCTTCGTTGCCAAGCGCGAGCTGTTGAAGTGGCCGGTGATCGGTTGGTCGCTGCGCCCTTCGGGTCAGATCGTCGTCGACCGCAAGCGGCGTGAGGAAGCGATTCACAGCATCGAGGAAGCGTCGAGCCATCACGTCGGCGGCCAGGTGATCTTCTTCGTCGAAGGCACGCGCACCCACGACGGCAGCCTGCTGCCGTTCAAGCGCGGCGCCTTTCACTTCGCGATCGATAATCAGATGGCGGCCTTGCCGACCGCCGTCGTCGGCAGCTTCGCCGCTCTGGCGCGCCTGCCGTGGTGGCGCTTGCATCCCGGACGCCATATCGGAGTGGTCTTCGGCGCGGCGATCGAGCCGCCCTGCGCCGATGGCGATGGCGCCGCGACAAGCAAGGTCGATGAGCTATCGGCGGCGACGCGCGCGCAGCTGGAAAGCCTGCTGGCCTCGAGCGAGTGACCGGGCAGCGGTTGCTGTAACCCCGACAGGTGCTATCTTCCGCCGCCTAAGCCATGACGACGACGGAAATTGAGACTTTGATTCGCGACGGCTTTCCCGACGCCGAGGTCGTGCGTGTCATTGACGAGGTTGGCGACAGCAATCACTTCGCCGCTCTCATCGTGACCGCGAGCTTTGCCGGGAAAATGCTCGTCGAACGCCACCAGATGGTTTACGGCAGCCTCAAAGGCGCGATGGCCGATCGCATCCATGCTTTGGCGATCAAGGCCTACACGCCGGAAGAGTATCAACGCAAGCGCGGCAGTTAGCTGGCGCCCAGGAGGTTCGAATGGCTCGCAATGTGATGGATGAGATTCGCGACGAAGTCACCAACAACAAGGTGGTGCTCTACATGAAGGGCACGCCATCGTTCCCGATGTGCGGATTCTCGGCGACGGTGGTCGGCGTGTTGCAGCAGCACGGCCGCCCGTACGCACATGTGAACATCCTCGAAGACCAGGAGAAGCGCGAAGCAATCAAGCAGTACTCGAGCTGGCCGACGATTCCGCAGCTCTATGTCGGCGGCAAGTTCGTCGGCGGCTGCGATATCGTGCAAGAGCTGCACGAGAGCGGTGATCTCGAAAAGCTGCTCAAAGACACCTTCGAAGCGCAGTCCGCCGCCTGAGGTAGATCGCCGCTCGCCAGCGCGCGCCGATGTGTTGTCGGCGCCGACTGCTGCCGGCGCAGCCAAGTGGTGACGGCCGTGAAGCGGCCGGACAAGTTTAGGGATTGCAAAAATCCGCATCTGAGCGGAAATGAGTCCGAAATTTCCTGGCCGGTGCTACGCATCGGCCAGGCTGCTTTTAGTAGGGCGAAGTGAAAACAGTGAAAGCGGTGGGGGCGAGTGCGAAGCCGACGGTCTGGCTCGTGCTGGTGCTGTTGTTGTCGGCGACGGCCGCGCCGGCGCAACCGCGGCCGACCAACACCCGCCGCCCGACGATCACGCCGCGCCGTTCGGCGACGCCCGATCCGAATCAACCGACGCCGACCGATACCGCGATCGAGACGCCGACCGACACACCGGAAGCGCAGCCAACCGATACGCCCGCCGAAATCGCGACCGATACACCTGACGAGACTGGCGTGACGCGTACCGCGACGCGGACGTTGCGTTTGCGGACGCGAACGGCGACGCCGGGCGGTGACACTCCGACAGCGGAGATGGAGTCGCCGACCATTGCGGGTGAAACTACGCCAACCCCGACGCGTCCGACCGCTGCCTCGCCGACGAGTCTGCCGGTGACGCCGCGTTCACCGACCCAGGCCGCATCGCCGACGCCGACCCCAACCGCAACACGCAACGCGCGCGTCGGTTCACCGATCGCGTTCCGCGCTGCCGGCCACTTCGACATCAGCAAGCCGCCGGCGGTGCCGGCGATCCCGGTCGTCCTGGCGCTCGGCAACTTCAATCCCAACGACGATCTCGATGTCGACGTCATCATCGCCGATGCGGCGACCGATACGATTCGCTGGGGACAGAACAACGGGCGCGGCACGTTTCAATCGCGCGCGCCGGTGCTCGTGGGCCCGGGGCCGGCCGGTCTCGGCGTCGCCGATTTCAACGGCGACGGCGTCCTCGACGTGGCGGTGGCAAACTCCGGCGACGGCAGCATCTCGATCGTCATCAATAAAGGTGACGGCAAGTTCCAGCCGGCGGCGACGACGGCAATTGGCGGCGACCTGCGCGGCATGGTGGCCATCGGCAATCTTCTCGTCGTCGCCGATGCCAGTGCTTCGCAAGTTGTCCTGGCGACGGTGAGTGGCAGCGCCGTGAGCGCCGCCGGAACGGTTGCGGTGGGGCAGGGGCCGGTTGCGGTGGTGGAGGGCGACATCAATGGCGATGGCACGACGGACGTCGCGGTCGCCAACCGCGCCGGCAACTCGGTGAGTATTTTGCTGGCCACGGGTCCGACGACGTTCAATGTCGTGGCAACGCTGCCCACCGGTAGCGGCCCGAGTGCTCTGGCACTCGGCGACCTCGACAAGGACGGCGATCTCGACCTGGTGGTGGCGCAGAGCGACGAGAATACGGTCTCTGTCTGGGGTAATGATGGGCGCGGTGGCTTCACCTTGGCGACGACCTTGGCGACCGGTGTCAACCCGAGCGCGGTCGGGATCATCGACGATGTCACCGTGCACGGCGTCGGCGAGCCGAACGCGGACTTTTTCGTGGCAAACGCCGGGTCGAATGACGTCAGTTTGTTCGGTGGCCGCGGCAATCTTTCTTTCCTGCTGAGCAGTCGTGTGATTGCCGGTCGCATCCCACTGTCGATGGTGGTCGGGCAATTCGACAACGACTCCGAAAGCAACGCGGACGTTGCGGTGGCGAGCTCCGGCGACGGAGCGATCGGGGTGTTGCGCGGACAGGGGAACGGGTCTTTCGTTGCGGTCCCCAATTATTCGGCCAATCTCATGCCGCGTGCGATTACAGCGGGCGATTTCGACAGCGATGGCGAGAACGACATTGTCGCGGCCAACCAGGGCAGCGGCGACGTCTCTTTTCTCAAGGGCAACGGCAAGGCGGCATTGAATCCGCGTGGCACGGTCACGAATACCGCGGTTGGCGACAGTCCGATCAAGCTCGCGAGCGGCGACTTCGATGCCGACGGGCGCCGCGATCTGGCGGTCGTGTTGGCCAATGGCGAGCTCCGCCTGGTGCGCGGCAATGGCGATGGAACGTTCGCGCCGCCCCGTGTCATCGATACGGCTGCGGTGGATGTGATCGCGCGCGACCTCAACCTCGATGGCTTCGTCGATCTGATTGCAACCCGATCGAACGACAACGCGGCCACTGTCTATCTCGGTGGCATTGGCGGCTTGTTCAACGAGCAGAACATCGGGCTCGCGGCGAGCGGGCAAAACATGGCGCTCGACGACATCGACGGTGACAACGTCCCCGAGCTCTTCGTGGCCGAGGCCGGCGCGAGCGCGGTCGAGATCTTTGGCGGGGCGTTGCCGTTCCGCTCGGCGGGCCGCATCGATGTCGGCGATACGCCGGACTCGGTGGCCGCGGCAGACTTTGACCAGGACGGGTTTGTCGACGTCGCCGTGCTGAGCACGAACAGCAACCGTGTGCTCGTCTTCCGCGGTGTGCCCGGCGGCTACGCCGGCGGCGTTGCGTTGGCGGTCGATCCAGGCTCCACGAAGATCGTCGCCGCCGATCTCAACGGCGACCCATACCCCGATCTCACGGTGATGAGCGCGGGTACGGACACGATCGTCGCGCATCCAAGCGATGGGCAGGGTGGTTTCGATCCGCCGACGCGAGTGTTGGTCGGACGTGGCCCGACCGACATCGTGGCGGTGGATCTCAACAACAATATTCTTCCCGACGTCGTGGTGGTGAATGCCGACGGAGAAACGGTTTCCGTATTGCGCAATGTGACCCTCGCCAATCCGGTCGCGATGACGCCGACACCGACCGCCGGGCGCGGTACGCCGACGGCGCCGCCGCCGCCCACTCCGCCGCCGACGCCGGGTCGTCAGCCCGGCGGTGGTGGAGGCAACGGCGGCGGCAGCGACAGCAGCTCTGGCAGCAGCGGCTGCGCGATGCAGCCAAGCGTCATGGACAGCGGGCTGTGGTTGTATGGGCTCGCCCTCCTGCTGCTGCGCCGCCGCGTCTTGCGCGGCTGAAACAGTCGCCTTCGTTTTTCGATCCTTTGTGTGTGCCGTGGCGCGCTCTGCGTGCGCGGAGCTGTTCGCACTTGAGCTGCCGGCGCGATGCAGAATAGAGTGCCGGCCCAATGAGCCAGGCGAGCGGGGCTGTGAATGAAGGGATGACGCCCCTGGGTCCGAGCGACGACCCGGCGTTGGCGCCGGTGGTCGCCTTTTGCGACTTCCGGCTCGATCGCCGTCTGCGGCAGTTGCAACACGACGCCGTTACGGTGGACTTGACGCCGAAGCTCTACCAGCTGATCGACCATTTGCTGCGCCACCGCGACCGCGTCGTGCCCCACCGCGAGTTACGCCAGCTGTTGTGGCCGGCGACGGCCGTTTCCGATTCGTCGTTGAGCTCGTTGGTAGGTCGGTTGCGCGCCCTGTTCGAGCCGCGCACCGACGAGATCATCAAGACGCATCATCGTCTCGGGTATCGTTTCATCGCTGCGTGCGACGCCGTGCACGACCCGACGGAGGTGGTGGCAGAGACCAATGGCGTGGCGGGACGAGCTACTTCGCCGCCATTTGTCGGGCGCGACGTTGAATGCGCCAAGCTGGCGGAGGCATTTCTGCGCGCCAGCGACGGCCGCCGGCAAGTCGTCCTGATCGCCGGCGAACAAGGGGTCGGCAAGAGTCGCCTGGTCGAGCAGTTTTGTGACGGCCTCGACAAAGCCGCCGTGATCAGTCTGCTCGGACGCGCCTACCATGGCGGCGAGGCCGACAGCCTTCTGGTGTGGAAGCAGATCGCGCGCCAGCTGCAGCCGCAACTGGACCGCGACGAGATGCGGGCTTTGTTCGCTCAGCGCCGCGAAGATCTCGTGGCGCTGTTGTCTGAGCTTGCCGAGTCGAACGTCGGTGAGTCGACGCCGCATGGCGAGGCCATGCAGGCACGCTTCCGCCTCTTCGATCGAGCTGCATCGCTGCTGCGGGTGGCGGCGGCGCACGCGCCGGTGATGATCGTGCTCGAGGATTTGCACTGGGCCGACCGTGCTTCGCTGTTGTTGCTGCAGTTCGTGGCGCGTGAGCTCGATTCGGCGCGCATCCTGTTGCTGGCCACCTATCGCTTACCGGATGCTTACGATCGTCAGGATCTGGCCGATCTCTTCGTTGGCTTGCAAACTACGCCCGCAACGCAGCAGCTTACGCTCAAAGGATTGTCGCCGTCCGAAGTCTGTGCGCTTGCCGATGCACTCAGCGGCGAAGCCATCGGCCCGGCCCTCGGCGAACGCCTCTTCGCCAGCAGTGGCGGCAATCCCTTGTTCGTCGGACAGCTGCTGCAGCACTTGAAGGACGAAGGATGGCTGGCGCAGGTGCGCAGCAACATCGATGCGTGGGATCGTATCGGCGTGCCGCATCTCGTACGCAGCTTGATCGAGCAGCGCACGCGCCATCTGAGCGCTGACGCCGAGCGCGTACTCGGCGTTGCCGCGGCGATCGGCCGCGAGTTCGATCTAGCGCTGTTGGTGCGCGTCATTGCCGCCGGCCAAGGCGTGGCGGTCAGCGAGTGTCTGGCGGCTGTGTTCGCCAGTCTGGATGAGGCGGTTCGCGCCCGCTTGATCGTCGAGGTCAGCGCCCAGGAAGGACGCTACCAATTCGTGCAGGCGATGATTCATGAGGGGCTGCACCAGCGCCTCAGCCCGGCCGAGCGCAGTCGTTGGCACTGGCTCATCGGCGAGGTGTTGCAGGCGCAATTGGCGGAAGCGGATCCGGCGCGCGCCGCGGTGATCGCCAATCACTTCGTCCTCGGCATCGCGAGCGGATCGGCCGACACGGCATTGGAGCAGTGCGTGAAAGCAGCGGAGGCGGCGAATGCCGCTTACGCCTACGCGGCGGCCGTGTGGCATTACCGCCGCGCCTTGCAGTTGGTTGATCTCACGGCCGCAGCGCAGGCACGGCGGGCGACACTATCCGTGGCATTGGCGGAGACGCTGGCGCGCGCCGGCGACAAGGCGGCAACTGCGCCCAGTGCCAAAGAAGCCTACGCGGTCGCCGCACAGCTCGGTGATCCGCAGCTCATGGCGCGCGCCGCGATCGCGCACGTCATGCCGTTGATGGGGGAATTCGATCCGAGCGTGTGCGCGGTCCTCGAGCGGGCGCTGGCAGCTCTCGGGCCGGGCGATTCGATCTTGCACGCCGGCTTGCTGGCGCGCCTGGCGACAGCCCATCACTTTGCGCCCGACCGCGGCGTCGCGCGTGATCGCTTCAGCCGCGAGGCCGTGTCCATGGCCGACCGCTTGGACAATCGGCGCACGCGCTTGTGGACGCTCGGACAGCGCCATGACGCGTTGACGGATCCGGCGCACAGTGTCGAGCGCCTCGCCATCGCCAACAGCATGGTGGAGATGGCGCGCCAGCATGGTGAGCGCGACCTGCTTGCGACAGCATACGCGCGCCGCGCCGTCGACCTCACCGAGAGCGGCCGGTTGCGCAGCGCGGCAACCGACATGCTGGCTCTCGCCAAGCTTGCCGATGACCTGCACGACCCGATCCTGGGCTGGCGCTCTCTGGTGTGGTGCGGCATGCAGGCGTCGCTGCAAGGGCGCTGGGATGATGCGGCGCGTTTCGCGCAGGAAGCGTATGCCTCGGGAATGAAGCTGGACCAGGAATATGCTCCGGCTCTCCTGATCGGTCACCTGATGACGCTCAACTTCACGCGTGGCGTCGTCGCCGCCAACGCGCTCGATCTGGTCGAGGAGAATGCGCGACGTTACCCGCTCATGCCGGCGTTTCGCGTCATGGCGGCGCGCTACCTGCTGGAGATCGGGCGCCGAGAAGAAGCGCGCCAGCGCAGCGAAGCCTGTCTGGCCAACGGCATCGACGGCATTTTGTGGGACGAGCGCTGGCTCGCCACGGTGCTCAACCTGGCGATGATCTACAAAGCCCTCGGCGATCGCGCGCGTTGCGAGGAGTTCTACGCGGCGATCTTGCCCTACGCGCATCTGGTCTGCATCAGCGGCTTCGAAGGCAGTGTTTGCTACGGCGCGACCGCGCGCTTTGCCGGTGTGCTCGCTACGTTTCTCGAACGTTGGCAGGAAGCCGAACAACACTTCTGCACCGCGATCACTGTCCACACCGAGATGGAAGCGCGGCCGTGGCTCGGAGTCACCTACTTCCAATATGGCGAGCTGCTTGCCGCGCGTGGCCGCAAGCACGATCACGCGCGCATCGCTGAGCTGCGCGCGCAGGCCGGTGAGATCGCCCGGCAGCTCGATATGCCGTGGCTCAAGCAGCAACTCGGAATCGCTGCGCCCGCGCCGTGAGCTGCCTAGGCACAGCGAGCGGTCGCCGCCGCGGCTGAGCCCGGCGCCAGCACGGCGACAAGCTTACGGCTCGTAGAGCTCGACGAACACGGTGCGTCCGCCTGCGATCTTTCGCACCAGCAGCCAGTCGCCTTTGTAGGCCTTGTGGTCGTAGGGACCGAGGCTCATATGCGTCCGCGCTCCTCCATTGACGGCGGGTAGCATGCGCACCTTCTCCAGACCCTCCTTGAGACCCTGCGGCGTGAGCAGATTGGCGCGCGCGATGCCCTCGGCGATCAAGCGCGCCGTGTCGTAGCTCAACGCGGTCACCGTATGGTCGCGGCGTTTGCCGAGCTTGTCGGCGATGCGATCAAACAGCGGCAGCAGGCGCGGGTTGTCCTCACACATCTGATCGATGCCGTACCAACCTTCGAGTGCCGCCATCCACTCGGGCTTGGCGTAACAAAACTGAAACGCCGTCGTCATGATGCGCGGCGGATCCCAAGCCAACTTCTTGAACAGCGGTCCCATCAGGATCGTCGGGTAGCCGTAGCCGAGGTAGGCGATGCAGTCGGGCTTCTGATCGCGCAGCTTGCGCAGGGTGCTTTCGAGATCGTCGGGGATCTGTGAAGTGTAGGCCTCGCTGAGAATCTCGAGTCGCTCCTTGGCCGCGAAGTAGCGAAAGTTGGCGGCGTACTCGACGCCACCGGGACTGATTTCGTGGATCATGCCGATCGTGCTGTAGCCCTGGCGGCGGATCCAGCGCGCCATCAACGCGCCTTCCTCGGCGAGACCGCCGTTGCCGAGATTGAAGCAGTAGTCGCCGAAGTAGCGGTCGGTTCCGGTCCATGTAATCGCCGGAACTGCGCTGCGGTTGATGACGGGTGCCAGGGCCAGCGAGTTGTCGGTAATCAACGGCCCGATGACACAGAGCACGCCTTGCTGCACCAGATCGAGGTAACCATCGATGCTGTTCTTGGCCTCCAGGCGTGGTAGGCCGATCGCTTCCTTCACCACCAGCTCGACCGGCCGCAAAATCACGCGCTCGGCGAATGCCTCATCGAAGGCGAAGCGCAACGTCGCAAGAAAATCGTCCTTCGTTCCCATGTCGAGGTCGATCAACACGCCTACCTTCGTCGGTGCGAAGGGCAAACCATGCGGCGTCTTACGCTCTGCGCTCATGCGGCTCCTTTACCGGTGAAGGCGTGAGTCTGACAAGCGACCGCCGCCGGCCGATGGCTGTCGACGATTGTGATCGATTCGCTGGCCGGCGGCTGTCGACAGCGCTGCGCTACGCCGCTAGCGAGATCGGTTATGGCGGGGTGGAGCGGTTACGGTGTTCTGCGCATTCGCAATTACCGGCTGTATTGGCTCGGGCATTGGACCTCTTTGATCGGGACCTGGATGCAGTCGGCGACGCAGGCGTGGTTGTTGACGCGTCTCACCGACGATCGTTTCGAGCTCGGCTTACTCGGGGCTGCTTCGTCGGCACCGTTCCTGGTCTTCGTCTTGATGGGAGGTTGGCTCAGCGATCGTGCCGACAAGCGCCGCCTGATCATGGTGACGCAATTCTTGTCGCTGCTGCAGGCGCTTGTTCTCGCCTATGTGACGTTGACGGGATCTGTCACGCCGACCCACATCATCGTTCTCGCCACGCTCCTAGGCACGATCAATGCCTTCGACATACCGGCGCGCCAGTCATTCATCATCCAGCTGGTCGGTAGCGAGCACCTACCCAACGCAATCGCGCTCAACGGCACAGCATTCAACGTGGCGCGCGTCGTCGGCCCGGCGATCGGTGGGCTTCTGGTTGCCGCCACCGGCGAAGGCATATGTTTTCTCATCAATGCCGTCAGTTACATCGCCGTGCTTTGGGGACTTTACCTCATTCAGCCGCTGGCCACGGATCGGCCCAGACAGCACGCACGCGCCGACGCCTCGGTCATGGCCGGCCTGCGTCACGTCGGAGTGCGACGTGAAGTTCGCCAGGTTCTCGCCGTCGTGGGTGTCGTCAGCGCCGTCGCCATCGGTTACCGCACGTTCCTTCCGGCAATGGCGCGTGACGTACTGTCGATCGGCGCCTGGCGCTATGGCTTGTTGATGTCAGCCGCCGGGGCGGGCGCCGGCATTGGCGGCTTCATCCTTGCCGGAATGACGGTCAGTCAAGCGATGTATCGCCGGCTTCTGCCGATGGCGCTGCTGGTGTTTGCCGTCGGCCTCGCTGCATTCGCCTGGACGACGAACTATTTCGTCGCCCTCGTCCTGCTCTTCGTCATCGGCGGTGGCGGCACGTTGTACTTCAACGTCAGCAACACTCTGGTGCAACTCAATGTCGAAGACGTTTACCGCGGCCGTGTGATGTCGGTGTACACGCTCATGCACCAGGGCACCGCGACCTTCGGAAGTCTGCTGATGGGCGAATTGGCGACGCGCTACGGAACCCCCGTGGCCTTGTCGTTCGGTGCCGGCATGAGCGCGCTGGCGCTTGCCGGTCTTGTGCTTGCACGTTGGCGCGTTGCGGTCGCGGCAGCCACGGCGTGATGCGGCTACGCGCCGCGGATGTGTCGCGCACGCTAGCCGTGGCGGCGGCGGCTCTGGTAGCATCGCGCGATGCTCTACTTGCACGAGATCATCGACATCATCGGCGACGGCCAACAGGCGTACCTCGACACGGTGATTGAACGTGCGCAGCATTCCGAGGCGCAAGGCATCTCACGGCTGGTCGGAACCTTTCGTGTCGTCGGTAGCACCAATCGCTGGCCGCGAGTCGTCAACCTGTGGGAAATGGACAGCTGGACACATTGGGCGCAAACCCTCGAACGCCAGTTCCTGCCCGAGAAGAAAGATGGCGCCCTGGCGCCGTGGTGGAGCAAGGCGGCGCAGTGGCGGAGCGGCGGCTTCGACCGAATTCTCGAGCCGGCGCCGTACTCGCCAACCCTGGCCGCATTGAAGGAAAAGAATTTACGCTCGTGGGTGTGTGCCCACACGATCGCACGCACCGAGCCCGGCGCAAGCGAACCGTTCCTCGACGCCATAAAGACAGAGGTGTTGCCGCGACTTGCTGCACACGGAGTCAGCCTGGTCGGAGCCTATCGTGTGCCGATGCGCAGTGATGAAGTGGTGGCGATCTGGGCCGCGAATGATTTTCGCCACCTGTGCTCGGTGTACGAGAAAGAAGCGAATCTCTTGGCAATGACTGAAAATGGATCGAATGCGGTGCGCGAAGCCGAGACGATGTGGCTTGTTCCGGCAAGCGGGTGTGTTTTGGCGCCCGTCAGCTGATTGGGCCGGTAATTCGTCTTTTGCATCTGCGGAGGGGCGGAGTCTGCCGCGGCGGTGCGGGCCGCCGCGGCAGTTGGTCACTTGTTCAAGGTGACCGCGGAGAGGAGGGGAGCGCGGGCGAGCTTTATGCCCGCCCGACGCTAGCAGCTGCGGAGGGGGGATCCGCTTTGCTACATGCGACTGAGACGGCACCGCGTCGAAATCGATTCAATGCGCCGAGGATTTTTTCGAGCCGCCGGCGCGCCTTCACATTGACTTCACGGGAGGGCGACGATAGGTAACCGGGACCAACGCAACAAACCTTTAACTTGGTCCTGTGAGGCCAAAAAGGGTGATGATGAAGACGACGCAAAAATTCATAGGGAGTTTGTAGACCTCTTCGGTTTGCCGAAGAGGTTTTTTTTCGTATGGCGACCGCCGACCGAATTGTGATGGACGCCGAGGCGATCGAGCGCGCGCTCACGCGCGTCACGCACGAAGTGCTCGAGCGCAATCGCGGCACCGAGGATCTCGTGCTCGTCGGGATTCGCTCGCGCGGGGTCTTCCTCGCCGAGCGTCTGCAGGCATCGATCAACGAGATCGAAGGCGTGTCGGTCCCGGCGGGGATCATCGACATCACCCTCTACCGCGACGATCTGAGTGCCGGCCGCCAGCAACCGGAGGTGAAGGGCACCGACATCCGTTTTCCCATCGACGGCAAGCGTGTGGTTCTGGTCGATGACGTGTTGTTCACGGGCCGCACGATTCGTGCCGCGATGGACGCGTTGATGGATTTCGGCCGGCCGCTCAACGTGCAGCTGTTCGTGCTGGTGGACCGTGGCCACCGCGAGTTGCCGATCCGCGCCGATTATGTCGGTAAGAATCTACCGACGTCGAACACCGAATCCGTCTTGGTTCGTCTCTCCGAGATCGATGACCGCGACGAAGTCGCCATCACCCGCGCGGAGGAGCGCTGATATGCCCTTTGCTCGACGCCATCTCTTGGGGTTGGAAGACCTCAGCAATGAAGAGTTGCTGTTCCTGCTCGACACGGCTGCTTCGTTCAAGGAGATCTCGCACCGCGACATCAAAAAGGTTCCCACCCTGCGCGGCAAAACGGTGGTCAGCTTGTTCTACGAGGCAAGCACACGCACGCGCACGTCCTTCGAGATCTCGGCCAAGCGTATGAGCGCCGACTTCATCAGCCTGTCGGCGAGCACCAGCAGCGCCAGCAAGGGTGAGACGCTGCTCGACACGGCGCGCAACGTCGCGGCGATGCGGCCGGACGCGATCATCCTGCGCCACCAGCATGCCGGCGCGCCGCACTTTCTTGCCAAGCGCCTCGACTGCGCCATCATCAACGCCGGCGACGGCTCGCACGAGCACCCGACGCAAGCCTTGCTCGATCTGGTGACGATTCGCGAAAAGAAGGGCCGCATCGAAGGGCTGACCGTGGCCATCGTCGGCGATGTGCTGCATAGCCGCGTGGCGCGATCGAACATCTTTGCGCTGCGTGCCCTGGGTGCGAAGGTGCGACTGGTCGGACCGCCCACCTTCCTGCCTCCCGAGTTTGCCAGCTGGGGAGAGATCACCAGCAATTTGCACGAGGGCGTGCGCGATGCCGACGTCGTCATGATGCTGCGCATTCAGCTGGAGCGGCAGGGCAAACATTTCTTTCCCAGCGTCGACGAGTACGCGCGCTACTTTTGCTTGAACAAGCAGGCGCTGTCCTATGCCAAACCCGACGTGGTGATTTTGCATCCGGGGCCGATGAACCGCGGCGTCGAGATTGCCAGCGACGTTGCCGACGGCCCGTTTTCGCTGATCATGGATCAGGTGACCAATGGCATCGCGGTACGCATGGCGGTTCTCTACCTGCTGGTGAACCAGCCACGTGATGTCGTCGAAGTACCGCCAGCGGTTGAGCGTACGGCGGCGCCGGCGCGTTTGCGTAGGAGGGTAGGGTGAACCGCGATCTTCTCATCCGCGGCGGCACGGTCATCGACCCGGCCAACGGCTTGCACGCACAGCGTGATGTCCTGGTGCGCGACAGCCACATCGTCTCGGTGCATGAGCCGAGCGCCAAGCGGCTGAACGCGGCGGAGACCATCGACGCCAGTGGCTGCCTGGTCGTGCCCGGTCTGATCGATATGCACGTGCACCTGCGCGAGCCCGGCTACGAATACAAAGAGACGGTAGAAACCGGCACGCGCGCCGCCGTCGCCGGTGGCTTCACGGCGGTCGCGTGCATGGCGAATACCAATCCGGTCAACGACAACGCCGCGGTGACCGAGTACATCCGCGACCGCGCCATGGCGCCGAACCTGGCACGCGTGCATCCGATCGGCGCGGTCTCGAAGGGTTTGAAAGGAACCGAGCTTGCCGAGATCGGCGAGATGCATCGGGCCGGAATTGTCGCCGTGTCGGACGACGGCATGCCGATCATGAACGGCGGTCTCATGCGCCGCGCGCTGGAGTACTCGGCGATGTTCGGGCTGCCGGTGATCGTGCACGAGCAGGACTCGGACATCTGCGGCGAAGGCGTGATGAACGAAGGAATCGTTTCGTTGCGTCTGGGTTTGAAGGGCATGCCCTCGGCCGCCGAGGATGCCATGATCGCGCGTGACATCGCGCTGCTCGAACGCACCGGCGGTCGCTTGCATATTGCTCATCTGAGTACGGCCGGCGCCGTCGAGCTGGTGCGCACGGCAAAGCGCCGCGGCTTTGCGGTCAGCGCCGAGGTGACGCCGCATCACTTCACCCTCACCGAAGATGCCGTCGAAGGCTACAACACCAATGCCAAGATGAATCCGCCGCTGCGTACCGCGGCCGACGTCGCTGCCGTGCGCGAGGGATTGCGCGACGGCACGATTGCGGTCATTGCCACCGACCACGCGCCGCATCATCTCGACGAGAAAGATGTCGAGTTCGATTGCGCCGCCAATGGCATCGTCGGTCTGGAGACGGCACTGCCGTTGGCGCTCAAGATGGCCGAAGAGACCGACTTGCCACTCGATACCTTGATCGCTGCGATGAGCACGAACCCGGCGAAGATCTTGCGGTTGGAAGCTGGGACGTTGTCGCCGGGTGCGGCGGCCGACATCACCGTCATTGATCCGCAACGCCGCTGGCGCCTTGATCCGGCGTGCTTGCATTCGAAGTCGCACAACACGCCCTTTGGGCAAATGGAAATGAAAGGCCTCGCCGTCGCCACGCTGGTGGGCGGTCGAGTCGTATGGGGATCGGAATGCGTTCGCAAAGCATGAAGGCGCTACTCGCCCTCGCCGACGGCACCGTTTTCGAAGGCAGCGCTTTCGGCGCGCGCGGCGAAGCCGGCGGTGAGGTGGTGTTCAACACCGCGATGACCGGATACCAGGAAATCCTCACGGACCCTTCGTATGCCGGGCAGCTCGTGGCCATGACCTATCCGGAAATCGGCAACACCGGCATCAACCCCGAAGACGTCGAATCGTGGCGGCCCTTCGTCGAGGGTTTCATCGTCAAGGAGTACTGGGAGTCGCCGAGCAATTGGCGTTCGCAGCAAAGCCTCGGCGCCTATCTCGAGGCGAACGGCATTCCTGGCATTCAGGGCATCGATACGCGCAAGCTGGTGCGCCATCTGCGCGACAACGGCTCACAAGAAGCGGTGCTGTCGAGTGTCGATCTCGATCCGCAAAGTCTGGTGGAAAAGGCGCGGCGCTGGCCGAGTCTGCTCGGCCGCGACCTGGTGAAACAGGTCACCTGCAAAGAGCCGTACGATTGGAAGGAGACGACGTGGGATCTCGCCACGGGCTACGGCACAGGGGCGAAAGAGGGGCCGTTCGTCGTCGCCTATGACTTCGGCATCAAGCGCAACATCTTGCGCAACCTCGCGCACGCCGGATTCCGCGTGCGCGTTGTGCCGGCCGATACGTCGCCGTCCGACGTGCTCGATCTACGCCCCGACGGCATCTTCCTTTCCAATGGCCCGGGTGATCCGGACGTCGGACCGTATGCCGAAATCGTGCGTGAGCTCATCGGCAAGAAGCCGATGTTCGGAATCTGCCTCGGGCATCAGATCCTCGGCCTCGCGCTCGGTGGCAAGACCTACAAGCTCAAGTTCGGCCATCACGGCGGCAACCAGCCGGTGATGGATCTGACCACGCACAAGGTCGAGATCACCAGCCAGAACCACGGCTTCGCGGTCGATGTCGATTCACTCAAGGGCGCCGCCGAGCTGACGCATGTCAACTTGAACGACCAGACCGTCGAAGGCCTGGCGCACGGGCAGCTGCCATTGTTCTCGGTTCAGTATCACCCCGAAGCCTCACCGGGTCCGCACGATGCGAGCTACTTGTTCGAGCGCTTCCGCAACTTGATGAAGGCGAACGGGTAAATGCCGAAACGTACCGACATCCACAGTATCCTGCTCATCGGCTCGGGCCCGATCGTCATCGGCCAGGCGTGCGAGTTCGATTACTCGGGCACACAGGCCTGCAAGGCGCTGAAAGAAGAGGGCTACAAGGTCATCCTCATCAACTCGAACCCGGCGACGATCATGACCGATCCGGGCTTCGCCGATCGCACCTACATCGAGCCGATCACGGTTGAAATGTTGGAGTGCATCATTGACGCCGAGCGCCCCGATGCGCTGCTGCCGACCATCGGCGGACAGACGGGACTGAACGCTGCCATCGAGCTCGCCGAACGCGGCATCCTCGACAAGTACAATGTCGAGCTCATCGGCGCCAAGCTGCCGGCGATCAAGAAGGCCGAGGACCGCGATCTTTTCAAAAAGGCGATGCAGAGCATCGGCCTCGATCTACCGCGTAGCGGCTATGCGCACTCGATGGAGGAGGCGAAGGCCATCGGCAAGGAGATTGGCTTGCCGCTGATCATTCGCCCGTCGCGCACCTTGGGCGGCACCGGCGGTAGCCTTGCGTTCACCGAGCAGGAATTCCTCGATCTTGCCGCCATCGGGCTCGATGCGTCACCGACGCATGAGGTATTGGTCGAAGAGTCGATCGCCGGATGGAAGGAGTACGAGCTCGAGGTGATGCGCGATACCAAGGACAACGTCGTCATCATCTGCTCGATCGAGAACTTCGATCCGCTCGGCGTACATACCGGCGACAGCATCACCGTTGCCCCGGCGCAGACGCTCACCGACAAAGAGTACCAGATCATGCGCAACGCGGCGCTGGCGATCATCCGCGAGATCGGCGTCGATACCGGTGGCTCGAACATCCAGTTTGCGGTGCATCCCGACAACGGCCGGCTCGTCATCATCGAGATGAACCCGCGCGTGTCGCGCAGCTCGGCGCTCGCCAGCAAAGCCACCGGCTTTCCGATCGCCAAGATCGCCGCCAAGCTTGCGGTCGGCTACTCGCTCGATGAAGTCCCCAACGACATCACCAAGGAAACCCCGGCGAGCTTCGAGCCGACGATCGATTACGTCGTCACCAAGATCCCGCGCTTCACCTTCGAAAAATTCGCCGATACCAAGGATGTGCTCGGCCCGCAGATGAAGTCGGTCGGCGAGGTCATGGCCATCGGCCGGACTTTCAAGGAATCGCTGCAGAAGGCGATTCGCTCGCTGGAGATCGACTCGTACGGCTTCGACGACAAGGGCCGCGGCCCGGCTGCGGCGTCGCGCGAAGAGCTCGAGCACAAGCTGCGCGTGCCCAATGCGCGCCGCCTCTGGTACGTTGCCGACGCGATCCGCCAGGGATTCAGCACGCAAGAGCTCTACGCGATCAGCAAGATCGATCCGTGGTTCCTGGACAACCTCAAACAGATCCTCGACTACGAAGACGTCATCCGCAGCAGCAAGCCGCTGGCCGCCGACGTGCTCGGGCAGGCGAAGTGCATGGGCTTTTCCGACGTGCGCCTCGGGCAACTCAGCGGCCACAGCGAAGCGGAGATTCGCGCCGAGCGCCAGAAGGCCGGGATTCTTCCTGTCTACAAACGCGTCGACACCTGCGGCGCCGAGTTCCCGGCGCGCACGCCGTATCTCTACTCGACCTATGAGAGCGAGGACGAGGCCGCAGTTACCGCCCGACCAAAGATCATGATCCTCGGCGGCGGCCCCAATCGTATCGGCCAGGGCATCGAGTTCGACTACTGTTGCGTGCACGCCGCCTTCGCCCTGAAGGAAGACGGTTACGAGACCATCATGGTCAACTGCAATCCGGAGACGGTGAGCACGGACTATGACACCTCGGACAAGCTGTACTTCGAGCCGCTCACCTTCGAAGACGTGCTCAGCATCGTCGAGCATGAAAAGCCGAAGGGTGTGATCGTACAGTTCGGCGGCCAGACGCCGCTCAAGCTGGCGGTGCCGCTGCGCGACGCAGGCGTGCCGATCCTTGGCACCACGCCCGACGCGATTGATCGCGCCGAAGATCGCGAGCGCTTCGCCGTGTTGCTCGAGAAGTTGAATCTACGCCAACCGCCCAATGGTACGGCGCGCAGCGTCGAAGAGGCCGTCGCCATTGCCACCCGTCTGACGTATCCGGTTCTGGTGCGCCCATCGTACGTGCTGGGCGGACGTGCCATGGAGATCGTGTTCGACGAGGCGAGCCTGCGGCGTTACATGCAGCGCGCCCTCGATGCCGCACCGGAGCGCACCATCCTGGTCGACAAATTCCTCGACGACGCGATCGAGCTCGACGTCGACGCGGTGAGCGATGGCAAGCTCGTGGTCATCGGCGGCATCATGGAGCACATCGAACGCGCCGGCGTGCACTCCGGCGACAGCGCTTGTTCGTTGCCGACCGAGTCGCTGTCCGAAGCGGTGCTCGAGGAGGTGCGTCGACAGGCGAAGGCGCTGGCCCTGGAGCTCGGCGTCGTCGGCTTGATGAACGTGCAGTTCGCCGTGAAGAACGAGGAAGTGTTCATTCTCGAGGTGAATCCGCGCGCCTCGCGCACCATTCCTTTCGTCAGCAAGGCCATCGGCCAACCGCTGGCCAAGATCGCGGCGCGCGTGATGGTCGGACAGTCGTTGGCATCGCTCGGCTTCACCGAAGAGGTCATCCCGAAGCACATCTCGGTCAAGGAAGCGGTCTTCCCATTCTCGAAGTTCCCGGGGGTCGACACGTTGCTTGGTCCGGAGATGAAATCGACCGGCGAGGTCATGGGCATCGGCACATCGTTCGGTGCGGCATTTGCCAAAGCGCAGATCGCGGCCGGAAACCGCTTGCCGCGATCGGGACAGGTGTTCATCAGCGTCCGCGATGAAGACAAACCCGCCGTGATATCGACGGCCAACCGTCTGGTCGCCGCCGGCTTCACCTTGATGGCAACTCGCGGCACGGCGGCATTTCTCGCGGACCACGGATTGAAGGTGGTCACGATCAACAGGGTGGCGCAGGGCAGCCCGCATATCGTCGATGCCGTGCGCCGCGGCGAGATTGCGATGGTGATCAATACCCCCGAAGGAGTCGGTGCCAACCTCGATTCGTTCGCGATTCGGCGCAGCGCTCTCGACTGCCGCATCCCATACTTCACCACGGTCGCGGGTGCCGCCGCGGCAGCGGAAGGGGTCGAGCTGTTGCAGCGCGAGGCGTTGGACGTGCGTGCGCTGCAAGACTATCACCGAGCCAATGGTTGAGCGGAAGAGCACAGAGCACAGAACACAGAGCACAGATTGGAGCGCGCGACACTCCGGTCTGTGTTCTGCGATCTGTGGGCTGTGCTCTCTTCGCCTCAGGTCAGGTAGGAGGGGTACGGGGAGGTAGGGCCCGATGCACGGCCTCCCGGACCTCCTCGCCGCCATCGCGCGGCCGTTGGCATTTCTCGCCAAGGCGTCACCCCAAACCGCGGCGCGGACACAGTTCCCGGTCGCAGCCTTCATCGAACGGGCGCGCGCCTTGCTCGGCGATACGGCCGATCCTGCGCAACGCGAGCAACTGGCGTTGTTGTGCGAGGCCCTGTCGACGCTTACGCCAACCGACGCTGAGCACGTGCGCCGCACCTTGGCGTTCGTCGAACAATTGCTGAAGGACAACGGCCCGCTCGCGGCGCCGTCGCCAGCTCGACGCGCTTCAGAAGAAGACGTGTTGGCGACGTTCCCGTACGCCGACGAACCCAGCGAGAAAACGAAGGCGACACCGCCGCTACCTCCCGCCGCGCCAGAGATCGTACCGCCCTACACGGAAACGAAGGTGGACAGCAGCGAGGCGCTGGCGGCACTCGGCCAGTCGGTGCAATTTGCCGCCGGCGTCGGGCCGAAGCGCGCCATCCAATTCGCTAAGCTAGGGATTCATAGTGTCGAGGATCTGCTCTACCACATCCCATTTCGCTACGAGGATCGGCGCGCCGTAACCACGATCCGCAACCTGCGGCCGGGCGAGACGGCCAGCGTCATCGGCGAGATCACCCACATGGCCGAGCGCTTCGTCGGGCGCAAACGGCGGCGCGTGCTCGAAGGGGTGTTGCGCGACGACACCGGTCTGATGGTGTTGACGTGGTTTCATCAGATCGCGTTCTTCAAGGCGCGCTATCAGGTCGGCCAGCGCTGCCTGGTGCACGGCAAAGTCGAAGCCGACTTCGGCAGTCAGAAGCGCATCGTCCATCCTGAGATCGATACCAGCGTCGAGCTCGCCGCGCGCGGACTGCTGCCCGTTTACAACAAGCCGACGACGATGACGGTGGCGACGATGCGCAAGATCGTGCAGGACGCGGTCGACGAGTGGAGCGCCCGCCTGCCGAGCGTCTTGCCAACAGCGGTGGCGCAGTCGGCCAAGGTGACGGATCTGCGCACGGCGATGCGCTTGCTGCACCATCCGGGCCCCGAGGCGAACGTCGACAACTTGAATACGGCGCGCTCGATCGGGCATCGCTCGCTGGTGTTCGACGAATTCTTCTTCCTGCAACTCGGCATGGCGTTGCGGCGGCGTTCGGTCGAGCTCGAAAGCGGCTTGGCGTTGCCGGTGAAGGGATCGTTGACCGGCGGGCTGCACGCGCTTCTGCCATTCGAGTTGACCGGAGCGCAACAGCGCGTGTTGCGCGAGATCTACGCCGACATGGCACGGCCGCATCCTTTGCATCGCCTGGTGCAGGGCGACGTGGGCAGCGGCAAGACGATCGTTGCCTTGTTCGCCGCTCTGGTGGCGATTGAAAACGGACATCAGGCGGCGTTCATGGCGCCGACCGAGCTGCTGGCGGAGCAGCACTTCTCGACCATCGAACGTTTCGCAAAGCCGCTCGCGGTTCGCACGTTGCTCCTCACCGGCGAAATGTCACGCCCGCAGCGCCGCCAGGCCTATGCGGAAATCCAGGCAGGGCAGGTAGATCTCGTGGTCGGCACGCACGCCCTGATCCAGGAAGGCGTGCAATTCAAGGCGATCGGCCTGGGCGTGATCGATGAACAGCATCGCTTCGGTGTGCTGCAGCGCGCGGCGGTACGCCGCCTCGGCGGCAATCCCGACATCCTACTAATGACGGCGACACCGATCCCGCGCACCCTGGCGATGGCGGTGTACGGCGATCTGGAGATCTCGGTCATCGATGAGATGCCGCCTGGTCGAACGCCGGTGCGTACCCTGCTGCGCCATGAAGGTGAGCGCACGAAGGTCTACGATCTGGTCAAGCGCGAGCTCGATCAGGGTCATCAAGCCTACGTCGTGTATCCGTTGGTCGAGAGCTCGGAAGAGATGGAATTGCGCGACGCCACGACGATGGCCGAGGAGTTGGCGCGCACGGTATTCGACGGGTATCGCGTCGGCCTGGTCCACGGTCGCATGAAAGGCTCGGAGAAGGATGCGGTCATGCGGCGCTTCAAAGCCGGCGACGTCCAGCTCCTGGTCAGCACGACCGTCATCGAAGTCGGCATCGACGTACCCAACGCCACCATCATGGTGGTCGAACACGCGGAGCGCTTTGGTCTGGCGCAACTGCATCAGCTGCGCGGCCGCGTCGGCCGCGGCCGCGATGCGGCGGTGTGCGTGCTGCTGACTCCGTATTACCGCGGCGACGATGTGCAACGCCGCCTGCAGGCCATGGCCAGCACCAACGACGGCTTCAAGATCGCCGAAGCGGACCTCGAAATCCGCGGCCCCGGCGAGATGCTCGGCACGCGTCAGTCGGGTCTGCCTGATTTCCGCGTCGCCAACCTGATTCGTGACGCGCGCGTCCTGGAAGACGCACGCAGCGCTGCAGCGCAATGGCTGGAGCATGACCCGAAGCTGGAAAAACCAGAGTCGAAGCGGCTGCGCGCCGTGCTCACGCACCGCTGGTCAGGAAGGCTCGAGCTCGGCGAGATCGGCTAAGAATAGAACACAGAACACAGATCACAGATCGTAGCCCGGGTTCGCGCCCGCAACCCGAACACGAGCACCACGCGTGGGTCCCATCTTCCGCATCGGAGAGAGGAGCGCTTTGCTCGCAAAGTCAGGTAAGCGGTTTGTAGTTCCGCCTTTAGGCGGTCTTCGCCCGCCGAACCCGCACAACAGTCGCTGCAAGAAAACAAAGAGGTCGAAGAGAATTTAGATCCCCCTCACCCCAACCTCTCCCAACCGGAACTGTCGATCTTCTCAAGTCACGAGGCAGAGCCTCGCGCTGGGCGTTCCCAGGCTGGAGCCTGGGAACGAGCCAGGACAACAAACAACAGACGCTCAGACAACAGACCCTGAAAACGCAGGCGTTGGTTCGAGTCTGTTGTCTGAGCGTCTGTGGTCTGTTGTCCCGGTCGACAGCCGCGGCAATCGAAAAGTCGATGGACCCCGCCGCGAGCGGTCGTTACTTCTTGAGCATGCGGGCGCGGATCGATGTGGTCACGGTCACCGTTCCGCTCGGCGCGAGACGGGCTCCGCGCGCCGCAATGGTGAGCGGCTGTCCGACGAACACACCCGGATGGGCGGTTTCGAGCGCGTCGAGATCGGCCCAGAATAGACCGTGCGCCGTGCAGCGATTGGCACTGGTATTACAGGCTTCATTGCCTTGGAAGTCCGACCCGGAAGCCAATGGTTCAATCTGATACCCGTTGATCGTCAGGTCCATGAACAGTCCCGTCGCGGTGTTGCTCGTCTCATTCAGCGTCACGTCGACTTCGACGATACGCTTCTTGGCGCCTTTGGGCAGCTCGACGCTGGTCAACGCCGCAAAGGAGCTCGATGTGATCGGCAGGCCGGTGACGGTCGTGTAAGCGACATTCTTGCCGACAGCCAAAGCGTCGGCGCGTGCCATGGTTGCGGAAGCCAGCACCGCAGCAGCGAACAGGATTGCGAATTTGAATGACTGCATTTTGATCCCCCAGTTGAGTACTTCGTCGGCGAGCAAGGCTCGCCGGTTGTGATCCCCCAGTCCACTTCGAGACGGTCGGGCGGGTGTGCCCGAGGGCTCGACGCGAACCAACATCATTTCGCAATGACCTTCACATAGTTCCCCCTTTCCAGCGGCTGCTGCCGCAGCGACACGCGAACACGGGCTGCTGTGCCACGACGCAGGGCTTTGCTTGTCCCCTCGCAGTGCGATTTGACCGATGTTCTTGCATCCACTGGCGTAACAAGCTGCGGTACAGGTGTTCACCGCCGCGTGACCGCAGCGTGCAGCAGCTACAGCCGCCGGCCGCTAGAATGAATGATCAGGCTTGATTCCTGATGCTTTTGATCGTGCGTGGAAGAACAACTGAGGCGGGAAGAAGGCCCAATGCCGGTGGTTGGCCAGTCGAATTGACCGACCAAAGTTGGGACACGGAAGAGCTGCGAACGAGAGCGGAATTTCTTCTGCGAGCTCAGGCAGAGGGTTGGAAGGACGTCGGGAAGAGGCCGTCCACCATCTTGTCGATCTTCGAGTCGGTGCTCTCGTAGATATCCGTCGTCATCGACCATCCTGCCTTGGGCGCATCATAGAGCGCTTCACCGGCGATCACCCCATCGCGGTAGACGACGATGCGAGCGTACGACATGTAGGTGACGAAGTCCCACGACCAGCGGCCGACGTACGTGGCGGTGATCGGACATACGCTAGGTTGGCTGCCTGAGGGCAGCAGCCGCACGACGAAGCGTTTCTTCTCCAGTGCCTGTTTGAACGCCGGAAGGAAGGAGTCATCGACGGCGGGATCCTCGACCACGCAGAGCTCGCGCGACTGGTTCTCTGGCAAGCGCACCGCGGTGGCGCTGCGGGTGATCGTGCAGCCCGGCAGCAGGCACGCTGACCATGCCAGGAGCATGAGGGTGTGATTGATCCGAACCCAAGCCACGCTTTTCATGTTGCTCATGGGAATGCCGCGTACCGTAGACGGCGACGGCCGTGCAATGACTGCATTGAATCGATTCGCAACACCCGACGCACCGGCGAATGGGGCAGTCGATTTTCACGGCTTGCGACAGTTTTCGCTTGGAAACCTGTAGCGCGGCGAGTTACAACCGAACCCAATGCAGCGTTTCAAAGAGCCGTTCAATAGTTTGTCGCATCTCGCGGGCGCGTTGCTGTCGCTCGTCGGGTTGATCGTGTTGTTGACGCAGTCATGGGGGCGGACGTCGCGCATGGTCGCCTTCGCCATCTACGGCATGAGTCTGGTGGTTCTCTATTCGGCGAGCGCCATCTATCACGGCTTGCACACGACGGAGCGCGGCGAGGATTGGCTGCGCCGGCTCGATCACACGGCGATCTTCTTCCTCATTGCTGGTAGCTACACACCGATCTGTTTGCTCGGATTGCGCCCCACTTGGGGCTGGACGTTGTTCGCAGTCGTATGGGCGATTGCCGTCGTCGGCACGATGCTGAAATTATTTGTCGATCACCTGCCAGGCTGGTTGAGCGCTTCGATCTATCTGGCGATGGGCTGGCTTGCGGTCGTCGCTACCGGACCGTTGCTCGATACCTTCCCGGTCAGCGGCTTGATGTGGCTGCTCGGCGGTGGCGTCCTGTACACGATCGGCGCGGTCATCTTCGCGCTCGAGCGTCCCGATCCATACCCGCAGGTATTCGGCCACCACGAGATCTTCCACATGTTCGTCCTCGGCGGCAGCGCGCTGCATTTTGTCTTCATGCAGCAGTACGTCCTCTGACGCCGGCGCCTGGCCGACTCCAAGATCAAATTGCCTCTGGCATTTGTCGTCACGTCATCGCGTTGCGGTGGGCGTCGCGGTCGTGCGAACGCGACACGGCTGCGACGCGCGCACGCATTGACTTCCCGTGTCGCGCTGGCGAGGATCGGCTCATGACTCAGGACTCCATTGCTCCGACCCTGCTCCTGGCAATGCCTCAAATGGAAGATCCGAACTTCGCGCGCTCGGTCGTCTTGTTGTGCAAGCACGAAGCGGACGGCGCGATGGGGCTGGTGGTCAATCGACCGACAGGGACACGGGTGTCGAGTGTGCTCGAGGTCGAGCCACCGTTGCGCCACGACAACGGCCTCGAGATCTGGATGGGCGGACCGGTGGAAACCGAACGCGGCTGGCTGTTGCTGGCGGATCATCCGGGAACCACCGATACCATCGACGTGAGTGGCGGTATCTTTCTGAGCGGCTCGATGGATGTGTTGCGGCGCAGCATCGAGGACAAGGCGGTCAGCGGTCGGGCGCGGTTTCTGTTGGGCTACGCCGGTTGGGCCGGCGGCCAGCTGGAATCGGAGCTGGCCGCGTCGGCGTGGTTGACGGCCGAGGTTACCGCCGACCTGATCTTCCGCACCGATCCCGAACAAATGTGGCAAACCGCGATTCGCAGCCTCGGCATCGATCCGTATTCCCTGCAAATGGGCGGCGGCGTCCACTGACCCTGCAGGATCGCGAGTGAACACGGCGGTAGAGCAGGAGAGGCTGCATCTCCTGTACGAAATCAATCGCGGCCTGACCCAGGTCGACGAGCTCAATGGCATCCTTCACTATGCGGCGAAGCGCCTGCGCGAGCTGTTCTCGGCCGAAGGTTGCGCCGTGCTGTTGCTCGACCGCGAGAAGAACGAATTCTATTTCCCGATCGCCAGCGACAGCGACGCCGCCTCGGAGGCGCAGCTGGCGAAGACGCGCTTCCCCGCCGATCGTGGCATCGCCGGATGGATGGTGACGCACGGTGAAGCCGTCTCCGTCAGCGACGTCAGCCAGGACGAACGCTTCTTCGGCGGCGTCGACAAGAAGACCCAGATGCAGACGCGGGCGTTGCTCGGCGCGCCGCTGCGCGGCGACAACGGCATCATCGGTGTCATCGAAGTCGTCAACCCCGACACCAATCTGATGACTGCGGCGGATCTCGAATTCCTCGAAATCGTGGCCGGCGATGCGGCCTTCGCCTACGAACGCGCCCGTCTGCTGCAACAACTGCGCGGGGAAGTCGTCGGGCTGCGGCAAGTGGTGCGCTTGGCCGGCCTGTCGCTGTTCGTGTTCGGCGTACTGGTTCTGATCGGCGCCGCGCTCGTGCACTTTGCGCGCGCGTTACCGCTCGGCGAGCTCGTGTTTCGGCCAGGTGTCTGGATTGGGATTGGCTGCTCGGCGGTCGGCGGCGCCCTCAACCGCGTCTCGCAGGGCTGGCTCGTCGCACCGACACCGCAGGCATGACGGTCGCATAGGCGGGTGAGCATGGGACTTCTCGCAGGCAAGAAGGCGATCATCCTCGGTGTCGCCAACGATCACAGCATTGCCTGGGCCATTGCCCAGGCCATGCATCGCGAAGGCGCGCAGTTGGCGCTTACTTACGTCGGCGAAGCCTTGGAACGACGGGTTCGTCCGCTGGCTGAATCATTGGGTGTGCACACCGTCCTTGGTTGCGACGTCACCAAGGACAATGAGGTGGCGGCAACCTTTTCGACGCTGCGTGACGAGTGGGGTCGGGTCGACATTCTGGTGCATGCCATCGCCTTCGCCCAGCGCGAGGAGCTGAAGGGCCGCTTCGTCGACACGACGCGTGAGGGCTTTCGCATCGCGCTCGACATCAGCGTGTACTCGCTGATCGGCCTGGCGCGTGCGGCGCTGCCGCTGATGACCGAAGGCGGCGCGATCCTCACGCTCAGTTACCTCGGCGCCGAGCGCGCGCTGCCGAACTACAATGTGATGGGTATCGCCAAAGCCGGCCTCGAATCGTGTGTGCGCTACCTGGCGTTTGATCTCGGAGCGCAGAAGGTGCGCGTCAATGCGATCTCGGCAGGTCCGATTCGCACGCTGTCGTCTGCCGGCATCACCGGCTTCAAGGACATGTTGCACCACCATGCCGAACGCTCACCGCTGGGTCGCAACGTGAGCGCCGATGAAGTGGCGGGGACGGCGGTCTACCTCTGCAGCGAGCAGGCCAGCGGCGTTACCGGTGAGGTCGTGCATGTCGACGCCGGTTACAACATCGTCGGCGCATGAGCGGGTGAGTTGTGCGCCCGGTTCTCTTCCACATCGGTGACATCGCGGTTTCGAGCTTCTGGACCACCGCGTTTGCTGGCTTCATCGCCGCATTTTTCTTCGTACGCCGCGATTGCCTGCGCCGGGGTTACGGCGTCGATCTGGCGTACGACATGGTTCTGTATGCGTACATCGGCGGTTGGGTCGGCGCGCGCTTGGCCTTGCTGCCGACGGCGTGGGACATCTTCCTCGCCAATCCGATCGGATTCCTTTTGTCCGGCAGCGGCTGGGTTTGGTACGGCGGCGTCATCGGCGGCGGCCTGGCGATGACGCGCGTCGCCAAGCAACGCGGCCTGTCGATGCTCGAGCTCGGTGATATCGCCGCTCCGGCGCTGGCGGTGGGCCTAGCCATCGGCCGCATCGGTTGTCACTTGTCGGGCGACGGCGACTACGGCGTGCCGACCACCTTGCCGTGGTGTCAAAGCTACCCCGATGGCGTTGTGCCGACGACCGACTGTGTGCACCCGGCGCCTCTCTACGAGATGTTCGCCTGCCTCATATTGTCCGCATACCTATGGCGTCACTACCGCGCGCAGTTGCCGGTGGGCGATATCTTCGCGCGCTATCTCCTGGCGTCGGGAGTCATCCGCTTCCTGATCGAAACCGTGCGCCGCAATCCCGCGTGGTTTCTCGGGCTCACGACGGCGCAAGCGATCAGCATCGTCTTGATCGTCATCGGCGCGACGCTGCTGTCGAAGCTGCACGAGAGCAACGGTGATGATGCGGTCGCAGGCGAGGAACAATCAGGCCAGGCGATTGAGAGATCGGTGTAGCGGCCCGGCACGGTAGAAGAGTGGGGCGCGCGAGCTCGGTGCGAGCAACTGGGTTCGCAGTCGACCTCGGCGCCGATCCCCGTTAGGATGTCGGCGTGAAGGCGTTCCTGCCGTTGGTTTTGCTCGGTTTCGTCGCCGCTACGGCGCGTGCCGACATCTTCGCCTGGAAAGACGATCAAGGGATTCGCCATTTCACCAACGTCCTCGAGGATGTGCCTGCCGAGTTTCGCGGCGACGCCCGCATTGTCGCGCGTGAGCGTGGCACGACGGCGCCGGACACCCCCGAGGACACAACGCCCAGACAGGCGCAGGTGGTTTACGATCCGACACGCCTGCGCCAGGTCTACGCCGAGGGCGTGGCCGACGGCCGCCGTGAAGGAGAGCGCAACGCGCGACGCGAGCGGCCACCTACGCTGCAGGTCGTGTCGCCGATCACGATCGCCAACGTGCCGATCATTCCCACCTATCCACCCTACATCGCGCCCGAGTGTCTCGAACCGTTCGGCACCGTCGGCTTCGATCATGGTCGCTTGCGACATCGAACCTGGCGTCTCGGCTTCGAAGAATGTACGCCGTCGCTTGCCTTCAACCCATTCGTCGGAACCTTCGGGCCTGTGGGCCCTGTCGTGCGACCGCTGGCGCCAGGACGCAGCGGATTCCCACGCGCCCGACTGCGCTAGCCGGCGAGCCTGTGAACAACGCCTAGAACCTAGCGCGGGCTCGCGCCCGCAACCCAAGCACGAACACCACGCGTGGGCCCCCTCTCGCGGATGGGGAGTGCGGATTTTTCAGGCCGCGAACAACCGAGAACGACCGGAACCCAGAACCGGGAATCTAGAACGGGGCCGTGAGCTAAGCTCCGAATTTGCCGGTTCTCCATTCTCAATTCTGGGTTGCGTCGTTCTCGATTCGTTACTTTTTCAGAGCGTCGGCCTTATTCGCCGCGCGAAAAGAAAAAGGTCGAAGAGAATTTAGATCCCCCTCACCGCAACCCTCTCCCATCCGGGAGAGGGGGCGCTCAACAGACGCTCAGGCAACAGACTCGAACAAACGCCGGTGTTTTTCAGGGTCCGTTGTCTGTCCGTCGGTTGTCTGTTGTCCTGGGTTACGGGCGCCAAGCTTTCCATGTGTTCTCTGCCGACCGTCTCGACCTCGCTGCCAGCAGCGACTACAAAGGCGGTCGGTCGGAGGAGAATTGGTGCATCCACGCGTGCTCGATCGCACTCAGAGTGTTCTCGTCGTTATCGACGTGCAGGAAGCCTATCGCGGTAAGACGGTTGCGGAACAACGCATGATCACCGGCGTGCGCCGCCTGATCGAGGCGGCACGTGTGGTCGAGGTCCCGGTGCTGGCAACCGAGCAATATCCGAAAGGGCTGGGCCACTTCATGCCCGAGGTGGGCGATGTGTTCAGCGCCGGCCAGGAAGTATTCGAAAAGCGATCATTGAGTTGTCTCGGCGCCCCGGCCTTCGCCGAGCGCTTGCTCGCCCTGCAACGGCGGCAAGCCGTCGTCTGCGGCATCGAGGCGCATGCCTGTGTCAATCAAACCGTCCACGATCTTCTCGATCGTGGCTATGCCGTGCATCTTCCCTACGACGCCATCTCGGCACGTTTCGAGCACGACTATCGCCTTTCCAGCACATTGGGATCCTAAGCTTAGAATTCCACGTGGACAAGTTG
>JADMIO010603849.1_pt1 | contig 103356 bp, 100 predicted proteins | sample 8958161 | NCBI WGS metagenome assembly JADMIO01 (sample SAMN16585339, study PRJNA669376) | soil metagenome | isolation source: Crop rotation soil | place: USA: Cullars Rotation, Alabama | collected 2011
CGCGACTTCAAGTCACGTGAATTCCAAGCTTCGGATCCCACTGTGCTGGAAAGTGGCCTACGCCGACCTTCGCGGCGCCATCGGCATCGTGCCGCAGGACCCGGCGCTCTTCAGCGGCACGGTGCGCGAGAACATCGCCTACGCGCGGCCGTCAACCGAGGGGACGCCGAGCGAAGAGGAGCTCGTCGCGGCGGCGAAGGCCGCGCATGCGCTCGAGTTCATCGAGCGACTGCCGCAGGGCTGGGAAACGAAGATCGGTGAGCGCGGCATCAAGCTCTCGGGCGGCCAGCGCCAGCGCATCGCGATCGCTCGCGTCTTCCTGCGCAATCCCGCCGTCGTCGTGCTCGACGAGGCGACCTCGAGTCTCGACACGGAAAGCGAGCGCCTGATCGAGGCGGCGATGGAGGACCTGCTGCAGAACCGCTCGACGCTGATCATCGCGCATCGCTTGAGCACCGTGCGCCGCGCCGATCGCGTACTCGTGCTCGAGCACGGCGCGATCGTGGAATCCGGCAAACATGCCGACCTGCTGGCGTCGAACGGCGTGTACGCGCGACTGAACAGGGCGGCGGAGTTCGCCAGCTAGCTGCCAGCTACTTGATCACGACCTCGGTCTGTCCGGTTGGGCCGACCTTCACCGGCACCGCGACGGGCGCGGAGAGACCCTCATGCCAGGTCATGACGTTGTAGTCGCCCGGTGGAACCGCATCGAGAGTCACCTTGTCTCCACTCGACGCCACACCGAAGTACGGCTGGTCGAACACCGCGATCCAGGCGCGCTCGTTCGGGTGCTGCGCGCAACGAACCTCGACGACGCCCGCGGTCCTGGTCAGGCGATCCGTTGCCACCATCGACTTCACGTTGCTGAAGAACATCGTCTGCAGCGTGTCGTTCGTTCCGGCACGAATGAAGACGAGGCGGTGGACCGCATTCAGATCGTTGAAGACATTGATTCCGCCGCCGACGACGGTCGCCTGCACGCGAGGCGAAAGGCCACAGTCGTTGCTCTCCAGTTCGTAACGCCGATCCTGCGGCAGCGGCTTTCCTTCGCGGATGCCGTCGAGCCAGAAGATCGTGGTCGCCGCGCTGCTGTCGACGTCCGACGATTTGCAGGCCGGCGCAACGCGCGGAGCCAAGCCTGAATCCCCCACGAGGGAAACGACCAATGCGGTCTGCGCTGTCGATGCGCCTGCCTTGTAGGGCTCGGATGGCGGAACGATGAGTCCGCCGGCGGAGTCTGCTTTCGTTTCCTCGGCCGCCTGAGCCTTCTTCGGGGTCGAGGCCTTCGAACAGGCTGAGGCTGCCGCAACGGCGGCTGCGCAAGCGATTCGAATCATCCGGGTCTGCATCGCGGGCAACAAAGGCAAGCAGCGGGCCCGTTTCTACACGATGATCAAGTCTCTCTGAATCTCACCAGGAGTGACGACCGCCCGATCCTCTCTCATGTACACGTTGACCTCTGTCCGCATCCCGAACTCACCGGCGATGTAGACGCCCGGCTCAATCGAGAATCCGACTCCTGGAATCAGCAGCCGCTCCTCGCGCGACTCGAGGTTGTCGAGATGCGGACCGGCGCCATGCAGGTCACGGGCGTCGATCGAGTGGCCGGTGCGGTGCGTGAAGTACTGACCAAAGCCACGATCCACGATCACTTTCCGCGCGGCATCGTCGGCGGCAGCGCCCGGAATCGGCTTCGATTTTCCTCCGCTTTCGACCACGACCCTGATCGCCGCGTCCCGGGCATCGCGGATCGCGGTCCAGACCTTCGTCGCCTTCTCGTTCGGCGCTCCGACCGAGGCCATCCAGGTCTGGTCCGCGTACGGATGCGTGCCGTGCTTCTCCGTCGCCCAGAGATCGATCAGCACGACGTCGCCGGCCACGATCGTTCTCGACTTTGCCTGCGTCGGCTCGTAGTGGGGGTCCGCCGAATTCGGACCGACCGAGACATTCGGCCCATGATCCGTTTCCAGCCCGGCCTTCCTGAACCGGTCGAGGATCCACTGCATCATCTCGTATTCGGTTGCGGGCGACGCTGAGCGAGCGCGCTCGCCGATCACCGTGAACGCGTCCCGTGCGATCTGGGCGATGACTTCCGCCGCGCGTTCATGCGCTTCGATGTCTTCCGGCGTCCAGACGGCGTAGAACCTCGAGACCAGTTCGCCGGACGTGACGATGTCGGCGCCCGCCGCACGGACCATCTCGATGACGCCGGCGGGAATCTTGTCGAGATACGGCACCGCGTCACCCGGCGAGTACTCCATCGCGACGCGCTTTCCCTTGATCAGCTTTCCAAGCGTCGCCTCGAGGGTCTGCCAGCCGGAGTAGATCTGGCGGTCCCATTCCGCCGGCCAGTGGCGCCATGGCCCGGGCTCGATCGAATGCATGACCGCGACCGGCGTCCCCTTCGCGGGAATCCAGGCGAACATGCGACGGCTGGCGAGCCCCTGGACCCCGATGAGGCCACCCGAGATAGGATTGAGCCCGCGAAAGTCGAACAGCAGCCAGCCATCGAGCTCCTGCGCCGCCAGCTCGGCCTGGACCTTGGGGAGAAGAGTCGGAGAGAGCAGCGCGGTGGTTGTCATTCGAGTCCGGCGGTTCGATCGAAGGTGCGCCAGTCCGCGCGCCATTCGCAGGTTCCTTCGCCGCGACTCGCGCAGCGAACGTGCTCCACGGATCCGATGCTCCCGATGAGGAAGCGAAGGAGCTCCTTCACCGTGGATTCGTAGTACGTGCATCCGATGCCGCTCGGGGCGGTGTCGAGCGTAACGGACCGCGGCACTTCCATCAGCAGATTGTTGCCGACGCGGCGCACGGACGCATTCAGGTAGCGGCCGGTGATCTTCTTCGCGCGCTTGAATGCGATCGGGCGAGCCATCGCGGCGGGAAGAATTCGCATCATCTTGCGCGTGACCGGCGAGATGGTGTGATAGGATTCGCGAGCGAGATATTGACCCGCGGCCCGGAAGATGGCTTCCGCGTCGGCACGGCGGCCGATCAGCTTCGCCAGCGCGATCGCTTCTTCCTGCGGTATGCGCTTTCCCCTCTTCACCGCTTCAGTATGCCGGCGAATCTGCGAGTAGATCGTGTCGCTCAGCCCGAGGCGCTTGTTCCGCAGCTCGTCGACGTACTCGGCCTCGAACGAATCGGCGGGGGTATCGACGTTTCGGACTGCTTCGAGCAGACTCAGGGGAAGAAGGGCGTCTACTGTGGCGAGCATCGAATCCGAAACAGGCGAAATGCGGGCGAATGAAGTGATTGCGGCGCGCACAAAGTTAACACGATGAGTCTTCTGGTCCGCCTCCTGATCGGTGCCCTGCTTGCGGCGTCGATTTCGGTCGTTGCTCGACGCGCCCGATGGCTGTCGAACAGCGGAGCGCTTGCGGCAACGCTCGTTGGCACTGCCGCGGTCGCCGCCGGGTGGGACTGGGCGGGCCTGCTGCTCGCCTATTTCATATCGTCGAGCGCCCTCTCGCGCTGGGGCCGGCGAAGGAAAGCCGAGCGGACCGAGGGCGTGGTTGCGAAAGCAGGTCCTCGCGATGCCTGGCAGGTACTCTCGAACGGCCTCCCCTTTCTTATCGCTGCGTCCGCCCTCGCGCTCGGCTCGATGGCGGCGAACACTGCCGGCTTGATCGCTGCGGGCGGTCTTGCCGCATCTGCTGCTGATACGTGGGCGACGGAGATCGGGACGCTGTTCGGAGGCACGCCCCGATCGATCCTGAACTGGCAGCCTGTGCGCGTCGGCGAGTCCGGCGGCGTTTCAGCGCCGGGCACGGTCGCGACGATCCTCGGCGCCTGCTTTGTTGCGGTGGTACCCGTCCTTTCGGGCTGGGGTGGTTCGACCTTCCTCCCGGTCGCGGCGGGCGGCATTGCGGGGTCGGTCACCGACTCGGTGCTCGGGGCCGTCGTCCAGCGGAGGAACTGGTGCGACGCATGCGGAGTTCGAACAGAGATGAATCCGCACCGCTGTGGCAGTGCCACCCGGAAGTCCTCCGGCATCTCCTTTGTCGAGAATGATGCCGTGAACCTGATCGCGACCATCGTCGGCGCATCCGTCGCGGTGATGATCGGATGACGGACGTTCTGATCGTCGGCGGCGGGCCTGCGGGAGCATCGACAGCCATCGCTCTCGCGCGCCGGGGCGTCCGCGTACGCGTTCTCGACAAGGCGCGGTTTCCCAGATCGAAGCCGTGCGCCGAGTACCTCAGCCCGCAGGCGTCGCGCATCCTCGACGACATCGGTGTCCTGGAAAAGGTGGAGTCGACCGGAGCAGCGCAGCTGGCGGGTGTCATCGTCCGCGCGCCATCCGGCGAGGTGATTCATGGCGAGTTCGTCTCCGACCACGGCTTCACGCCATACCGCGCTCGCGGCCTGTCCGTCAGGCGCGAGGTGCTCGACGCCATTCTGCTCGACGCCGCCCGCGACGCCGGCGTTGACGTCCGGGAAGGCGCTCGCGTGAGTGATCTCGCGAGCAGCGCCGGTCGCGTGACAGGCGTGCGAGCGAACGACGAGATGATGCCGGCCGATGTCGTCATCGGCGCCGACGGACTGCGATCGACCGTCGCGCGCCGCCTGAAGCTCGCGGCGACCGGGCTGTGGCCAAGGCGTCTCGCCCTCGTCTCGCACTACGAGAACGTGAAAGGCATCGGCGAGCTGGCCGAGATGCACGTCACCCGCGAGGGCTTCGTCGGGATCGCCGACGTCGGCAACGGCGCGACGACGGTGGCGCTGGTGGTTCCATCCAGCCGTGCCGCGGAGATCAGCGGCAGAAAGGACGCCTTTCTCGAGGAGTGGCTCGCACGCCAGCCGCACCTCGCGGCGCGGTTCGGGGAGGCCCGGAGAATCTCATCCGTGCAAGCCACCGGTCCGTTCGCCTCGAGATCACGTCGGGCATGGGCGCCAGGCGCTCTCCTCGTCGGCGACGCCGCGGATTTCTTCGACCCTTTCACCGGCGAAGGCATGTACGCCGCCATGCGCGGCGGCGAGATGGCGGCGGAATCGGCCTATCGAGCGTTGGGTCAACCTGAAAAAGAACAGGTGCGCGAATTCCGCGATTACGACGCTGCCCGGAAGGAAGAGTTCTCTGGAAAGTGGATCGTCGAAAAGGTCGTCGCCGCTACCGTAGCGCGACCCTGGCTCATCAATCGCGCGGCGCGAGCGCTCTCCCGCCGACGCGACCTCGCGGATCTTCTGATGGGCGTGACCGGCGACTTCGTCCCCGCCCGTGAGATCGTGAATGCCCGCTATGTCCTCGGCGCCTTCGGCCTGATCGCCGCGTCGGCGACGCGCTCGACGCCAGTGGTTGATTCACCCGTGTCCGGGTAGGCTTCAGCCATGGTTGATGCAGATCTCTTCCGGAGCGTCCTCGGTCGCTTCGCGTCGTCCGTCACGATCCTGACGGCGCGCGACGCCGCCGGCAAGGATCACGGAATGACCGTGAGCGCGTTCTGTTCGGTGAGTCTGAATCCGCCGCTGGTGCTCGCCTCGGTGGACAAGGTCGCGTCGATCTATCCGACGATCATGACCGTCGATCAGATCGGGATCAGCATTCTCTCGGAGGAGCAGGAGCATTGTTCCCGGCGCTTCGCTGAGAAGGACGCCGACCGGTTCGACGATCTCGACATTCTGCGCGGGAAGAACGGTGTCGTTCTGCTGAAGGGCGCGCTGGCCCATCTCGAGTGCCGCGTCATCGATCGCCACGACGCTGGAGATCACACCATCTTCGTCGCGAACGTCGAGAATGCGTCGGCTCACAACGGCCGTCCCCTGCTCTATTATCGCGGCGGGTACGCGCAGCTCGAGCGCTGAGGTGGGTCTGCTGACCCCGAAGCGCCGGCGCGGCCACGAGATCCTCGACGATGCGCACGTGTCCGCATCAGACCGGATTCGCTCGATCGGAGACGTGACGAGATCGAACCGGGTCTTCGGTGGACTGCGCGCCGCGCTCGCCGCGGTCGATCCGGTTCTGACTGACGGTGCACAGCTGTCGCTGCTCGATGTCGGCACTGGCCTCGCGGATATCCCGGCGGCCATTCGCGCGCGGGCTGGATCGCGAGGCGCTGATGTCACGGCGATCGGGCTGGATGAAGCACCGGACCTTCTCGGTCAGGCGCGAGACCGGGTCGCAGCGGTCTGCGGTAGCGCCGGGCAGCTGCCGTTTCGCGACCACAGCATCGACGTCGTGATCTGCTCGCAGCTGCTGCACCATTTTCCCGACGACGACCTCGCGCCGATTCTCACCGAGTTGAATCGCGTGGCGCGCCGGCTGGTGGTCATCGCGGACCTCCGGCGGAGCTGGCTTGCCGCGGCTGGATTTTGGATGGCGAGCTTTCCCCTGCGTTTCCATCCGATTACGCGACATGACGGCGTCGTGTCCGTGTTTCGCGGATTTACGGCCGAGGAGCTTCGCCGGGCGATCGGCGCGGCAACTGGCGCCAGCGCGAGCGTGCGGCGGCGTCTCGGCTTTCGGCTTACGGCGACCTGGGTGCCGCGTTCATGAACCTCGGACCCATGCCCTCGCACGCGCGGATGGTGACCATCGACCGGCAGACCGTGCACGCGCCTCTCGAGACGATCTTCCAGATTGCCGCGGACGTCGAGAGATGGCCGGCGCACCTGGCCCATTATCGCTTCGTGCGATTCGAGTCGCGGGATGCCAACGGTGGCGGGCTCGTCTCGATGTCCGCGAATCGTCCATTCGGACCGCTGAATTGGCCGACCTGGTGGGCGTCGGATATGGAAGTCCGTCGCCCGGGCGGCTCGGACACGCCGGTCATTCGATTCCGTCACGTGCGCGGAATCACAACGGGGATGGAGGTCGAGTGGCAATTCGTGCGCGCCGGCGACGCCACCGAGGTGACTATCCTGCACATGTGGAACGGTCCGCGCTGGTCGGTGATTGGTGGAATCGCCGCGACGACGATCATCGGACCGATCTTTGTTCACGGAATTGCGTCGCGCACCCTTGCCGGATTGGCGCGCGCCGCGGCACGTTGATACAGCCTTTACCGGATTCCCATTGTCGTCTCGTCGTCGTGTAGTCATAACGGGTATTGGAGCGATCACTCCCGTCGGCATTTCCAGGGCGGGCCTCTGGAAGGGCCTGCAGGCTCAGCGCTCGGCCGTCGCCGAGGTCACGCGCTTCGATGCATCGATGTTCCGGACGCGGATCGCCGCGGAGATCCGCGACTTCACGCCGTCGGATTTCATGGAAGCCAAGAAGGCCAAGCGGCTCGATCGCTTCGGTCATCTGACCGTCGCGACGGCCCGGCTCGCCCTCGAGGACTCCGGCATCAAGCTCGAGCAGGAGGACCGCGAGCGCATCGGCGCCATGATGGGCAGCGCGCTGGGTGGCGTCGGCTACGCTGAAGAGCAGTTCATGGTCTACATCCAGAACGGGCTGCGCGATGTGTCGACGTCGCTGGCGACGAACGTCTTCGGCGGTGCTGCGAGCTGCAACGTCGCCATCGAATTCGGCGTGCAGGGACCGAACAGCACCAACGCGATGAGCTGCGCCTCCGGCGCGATGGGCATCGGCGAGGGCTTCCGGATGATCCGCGACGGCTACGCGGACGTCATGCTTGCAGGGGGATCGGAAGCTCCGTTGAGCAATCTCTGTTTCGGCGCCTTCGCGCTCATTCGCGCGATGTCCACGCGCAACGACGATCCCGGTTCCGCGTCACGGCCCTTTGACGCGGACCGCGACGGGTTTGTGATGGGCGAAGGCGCGGGCATTCTCGTCCTCGAGGAATACGAGCGGGCGAAGGCCCGCGGAGCCCACATCTACGCCGAGATCGCCGGGTACGCGTTCGGGAATGATGCACACCATATGACCGCCCCGCGCCCGGACGGTTCGCAGGCCGGCCGCATCATGAAAGCGGCGCTCACCGACGCCAACCTGACGCCGGGCGAAGTGGGCTACATCAACGCGCATGGCAGCTCGACGCCGCTCAACGACTCGACGGAGACGAAAGCGATTCGCGGTGTCTTCGGCGACGCGGCGGACCGAGTTCCCGTCAGCAGCACCAAGGCGTACTACGGTCATGCGCTGGGCGCGTCGGGCGCCATCGAAGCCGCCATCTGCGCCATGGCGCTCTCGGAGGAGTGGCTGCCGCCGACGCTGAATCTCCAGTCCCCGGGAGAGGGCTGCGACCTCGATTACATCCCGGCGCAGGGCCGAAAGGCGAAGGTCGACGTCATCCTGTCCAACTCGTTCGGATTCGGCGGGATCAACGCCGCGCTGGTCCTCAAGCGAGTGTGAGGGGGCGTGAGAGTGGAGAGTGAGTGCCGGCTTCGATAAGTTCTGGCACCCTCCACTCGCCACTCCCCACTCTCCCCTGGCCCATGCGCGACTCCTGGCGGCACTTCGTCTCTGAGTTCATCGGCACCTTCGCGCTCGTCTTCATCGGCAGCGGCGCGATCATCCGGGCGCAGGCAACCGGCGGCAGCCTGCTCGAGGTTGCAATCGCGCACGGCATCATTCTCTCGGTGATGGTGTCCGCGCTGATGCGCATCTCCGGACACTTCAACCCGGCGGTCACGATCAGCTTCATGGTCAATCGCCGGATCGAGCCCGTGATGGGCGTCGTCTACATCATCGCGCAGATCATGGGCGCGATCATCGCGGCGTATATTCTCAAGGGAGTCATGCCGCCCGCCGCCGTGGATGCCACGCGGGTCGGCGGCCAATCCGTCGCGAGCTCCCTGAGCTTCGGCGGCGCGGTCCTCATCGAGTTCATCGCGACGTTCTTTCTCATGTGGGTCATCTATGGAACGGCCGTCGACCCCGATGCGCCGCGGGTTGGCGGATTCGCCATCGGTCTGACGATCGCGGCCGACATTCTCGCGTTTGGCCCGCTGACGGGCGCATCGATGAACCCCGCGCGGTCGCTTGGCCCTGCGGTCGCGTCGGGAGTGTTCGAGGCGCAGGGCGTCTACTGGATCGGACCGATTCTCGGTGCGATCGCGGCGGGACTCATCTATGAGATGTTCTTCCTCCGCCGCGCTCCGGAACCGGTCGATCACGGAGCCGTCGCGCCCTGACGATGGAGGAGTCGAAGGCCGTCGTTCCCGTCGGCGTCGTCCGCGAGCGCGTCATTCAGACGCTGAGTGACGCGTTCGCGAACGACCTGATCACCATCGACGAGCTCGAGGATCGGCTCGCGCAGGCCTACAAGGCGACGACGGCGGCTGAAGCCGAGGCGCTCGTGGTGGGACTCCAGCTTCAGGCAGCGGCCTCGGGCGACGCGCCGCTCGTTCGCGCCCGGCCCGCCGAGCTCGTGCCTCCATCTGAGAAGCTTCGCTCGATCTTCAGCAGCAATGAGCGGCGCGGGATGTGGGCCGTGCCGCGGAAGCTCGACGTGTTCGCGCTCTTCTCGAGCACGGTCATCGACCTGACCTCGGCCAGCCTTCCCGCCGAGATGGTCGACATCCACGTCCGGGCTCGATTCGCGTCGGTCACGGTGATCGTCCCGCCGGGACTGCGCGTCGTCAACCGGGTCGGCGCCTTCATGGCCAGCGTGGAATCAGAGGCGGCGCTCGATCTCGCCCCGATGGTCCAGGGCGCGCCAGTGATTCGCGTGAGTGGCTCGGCGTTCGCCGCGAGCGTCGAGATTATTTCGAAGAAGCCGCTGCCCGAGGGCTGACTGCTCTCGCCGCTGCGCCGATCAGCGCGCCAATCCCGGCCGGGATCAGTGCGAGCAGCGTCGGCAGTGCAGTTTCCGATGGCGGCGTCTTTCCGATGGCCAGCGCGACGAAATGCGTCTCGACGATCGAGAGGCCAAGCAGAAGCGCAACGAGCCATGCGTACTTCGGTGCAAGCCAGCTGATCACCGCCGATCCCGCGAGAAGCAGCAGGACGGCCGGCTGGACCTCCGACGCCTGAAAGTCGATGACACCGATCACGGGCGCCATGATCACGCACAGCGCAACGACGAGCCACAGCGGAACGGGACGCATCACCGGAAGATCCACGCGCCGAGTCGCGCGACCCAGGTGGCGGAGACGAGGAGGATCGGCAACAGTGTGAGACCGACGGAGAACGAGAGGCCCTGCCGGAACAACGCGGGACCGACAGGCAGAACGCGATTCTTCCAGAGCTGCTGCGTTGCAATCTCGATCATGGGCCCGAACGTGTAGCAGACGTTCGCGAGCGCGCCGTAGACGAGAATCGCCGGCAGCGGCGGCAGCAAATGCGGCAGCCCCGGTGGAAGCACCGAGATCGCGGCGACGATCGCCAGGGTGATCAGGCCCGTCGCGCCGACGATCGCGTTGTAGATCAGGCGGCGCGATTCCCACCACGTGAGGATGGAAATCGGATCGCGGCGCAGTGCCGGCAGCGGAAAGAGGACGTTCCCGAGCAACGACGACGGTGGCGCGTCCGCATCGGTGGATTCGCGCGCCTCTCGGAGCCAGACCGGGGTGTCCATGCTCCAATCTTGCTTCGCTTGGCCTGCTACGTCAAGTACTTTTTGATATAAAGCTAGAGCCTCGCCAGCGCGATCAATCCGAGCGCGCCAAGCGCGAGCCCGATGGCCACTCCACCGATCAGGCGATGGCGCGGGGGTGGATAGTCCTCGTCGAACTGGTAGAAGACGCCGACGCCCACTCCCAGGACAGTGATGAGCGGAGCCCATGACACGTGGCCCGTCGACGTGATCATGTCCCACGCAATCCCACCGGTCATCGCCAGGATGAAGCCCGCGAAGATCGGCGTGCCCCAGCCCTCCTTGCCCGCGATCACTTTATCGTGGGCCGCATCCGCCCGCGCCTGCAGCTGGGCGACGTATTCCTCCTGGGAAAGTCCGCTCGCGATCTGCGCCGCGCGCACCCGCTCAACCCGCGCGAGTACCTCGGGCGGAAGATCCAGCATCCATGGGGGAATCGGCTTAGGGTCCGACTCGGTATTTCCGGTCATAGCGCTCGATCGACTCGACGACGATCTGCATCGCGCGTTCGCTCTTCTCCCAGCCGACAACCTGAGCGCGCTTGCCCTCGAGGTCCTTGTAGGTCGAAAAGAAGTATTCGATCTCCTTCAACGTGTGCTGCGGAATGTCCGCGATGTCGAAGTATTCCTCGTGGGCCGGGTCGTGCAGCGGCACACCGAGAATCTTGTCGTCAGGCTCCCCGCGGTCCAGCATCTTCAGCACGCCGATCGGCCGCACGTCGATCATGCAGCCGGGAAACGTCTGCTCCTTCACCATCACCAGAACATCGAGCGGATCGCCGTCCTCGTGGAGCGTCCGCGGGATCAGCCCATAGTCCGCCGGATAGTGCACGGCGGAATACAGCACGCGGTCGAGCTTCAGCAGCCCTGTGTCCTTGTCCAGCTCGTATTTGTTCCGCGATCCCGACGGGATCTCGATGATCGCCGTGACCTCTTCCGGGGGATTCCGCCCGGGGTTCAGGTCATGCCACAGATGAAGCACGGCGCTCCATGGTGCCTTTGTAGACCATCGGTTCCTCGACCACGCCGAAATTCGTCTTGTTCAGCTCCTCGATCTGCTGCATTTCCGCGGAGGTGAGGTCGCGCCGGTCGGCAGCTTCCGCGAATTCCCGAAGCTGCTCGTCATCATAGATGTTCGGCAGCGTCGTGACGACGAGCGGCTCGGCGAGGAGCCATTTGAGCGACGCCTGGCCGAGGGTCATGTCGCGGCGCAGGAAGTCGAGTGTCTCGACCTTCTTCACGCCATTGGTCAGCCAGGAGCGCGGACGGTGCCGGCGGTGATCGTTCGCCGGGAAGACCGTATCGACCGTGTACTTCCCCTCGAGCATCCCCGACGCATGCGTCACGCGAACGTTGAAGCAGCAGTTCGGCGCGTGCTGTTTCGCCGCCTCGATCATCGGCGTCCCCGGATGCTGCTCGAGGATGTTCCAGATCATCTGGATCGTGTTGATCTCGGGCTCGCGTTCGACGAGCTCGACGGCCTCGTAGAGCCAGCCGATCGCCGGCCCAAACGCCGCGCCCCACGCCAGAATCTTTCCTTCTCGTTGCAGGTCGCGCAGCGTTCCCCAGAGATCTGCCTGGCGAACGTGCTCCATCTTCACGTTGTGGATCTGGAGGACGTCGAGGTAGTCGGTCTCGAGACGCTCGAGACACCTGTCGACCGCCATACGGATGTACGCCGGGTCCGTCCGCATCGGCAGCTCGTTCTGGCCGCGCCGCTCCGCGGCGGCGGTCTCATTATAGATGTCGTAGCCCACCTTCGTGGCGTACACGACATCCTTGCGGCGCCCACGGAACGCCTCGGCGAGCTGTCGCTCCGCCCGACCGTTTCCATATGTATCGGCGGCGTCGAAGAAGGTGACGCCGAATTCGTCATGCGCGCGGCGAAGCATGGCGATCGCCTGCTCGTCGGTTTTCTCGCCCCACCATCCGGTGGAGATGGTCCACGTGCCGAAACCGACTTCGCTGACGCGGACGGTCGTACCGGGAAATACTCTGTGTCGCATGGCTGAAAACTAGCCGCGCGATCACGCGATCAGCGATTGGCACCACTCGGCGGCGTGCCGTACCGGATGCGTCAGCTCAGCGGTTCGTCCGCTGCCTTCCCGCGCCGAGCAGATCTCTTCCGCGGGAAGAAGTATTCGAACGACTTGCCGTATAGGTCGGCGAACTCCTTGAGGTCGACCGGGTCGATGCGCCGTTCTCCGAGCTCGCACTTGGAGACATAGGACAAGGGCCTCCCAAGCGCCGCGGCGACCTCCTTCTGTGTCATGCCGGCTTCGAGTCTGGCTTCGCGCACACGCCGGATCATCTCCTGATAGTCGGAGCGGTAGATCGGGGAGTGTCTGCGGCCGCGCGCCATGGTGGCGCATTTTCGCGCCTGCTTTCAGATTCCCCATCTTGGGGATTCCCCAAGCCGGGGAACGATCCCGGTCACCGCCGAAAGGCTTCGCCCACTCTCTTCGTCACCCGATGACCGCGCTGGAGTCGCGTCTCGAACCAAGTTCCGCCGCGGATGACAACCTGGAGAAGCTGCGCGAGCTCTTTCCTCAGGCATTCCCCGGCGGGCGACTCGACGTCGACGTGCTGCGGACACTGCTCGGCGACACAGTGGATCCAGGCGACGAGCGTTTTGGGCTGGGGTGGTTCGGCAAGACCCGCGCACGCCAGGCGTCCCTCAGCCGGTCCGGCGCAACGTTGCGTCCGCGGCCCGAGGACAGCATTGAGTGGGCTCAAACAGGCAACGTGCTGATCGCCGGCGACAATCTCGAAGTGCTCAAGCTGCTGCAGAAATCCTACGCGCGCCGGGTCAAGCTGATCTACATCGATCCGCCGTATAACACGGGCAAGGATTTCGTTTATGCCGACGACTACAGGGACACGATCGCCAACTACCTCCGTGTCACGGGGCAGCGATCAGAAGACGGTTCCGCGCGACAGTCGCGCGAGGAATCAACGGGGCGGCTTCATACCGACTGGTTGAACATGATTTATCCGCGTTTGACCCTTGCGCGGAATCTGTTGCGCGAAGACGGGGTCATCTTCGTCTCGATCGACGACCATGAGCTCGGTACTCTGCGCCTCGTGCTGGATGAGATCTTCGGTCCCGAGTGTTTCGTTGCGACGATCGCCTGGAAGAAACGCTCCTCGCCCGACGCGCGTGATACCATCGGGTCCGTGCATGACTATATCGTCTGCTACGTGAGGCGCAGCGACCGGATCAAGGACGCGATTTCGAAGATGCCGTTGAGTGAGGATCGCGTCGAGGCGTACACGAACCCCGATGACGATCCGCGCGGGGACTGGGCCTCAGTCGACATGACCGGTATGACAGGTCGTGCGACGCGCGATCAGTTCTTCGACGTCACGCTGCCCAGCGGCCGCGTCATCGGTCCGCCGGAGGGGCGGAGCTGGGGTTTGTCGCCGGCGACTTTCAATGAGCTCCGCGCTGACAACCGCATCTGGTTCGGCCGCGATGGCGACAATGTCCCGCGCATCAAGCGCTTCCTGAGCGAGTCGGACGGCCAAGTGGTCCCGTCGTTCTGGGACATGTCGGATGTAGGCAGCAACGATGAGGCGAAGAAGGAGGTCAACGATCTGATGGGCGCGCCGGACGTGTTCGACACGCCGAAGCCTCTTCGCCTCGTTCAGCGAATGCTGCAGGTCGGAACACGTCCCGACCGGCACGATATCATCCTCGATTTCTTTGCAGGCTCGGGAACCACCGGCCACGCGGTGATGGAGCAGAATTCTCGTGATTCCGGCAACCGCCGGTTCATTCTGGTTCAGCTGCCGTATGTGCTCGATCCTGATCGCAAAGAGCAGCGTGCTCCGGCAGCGTTTCTCGAAGTTGCCGGTCGGCCTCGAAACGCCGCGGAGCTGACGAGGGAGCGATTGCGGCGTGCCGGGGAGTCTGTCAGGCAGGCAGCGCCAGCCACCGCGCCTGATATAGGTCTTCGAGTGTTTGCTCTCGATTCGAGCAACTTTCGAGGATGGCGGGGTGACGGGGCGGACATCGAGAGGCAATTGTTCGACGCCATCGAAAATGTTCAGCCCGGGCGGTCTGACGAAGACCTGCTGTATGAGCTCATGCTCAACCGTGGGCTCGATCTGACGTCACCGACGCGCGCCGTTGCCGGGCCCGATCCGTCCGTCGTCACGGTCGGGGAGAGGTTGTTCGTCTGCCTGGGGCGAATCGATTCCGCGAATGCGGTCCGAGTCGCGGAGGCGGCCTGCAACTGGAAAAGCGGCCTTCCTGATCCAGCCGACGCAACATTCATCTTTCGCGACGGTGGATTTACCGATGACGTGGCGAAGACGAACCTCTACGCGATCCTGTCGCAGCGAGGCGTTAAGCAGATTTACACGGTCTGAACCGTGAAGCTCCGATTCGAGTCAGACCTGGATTACCAGCGCCAGGCGATGGAGGCGGTAACGGGCCTCTTTCGCGGACAGGAAGTGAGTCACGACGAGTTTCGCCTTGGACCAGGGCCGCAGCGCTCCTTGCCCGCGATTGAGGCCAATCTCGGAATCGGCAACTCGTTGCTCCTTTCAGATGAGGCGTTGCTCGCCAATCTGCGGGACGTCCAGTGGCAAAATGGGCTTCCACTCTCAGAGAGCCTGGCATCCCGGGACTTCACCGTCGAAATGGAGACCGGGACCGGCAAGACCTATGTGTACCTGCGAACGATCTTCGAGCTGTATCGCCGCTACGGGTTCTCGAAATACGTCATCGTGGTTCCTTCAGTTGCGATCCGGGAAGGCGTTTACAAGACGCTCCAGATCACCGAAGACCACTTTCATACCCTCTATGGCGGCTTAACCGCCGAGTACTTCACGTACGACTCGGGGAAACCAGGATTGGTTCGGAGTTTCGCAACGGGCGCCAACCTCCAGATCATGATCGTGACTGTTGGCGCGATCAACAAGCAGGATGTCAATAACCTCTACAAGCGGAACGAGTCCACCGACGACTACGCACCGATCGACCTGATCCGAGCGACGCGGCCGGTTTTGATCGTCGATGAGCCGCAGAGCGTCGACGGCGGCCTGCGGGGTCGCGGACGCGAAGCTCTGAACGCGATGAACCCGCTTTGCGTCCTGCGATACTCTGCCACCCATGTCGACGTACATCACATGGTGTACCGCCTGGACGCGATCGACGCCTACGAGCGGAATCTTGTCAAACAGATCGAAGTTGCGTCCGCCGAGGTCCACGATGCGCACAACAGCCCATACGTACGCCTGATCGGCGTGGAATCCAGACGGGGAGAGGTCAGCGCGAAGGTGGAACTCGACGTGTCGGATGAAGGGCGGGTGCGTCGGAAGGTGGTTTCAGTATTCGACGGCGACGACCTCGAGATGCAAACGCATCGTTCGGTGTACTCCGGGCTTCACATCGGAGTGATTTCGACGGGCGCCGATCCCCTGATGGAGGTGCGTGGGCCGGTTGACGAGCGGTACTTGCGCCCCGGGGACGCGATCGGTGATACGCACGGCGATTCCATCGAGCGCGAAATGATTCGTCGAACCATCAAGGAGCACTTCGACAAGGAACGGCGGCTGCGCGAGCGCGGCATCAAGGTCCTGAGTCTCCTGTTTGTCGATGCCGTCGAGAAGTACAGGCGCTACGCCGAGGATGGCACGGTTGCGAAAGGCGACTATGCCCTGATGTTCGAGGAGGAATTCCGCCGACTCGCCCGACACCCGCATTACCGGGACGCGTTCGCGGGGGTCGACATCGACGCGGCGAGCGCTGCGGCGCATAACGGATACTTCTCCGTGGACCGGAAAGGGCGCTGGACCAACACCTCCGAGTCGAATGCTACGTCTCGGGATGAGGCAGAGCGTGCCTACCGACTCATCATGCAGGATAAGGAAGAGCTGCTCTCCCTGCGCACACCGCTGCGATTCATTTTCTCGCACTCCGCGCTTCGGGAAGGCTGGGACAATCCGAATGTGTTCCAGGTGTGTGCGTTGCGCGAAATCCACAGCGTCCGCCAGCGGCGCCAAACGATCGGCCGCGGCCTCCGGCTGTGCGTTGACTCTCATGGCAATCGGGTCCGCGAACCCGAGGTGAATCGGCTCACCGTGATCGCCCACGAGCCATTCGAGAGTTTTGCAACGAACCTTCAGAAGGAGATCGAGGCTGAGACCGGAACACGGTTCGGGATTGTCGATCCGCTGGCCTTTGCTGCGATTCCGCTCGACGCTCGCCTTGGGGCCGGGACACTCGGCGCCGAGCAGTCTCGGCGCTTGTGGGACGATCTGCGCAGCCGCGGGCTCCTTGGAGACAAGGGCGAGGTGCTTGATACGCTCCGAAATCTGCTCCGCTCCGGCTCACTCATGCTGCCATCGGACCTACGCAGGATGCGCCCCGCCATCCTCGCCATTCTGACCAGGGCTGCAGGACGAGTATCTGTCAGGAATGCCGACGAGCGCCGACCGCTTCGTGCTCGACCTGAATTCCTGAACAGCGACGATTTCACGAAGCTGTGGGAGCGAATCAGTCCGAGAACCCAGTATGAGGTGAGCTTCGACGGCGAAGCGCTGATAAACGACTGCATCCAGACGCTCCGCGAGGCACCGCCCCTTCTGCCCGCTCGTCTTCAGTGGCAGAAAGCGCAGATCGAAATGACGCGTGGCGGCATCGAGGCAGTTGAGCGTGAAGGGGCCAGCACAGTAATGCTCGAAGAGGGCGTGGATCATCTGCCCGACATCCTTGGCGCGCTCCAGGAGCGCACGCAGCTCACGCGCCGTTCAGTGCATCGCATTCTCGTCGAATCGGGACGACTTCCGGACTTTCGCAGAAACCCGCAGCAATTCATCGAGGCATCAGCAGACGCAATCAACGCGGCGAAAGCGCGGCAGGTCATTGCTGGCATCCGATACCGCCAGCTATCTCCTGCGGATAGTTACCGTCCGGAATTGCTGAGCGAGCACGAGGGCTTCATCTACGGCGAGGGATCGGACACGCCGGTGCGAAAGTCACTGTATGACCAGCTGGACACGGACTCCGACGTCGAGCGTCGCTTTGCAATCCGCCTGGAAGCGGATGAAAGCGTGCGCATGTATCTGAAGATCCCCAAGTGGTTCCATATCCAGACGCCGCTCGGAGCCTACACGCCGGACTGGGCAATCGTTGCCGACAGCCCCGAAGGGGAACGCGTGTACTTCGTAGTCGAGACGAAAGGCAGCAGGGACGGCGGCGACCTTCGACCGCGTGAAGCCGGAAAAATTGACTGCGCGCGTGCTCACTTCAGAGCGCTTCAGGTCCGTGAACGGCCTGCCGAGTACCACGTCGCCACAACGCTCGAAGAGCTCATGGCAATGCGTTCGAGCTGAGCGCATTCGGCCAACTAGAGCTCCACGTCCGATTTCATCAGGCTCGCGGCCCGCGCTGCGAAGTACGTAATGATCACATCGGCCCCCGCTCTGCGAATCGCCAGCAGAGACTCCAGCATCGCGCGGTCGAGATCCACCCAGCCCTTCTCTGCGGCCGCGTGAATCATCGAGTACTCGCTGCTCACCTGATATGCCGCGAGCGGATAGCCGGTCTCGCGCTTCACCTGGTGGATGACGTCGAGGAACGGACCGGCCGGCTTCACCATCACCATGTCGGCGCCCTCGTCGATGTCGGCGAACACCTCGCGAAGCGCTTCGTCGCTGTTCGCAGCGTCCATCTGATACCCGCGGCGATCTCCCGACTTCGGCGCCGACTCGGCGGCGTCGCGAAACGGGCCATAGAATCCGCCGGCATACTTCGCTGAGTAGGCGAGAATGGGCGTGTCCTGAAATCCCTGGTCGTCCAGCGCCCCGCGGATCGCCGCCACCCGGCCGTCCATCATGTCGCTCGGTGCCACGATGTCGGCGCCGGCCTTTGCGTGCGACACCGCTTCCTTCGCGAGAAGCTCGAGCGTCTCATCGTTGATCACATGCCCGTCGCGCAGCACGCCGCAGTGGCCGTGATCGGTGTACTCGCACAGACACACGTCCGTGATGACGACGAGCGAAGGGACTTCCTTCTTGAGAGCACGAACGGCTTCCTGCACCGGGCCCTTGTCATCCCACGCGCTGGTGCCGGTCGCGTCCTTGTGATCAGGAATGCCGAACAGCAGCACGCCGCCGACGCCTGCTTCCGCGGCGGCGCGCGCGTCCTTCACCAGTTCATCGACCGACAATTGGAACACGCCGGGCATCGACGAGATGGGATTCCTTACCTTCGCGCCGCTGCGCACGAACATCGGCAGCACGAGCTGCTCCGGCGCGAGCCGCGTCTCTCGCACGAGCCTGCGAAGCGCCGCGGTCTTTCGGAGGCGTCGCCCTCTGAATTCAGGAAAACTTGCCATGACCGTCGAAATATCGCCGGATTACTCCGGCTGCGGCGACGGAATCGTCCTGGCCCTCTCGAGGCCTTTCAGAATCTCGGCGGCGCCTTGGCCGCGCAGTTTGTCCGCGAGCGACCGCCCTGCACGTTCGGGATCACTGCGGTCGACGGGAACTGACCCTCGGAGCACGCGCTCGCCGTGAATGTCGGAGATGAACCCGTGCAGCTCGGCGCCGACGACAAGCGCGCCGATCGGCACCTGACAGCCCCCCTCCAGTGCGCCAAGGAACGCGCGCTCGGCCCGGATGGCGATCGATGTCGGCTGGTGATTCATCTGGCTGACGATGCCACCGATTCGACCATCGTCTGATCGCACCTGCACCGCGATCGCCCCCTGCCCTGCCGCGGGCAGCCACTCCGGCGCATCCAGATACGAGGAGATCCGCTGATGCACATCGAGGCGGTGGAGACCTGCCGCGGCGAGAATGGCCGCATGCACCCGCTCCTCGTCCACCTTTCTGATCCGCGTCGGAACGTTGCCGCGCAGCTCGACGATGTCGAGATCCTTCCGCAGCGCGGCCAGCTGCGCTCGCCGCCGGAGACTCGAGGTTCCAACCCGCGAGCCGCGCGGCAACGCTGCGATCGAATCCACGCCAATGTTCGAATTCACGACGAGCACGTCCCGAGGATCTTCACGCTCGAGCACGGCGCCGAGCAGGAGTCCCGCAGGCATCTCGGTCGGCATGTCCTTGAGCGAGTGGACACAGAGTTCGACCTTGCCGCGGAGGAGATCGTCCTCCAGCTCCTTCGTGAAGAGGCCCTTGGCGCCGATCTTCGACAGTGGATCGGTCAGGTTCTTGTCGCCGGCGGTCTTGTACGTGACGAGCTCGGATTGGTACCCGAGTCGAAGCAGAGCGGCGGCGACCTGCCTCGCCTGGCGAAGCGCCAGCTCGGAAGACCGGGTAGCGATACGAATGACGTTCGTCGAGCTCACGCCGCAAGATCACTGATTACGGACTCGCGCGTCTACCCTTCCGCTCAATCCGGCGGCGAGGGCATCTTCAGCGCCTCGTCCTCCCCCTCTCCATGCGCAAATCTCTCGTCGGCATCGTCTTTCTCCTCGTCGCTTCGTCTGCAACCGCCCAGCGCGGTGGCGGGCGAGGGACTCCGTTGGCCGCCTACACCCGGATCGACACGTCGGTGGTCGCGCTCACACACGCGCGAGTGATCGACGGGACCGGGGCCGCCGCGAAAACCGATCAGACGCTGATCATCCGCGACGGCACGATCGAAAGCATCGGACCGAGCGCTGCCGCGACGATTCCCGCGGGCGTGCAGTCGATCGACCTCACGGGCAAGACCGTCATGCCCGGGCTGGTGATGGTACACGAGCACCTCTACTACCCGAATGGCGGCGGGTGGTACGGCAACTACGACGAAAGCTTCACGCGACTGTACCTGGCCGGCGGCGTGACGTCGATGCGCACCGCGGGCAACGTCAACGGCTTCACTGACATCGCGATCAAGCAGCAGATCGACGCCGGCCGAAAGCCGGGACCGTGGATCGACGCCACCGCGCCGTACCTGCAGGGCCCCGGCGGCGTCGCGGGCCAGATGTACATCCTGAAGGACGCAAACGATGCCCGCCGGATGGTGAACTTCTGGGCCGACGCGGGCGCGACGTCGTTCAAGGCGTACATGGACATCACGCGCGACGAGCTCAGGGCCGCCATCGACGAAGTGCACAAGCGACACCTGAAGATCACGGGCCACCTCTGCTCGATCACCTTCCGCGAAGCCGCGGACCTTGGTATCGACAATCTCGAGCACTCGTTCTTCGTCCCGACCGACTTCGTCGCCGACAAGAAGCCGGACCTCTGCCCCGGCCAGGCGGTCGGCATGCAGAGCATCGCCGCGCTCGACACCACCAGCGCTGCCTTCCGGGATCTCGTGAAGCTGCTGATCCGGAAGAAGGTCGCCCTGACCTCCACGCTGACGGTGTTCGAGACGTTTACGCCCGGCCGCCCGGTGCCTCCGGGACTCGACGTGCTCGTGCCGTTCCTCAGGGAATCGTTCGAGCGGAATTACCAGCGTGCGCAATCGAACCCGAGCTCGATCTACGCGAAGCTGTACCCGAAGGTCTCGGCCATGGAGGTGTCGTTCGTTCGCGCTGGAGGAACGCTGGTCGTCGGAACGGATCCGACGGGCGGCGGCGGTGTCATTCCCGGCTACTCGAATCAGCGTGCCGTGGAGCTGCTCGTCGAAGCAGGACTGACGCCGCTCGAGGCAATCAGGTCAGCGACGATGAATGGGGCGGCCTATCTCGGGATCGCCGATCGGGTTGGTTCAATCGCCGCTGGAAAGCAGGCGGATCTCGTCGTGATCAATGGGGATCCCTCGTCGCAGATCGGCGACATCCGCAAGGTGGAGCTTGTCTTCAAGAAGGGCGTCGGGTTTGATCCGGTGAAGCTGATCGAATCTGTCCGGGGACGCGTCGGCATCTTTTGATCTTTCGACAAGAAAAAAAGCCTTACCGCAGAGGACGCAGCGTAGCGCTGAGGCCCGCGGAGAAAGAGCGCCGGAGGTGGCCGTCTTTGGCCACCCCCGGCGCTCACTCTGCGAGTCCTCTGCGTTACCCCTGCGTCCTCTGCGGTAAGGCTTTTTCTGAACGGTCAATCTCTTTCCGGGCCCGGCTCGAACTCCGCACCCCCCGAACCCGCCGACCCATATCGCGGCGCATTGCGGTCAGCCGTCGAGGACGGATTCACCTCGCTGTTTCTCGCCCGCTCCGTCCCCATCGGCTCCGCCGGCGCATGAACGTCGACGGCCAGTTTCGGTTCATGGTTCTCCGCGTTGTGGCGCTGGAGGGTCTTCTCATCATCGAAGTGCGCGCCGCACACGACGCAGTCGTACTCATGTGTATGCATCGGATTCCTCCTGGTTGTCCGATGCTGCGAGCAGGGTCTATGCCCGCACCTGACTTTGCTGCGCCCAGGCGATGACGGCACGGACGAGGTCGGATATCGACGCCTGCGCCGGTTCGGCGACGACCTCCATTCCCACTGCCCGGGCGGCGTCTGATGTCACCGGCCCGATGGACGCGCAACGCACACCCCGCGCGCGCTCCGCTCCTACCTGAGCGACGAACCCGCTCACGCCCGAGGCCGACGTGACGCAGACGAGGTCGATGTGCTGCTCCGCGACCGCCCCTCGGATCTCATCGACTCTCGCATCGTCCAGCAGCGGAACCGATCGATACATGGCGACCACATCGACCAGAGCACCGGCTTTCTTCAATCCCGCAGCGAGCACGTCGCGGGCATCGTCGGCGGTCGCGTACAGCACTCGCGTCCCGGCCACCTCCAGGCCCGCCAGCGTCTCGAGCAGCGACTCGGCGACGAATTTTGGCGGAATGACGTCCGCCTTCAGTCCGCGCGCCTCCAGCGCCGCGGCGGTCGCCGGGCCGATCACCGCGATCTCGAGATTCGCGAGCGCGCGTGAATCCAGACCGGCGCGGTCGAGCGCGTCGAAGAAGAAGCGGACGCCGGTCGGACTCGTCAGCACGAGCCACTGGTAGTCAGCGAGATTGGCGATCGCCTCATCGGTCGCAGCGCGATCGAGCGGCTGGATCGTGGTCGCCGGCGCATCGAGAACGTCAGCGCCGAGCGCACGCAGTTGCTCTGCGAGCCCACCTCCGACCGCGGTTGCACGCGTGACGACGATTCGCCTCCCGAACAACGGGCGACTCTCGAACCACGCGATCTCGTGGCGCAGATTGACCGACTCGCCGATGATGGTGATCACCGGCGCCGTGATTCCCTCCTCCGCGGCGCGGCCGGCGAGCGACTGGATCGTCGCGACAACCGTACGCTGCCTCGAATGAGTGCCCCATTGCACGGCAGCGGCGGGAGTCGTCGGCGAGAGGCCGCCGTCGACGAGGGCCCTGGCGATCGAGGGCAGCGTCTTCACGCCCATGTAGAGCACGACCGTGCCCGTCGACGCGCACTTCGCCAGCGCGTTCCAGTCGACGGTCGTGGTGGGCTTCGACGGATCCTCGTGTCCGGTCACGAAGGTGACGGACGTCGCGACGCCGCGATGCGTCACGGGAATGCCGGCGTATGCGGGCGCCGCAATTCCCGCCGTGACGCCAGGTACGATCTCGAAGGGAATACCGGCCGCGTGCAGCGCCTGCGCCTCCTCGCTGCCTCGACCGAAGACGAACGGATCGCCTCCCTTGAGGCGCACGACCTGCTTCCCGGCTCGCGCGAGCGAAATCAGGACGGCGTTGATGTCATCCTGCTTCGCTGACTCGGTCGACCCGCCGCGCTTCCCGGCGTCGATCAATTCCGCACGTCCGGCGGTCCGGGCGCGATCGAGCAGCAACGGATTGGCGAGCGCATCGTACACGATCGCGTCAGCCTTCTCGAGCAGCTCGCGACCACGGACCGTGATCAACCCGGGATCGCCCGGCCCTGCCCCGACGAGATAAACCACGCCGGGAGAATTCGTCGCGCTCACTTCTTCAGCTGCGCGTTCGCGCGTTTCGCCCGGATGAACAGCGAGCCTGCATATGTCACGTAGACCACGGTCGCGATGATGTAGACCGCATGGTAGAACGCCGTCGTCGTTACCATGTGTGCTCTCCCGAATCGGCCGCTGCTACAGCGTCCTGAAGAATCCCGAGACGGTACCGCGCACGAATCAGCGCAATGCCGAAAACGACGAACGCGAGACTCATCGCGACCCAGGTCCATACCATAGGCGCCGGCATCGACGGCTTGTCGGGCTTGAGCATGATCGGCATCGGATGCATGTGGTCGCGCACGATGTACACGCTCAGGTGAATGAAGGGGATGAGCAGCACCTGCAGCACCCCGAGCGCCGCGCTGAAACGCGCGCGCATTCCGGCGTCTTCGAGGGCGCCGCGCATCACGATGTAGCCGACGCCAAGGAACCAGAGCAGCAGCGTGAGCGTGATTCGCAGCTCCCAGACCCACCACGTGCCCCAGATGACCTTGCCCCAGAGCGACCCTGCCATCAGGACCACGGTGAAAAACAGCACGGCCACCTCGGCCGACGCGGCGGCGAGTCGATCGGTGCGCTCATCCTTCAGCCAGAGATGTACGCAGGACATCAGGCCGAGAATGGCGAACGAGGTATATCCCGCCATGACGGCCGAGATATGGATGTAGAAGATTTTCTGGGAGGGGCCCTGCGTCGCTTCGATCGGTGTGAACCCGATCGCGCGAACGTATGCGGCCACCACGCAGGCCACCGCGAACCAGAAAAATCCGTCGATCACCGGCCGCGGCCGGGTGTCGGCGGGCGCTGCAGCGGTTGTCATTCTTCGAGGGTGTACGGAAAGATGAGAGTGCAGGCGAAGACGAACACGAGATCGAAGGCGATGATGATCTTGATCCAGCCCATCGACTCCGAGAGCGGCCTGTCCGCGACCAGTCGCTGGGTCGAGATGCCGGCCGCCATCACGATGGGCAGGAAGAACGGGAGGGTGAGCAACGGAAGAAGCAATTCCGCCATTCGGGTGTTCACCGCCATCGAAGCGAACAGGGTGCCGACCGCGACCAGGCCGATCGTCGCCAGCACTCCGATGCCGAGCATGACCGTCACGATGTGCCCGAACGGTCGCAGGTCGTAGAACGCGGCCGCCACCGGAATCGTGACGAGCTGAATGGCACCGACAAAGATAGCGTTGGCGGTCATCTTCCCCAGATAGATCGCCTCCCGGTCGATCGGAGACACGAGCAGTCCGTCGCCTGCCCGGTCCGGCTGCTCCACCCCGAACGACCGCTGCACCGCGAGAATCGACGACAGCGTGAACACCACCCAGGTGACGCCCGGCGCGACGACCTCCGGCTTTATGGACTCGGGCGACCAGGAGAAGTAGAAGACCGCCAGGCCGATGATCGCGAAGACGACGGCGGAGACGAATGCCGTCCGCGTCCGAAGTTCGATGACGAGATCTTTTTTCGCGACGATCCAGGCGGCGCGAAACAGCGATGGCGCCGTCACGCCGCGCTTGTCTCCGGGACGCCCGCCAGGGAGCGATACTCGCGTGCGAAATCCGCCGGGCTGATGCCAGCCGTCGCCATCGAGCGAATGAACGCGCCTCGCAGCATCACGGCGGCGTGCGACGCGACGACAAGCCCCTCGTCGACGTTGTGCGTGACGAGCACCATCGCGGCGCCTCGGTCGCGCAGGGAGTGGATCAGTGACGAAAGTGCCGACGCCCCGCTGGCATCGAGGCCGGTATACGGCTCATCGAGCAGGACGACGCCGGGCTCATGCACGATCGCCCTCGCGATCGACACGCGCTGCTGCATGCCTCGGCTCAGGGTCTTCACCGCCGACTGGGCACGCTGTGCGATCCCGAGTCGCTCGAGCGCGGCGAGCGATGCTGCTTTCGGCGACGAAACACCATGCAGGCGGGCGGCGAACTCCACGTTTTCGGCGGCGCTCAGCGCCGGATACAGCATCGTCTGATGGGAGATGAGGCCGATTCGTCCCCGAGTGGTCGTCTCGGTCAGGATGTCCGCGCCGCCGATCGTCGCCTTTCCCGTTGTCGGCCGCAGCAGGCCCGCGAGGATGCGCAGCAGCGTCGTCTTGCCGGCGCCGTTCGGCCCGAAGAGTGCGAGCGTTTCGCCCGCCTCCAGCGCGAAGCTCACCTCACGCACGGCCTGATGCCGGCCGAACGAACGTGAGACTGAGGCAGCCTGGAGGATTGGCATCGCCTAAGGCTAGCGGACTCGCCGCTGTGTTGTCATCCTGAGCGCAGCGAAGGACCTGCTCGTCCTGCCAGTTCAGATCCCTCGCTTCGCTCAGGATGACAATCAATGTCAGAAATCGACGCCCTTCTCAACGAAAACCGAAAGTTTCCCCCTCCGCCGGATTTCAGGTCCGCGGCACTCGTTTCCGACGGATCGCTTCACGCGAAAGCCGCGAAGGACCCGGAAGGTTTCTGGGCCGAGCAGGCCGGGCAGCTGCAGTGGTTCAGAAAGTGGAACCAGGTGCTCGACTGGAAGCCGCCGCACGCGAAGTGGTTCCTCGGAGGAACCATCAACGTCTCGGTGAACTGCATCGATCGCCATGTCACGAGCTGGCGGCGCAACAAGGCGGCCCTCATCTGGGAAGGAGAGCCGGGGGATAAACGCACGCTCACCTACTGGGACCTCTATATAGAAGTCCAGAAGTTCGCGAACGTGCTGAAGAAGCTTGGCGTCTCGCGCGGTGATCGCGTGGCCATCTACATGCCGATGGTGCCGGAAGTGGCGATCGCGATGCTGGCCTGCACGCGCATCGGCGCGATCCACTCCGTCGTGTTCGGCGGTTTCTCACCGGAGTCGCTTCGCGACCGCATCAACGATTCCGAATGCAAGGTGCTGATCACGGCCGATGGCGGCTATCGCCGCGGCTCCGTGGTGCCGCTCAAGCGAAACGCCGACAAGGCGATCGAGGAAATTCCGTCGATCAAGCACGTCGTCGTGGTGCAGCGGCGGCCGGGCTCCGGCGGTGATGAGGCCTGGGCGGCGATGAAGGAAGGCCGGGATCACTGGTGGCATCGGCTCATGGCGGATGCGTCGCCCGACTGCGAGCCGGAGCACATGGATGCCGAAGACGTCCTCTTCATCCTCTACACCTCGGGCACGACGGGAAAGCCGAAGGGCATCGTCCACACGACGGGCGGCTACCTTACGGGAGCGGCAACGACGACGAAGCTCGTCTTCGACCTGAAGGAGGACGACGTTTTCTGGTGCACCGCCGACGTCGGCTGGGTGACCGGACATTCGTACCTCGTCTACGGCCCGCTCGCGAACGGCGCGACCTGCATCATGTACGAGGGCGCCCCCGATTGGCCGGAGCGCGATCGGTTCTGGTCCATCTGCGAACGGTACGGCGTCACGATTCTCTACACGGCGCCGACGGCGATTCGCGCATTCATGAAGTGGGGCGACCATTGGCCGGCGAAGCACGACCTCTCACAGCTTCGGCTGCTGGGGTCCGTCGGTGAGCCGATCAATCCCGAAGCATGGATGTGGTACCGCGAGAAGATCGGAGCCAATCGCTGTCCGATCGTCGACACGTGGTGGCAGACGGAAACCGGCGCGATCGCCATCTCTCCGCTGCCCGGTGTGACGGAGACGAAACCCGGAAGCGCGACGACTCCGCTGCCAGGGTTCTCCGCTGCGCTGCTCGATGTGAATGCGAAGGAGATCAAGGTCGGTGGCGGATTGCTCGCACTCACCAAGCCGTGGCCCTCGATGCTGCGCACGATCTGGGGCGACGACGCGCGGTACGTGCAGACCTACTTCAGCAAGTGGAAGGACCGGCCCGATCTCTATTTCCCGGGCGACGGCGCCAAACGCGACGACGACGGCTACTACTGGATCCTCGGCCGCGTCGACGACGTGCTCAACGTCGCGGGCCATCGCATCGGCACGATGGAGGTCGAGTCGGCGCTCGTCGAGCATCCGGCCGTAGCCGAAGCCGCCGTCGTCGGCAAGACGCACGAGCTGAAGGGCCAGGCGCTCGCTGCCTTCGTCACGTTGCGTGAAGGATTCAAGCAGAATCACGAGCTGCGTGAGGAGCTCCGCAACTTCGTCGCGGAAAAGATCGGGGCGATCGCCCGGCCCGACGACATTTTGTTCTCTGCCGATCTCCCGAAGACGCGCTCGGGGAAGATCATGCGACGTCTCTTGCGCGACATCGCGGAGGGCCGGGCTCTCGGCGACACGACGACGTTGGCCGATCCAAATGTTGTCGCGTCGCTCAAGGATCAATACGAATCTCAGGAGAGCTGAAAAGCTTTACCGCAGAGACCGCAGAGGAACGCAGAGGACTCGCAGAGTGAGCGCCGGGGGTGGCCAGACGATGGCCACCTCCGGCGCTCTTTCTCCGTGGGCCTCCGCGATCCCTCGGCGATCCTCTGCGGTAAAGCTTTTCCTACTGTCCACCCCGCGAGAATCCAACCTTCTTGTATCCACTCGGGATCGCCAGCTCCGCCTCGTCGATGTCGGCCTCTTTCAGCGCTGTCACCAGCGTAGTCCGGACGATTTTCGCCGTCTGCGCGACCTGACCGTTCGCGGTCACATCTCCCTCGGTGGCGCCCATCGCCGACAACGGCACCTCCTGCGTGGTGACGATCTTCACGTGCGTCCCCGGCACCTTCGCCGCTTCCTGCGCGAGGCGCGCGGCAATGCCGGCGTAGCTGAGTGAGTCGCCGATGACCTGCGTCGACGCGAACGGGTCGACGATCTTCACCGGAAAGTCCACCGACCAGACCTCGGTGATCGTCTTTCCGGTGCGCGGCTGACCGTACAGCTTGAAATCGTAGTCGAGGGTGATGCGGTACTTGTGCGTCGGACGGCCTTCGACCACGTCGGACGCGCCGAGATCTTCGGTCGACGTCTTCATGCCGGTGACGACGGCGTCCATGATCACCTGCATCGGATTGACGAAGGTGTTCCCGCGGTCTCCGCGGTTGCCACGCCCGCCGGCATCACCGCCGGCCCCCGCACCGCCGCCGCCGTTTCCGCCACGGCCACCACCACGGTTGCCGCCCCCAAAGCCGCCGGGCCCGCGACCGGCTCCGCGGCCGCCGGCGCCGGCGGCCAAAACGGCGTCAGAGTACGTCTGCGAATCCGGGCTGACTCGATACACCTTGTTCGAGTCCAGCAGCATCAGGTAGTAGTCCGACAGGCTCGATCCCGGCGGCGCGCCGACCTGGAATTCGACCTTGGCGCGGTTGCCGGCCACGTCCACGCGCACGAGTTGCGACTGTCCGCCGAAACCGCCAAAGCCGCGGCCAGGGTTGTCACCGCCCGCGTCTGCGCCAGGAGCCCCACCGAAGGCCGGGAGCTGCGTCTGCACACGCAGGCGGTAGTTGGCGCCCTTCACCGTCGCCGGGGCACGGGTCGCCGCGGCGAGTCCGGTGACACCAATGCCGGCGATGACCAGCCGGGATATTGTCCGAGTCTTCATCTATGCTCCCGCCCGCTGGGGCAGATCGTTCGATTGTTGCGTGAGATTGCCTCTGAATTCTACGGGTTCCAGCAGACGTACGCTGATGGCCCGCCCCATGCCTTAGACGTGTACCCGGACACCCCATTAAGAGCCATGTTCCGCTTCCTGAAACGCTTCTTCCCGGAAAGGATCTTCCGCCGCAAGCTCGAGCCGGCCGCCGAACGGCGCGTGCGCCTCGCTCAGGCCCGCGCCGAAGAGTCGATCATCCGGACCCATGTCGACAATGCCCTCATGTTCGTCGACACGCTCGCGGAGGACATGACGTTCGACCGCGCGATCGACGCTTACATCCGTGAGATGTCGATTCCCGAACCGCTGGCCAGCGTCGTCGCGACGCGGACGCTCGTCATCCTCGGACAGGATCTGGTGCCGTATCGTCGCCGCGCCGTGGCCGGCGAAGGTGAGGCTGCCGAGGCGCCAGCTGACGACCGGCCGAAGCTGCGCCTGAATGACGCATCGCAGGGGCGCAACCGCCCGCGCAAGACCGGCTAAGCGCTCCTGATCGCTCTCCATTCCATCACGGCGACGACGAACAACAGCGCCGCCGTGATTGCCGAACCGATGCACCACTGACACCAGGCGCCGATCGGACCGGCCTCGAGAAACGTGAGGTAGCCGGAGAAGACGGCCCCCCAGCCGGTCAGCAGCATCAGGATCAGCGACAACCGCCGCGATTCGGCAAACCGGTCCTGGATGCTCACGATCGCGAGCACGAACACCGTGACGTAATACCCGAGTCCCCACGCCGCGACGGGAATCCCGAACAACCGGGAGTAACTGCTCGTCTGCACCGTTTCGCAGCCGTGCGACCCCGTGCAGACGAGCGTGCCGATGTAGCCGAGCTTGTACAGTGTGAGATAGGTGGCGATGAAGATCCCGATCAGGGAGAGCAGCGCCAGCCACATCCTCCGCGTGATCACTTCCTGCCCGCCGGCTTCTTCGCGGTGTCCCTGGGGCTCGCGACCAGCACGCTGTCGAGGAAGTGCTGGAAAGCGCTGAAGCTGCGCGGCATCTCCACCTCGTTGTTCTGGTACACGAAGGTCGGCGTATGAGCCACGCCGCGGTCGTTACCGAGCTTCTGGTGCGCCTGAATCTTCGGCAGCATTCGTCGGCTGTCCATGCATTCGCTCAGCTTCGACTGATCGAGACCCGGGATCTGCTTCGCCTGGTCCTTGATGACCTTGTCCGGGTTGCTCGTCGCTTCTCCATTCCAGAGATGCTGCGTCGCATACAGCAGATCATGCATTTCCCAGAACTTTCCCTGTTCGTCCGCGCAGGCGGCCGCGTTCGAGGCGTTCAGCGTGTTCTGGTGGATGTTGAGCGGGAAGTCGATGAACCGAAAGCGAACCTTGCCGGTGTTGACGTAGGCCTGCCGGATATCCGGCTCGACCATCTGCGCGAAATCCGAGCAGCCTGGGCACTCGAAATCGCCGAACTCCACCAGCTCCACCGGAGCCGTCGGGCTGCCGAGGACGTAACCCGACGACGTCACCGGCGGCAGGTTGGGATCCAGGGTGATCAGTCGCCGTTTTGACGACTGCTGGCTGAGATAGGACAGCAGGGCAATTCCGATCACCACCACGATCACGATGATGACGTAAAAGCCGGTTTTGGAGCTTTTTGCGGTGGTCACGACGTTCGCGGTCTTGCCGCGAGGCGCCGTCTTGCGAGGCTGAGCCATTGGGTCGCGCGTGGGAGGGAGGTCGTGAATTTTACTACGCTGGCACGGAACCCGAATAGGATTCCGGCGGGCAAAGTGCCCTTACCCCTGAACTTGACCGGAGTACCACAATCGACGCCGATCTGCTGCGCATCCCCGTAGGCCCTGGGTCGATGCACGTCGAACGCTATGGCCATGGCGGGGCCCCCGTCGTGCTGGTGCACGGCTTCGGGACCTGCGCCTTCCTGTGGCGAAACGTGGGTCCTGAGATCGCCCTCGCGAATCGCACCGCGTTTGCCGTCGACCTCTTCGGTTACGGAGAATCCGACCGGCCCTTCGATGCCCCGTTCGGCATCGCGGCCCAGAGCGAGTATCTGGACCGGGCGCTGACCGGTCTCCGCCTGCCAAAGGCGACGGTCGTCGGCGTCGACCTGGGGGCCGCCGTCGCGCTGCATCTGGCCGCGACGCGTCCCGAACGGGTCGAACGGCTTGTCCTCGTCAATCCGATCGCCTTCGACGAAATCCCGGCCGACGACGTGAAGAGCATGCACAAGAACACGGCGCGCTTTGCGCTCCGCGTTTCGCGGGGCGTGCTCGGGGCGGCGCCATTGATGACCGAGCTCCTGCGCGGCAGCGTGGCTCGGCCCGAATCCATGCCCGATCCACTCGTGGCGCGCTATCTCGCGCCATACGTCGGCCGCGATGGCCTGGAACACCTGCTGATGCTGGGTCGCTCGATCATGGCGGATGACATGGAACCCATCGTCCTCTCGGCGATCGAGCAGCCGAGCCTCGTCGTCTGGGGCGATCAGGATCGCTGGGTAGGGACGAAGCTCGGCGAGCGCCTGGCCAGCACCATGCCTGGGGCGCGGCTGATCCGTATCCCGACGGCGGCTCGCCTGGTGCCGGAAGACGCTCCGGCCGCCATGACGAACATCATCCTGGAGTTCATCGGAGCCGCGTCGGTCGTGTAGTCCTAAGCCCCAAACATGGGTATATTTCGCAGTCTATCTACCCACACACAGTCGAGATGGCCAAGAAGAACATTCGCCCCAGCAGACCCGCGATTTCCCAGTCGGCTTTTGATGAGGCTCGTGACGAGCTCTTCCAGCATATCATGCGGTGCGGCGTCTCCGGCGCCGAGCATGAAGATCAGCAGTCCTGGTTCAACGAGACGATGGCGTACATGACCGAGCGCTACCATGAGCTCAACGCCGATCAGATCACCCAGCTCCGCACCCTCGGCGAGCGGTTCGCTCAGCCGCCGAAGAAGAAGGACGCCGAAAGCGCAGCGTAAATAGAAAGGGAGAGACACTCGTCTCTCCTTTTTCATTTCTCAGCGCCAGGTGCCGCGCGAATTTCGGAGCGCGACGCCCAGCCGCCAGCCCCCGCCAAGGCCGAGCTGAACCGCTGGGGTCCATCCCGGGCGGCGCCGCAGCTCGAGATCTGACACCACGGCCAGGAACGGACGCCACGAACCGTCGGAGTCGGTGATCCCGACGCCGGCGCCAAAGGAGAGTCCGTAGCGGGCCTCGCGAAATGGATCGAGAAGAAAACGCGCCGTCGCTTCATAGCGCGATTCGCCGGTCCAGTCGCCGCGTTTGACGAGTCCACCGACCGCGGTGAGTCCAAGGTGGACGTACATGCTCGACGGGACGATGACGCTGGCGCCAGCCTCGAAGGCGTTCTGTCGCGCGATTCGCGCGTCGAGGCGAGCCTCGTAGGCGACCGCGGTTCGCGGCGCGATCTGTCCTCGCAGCGCAGCGGGAAGGAGCAGCGCGAGCGCCATCGCGCGCCCCGTCATTTCGCTCGTTCGCGCCAGAGCGCCATGGTATAGTCCACCACCGAGATGAGGGACGCGACACCCACCGCCCAGATCAGCGCCGTCGTGAACTCCGGATATTTGAGAATCGCCATGAACGCGACCATCTGCAGCGCCGTCACGAGCTTGCCCGACCAGCGCGCGCGGAACTCCACGGGCTTGAGCCACGAAACGGACTTCGCCACGAGAAAGCCGACGGCCGTCATCAGGTCGCGGAAGATCATGACGAAGTACTGAAAGCTCGTGAGCGTGCCTTCGTAGAGGAACGTCCCGATGGCCACGAGCGCGAATACGCGGTCAGCAAACGGATCGATCAGGGCGCCGAGGCGCGTCGTCAGCCCGGCCGTTCTCGCGAGCCAGCCGTCGAGCATGTCGGTGATGGCGGCGGCGATGACGATCAGCATTCGCGCGCGAGGCTCCGAATCCATGACGAAAGCCACCGCCAGCGCCACGCGTGAGAGCGAAATCACGCTGGGAATCGCCCGGAGGCCGCTGCGCAACGCCATGGCGCGTAAGCTAATCGCCCGTCTGCTTGCCCCCGGGAAGGCCCGCCCATAGCTTCGCCAGTGGGTCAGACCCTCATCGGAACGACATGGCGGACATCAAGGAACTCCTGAAGGGCGTCGCGATCTTCAAGGAACTCGACGACGAAGAGCTCCAGCAGATCGCCGAAGTGTGCAAGCCCGAGGACTTCAATTCCGGGGAGTACATCTTCCGCGAAGGCGAGAGCGGCAATCGCCTCTACGTGATCGTCGAGGGCGAAGTGCGCATCAGTCGCAACGTGCCCGGCAGCGGTGAAGAAGCCCTCGCCGTCCTCAAGCCGGGCGCCCTGTTCGGTGAAATGGCCGTGTTCGACCGGTCAGAGCGTTCGACCGACGCCATCTCCAACGGCGGTACCAAGACGTTTACGATCGCCCGTCCCGACTTCGAGATGGTGCTCGACTTCAATCGCGAGCTCGCCTACAAGGTGCTGTGGTCCTGCGTCCGACTTTTGTCCGTTCGGCTCAGAAGCACCAATGATTCGCTCAGGTCCTTCCTCGCGATGTCGATGTTCTGAGGATCGGAAGCGTCAGCGACCGAGCCGAAGAATCCCGAGGACTGGAAGGACGAGGGATCCCTGTGAACTCATTCTCTCGCCTTTCCGCCGAATTGAACGGAATCCCGCCAGAACAACTCCGCGACGTGGAGATGCTCGGCGGGCTTCTCATTGCTGCCGCCGGCGCCGCCGGGTTCGGGTCCCTGGGGATTCCGACCACGCGCCGTCGCCCGGACGGCGGAAGCGATGCCGCCCTGCTCCTGGACCAGGCCCATCTCGTGGTCCACGCCTTGCCCGAGCGAGGTCTACTTGTGCTCGACCTCTTCGCTCCAGCTTCACATGAACTCGGCAAGGCCCTGGACGTGTTCACCCGTCGTCTGAACCCGACCTCCGTCGCCACGGACCCCACGCGGCGAGGATGACCGGCGCGTTCCCGGCACTGCATCTCGCACTGTCGCTGGCAATCGTCATCTGGGACGTGATTCTGGCCGGGCGCATCGCCCAGCTTCGACACGCGTCGCGCCCGTTCGCGGCCATCAGCGGGATTTGTGGACTGCTGCTGCTTCCCGCTCTCCTGCTTCGCATGGCGACGGCGACATACTTGACGGGACGCGCCGTCGTTGCGGTCGACTGGATCTGGCCGGTGATCGTCCTCTTCTTCGCCGTGCAGGCGGTGTACGCGATCGCCCGGCGTCTGGTGAATCCGCTCTGGGGCATTCCGATCGTCGTCTACGATCTGTTCCTCGCGGTGATGGAAGTCGTGCGCTTCGGCGTCGCGCATGGGTCGGCGAGCGCGGGCGCCGCCGCCGCCGTCCTCATGATGCAATCGACGACGCTCGCGGTCCTGACCGGGTCGTCGATCGCGGTGACGACGCCATTCTTCTTTTTCGTTCCGATGATTTCGCCGGCCTTCCCGGCCCTGCGCCGCACGACGGCGGCATTCCGCGGTCTCGTCGCCACGTGTGCGCTCGTCTGGGTGGTCTTCCTGCTGGCGTTCGGCGTCAGAGGCGCCGCGAGCGCGACGAATGCACTCGCGGAGCGCTCGGACGACCGGCTGCGCGAGCGGCCGAAGGGGGATTTTCGCGTCGGACTGAAAGTGTTTCCCGAGCTCGGCCCGAAGATCACTGCCTCGACGAAGCTCGCGCCGGGTGCGCTGAAGAACGACGTCGAGTTGATCACCGGTTCCGGCGTTCGCGCGATCGAGCTGGTGGTCGACCCGGGCGCGGACACCGTCAGTCTCGACTCGCTCGCCCGCGTGCTCAGCCAGGTCGACGACAGCGTCACCGTGATCGTCGCGATCGGCTACACGGGGAAGATCATTCCGGAGCTGCGCAGTGCTCCGTTCGACGAGAACGCTCGTCTCGCGACGATCCAGAAGGTCGTGGCTCATCTGCGGCCCAGCATCCTGCTCCCTGCCGAAGACCCGATGGCGGTAGGAACGCGCGTGGTCGGATCCATGTCGGTCGATCGGTGGAAATCGTACTACACGGCAGCCGCACGACAGGCGAAGGCCGTCGATCCCCACGTTCGCATCGGATACTCCGTCTCGAGCTATGGAATCGCCGACAGCCTGCTGTACGACTGGGCGGCTCGCAAGGGATCACCGGTGGACGTCGTCGGCTTCTCGTTCTTCCCGGAGAAACTCGGTATTCGCGACATCGTCGAAGCCTTCGAGCCCGCCGCCGATCGCTGGATGAAGACCCTGCCGCCGCAGAAGGACCACTGGGTCTTCGCGGCAGGAGGTTTCCCGCTCAACACCGGGGAGCGCATGCAGGAGCGAATCATCTGGAACGTGCTCTCCTGGGCCACCGACCATCCGGCGATCAAGGGAGCGGTGGTCTACGAAGCGAGCGACTACGCGCAGGCTCGTGGTCTCAGAGCCCCGAACGGACGCCTCCGTCGCGCATACCAGGCCCTCGTGAACGCCGTACGCCAGCTTCGCGAATCAGCTACGGGCTGATGTCATCCTACGGGCTGATGTCATCCTACGGGCTGATGTCATCCTGAGCGAAGCGAAGGATCTGCTCGAGCGACACTTCGTTTCGCTCAGGATGACGTGCCTCTCACGACTGCTTCGACACGTCTCGCGGGATCGAAACAGTTCTGCGCGATCCGGAGGATGTCGTCCCGGGTGACGGCGCGAACGTTTTCATCGAAGCGATCCAGCTCGCCGAGTGACCCGAAAAGAAAGGCGTCGACCATTTCGCCGAGCACGGCTCCGCCACTCTGCATGCGGATCTGGTGGACACCGATCGCGTAGGTCTGCGCGCGGACGAGCTCTGCCTCGGTCACGCCGGATTCGCGGAGCTTGCTGAACTCATCGAGGAGACCTTCGCGCGCGGCCGCTTCCTTGTCCGGCGAGGTGGCGATGTACGAGACGAACGCCCCGCTCCTCCAGCGCTCCGAGAGGAACGTATGGATCGTGTAGCACAGCGAGCGCTTCTCGCGAAGCTCGTCGAAGAAACGCCCTCCGAGCCCACTCGTGATTCCGCCGATCAGCGACGCCGCGAACCGATCCGGGGCCTGTCGCCCCGGCGCCGGGAAGAGCAGGGTGATCGCCGATTGCGCGCGCGTCCGCGGCTCGACGACTTCGCGTTGGTTCGGCGGCCAGTGCGGAGCATCCGGCGCGACCGCGACTCCGTGCACCAGGCGACGGCACGCGCCGGCCACCATGGCCGCGAGGTCATCGGGATTTCCATCGCCGACGATGCCGATGCACGTCGGCCCCTCGAGCGCTCGCGAGTGATGCCAATGCACGAGTGCGTCGCGCGAAATCAGCGCGAGCGATTCCTCCGTGCCTGACGCCGGTACTCCATACGGATGTCCCTCGTAGGCCGCTTGCGAGGCCAGCCGCATCGGATAGCGGTACATATCGTCCCGCAGCGATTTCACGGCCGCGATTGCCGCCGCTCGTTCGGTCTCGATCACATCCTCGGGGAACGAGGGATGCTGCGTCACGTCGAACAACAGCTCCGTCGCCGCCTCGATGTTTCGGCTCGGCACCGAGATGCTCCAGCCGAAACTGTCTCCACCTACCGAAGCCGAGATCGATCCGCCGAGGAGCTCCGATTCTTCGGAAATCCTGAGCGCCCCGCGTTTCTCTGATCCACGAGCGGCGCTGCGCGCCATGAGCATCGTCAGTCCGGCGAGATTCGCCGGCTCGTTCGTCGCCCCGCCGGCGGCGAACACGCCGACATGCGCCAGCGGCGCGTCGGGTTTGATACGGACGAGAATCGGAACGCCGCCTGGGCCATCGTAGACGCAGACGCCGCTTTCTTCAGCCGTCCGACGCGCCGGCCGCCGAACGACAGCGGGAGTGGTTTCGGCCGCCGCCGATGGGTCGACCGCCGGCATTCCCCCGCGCGAAAGGAGCATGCGGATCGCTTCGGCAGACGCGCCGAACTGCGGACTCGATTTCGGCCGATACACCAGCACCGATGCCCCGTCCTCACTCAGCCACCGCTGCGCCACCGCACCGAGATCAGCGACGCTCGACTGCAGGAGGCGCTCGAGGTACGCCTCACCTTTGTCCCACCCGCCCAGGGCCTGCCAGCCGGCGAGGTAGTTCGCCTGCCCTTCCATGTCCTCGAGCTGCCGGATCCAGCGCGCCTCGTAGATCCGCTTCGCGCGCTCGACCTCGTGTGAATTGAGCTCACCTTCCCGTACGCGGCGCATCTGGTCCCACATCGCGCGAAGGGCATCCTGCGCCGTCTCCGGCTGCGTTTCCGCTCCGAGAACGACGACGCCCAGGTCCGTCGGGGTGTAGTGATATGCGCTGACCGACGAGGCGAGCTTGCGATCACGCACCGCGCGGAACAGTCGCGACGCGCGGCCCCCGCTCATGACCGTTCCGAGAAGGTCCAGTGCCGGTGCATCTTCGTGCAACGTTCCTGGCGCGCGCCAGCCGATCATCACCTGCGTCTGCAGGATGTCGCCACTCAGTTCCTTGTAGCGAAATCCCGGCGCGCCCTCTTCGATTGGCCCGCGCGAGCGCTCCACGGTTCCGGCCGGAAGATTCCCGTATCGGCGTTCGACCTCGACGATGACCCGATCCGGATCGACGTTGCCGACGATCGAGAGAACAGTGTTACCGGGGTGGTAGTAGTCACGATAGAACTTGCGAACGGCGTCGGCCGTGAAGGTCCGCAGCTGATCTTCGTGCCCGATCCGCCACCGCCGGATTCGATGCCGGTCGTGCAGCAGCGCATACAGCGTTTCCGTGGCGATGGCCGACGGATTGTCCGCCTTGCGCTTGACCTCCTCGATGATCACCTCGAGCTCGCGACGCAGCTCCTCGCCGTCGATCAGCGATCGGGCATAGGCGTCCGCCTGAATGTCCAGCCCTTCGGCGAACGCAGACGACGGCAACACCGTGTAATAGCTCGTGTGGTCGTAGATGGTCCCGGCATTCAGGTATCCGCCGAGTGCCTTGGTCTGCTTCGCGATCTCGCCGACACCGCGAGTCGGGGTGCCCTTGAAGAACATGTGCTCGAGCACATGCGCGATGCCGACGATGTCGTCGGTCTCGTCGAAGTAGCCGGCGCTGACGTAGGTGACGATCGCGACGACCGGCGCGGAGGCATCGCGCCGGACGATCGTCGTCAATCCGTTCGCGAGCCTGTGGACGCGGACGGTGTCGGCGCGGATCAGGATGGCGGCGCCACCGGCATCTGGGCGGCGGGCATGCAGTTCGACCATGCACCGGGGCCGGCCCGCGTCATCCACTGCTGCGCTTCCTGAAGTCGATTCAACTTCGCCATCGCGCAGCCCAGCCAGCCCTGCGAGGTCTTGTCCGTCGGACTGACCTTGAGCGCGTTCACGTACCACGTGCGCGCCATCTCGTAGTTGCCCTGCGCGAGAAACAGAGAGCCGTACTCGCGCCGACCCTCGAGACTGTTCGGCTCCGCGCGCAGCGCCAACTGCAGTTCCTGATTCGCTACCGTATAGTTCCCGACCTCTCTCGCCATGCGCGAGAGATAGACGTGCGGAAGGGCGCTGTTGGGCATGGCGCGCGCGGCCGTCTCGAACTTGTTCGCGGCCGTCTGCTTGTCGCCCGCCTGATACGCGCGGATACCGTCGTTCAGATCCTGGGTATTTGGTCCCCGGCGCATGAGAAGCACGGCGGCGATGATCGCGATCAGCGCCACCGCCGCGACGATCGGAATCCAGAGCGGGTTTCTCTTGCGAGCGACCACGACGGTGTCGGCGGACGGCGTCGCCGTCCCGGCCACCGGAGCCGCAACCGGAGTGGCCGCGGGCGCTGTGTACACTGGAGCGCCGGCCGGAGCGGTCATCAATCCGGCGTCGAGTTTCAGAAAAGCCGAGCGTGCCGTGTTCGCGTCGACGTCGGTGGGCGCATACTCCGGCCGATCGAGCTGTTCGCGTACCGACAGAAACGAGACGAGGGCATTCGCCTGGTCGAAAGTGAGAAGCTGCCGAGATCGCGCATCACGGATGAGCGTCTGACCCGAGGCCGAGGATCCCACAAGCGAGCGAAGCGCGGCTTCCACCGCGCTCCACACTGCGACCAGATCTGCTTTCGTGCGGTCTATCCCGCGGGACGCATCGAGCTGCGCGACCACGGGCCGCGCGGCGTCCAGCTCCTGACGTGCGGTCATTTCACGATTTTGAGTAACCCCGCCGTTGCACTGGCCTTGATGAATCCTTCAGCCGAGTCCGTCGGAATCTTCACGCCCGTCTGCCGATACCCGTGCGTGGCGACCTCGTTCATGAACTCGTGCATGCTGTAGGACGGAACACCGATGGCGTCGCGCATCCGTCGGACGATTTCTTCCCACGACCCCTGGTACTTGAGGCCCGCGACCTCCACCTGATGCTGGTCCGGTGTCCCCTGCTTCTCGACCAGCGTACTCAGCAGTGAACCGAAGAGTTCCAGCTGGCCGCGAGCCGCCTCGGCCGGTGGAGCAGTTTCCGCGCCGTTTGCCGCATCCAGCTCCATCAACATCTCGTCAATGTCGTCGAGGCCTGCGCCCAGTTCGGTGAGGCGATCGTCCCACGGCTTCAGCTCCGGATCGTTCTCCTCGAGCTTGTAGAGGGACCGCTTGAGCTCGATGATCCGCCACAGACCAAGCTCGTCCCAGTGATCCTCGGGCGTCGTCCGCTCGAAATGATAGAGCGCGGTCTGGTGATCGTTCCGGTCGTAGAGAATGTTCGCCAGATAGATGCGCGCCTCGGCGTGGTCGCCATCGAGCTGAAGCGCTTTCCGCAAAGCCGTGATCGCCGAATCGTCGTCGCCGAGCCGGTGATAGACATATCCGACACATGCGATCGCTTCCGCCGAATCCGGCGCCTGCATCGCGGCTGCGTCGAAGAACTCCTTGCCGGCCTCGAAGAATTCCGTCCGCTCGCGCGTCGAGCCCTCGCGGAACAGTGAACGGCCAACCTGCAGCATCAGATCGACGTCGTCCGCGTAACCGAGCTCGATCGTCCGCTTGAAGAGCCGCAGCGCCTGCTCGTCCTGGCCGAGGCGCAGAAGAACCTCACCGAGACCGGCGAGCCCGTCTTCATGCTCCGGCTCGAGCGTCAGGGCGTGATCGAACGCCGCACGCGCCCACGCGAATTCCTCGCGGGCGAGCTGTGCGTATCCGATGCCGACGTGCAACTCGACGGCATTGGGGTAGATCGTCAGTCCCTCCCGGAGGACGTCGATCGCTTCGTCATATCGCCCCTCGTTGTACAGCTGATGGGCGCGTTCGTCGTATTCTTCCGAGCTCAGGAACGGATTCGACATTCTGGTGGGATCCTCGTGTTTCGAATGGTCGACGGAGAGCGGGGTGTAGCGCGCCGCTCTCGTTCCGATGATGAAAAAATAGTCCTACGCACGCATTGCTGCTGCAACCTCCGCCGCGACCGCGGCGTTCGCTTCGAGCAGGGCCAGATTGGCGGGAAGCGAGCTGCCGCCCGTTGACTTGACGACGGATTCCAGCAGGAATGGCGTAAGGGCCGCACCGCCGATCCCAGCGCGCGCCGCCTCCGCCAACGCCTGCTTTACCGCCCCATCGACCACGCTCCGCTCCAGCGCATGCTCGGGTGGCGGGGGGACCACCACGAGCAGCGCCTGCGGGCGCCCCAGTGAGACATGCGCCTGGAACGTCTCCGCGATCTCCGCGGCTGAATTCGCGGTCGCCGTCAGCCTGATGCCTGTCGACGCCGTGAAGAATCCCGGAAGCTCGTCCGTCCGGTAGCCGACCACCGGAATGCCAAGCGTTTCCAGTCGCTCCCACGTTGCCGGGAGGTCGAGGATCGATTTCGCGCCTGCGCAGACGCACACGACGCTGGTGCGGGACAGTTCCAGGAGATCCGCGGATTCATCGAGCGGGGCGCCCCGATGCACTCCGCCGATCCCACCGGTCGCGAAAACAGTGACGCCGCCAAGCGCGCACAGGACGATCGAGGCGGCAACCGTCGTGGCCCCGTCGACATGGCTCGCTACCGCGATCGGAATGTCGCGCGCCGAGACTTTTCGCACCCCTTCCCGCCGCAGGAAGCGCTCGAGCTCGTCCGGCTCCAGGCCGACCGTCGGCTGACCCTTGACCACCGCGGTGATTGCGGGAACCGCGTTGTGGGCGCGAACCGCCGATTCCATGCGGTTTGCGGCGTCCCGGTTGTCCGGGATCGGAAGTCCCTGCGCGAGAACTGAGCTCTCCAGCGCGACGACGGGACGGCGCTCGGCAAGTGCCTGAGCGACTTCGGGGACGACTCGGACCGTTTTCCGGAGAGAGGGCGGCACCGAAGCCTAGAGTAGGATCGGAAACGCGTCCGCGAAAGACTTGATTTTACGAGCGCGGCTGCAGTGGAATCGCGGTGAGAATCAAGCGATCCGGAGCTGACCCGAAGTATCTGATCGGCCAGCAGGTCGTGAGCGTCAGCGTCGGTTTGGTCGTCGGCTCGAGGATGGCGTGTTCCTTTCCGACGACCGACCGCTTCGTGATGACCCACGTCGTCTTCGCGCCGGCGGTTTCCGTGAGGACGGTATCGCCGATCACCAACCCTTCGAATTTGCGAAAATGACGGTCGCGATGCGCCGAGATGATCGAATTGCCGGCCCGACCGGGCAATGGACTTCCGGGATAGTGTCCCGGCCCCCCGTTCATCGCATCGTCGTCGACGCCTTCGAATACGATTTCGTCGAGCGCGATGTGCGGAATCCTGATCCGTGCAACGGCGGCCCCATGAACCGGAGCCGCCCAGGCAGTCACGGAATTCTCGTGCAGGGCGCTCTCGACCGAAGCATGCGCTGCTTGCTCATCCCACGCCTTGCGTGCCCGGTCCTGCGTGACCGCTCCGGATACGTAGCGAGTGCCGGCGAAACTCACGAGGAGCCCGCCGGCCAGCGCGAGTGCGACGCCAAGGCGTCGTCGAGTCATTCGCGACGGTCGATGCGGTGCGGCGCGGGCGCCGGTCGGCGCACGAGATACAGACCGCAAATGAGCGCCAGCGCTCCGACCGCCAGAAGGAATGGCAGCGGGCTCGCCGTCGATGGCGCGATGACTCCGTTGGCCGTGGCCGTCGTCATCGAATCAGTCACCGTGGTCATGCGAACCGCGGTATCGAGAGGCGGAACGGTGATTCCCGCCGTCGAGTCGACCCACGACTTCATGTTCGCGATCTGCGCGTGCGTGATGCTGTCGGACGTCGCCTTCTGCTCGGCAGCGACCGCGGCGTTGATCGAGTCCTTCGTCGGATTCGGCGGCGCGATGAAGGTCGTGAACTGAGCGGCAGCCGCTGCGGGCGCCACGGCGATCAGGCAAAGGGTCAGAATCCAGCGCTTCGACACGGACAACTCCAGCTGAGATGCCGTGTTCGGAGGGCAACGGCTGTGCCTACGACCCCTATGTGACGACCGTCCGTTTACCGGCGAATCGCTGCCATTCGCCCGTCGCCAGCGCCTCATCGATGATGTTCACGGCACTCTCGAGCTCGGTATCGGCTGTGTAGAAGTGCGGCGCGATCCGGATGCCGGCCCCGGGCCGATAGTCGACGATCACGCCCTTCGACAGCAGCAGTTGGGCGACTTCGTAGGCATTTGGTACATCGAACGCGACCGTTCCACCGCGCCGCTCGGGGTCCCGGGGCGCCATCACGCGATAGCCGCGCGCATCCGCCAGCTCGATCAATCGCTGTGTTTGCCGGATGCTCTTCTCGCGAACGCGTGCGATACCCGCTTTGCGAAGAAGCTTCGGTCCTTCGGTGGCCGCAAACAGTGACGGAATGGTCGGCGTTCCATTCAGCCAGCGCCACGCTCCGGTCGCATAGCTCATCGGCTCCTCGAAGGCGAACGGGCTCGTGTGCGCCTGCCATCCCGTGAACGCCGGTTCGAGGGTCGACGAATGCTCGGGCGATACGTAGAGAAAGCATCCACCGGGTCCGCCGCACAGCCACTTGAGGACTCCACCGGTGTAGAAATCCACCCCGATCGCCTTCACATCCACCGGGATCACGCCGACGGCGTGAAACCCATCGAGCGAAACCAGCGCGCCTACCTCCTTCGCGCGGCGGCAAACCGCCGCCACGTCGACGATATAGGCGGACTTGAACAGCACATGCGAGATCGCGACGAGCTTCGTCCGGTCATCGATGGCGTCGAGCAAACGCTGCAGGTCGATGGCGATCCCGTCGTCGTTCGGCACGACGACGATTTCGGCGCCAAGCCGCGTCGCGAGTCGCTCGTAGACGTAGCGCACCGATGGAAAATCCGCGGCGGTCATGACGATCCGGTTGCGCGGCGCCGAATACTCGAGCGACGTGAGCACTGACGTCTGAGCGATCGTGACGTTGGGCAGCATCGCCACTTCCCCGTTCGCGGCCCCGATCAGCGGCGCGATTTCGTCACCGGCGCGGACAGGCATCTCCCACCAGCCGTTGGCCCACGCCTTCACGCCGAGGTCGGCCCACTGATCCACGTATTCGGCCAGTCGATCCGGAACCGATCGCGGCATCGCGCCCAGCGAGTTCGAGACGAGATAGTTGGTCGTCGCGAGAATGGGAAATTCGCGACGGAAATCGAGCAGCGGATCAGCCATGTTGCAATCGCTCCCGCGACCGAAGCGTCGCGAGATAGATCACGGCCGCGGCTGCGACGCCGACGAGGATCGCGAGCCACTCACCGACGGTGAGGCTCGCCAGCAGCCAGACGATCGCGGCCAGCGCCAGAATCGGGATCAGACCACCGAGCGGCGGAACGAATGGCTCGGAAGCCATCCGGACGTCACGGCGCCGCAGCGCGAATACGGCAACCGCACAGGCCGCGTACACGAGCAGAATTGCGCCGTTTGCGATGATCGCCAGTCGCTCGAAGGTGCCGGAGATCGCGAGGAGTACGGTGAGGATCGTCTGCACCGCGATCGCCAGCCACGGCGTGCGATACCGCGCATGCACCTCGGCGAGACGCCGCGGCAGGAAGCCGTCGCGCCCAAACGCGTAAAGCACGCGTGGCACCGCGAGTGTCATTCCGCTCACGTATCCGAACATTGAAATCGTGGACCCGACCAGGATCAATGTCCGGCCCCATCCCGCGGTCAGAACCCCGGCGGCGTCGGCGACCGGTGTCTTTGTATTCCCCAGCGCGGGTCCGAGGGCCGATTGGGTCACCACCTGTACGGCGAGATACACGATGACCACGGTGACGACAGCCATCCCGATCGCCCGAGGTACCGTCCGGGATGGATCCTTCACTTCGCCGCTCGGCACCAGCGCGGATTCGATGCCGAGAAACGCGAACATGAGGAAAACGGATCCTCTGGCGAGCGCATTGCCGGCGGGCATCGTGAGAGTGAGCCGTTCCGGGTGGAGCTGCATCAGTCCGACGACGATCACCAGCAGGAGCGGCGCCAGCTTCGCGACCGTCATGACGGCATTGAAACGGCTCGCGGTCGCCACACCTAGCACGTTCAGCCACGCGAAGAACCCAAGGACAACCGTGATCACGGCGGCTCGCGCAACGGGCGACCCGAGCGCGGGGATCAGCGCGCCGATCGCGTCACCGAAAAACACGGAGACAGCGGAAATCGCGGACGTCATTCCGAGCCAGAGCAGAAACCCCGTGATGAATCCGATCAAGGGCCCGAACGCCACTTCGACATAGGCATAGAGCCCGCCCGTCAGCGACACCCGGCTGCCCGCCTCGGCGAAGCAGACGACGATGAGCGCGATGACGACGGCGCAGACGATGTATGCGAACGGTGACGCCGGGCCCAGTGTCTGGTACACACCACCTGGCAGCCGGAAAATGCCGCCGCCTATCGTGACGTTGACGATGTTGGCCGCGAGAGCCCAGGTGCCCACGGCCCGGATCAGGCGGGAATCCGCGGCCGACGCCTGTGACGCGGATCGCTTGTCCGGATCGGGGGTTGCGGTCATATCTCGGTGCGGCAAAGCTCGACGGGCAGGAGACCCAACGCAAGGAAGCAGGGTCCCCGAAATGCCCGGCCCCGACGCCGTGGCAAGGCTTTTCCATAGGCATCACTCAAACAGCGGAGCACTCATGAACCACCGCCGGTATCTGATAACCGTCGCAGCACTCGGCTGCCTTGCATCGACCGCCCGCGCTCAGCAGGCATTCGAGAAGGCGCCGACGCCAACCGATAGTGTTGCTGCGATTCACGTGTCGCACCCGTCGGTGATGGATCACCCGAGTGACGCCGTGCGTCGCGCGGAGAGTCCAGCCCCCGCGCCGGTTCCGGCGTCCGGACAGCACCTGGGCGAATCCAAGGCCGAGATGGCGGTCGGTGGCGCGGCCATCGTGGTCGGTGCGATCATCGGCGGGGATGGCGGCCGCGTGCTGATGTTCGGCGGCGCGATCGTCGGGCTCTATGGCCTCTACAACTACCTGAAATAGCGATGACGATTCCCCTCCGCCCCCACGCTGTACCGCCGAAAGGAAAGCGCATTGCGCTGGTACTCGGGGGGGGCGGAATGAAGGGCTTCGCCCACATAGGCGTGCTCGAGGCGCTCAATGCGCGTGGTATCCAACCATCGTTGTTCGCCGGGACGAGCATCGGTGCATTGCTCGCGGCCGCGTATGCGGGAGGCGTGTCCGCCGCCGAGATGGCCGAGCGGGCAATCTCCATGAGACGCCGGGACCTGTTTCGTCTCGATCACCTCGGCATGATCAAGGATCGCATGAACGCGCCGGCGATCTACCTGGAGGCTCCGCTGCGCGGTCTCGTCGAGTCGGTCGTTCCGCGCGGCACGTTCGCTGAGCTCGCGGTGCCGATGTTCGTCAACACCGTGGATCTCGAGCGCGCGACGCAGGTCATCTTTGGAACGCCGGGGCTGCAGGACGTGAACATTCAGGATGCGGTGTACGCGTCGTGTGCCTTGCCGGGGTTCTTTCCGCCCGGTCGTGTCGGCGCGAGATACTGCGTTGACGGCGGCGTCGTGGACAATCTTCCAGTGCAGATCGCCGCGCTCTGGTCGGACCTGATCATCGCGGTCGACGTCGGAAGCACGGAGATGCAGCCATTGAAGGATGTTCAGAGCAGGGGCTTCGCGAACATCTACATGCGGTCCGCGTCGACGATGATGCACGCGCTGCAGCAGTTCCCGCTGCAGGAATGGTCCGGGCCGCCGATGATCCTGATTCGCCCGCGCCTGGACGACGACTGGCTGAGCTTCGCGAATACCGCGGCCTCGATTGACGAGGGACGCCGCGCTGCGGACGCGGCGCTCGAGGGGCTCGATGCCTACCTCACGCAGGAAAGCGGGATCTTTCCGCGGCGCCACGTGTCGCTCGACGTTTCACGCGAGCGCTGCGTCGGCTGCGGCCTGTGCGCTGCCCTCGCGCCGAACATCATGGGTCTCGACTCGAGCGGCAAGGCGTTCGCCCGGACGCGCATGGTCGAATGGTCACCGGCGGATGGAGACTTCGTCGGGGCCTGCCCGACGCACGCGATCATCGCGCGTACGGTTCGCCAGTCCGACCTGCCGATCACCCCGCAGGAGCAGCTCGCCAGCTAGCTATCCGAGCCGCGACGCGAGCTGTTCGTAGGTATCGGCGGCGCGCTGCAGCTCCTCTACGCTCACCTGCTCGTCGTCCCGATGCGCGACGTGAATCGAACCGGGGCCGAAGAGGTACGGAGTTCCCCAGTTCGTCAGCTCCGGAATGTCGGTCGCAAACGCGGCGACTGACGTCGGGAAGCCGTCGAGCACCCCGAGCTTCACGGGCGGAACCATGATGCTCCACTCGACGTCCGCTCGGCCGCGAGCCCACGTGTCGATGATTGGCTTCAGCGCATCGACCGGCGTGACGAGTCTCGCCATCAGCCGCGCTTCTGCCGCGGGAGCGACGACGTTGTCGGCAACACCGCCGCTGATCCTTCCGAGATTGATCGTCGTTTCTCCCAGTAGATCGTCCGCCGGAAGGGTCAGGCCATCCAGCTCCGCGAGCAGCTTCGCGAGATCCATCGTCGCGGACTTGCCGAGGTGCGGGTAGGCGGAGTGCGCGGCCTGACCGGTCGTGCGCACGATGATTCGGACCGCGCCCTTCGTGCCAACGGCAAGCGTGCTCTCCGTCGGCTCGCCGTTGATGATCACTCGACTGCCCGTCGGATTCTTCTTCACCCAGGCATTCGCCGCGTGCGCGCCGTCGTGGGTGACTTCCTCCCCGACGACGAACAACAAACCGATGGCCGCGCCACGCTGCCGGAGTCGCTCCGCTGCCACGATCATCGACGCCGCGATTCCTTTCGCGTCGCAGGCGCCCCTGCCGTGAATCACTGATCCGTCGCGTCGCGGCGGAATGAACGGCGGAACGGTGTCGAGATGTGTCGAGAGCGTCACCGGACATGCGCCGTCGCGCGACCGGACATACAGGTCATGCCTGCCGTCTGTGACCGGGATCAGCGTCGCATGCCAACCCGTCTCGGACAGAACGCCGCGGAGCCAGACGATCACCTCGGATTCGCGTCCCGAAGTCGACTCGATCTTCATCAGCGCTTCCGTCAGCGCGGCGACATCCGAAAGCAACGTGTTCGACATGGCGCACAATGTATTCGCCGAAAAGAAAGAGCGGCGAGCCTTTCGGCTCGCCGCTCGATCCTGACTGCGGAATTTCCTACTGGCCGCTGGCCAACGTCGACCCGGTGACCGCACGGTACGAGTTCAGACGACCCGCGCCGAACTGCGTTGCCGACCCGATGGGATCGGCCGTCGACAGAATGCGCTGCCGAAGCGCCGCGCCACGAAGACCCGTCACCGACGCGACGATGGCCGCCGTCCCGGTGACCTGCGGAGCCGCCATCGACGTGCCCTGCTCCCAGGCGTAGCCGCCCGACTTGAAAGCGCTGTAGATGCAGCCCTCCGACGTCGTGTTGGAGTAGCAGCTTCCGCCCGGCGCGGCGATGTCGAGACCGGCGCCGTAGTTCGAGTACGGAGCGAGCGCGTCGCTCCACGTCGTCGCCGCGACCGAGATCGAGTTCACGTCGCACGCCGGGCACGACACGGTGCTCGTGCCGTCGTTGCCCGCGGAGGCAATCACCAGAACGTTCATCGCCGTCGCATGCGCGATCGCGTCCGCTTCGGCCTGCGATTCGCTGGTGCCGCCAAGGCTCATGTTCATCGCCACCATGTTCGGGTAGTCCGCCGCCGCCATGATCGCGTTCACGATCGCCGACGTCGGACATCCGCGGCGTCCGCACACCTTCTGCACGTACACCTTCACGTGCGCGGCGGCGCCGGAAACGCCCGCGACGCCGACGGTGCTGCCCGCCATCGTGCCCGTCGTGTGCGAGCCGTGGCCGTCATCGTCGGTCGGATCGTTGTCGTTGTTGTACCAGTCCTTGCCGGCGATCAGGCGGCCGGTGAACTCCGGATGCGTGAGGTCGACGCCCGTGTCGATGCTGCCGATCACGACGTCAGCCCCGCCCGCCGCGTAGTTCTCGATGTTGTCCTCGTCGGCATCGAGCGTCGACGCATACGACGCCGGCAGCGATTTTCCTTTGCTGCTCCCCGACGTGTACTTCATGTTCAATCCGCCTGGATTCCGGAATGCCCAGAGATTCGGGTTGATCGTGGTCGGCTGGCGCAGATAGTTCGGCTCTGCATACGCGACGCGGGAATCGGCACGCAGCGAGGCTGCCATCGCTCGCTCGTTGCCGGCGGCGCCGCGCACGACGAAGGTGCGCTGCAGGCGAAGACCTTCGGCGACGGCCAGGCCGTGTTCGCGCGCGACGCCCGCGACGTCGGCACCGTCCTTCATCTTCACGATCACTTCGCCTTCCATCACCTGCTCGGCGGCTTGCGATCGAGATGATCCGGTGCCGGCAACTTCGGGGCTCAGGGTGGCGTTGTCTGCACAGGCGGCGAGCAACGCGAGGGAGGCCGCGGCGGCGGCCATGAGCGGAGTACGGGTCATCAGGCTCCTTCTTGCTGAAAATGGGGAGAAGAGCTGTGCCGATCATCCCTCCGGCGAGATGATCATCGTAGTTACAGTGCGATCCCGCATTGTAACTGCTAGACATATGTTTACTCCCGCACGATTTCGCTAGGCCACCAACGGACTCGACCGAAAGATTTTTGCTAACCCGCGCTACCGTTTTCGAATCCCCTAGATTCTTGGGCAGCCTGGCCGAGCCCGCGCGCTCCGCCAGTGGCTCCATTCGTCACCGACGTCGGCGCATTCGCCGCGATCGCGAGACCCAGGTCCCATGAAAAACACGAACAGCTTCGGCAGCCGCGCCAACCTCAAGGTGGGCAGCGCGAGCTACACCATCTACCGGCTCGATTCCCTGAAGTCATTGACGGGTTCGACCGCCGAACGGCTCCCCTTCTCGCTCAAGATCCTGCTCGAGAACCTGCTCCGGAACGAAGACGATGCCTTCGTCAAGAAAGCTGACATCGAGGCGATGGCACGCTGGGACGTGAAGGGAAAAGTCGAGAAGGAAATCGCTTTCCGTACCGCCCGCGTTCTCCTTCAGGATTTCACCGGTGTGCCCGCGGTCGTCGACCTCGCGGCCATGCGGGACGCGCTCGCGAAGCTCGGCGGCGATCCGCAACGCATCAATCCGCTGCAGCCCGTCGACCTCGTGATCGATCACTCGGTCCAGGTCGATGAATACGGGACTCAGGCTGCCTTCCTCCTCAACACCGAGAAGGAGTTCGAGCGTAACGTCGAGCGTTACGTCTTCCTGCGCTGGGGCCAGACGGCGTTCAAGAATTTCCGCGTCGTTCCGCCGGGCACCGGCATCTGCCACCAGGTGAACCTCGAGTATCTCGGCAAGACGGTGTTCGTCGCCGACGAGAACGGCGAGAAAGTCGCCTACCCCGATTCACTTGTCGGCACCGATTCTCACACGACCATGATCAATGGCCTCGGCGTACTGGGGTGGGGCGTCGGCGGAATCGAAGCGGAAGCGGCGATGCTCGGACAGCCGGTGTCGATGCTGATCCCCGAAGTCGTCGGCTTCAAGCTCCACGGCAAGCTGCCCGCCGGCGCGACGGCGACCGATCTCGTGCTCACCTGCACCGAGATGCTTCGCAAGAAGAAGGTCGTGGGAAAGTTCGTCGAGTTCTATGGAACCGGTCTCAGCTCGTTGCCCCTCGCGGACCGGGCCACCATCGCGAACATGGCGCCGGAGTACGGCGCGACGATGGGCTTCTTCCCCGTCGATGAGGAAACGCTCAAATACCTGCGCATGAGTGGCCGCGGCGACGCGCACGTCGCCCTCGTCGAGGCCTACTGCAAGGAGCAGGGCCTCTTCCGCACCGATGCGACGCCGGATCCGGGTTTCACCGATACGCTCGAGCTGGACCTGAGCACCGTCGTGCCAAGCCTCGCCGGTCCGAAGCGTCCGCAGGACCGCGTCCCGCTCACCGATGCGAAGCGCATGTACCTGGAGACGCTCGAGGCCGATCTCGCCAGGGCCGGCACGCTCGGGGCCGTCGCCCAGATGAAGAAAGCCACCGAAGTCTCGGCCACGCCGGAGCTCTCGAAGGCCGTCATGACGATGGAGACGGAGTCGAATCCCGTGCACGCCAATTCGGGCGTCCACTGCGAGTACAACGGCCAGGCTTTCACCCTGCGCCATGGCGCCGTGGTGATCGCGGCGATCACGAGCTGCACCAACACCTCGAACCCGTCGGTGATGCTGGCGGCAGGCATGCTCGCGCGTAACGCGGTGAAGAAGGGGCTGAAGACGAAGCCTTGGGTGAAGACGTCACTCGCCCCGGGATCGAAGGTCGTCACCGACTACCTCGCGCAGGCCGGCGTGCAGAAGGATCTCGACGCACTCGGCTTCCAGCTCGTCGGCTACGGCTGCACGACCTGCATCGGCAACTCCGGCCCGCTTCCCGATCCGATCGCGAAGGCGATCGAGGACAACAAGCTCGTGACCGCGGCAGTGCTCTCGGGCAATCGCAACTTCGAGGGACGCGTCAATCCGTTGACGCGCTTCAACTATCTCGCGTCGCCGCCGCTCGTCGTCGCGTACGCGCTTGCCGGTCGGATGGACCTCGACCTCACGCGCGAGCCGATCGGCATCGGCGCGGATGGCCCGGTGTTCCTGCGCGACATCTGGCCGTCGCTCGCCGAAGTGCAGGAGGAAGTCACTCGCAGCGTGAAGAGTGAGTTCTTCACGAAGCAGTATTCCGACGTCTTCCGCGGCGACGACGAATGGCAGAAGCTCGACGTCCCGACGGGCGAGACGTACGCCTGGCAGGGGGATTCCACGTACGTGAAGAATCCGCCCTATTTCGAGGAAATGACGATGCAGGCGCCGGGCATCAAGCCGATCAAGGCGGCGCGCGCGCTCGCCATGCTCGGCGATTCGATCACGACGGACCACATCTCGCCTGCCGGCAACATTCCCGCGTCGAGCCCTGCGGGCAAATGGCTCATCGCGCACGGCGTCGAACGCAAGGATTTCAATTCGTATGGCGCTCGCCGCGGCAATCACGAGGTGATGATGCGCGGCACGTTCGCCAACATCCGGTTGAAGAACGAGCTGGCGCCAGGAACCGAAGGCGGATGGACGGCGACGGAGAAGGGCGCGCAGCCAGTGTTCATCTACGACGCGGCGATGGAGTATCAGAAGAAGGGCACGCCGCTCGTCATTCTGGCCGGCAAGGAATACGGCACCGGTTCGTCGCGCGACTGGGCTGCGAAAGGCACGGTCCTGCTCGGCGTTCGCGCCGTGATCGCCGAGTCCTTCGAGCGCATTCACCGCTCGAATCTCGTGGGGATGGGCGTGCTGCCTCTCGAGTTCGTGAACGGCGAGACCCGGCAGTCGCTCGGCCTCACGGGCTTCGAGTCCTACGAGATCATCGGACTGGACGACTCGACGAAGCCGCGCGCTCGATTGACGGTCCGCGCCACCGGCGATGGTGCCGACAGGAATTTCGAGGTCATGCTGCGGATCGATACGCCGGAAGAAATGCAGTACTACAAGAACGGCGGCATTCTTCCCTACGTGCTTCGCTCCCTGGTCGGAAAGAAGGCCTAGCGGCTACAGCGCGCCGGACTTCTGCTTGCGGTGAAGAAGCGCCCGGATGCGGCGCTTCTTCGCGGCAACCGCCGCGATCTCCGCGGTGAGCTCACGCTCGAGATTCGAGACGTCGAGCGGTTGCAGCATGGTGCCGAGCTCCGCGTCTTCGGCCATGGCGTGGCCCATTCGCGTGTAGAGACCCGCGACCAGCTGGAGCGTCTTCGTCACCTCTTCTTCGGTCCGGAGATTCACCTGCAGCATCAGCTCCTCACGCAATTCGGCGATGGCCGATTCGCGCTTCTGCGACATGAGGACGAAAATCGTGAGGAAGATCGCCTCGAGCGACACCACCATCGTGAGCAAGCCGAACGGGAACGGGTCGAACGTCTTGAGGCCGTACCAGCCAAGGTTCCACGGAATCCAGATGACGAACCAGACGACGTGAACGACGAGGAAAGGGGTCGACGAGGCTATGTCGTTGAGCCCGTCTGCCAGCGCCTCGATGAACGTGCGTTCCGCCGCGTGTTGCGCCTTGATCGCTCCGAACGCGCGATTCGCGACCCACCGGTTTCGCCGCCGATCCTCGAATTCGCCTTCGTGCGCGCCGCTGTCCTGCTGCATCTCGTCTCCGTGTGCTCCGGAGCGCAACGAGGGCGAGAACCATGCCCTCTATCGGTGAACCAGTGGCGCAGTGATCGCTGATCCGAAGGTGGGAAAAGGAAGAGGCAGGTGATTGCTCACCTGCCCCCGACGTACCGATTCACCGACTCACCGATTCACCGATTTCACCGATTCGCCGATTCACGGACGCTTGATGTCGACGTTGTTGCCGATCACTCCGCCGAGAATTGCGCCGGCTGCGGCGCCGATGATTCCGCCCTTCACCTTGTTGCGGCTCGCCGTCGCCCCGATCACCGCGCCGGCTGCGGCGCCGATCGCCGCGTCACGCGTGGTGTGTTTCACGACAGGCTGAGGCGCCGGAGCAGGAGCGGGATAGTAGACCGGTCCGGAGGGCGCCCGCGAGCTGCTCGCGGTGCTGGTCCGGCGAACCGTCGTCGCTCGCGGCGCACTGCTCGTCGTCGCGCGGCGAACTGGTGTCGTATACGGATTCGCGGCGAGACCCTGTTCAGCGGGCGATGTCACCTGGGTCGGCATGAACTGCTGAGCCTGGGACGCCAGCGCGAGGTCATTCTTGAGCGCGTCGTCAGTCGGCGTGGTCTTGCCGCAGGCAGCGCCGAGAATGGCAAGGGGCGCCAGCAGCCAGATCTTTCTGAGTCCTTTCATTTGAAAAACCCTCCAGGTGGCGCGGCGTGTCGGCCGCGATTCGGGCCTAACTAAGGCACCTGCCATTCCTGCCTTAAGGTTGCGGTACAGGGAGTTAATTCGGCGGTTCGTCCATACAGCGACAGCTGCATGTCCACTAGTTTGGACCCTCAGTGACAGCGCATTCCGACCTGATCGATTTGTACGAAGCGGCTGTGCGCGGCGCCAATCCTGCCGCTGCTACGGCCGAGGCTGTCGAGGCTCTCCAGATCCCGCGAGAGCGTCGGATTCTCCTCTTTGCCGTTGGGAAGGCAGCCGCGCCGATGGCTGCGGCCGCTTGCGACGTTCTCCTCAAGTCTCTCCATCAGATCGTTGGCGGAGTGCTCGTGACTCCCGACGGCGCTCGATCACCGTTTCCGACGGTCCATTCGATCAAGGGAGATCATCCCGTCCCGGGCCTGGCATCGCAGACGGCTGCCGATCGGATCGCCGAGGTTACCGCTGGCAAGCGCGCGACTGACGTCGCAATCGTCCTCATCTCCGGAGGTGCGAGCAGTCTCATCGGGGCGCCCCTCAAGGATCACCGCTCCGCCGATCTGACGTCCCTGTATCAGCTGCTGCTGGGCGCGGGACTCGACATCGGAACCACCAATGCGATTCGCAAACGGTTCGGCCGATGGTCTGGCGGAAGGCTTGCGCTTGCTCTGGCGCCCGCGGCCGTTCGATGCCTCGCAGTCAGTGACGTGCCGGGAGATGCGCTGGCCGATATCGGCTCGGGCCCGTGTGCTCCTGATGAGTCCACCGCGGCCCATGTACTCGAGCTGCTGCGCAACAACGCCCTGGCCCCGCGAGTCGCGCCCGTCTTTCTCAAATATCTCGACAGCGTCACCAGGGGAATCGCGCCGGAGACTCCGAAAAAGACTCATCCGGCCTTCGCCCATGTGACGTCGCGTGTCATTGTCTCGAATCGCGTTGCACTCGTCGCGGCGGCGGAAGAGGCAACGAAGCGAGGATTCCGGGTCGAGGTCGTGGAGCCTTATCTCGATGGCTCCGCGAGTCGTGCAGGAGAGACGATGGCGCGACGTCTCCTCGAGCTGAATGCGCTCGACAATCCGGCGCCAAAATGCATCATCTGGGGCGGCGAGACGACGGTAACGCTCGGATCGAGCCATGCTGCACCCTCCGCGGGGGGGCGGTGCCAGGAAATGGCGCTGGCCGCCGCTCAGGTACTCGCTCAGGCAGGCGAGCGCGCCACCGGGATTCGTCTTCTCGCGGCGGGCACCGACGGGCGCGATGGGCAGACGGACGCCGCTGGAGCGACGATCGATGCCGAAAGCTGGGGCCGTATGACCGCGGCCGGCTTCGATCCCGCTGCTGCGCTGCAGCGCCACGAATCGAATCGCGCATTGAGCGCCATCAACGCCTTGCTGCCTCGGCGCGAAACAGGCACCAACGTCATGGACGTCGCCATCGGCATGGTCGGCTGATCGCCTGCGCTGTCGAGGCGCCCGCGGGAATTATCTTTTGCCGCATGGCCAGCGCCCCCTTCACCGTCGGCATCATTCAGGATCACGCGACCACGGACGTCGCGTCAAACCTCGCCCGCGCGGAGAAGCTCATCCGCGATGCAGCAAGGCAGGGCGCGCAGATCATCTGCCTGAAGGAGCTGTTCAACACCACCTATTTCGCCAAGTCGACCAGGATCGAGCATTTCGATCTGGCCGAACCTGTCCCCGGGCCGATCACGGACCGCATGCAGGCGATCGCGAAGGAGCTCGCGGTGGTCATCATCGTGCCGATTTTCGTGCGCCGCACCCCGGGGATCTACATGAACTCGGCCGTCGTCATCGATGCGGACGGAAGCATGCTCGGCGTGTACGACAAGATGCACATCCCGCACGATCCGCTCTTCGAGGAGAAGTACTACTTCACGCCCGGCGATGTGCGACACGACTACCATGGGGAGCACCAGGGCGCGAGCGGATTCCGCGTGTGGAAGACGCGGTATGCGAATGTCGGCGTCCTGATCTGCTGGGATCAGTGGTATCCGGAAGCGGCGCGAATCACGACGCTGCTTGGCGCCGATATCCTGTTCTATCCGACCGCGATCGGCTGGCATCCCGCCGAGAAGGACAGCTTCGGACCCGCGCAGGTGGACGCATGGCGCACGATTCAGCGCTCGCACGCCATCGCGAACGGGGTCTTCGTGGCCTCACCGAACCGCGTTGGCCACGAAGATGAACCGGGAACGCAGGGCATCGAATTCTTCGGCCATTCGTTCATCGCGGATCCGTTTGGTCGCATCATCGGTGAAGCGAACACGAAGGAAGCCGTGATCGTCGCGACGTGCGACCCGAAGCTCATCGAGGAAACGCGACGGAACTGGCCGTTTCTTCGCGACCGTCGGGTCGACGCATACGGGCCGATCCTGAATCGGTACCTCGGCGGTTAGCAGGCGATGGCGATTCGTTTCCCGGCCGAGTGGGCTCCGCACGAGGCCACCTGGCTCGCGTGGCCGCACCACGAGCCTGACTGGCCTGGAAAGCTCGGTCCGATACCGTGGGTGTACGCCGAGATCGTGCGCGTGCTGCATGAACACGAGCGTGTCGAGATCCTCTGCCACTCCGAAGCGGTGCGCGAGACTGCAGCGGAGCATCTCGAATCACATGGTGTGACGAAGAACTACCGGCTGCATCTCGTGCCGAACGACCGCGTCTGGGTCCGCGATTCCGGCCCTACCGGTGTTATTCGCGACGGAAGGCCGCAGCTCGTCAACTGGCGGTTCAACGCATGGGCGAAGTACGACAACTATTCGCGCGATTCACGAGTCGGCGAAGCATTCGCGTCGATTACCGGGCTTGAGCGCGTCGAGCCGAAGCGTCCCGACAACGGGGAATGCGTCGTTCTCGAAGGAGGCGGCATCGAGACGAACGGCGAAGGGACGTTGCTCGTCACCGAAGAGTGCTTCCTGTCGAAGATTCAGGAGCGCAATCCGGGTCTCTCGCGTGAAGGCTACGAGAAGGTGTTCAAGGAGTATCTCGGCATTCGTCACACGATCTGGCTCGGTGAAGGCTGCGTCGGCGACGACACACATGGTCACGTGGATGACATCGCGCGGTTCACGAATCCAACCACCGTGGTTCTCGCCTACGAGGAAGACCCGGCCGACGACGAAAACCATCGCCGGTCGGTCGACAACTTCGATCGGCTTCAGCTTGCGGGTGGCGAGCGGGGCGCGCTGCGGATCGTGAAGCTGCCGTACCCCCGCCCCGTGATCATGAACGGCGAGCGGCTGCCGGCGAGCTACGCGAACTTCTACATCGCGAACGGGGTCGTGATCGTGCCGACGTTCAACGATCGCAACGACCGCGTGGCGCTGAACGCGCTCGCCGAGCTATTCCCCGACCGGCAGGTGGTTGGAATTCACGCGGTCGATCTCGTCTGGGGATTCGGCACGCTTCATTGCCTGACGCAACAGCAGCCGAAAGCGTAGCTAGGCCACGACCTTCGGCGCATCGTTCGCCAATCCGAATTCCTTGAGCTTGCGCGCGAGCGTCGGGCGCGCGATGCCGAGCAGGCGGGCCGCGGCACTCTGATTCTGGTTGGTGAACTGCATCGTGATCTCGAGTGCCTCGCGTTCGATGTCGCGCAGCTTGCGGCCGCTCATCGGAATGCGGATTTCCGCGTAGGTCTTGGCATCGGGCGAGCTGCCCGTCACCGAGCGACGCTGCTGAATGATCATGTGCGCTGCCGTGATCAGACCTGCGTCACTCAGCGTCACCGCACGCTCGAGCACATGACGGAGCTCGCGCACGTTACCAGGCCAGCGATGGCCGCGCAGCACCTCATCGGCGTCGATCGACAGATGCTTTCGTTCACCGCCATGCGCCTGCGCGACATCCGCGAGGATGTACTCGGCCATCAGTCGGACGTCGGTGCCGCGTTCACGCAGCGGTGGCAGGTCGATACGGAACTTCGCGACCTCGTGCAGGAGGTCGGCGTTGAAGCCCTGCGACGCGACGCGCTCCTCGAGATTCACCTTCGTCGTCGCGATGATACGGCAGTTGATCGGCACTTCCTCGAGGCCGCCGAGCGGGCGGACACGATGAACCTGCAGCGTTCGGTGAAGTCGCGCCTGGATGCTCGGAGCAATTTCACCGATGTCCTTGAGCAGGACGGTTCCGTTCCCGGCCAGCTCGAGGATTCCCATCTTGTGCTGAGGCGTGCCGCTGCCGTTCGAGACGTCCTGCCCGAACAGCTCGAGCTCGATGATCGGCGCCGGCAGCGCGGCGCAGCTGATCGCGACGAATGGCGCCGTCGCGTTGGGTCCAGCGTTGTGAATGCAGCGCGCGATCAGTTCCTTCCCCGTTCCCGCTTCACCGGAGAGCAGCGCCGCACGGATGGGACTGACGGCCATTTTCGTCGCCAGACCGATCGCCTGTTGCACCGACGGGCTGCTGCCCTGGAATGCCTCGAAGCCGGCTTTCCGCTGGCCGGCGAGCTTCGCCGCTGCCGTGTTCTGCGACTGCACGACTACCTCCGGGATGGGTCGGACCTGGTGCCGCCGAGGGGGGCGATCTAAGGAAGGGGTGACCAATATTGGACATGTCACGGCCGCCGTCAATTGTGTTAACAGGCGTATTAGCCTGTTAACACAAAAAACTGCAATCATTTGTAGCAGCCAGCCTGCTTACGAAAGCGATCTTCGTTTCGCTGGGTCCGCTGTCGGCGTTGCGGGAGGCATTTGGTACGGCGCGGTCGGCGGCTCGTAGTCGCTGCCGGTCGGCGCCCATCTCGGCGTTGCGCTGCCCGCGCCTGCACTGGGTCGCGGGTGGCGGTCGTTGAGGATGAGTCGCAGGGTCGCGAACCGAAGCGCGAGACCGGCGTACCCGTGGGCCTCGATACGCGGCGCCAGATCGTTGATGAGCTGAAACGGAACGCGATCGGGCGGAAGCGCCTGCGCGCATTCGCCAAGAAGCCAGCCGGCGCCGTAGAGATCGCGCGACTGAAGGGCTTCCACGTTTTCCTTGAGCAGCTGGACCGCTTCCGTGTAGTCGCGCCGCTGCGCCGCAATGCGGATGCGAAGCGCTTCCACGATTTCGCGACCCTGGAACCACCAGTTCGGACGGCCGTCGACGCGGGCGGTGATCGCCCGCGCCTGATCGGTGGCGGAGGCCGTACGCCCGAGCGCGAGCTCCGTGAGTGCGGCGCCTGCACGCGCGCCGAGCTCCACGTCCGGCTGACCGGTGTGCACCGCGAGCGCGATGACTTCGGTGTAAAGTTCGGTCGCCTTGTCCCACTGGCCGTTTTCGCGGGCGAGGTGAGCCAGGTTGAGCAGCGTGAACAGCCGGTAGGGGCCCTGCGCCGCACTGAACGCCTGCAGCGCTTCCTCGAAGCGCTCGCTCGCAAGCTCGGTCCTGCCGCGCTTCATGTACAGCACGCCGAGGTTGATGCACGCGATGCCGCCCCAGGGATCCATCGCATGGGCGCCACGCGCGCCGTCGAGCGCGCGCATGTAGGCCCGCTCGGCTTCGGCGCTGTCATCCTTGTTGAGATAGATGAAGCCCATGTTGATCGCGCACCGCGACTGGCCGACGCGGTCATCGATGCGCTTGTACAGGTCCGTCGCCTGCACGAAGAAATCGAGGGCCTCGTCGGGCGACCGCTCCGACAAGGTCGTCCCCAGCCGGTTCAATGCGTCCGCAAGCGGCCGCGATTCACCCGCAGCTCGTGCCGCTTCTGCTGCCTGGCGCGCGACCGTCTCGGCCTCCTGCGGGTTGCTGAGCCGACTGTGGCACTGCGAGATCATTCCGAGAAGCGCCGCTTCTTCGGCTCGATCGCCGATCGCGACCGCTTCGAGCAGCAGCGACTGGCAGGCCGTGATCGTTTCAGCCGGCGGGGTTCCCAGCAGCACCCGCACGCGGGCGCGCATGCGGCGGAGCGACAAATACGACGGCTGCGCCGCGCGATCGCCGAGATCCTCCAGCACTTCCTCGCAGATCCGGTCGGCTTCAGTGGACTTTCCTTCCGACTCCGCGACTTCGGCGAGATGGAACATCGCGATGGCGCGACGATCCTCCGGAATGTCCTTGGCGTTCGCCGCCAGCTCGTAGAAAGATCGTGCTTCCGAGTGGGCGTACAGCGCGGTCGCCGCCTTGCCGGCGGACATCGCGTACTGATACGTCTTGTCGGCATTGCCGGCCTTGTCGTAGTGCACCGCGATGTCGGCGAGACGGTTCGGCGAGTGTTGCTCGAGCGCCTGCGCAACGCGTTCGTGAATCCTCGACATGCGTCGGGCGTTCACGGACCCCGCGACGGCATTGACGAGCAGGGTGTGCGTGAAGGAATAGGTCGCGCCGCTCGATCCCACCGGCTCGAGCACCGCGTGGGCGATGCCCTCGTCGACGGCGTCCAGCAACTCATCCTCGGTGCCGGCGCCGGCCGCCGCCGCGAGATCGATATCGAAGACGCGTCCGATGACCGCCGCGGTCGCGAGAATGCGGCGAGTATCCGGCGCGAGCTTCTCGAGACGGCGCTCCATGAGACCCGCGACGGCGGCCGGCAGCTGAATGTCGCCGCGGCTGCGCAGCTCCCAGCGGCCGCTGCTGAACTGAATCAGCTTGTCGTCGAGCAGCGTGCGCAGGATCTGTGTCGTGAGGAACGGATTGCCTTCCGAATAGCGTTGCAGAAGCGGCAGGATCGCCGGATCGATGTCCTGATGCGCGAAGACGTGATCCAGCCAGATCGCGACTTCGCGCTCGCTGAGCCGCCGCAACGGAATCTCCGAATAACGCTCGTCGCGGCTGAGGCGACGCATGCGCTCGACGACCGCGCGCTCCGCGTCTTCCGCGCGCACGGTGAGGCCGACGAGAATTCGGTCGCGCTCGAGCGACGCGACCACGTGTTCCAGAAGGTCCCACGACGCTGTATCCGCCCACTGCATGTCGTCGAGCACGACGACGAGCGGACGCGAGGCCGACGCCATCCGCAGATAGGCGACGACTTCGTCGAACAGCACGTACTTGTGCTGGGCGACGGCGCCCGACGCCGCGCCAAGCTCCGGGACCAGTCGGGGAAGTTCCTTCCACACCTGTCCGCCGCCGACGCCGAGCTGATTGATCGCGGTGAGCGCTTCCGCCCAGGGCGCGTACGGCCGCTTGACGTCCGTCTCGAAGCAGCGGCCCGCGACGAGGGAGCCGGCTCGCAATCTCAGTTCAGGCAGCAGCTGACGAATCAGCGTCGACTTGCCGACCCCGGCTTCCCCGACGACCGAAACGATCGACGGACCGGATTCGAGCGTGGCCTCGAGCAGCTTGATGAGCTTGCGCGTCTCGTCCTTGCGGCCGACGAACTGGCGCACGTGCAGCTGCGGATCGCGCAGCGCCACGGTCGTCTCTTCGGCCCACACTGCGGTGTCCCGACCGCGGCGCTTCGCTTCATACAGCGCGCGGTCCGCCGCGCCGAACAGCGTCTCGAAGTCGTTCTGTTCCGCCTCGGCAGTCGCCACGCCGACCGAGAGCGTGACGCCAAGCGTACCGGGCCGATCGCGCAGTGGAACGCGCAGCTCGCGCACCGCCGTGATCAGCCGCTGCGCGATCTCCCTCGCTTCGGTTCCAGTCGCCTGGGTGAGCAGCACGACGAACTCATCGCCGGCGTATCGGCCGATGAGTCCCGAGCCACCGATCTGGGTCTTCAGCGTTTCGGCGATCGTCTTGAGAACGGTGTCGCCCTGCAGGTGACCGTAGGTGTCGTTGACGCCCTTGAATTCGTCGACGTCGATCACGAAGAGCGTGACGTTGGCGTACTGCGTGCGCTCGTTCAGAATGCGATTGGCCGCGTCGACGAACGGACGCCGCATCGTGAGGCCCGTCAGGTCGTCCGACGGCCCGATCGTTTCGACTTCGACCGCACTGAATCGCCCCGACACACGCGCTTCGGGCGAAGTGCGCACCATGGCGAGACCCTGCGGCGAGGTCATGAGCTCATCGAAGATCGCGAAGAGATCCGGATCGAACTGCTTTCCGGCTTCTTCACGCATGATCACCATCGCCTTCTCGTGCGGAATCGGCGGCTTGTACGAACGGCGCGACGTCAGCGCGTCATAGACGTCGGCGATGCAGAGAATACGCGCCGAGCGCGGGATGTCGTCGCCCGCCAGCTGATCGGGATAGCCGCGGCCGTCCCAGCGCTCGTGGTGCGACCGAACGATCTGCAGCGTGTCTCCGGGAAAGTCGACGTCGGACAGCATTTCGACGCCGGCCACCGGGTGGCGCTTCACCAACTCCCACTCCTCGAGCGTCAGCTTGCCGGGCTTGTTCAGCACCTCCGACGGAATGATCAGCTTGCCGACGTCATGCAGCATTGCGCCGATGCGGAACCAGAACAGTTCGGTCGGATCCATCCCGGCGCGCCCCGCAAGCGCCGATGAAATGTCCGCGACGCGCTCGCAGTGACCTTGCGTGTGCTTGTCCTGGGATTCGATGGACTCGCCCCAGTGCTTGACGACCTCGAGGAAATAGCGCTCGAGGCGGCCGGTCATGCGGTTCAAGTCGGCGATTTCCCGCTTCGCCTTGAGCTCGGTGAACATGCGGTGCGCGCGATTGAGCTGCTGCAGCGCTTCGCGGTTTCGTCCCTGCCGGCGATAGAGTTCGCCGCGCTCTCTGGCAATTTCAGCGAGGAGCAGCGGTTCGCGACGCTCATGGCCGAGTACGTCGGCGCTCTCGAAATGCTGTTCGGCGCGAACGTACTCGCCGAGCTCACGGCTCACCGTGCCGAGATGCATGTGCACCTCGCCGAGGACGTGCGCGTCGCCAGTCTCCTCCGAGAGCTTAAGCGCGCGCATGCAGGCGTCGCGAGCGGCCACGAAATCTCCTCGCGCGATCTCCAGCTCGGCACGATTCACATCGAGGAGGATCTGCGCGCCGACGTCGCCGAGTACCCGCGCGATCTGGGTCGCCTCGTCGAATGAGCGAGTTGCCTGGTCCCACTGCTCCTGGTCGGTAAACAGCTTCCCCATGTTATTGAGGACGCTGCACATCTCGGCCGCGGACCCGAGGTTTCGAAACTCGCCCAATGCTGTCTGGTAGAAGCGCAGGGCCCGCGTAAGGTCACCTCGGATGTTCGCGATGACACCGAGGTTCGGGGCGATCATGGCGGCAAGCCACTGCTCTCCAGCGACCAGTGCGGTCTCGCGCGCGCGCACGTAGAGCGACTCCGCCTCGTCGAGCTCGCCCTGACGCCAGTGAACGATCGCCTGAAGGTTGATGGCGTGGCCGGCCGATCCCAGGTCGCCGCTGAGCTCGGCGACAGCGAGCGACGCCTCGAGGCAGTCGATCGCGGCGGCATGGTTGCCGTCAGTCGTGTACGTACGTCCGATCCAGCGCAGGAGCGCGGCAGCGGTCGCGGCATGGGCGCTGGACCCGAGCCCGTGAAGGGCCTGCTCAAACAAGCGGCGGGCGTCGTCTCGACGTCCCTCGCGCTCGGCAACCTTGCCCTGTTCGATCAGCTCTTCAACATGCTTCATAATCCCTGCGCCTCCAGCTCTTCTTCGGACGAATCTAGAGCTGTTTCGTCATTACGGCCGCCACCAAGAATTTCCTCGTTTTGAAGGCTCCTGATACGGCCGCGCGGATGCATCGACAGGTCGACGCATCCGCGAGGTTTTCATCCGTTGCGCCCGCCAGGGCGCGGCCTTCGCCTACTGGTTGCCGCCGTCCTTCTTGCCCTTGGTGATCGTGCTGCCATTGTCGCCGCCCTGCAGACCCGAGAGGACCATGTAACCGGAGCGACGCGCCATGCCGTCGGTGTTGCACATCCAGCTGCCGTCCGCTTCCTGCGTCAGCGTGCCCTGGCAGTTCGCGCCCGCCTGGACCAGGTAACCCGAGAAGTGCTTGAGGCGACGAGCGATGTACGAGGTGTTGCCGACGCGGAACGGAGCAACCGAAGGATCGTTCAGCGACTCATCCGTGCAGAAGCCGAGGTTGTTGCAGTACTGAACCGAGAGCTGCGTCGCGTGTGAGGACAGACCGTTGCGGAGGAACAGCATCACGTCCTTGCCCGGCGCGAAACGCATCGCCGGCTGGAAGTCCACATACGGGTGGTTCTCATTGTCCTTCATCAGCGTCGCGGTGATCGTCACCGAACCGCGAGCCGGCGTGCAGCTCTTGTCCCACTCGGTCGAGCCGTAGCTGCTCAGCAGGGAGCAGATCGCGCCCGCCTGGAAGCTGATGACGTGCTTGCCGAGGCGGAACGTGCCGCCCTTGGAGTTGTCGACGGTGAAGACGACGACGCCCTGAATCGAGTTGAACGCGGCCGGGGCCGAGAAGGCCGGAGCGGCCGGTGTCGTCGGGGCGACCGAGTTGTCGGCGCACGCCGAGATCATTCCAATCGCAACGAAGGCGAAGAAGGCCTTCGTGAAGTTCTTCGAAACCTGACTGTGCCGCATCGCAGAGTCCTTGAGTGAGTATTTGGCGTTGGTTGGTCTTGCTCGCTGCCAGCCAGAACCGTCGGCCAGCGCGACGGGATGATGATACGGGTGACCACCCGGGCGACCAATTGCCAAGAATGAGGCACTTGGGGACCCGATGTGTATTGGAATGGACCAGCCTGTAACGTTTTGTATCTGCCCTTCATTGGGCTCCCTTTCGAGGCCCCCGGAAAGCAGAAAGGCGCATCCGAAGATGCGCCTTTCCTTATAAGTGGGGCTTCGGACTTACTGGTTGTCCGAGTCCTTCTTGCCACCCTTGTCGGCACCCTGGTCGTCGCCGTCCTGGAGACCCGAGAGAACCATGTAGCCGGAGCGACGCGCCATGCCGTCGGTGTTGCACATCCAGCTGCCGTCCGCTTCCTGCGTCAGCGTGCCCTGGCAGTTCGCGCCCGCCTGGACCAGGTAACCCGAGAAGTGCTTGAGGCGACGAGCGATGTACGAGGTGTTGCCGACGCGGAACGGAGCAACCGAAGGATCGTTCAGCGACTCATCCGTGCAGAAGCCGAGGTTGTTGCAGTACTGAACCGAGAGCTGCGTCGCGTGTGAGGACAGACCGTTGCGGAGGAACAGCATCACGTCCTTGCCCGGCGCGAAACGCATCGCCGGCTGGAAGTCCACATACGGGTGGTTCTCATTGTCCTTCATCAGCGTCGCGGTGATCGTCACCGAACCGCGAGCCGGCGTGCAGCTCTTGTCCCACTCGGTCGAGCCGTAGCTGCTCAGCAGGGAGCAGATCGCGCCCGCCTGGAAGCTGATGACGTGCTTGCCGAGGCGGAACGTGCCGCCCTTGGAGTTGTCGACGGTGAAGACGACGACGCCCTGAATCGAGTTGAACGCGGCCGGAGCCGAAACGGCGGAAGCAGCCGGGGTCGTCGGAGCGACTGAGTTGTCAGCGCAGGCCTGGATCATGGCGATCGTGGCGAACGCGAAGAAAGCCTTGGCGACGTTACGCGAGGTCTGACTGTGCCGCATCGTACAGTCCTTGTTGGAGGAGGTTGAGGAGTTCACTTCGCTCGCGTTTCCGCGACGGGATGATGTTAGGAAGCCATACTTCGGGCGCCCATTGGCAAGAATGCGACAGGTTGGGTGCCCTTCTGCATCGAAATCGCGCAGCCTGTAACGTTCTGATGCGGAAGGCGTGCGGCTTGCACGTGTGAACGGCAGGAGGTGTGATGAAGCTCACATTGCTTGGCGAAGATTCGCTGCGACTCGAGCCCGTTCCGGGCCCGATGACGATCGAAGCCTTCACGGCGGAGCAGGCCTACTCGCCGTTTCATATGGTCGCGGGCGGTCTCGCGTACTGCACGTTCTCGGTGCTGTACTCCTGGGCGTCGCACGCGAAGTTGAACGCCGACGATCTCACGATCGACGTGTCGTGGACCTTCGCGGATGACCCGCATCGGGTCGCCAGCTTCAGCCTGAAATTCACCTGGCCGTCGCTGTCACCCAATCGGCTGGAAGCAGCGAAACGTGTGGCAGAGATGTGCACGGTCCACGCAACGCTTCATCATCCGCCGACCGTGACGATCGACGGCGTCGTCGGTAGGGCCGCGTGACGATTCCCGTGGTCGAATTCACGGTTGCCGGCCACCCTGCCACCGGCCTGGGGCGGGACTACACCGTCGTGTACGACGGCACCTGCAAGGTGTGCGGTCGCCTCGCGAACGTGCTTCGCAAGTGGGAAAACGGATACCTGGAAGTCGTGCCCTCGCAGGCGGCCGGCGTCATGGCGCGCTTCCCGTGGATTCCAGCCGCAGCGTATGCGCAGGCCCTGCAGCTCGTCGGTCCGGGCGGACGAACCTGGCAAGGCGCCGCGGCCATCGAGCAACTGCTCAACATCCTCCCGCGCGGCCGACTGGTTTCCTGGGTGTTCCGGATCCCGTTCGTTCGGGGTCTGGCGGATCGCTTCTATAGATGGTTCGCGCGCAACCGGTACAAGCTGGGCTGCGGCGAGCATTGCCAGTCGCGGCCCATGAACGTGATCTTCAACGAAGCCGAACGCGCCGCAGGCAACACGACGAGCTAGGTCGTTCGGGCCTGGGTCTCGCTGAGCTGCTCCGCTGTCGTTTCGCGTTCCTGGGAAAGGACGAGGGTTCGCGCCCAGCGCTCGACTGCTTCCGCTTCCTCTTCCTGGAGCGGCTCCGCCTCTTCGACGATCTCCGGATCTGCCGCGCCGGCGACGCGAGCGACATTCGTGGCCAGCTGACGCCATGTCGCTTCCTGCATTCGATCACCGACCGGTCGCATCAGTACCCAGTCGAGCACGTTCGCGGGCCGGTCGAAGACCTGGACCTCGAACATGACGCCTCCTGCCACCGGAGTCGTGAGGAACCGAACGGCGCCGGCGAGTGGATGCCCCTGCATCGTCATCAGCGTGATTCGGTTGTCCTTCGCCTCGACCACGCGCACCTGAACGTGTCCGCGGAGCGGCAGTGCGAGGGTGATCGTCATGCCGTCGTGAATGCGGTCGGGATTCGAGGCCTCCGGATCGGAGTCGACGAGCGATGGCATCACATCGAGCAGATGGCCGCGCAGATACTCGAAAAGCCGATCGGCGGAGTAAGTGGACGGTGACACGGCGACCTTGAACGTCTTGCGCTGAAGTCTGCCGACACCCTGCTCCGGAAGTTGAACCGGCTGCTCCTCGACGAACCGCCTCAGTCCTTCCTCGAGCGGTGTCGGCGTGACGCCGAGATCCTGGACGAGACCGTTCGGCTTTCCTTCAGCTATGAAGTTCTCCTCGCGAAGCATGTCGAGCTGGCTTTCGGCGATCGGCGAGCCGACTCCGACGGCGTTCAGCGCCCGGAGACCGAGGTTCGCGATGAACTCCGGAACCGGAAGCGTCGGCACTCGTCGATCCGTGAAGCGCTGCATCCGCGCGATGAGCTCGTGCTGGGTGACGACTTCCGTCCCGCCGACCTCGATGGTCTTTCCGCCGATGCCCGGAAGATCCGCCGCGATCGCGAGTCCGCGCGCCAGATCTTCGTGCCAGATGGGCTGGAACCGCTGCATCCCGTCGCCGATGGACGGTACGGCCGGGAGAACGCGCACCATCCGAAGCATCAGCGAGAGATGTTCATCGCCTGGTCCATAGACGGCACCCGGGCGAACGATCACCCATTCTCCGGTGAACTCCCTGACGATCGCTTCCGCCGCGACCTTCGACTTGTGGTAAGGCGATGCGCCCTTCTCCGCGCCGAGTGATGAAACGAACACGAGCCGGCCCGCGCCGGCGCGCTGCGCTTCGTCGCGCATCGTCCGGGTTCCTTCGACGTTGATTCTCTCGAAGGTCTTCTCTGGCGGCGACTCGTCGACGATGCCGACGAGATGGATCACGCACTGACAACCGTCAGCGGATCCTCGGACCGAGGCGGGGGACCCGACATCGCCTGGCCAGGCTTCGACGCCCGACGGCCACAACGCGATATGCTCTGCGGCTCCGCGTGCCAGGAGCCGCACGGTGTGTCCGCGCTTCAACAGCTCCGTGACTGTGCTCCGTCCGACGACACCCGATCCGCCCGTCACAAGGATGTGCATGGGCCGGCCCACGGGCAGGTAGGATGCCATAGGTTTATCGAGCCACGACCAGTGATGAGCCAGTCATGAGAATCGAAACCCTCGCCGCACGCGCGGGACATCGCCCCGACGAAACAGGGGCAGTCGCGCCGGCAATTCACATGTCGACGACATTCGAGCGCGAAGCCGACGGGACGTATCGCCAGGGCTTCATCTATTCGCGTTACGCCAACCCGAATCGCAACGCGCTCGAGGAGGCAATCGCCGCGCTCGAGCACGGCGATCAGGGATTCTGCTTCGCGTCGGGATCGGCCGCGACGATGTCGCTCATCCAGGCGCTCGGCCCGGGTTCACACGTCATCGCGCCGAACGACGCCTACTTCGGCAGCATCAAGCTGATGCGTGAAATCTTCGGGCCGTGGGGCGTGGAGCTGTCGCTCGTCGACATGACCGACCTCAGCGCCGTGAAAGGAGCGCTCCGTGGCAACACCAAAGGCATCTGGATCGAGACGCCGTCGAATCCGCTGCTGAAGATCACGGACATCTCCGCGGTGACGAAGATCGCGCATGGAGCGGGAGCGATCGCCGTCGTGGACAATACCTGGGGGACGCCGGTTCTCACACGGCCGCTGGAGCTTGGCGCCGACGTGGTCATGCATTCCACGACCAAGTACTTCGGCGGACACAGCGATGTTCTCGGCGGGGCGTTGATTACACGAAACGGCGCGCTCGCCGACCGGCTGCGAGTGATCCAGATGGCCGGCGGCGCCGTTCCGTCGCCGTTCGAATGCTGGCTTCTCGTACGCGGGATTCGAACGTTGCCGGTGCGAGTTGCCGCGCAATGCCGCAACGCGAAGCGGCTCGCCGCGTTCCTGGCGGGGCACAAGAAAGTCGAGGCGGTTCACTACCCCGGCCTTCCGTCGCACCCCGGCCACGCCGTCGCGCAGAAGCAGATGTCCGACTTCGGCGCAATGCTTTCCGTTCAGGTGGGGCGCGATGCGGATCATGCGCGCGCGATCGCATCATCGCTCAAGCTCTTCACGCAGGCCACCAGCCTGGGCGGCACCGAGAGCCTCGTCGAGCATCGGGCGAGCGTGGAAGGACCCGCGACCCTCGCCCCGCCGAATCTGTTGCGGCTGTCGGTCGGACTCGAGAACGACCTGGATCTCATCGCGGACTGGGAGTCGGCGCTGAAGTGAGCAATGCGGTCGTTCTGCTCAGCGGGGGCCTCGACTCGACGACGCTGCTGGCCGTCGCTCGCGCGGATCACACCGTCTTCGCGCTGAGTTTCCGCTATGGACAACGGCATCAGCACGAGCTCGTCGCCGCACAGAAGATCGCGCGCGACTCCGGCGTGGCGCGGCACGTGATCGTCGACATCGACCTCCGCACCTTCGGCGGATCGGCGCTGACGGCGGACATCGAAGTGCCGAAGGATCGAGACGTATCGACGATGGAATCAGGCATTCCCGTCACCTACGTCCCGGCGCGGAACACGATCTTTCTCGCGTTCGCGCTGGCCTACGCGGAAACGGTGAGCGCCAGCGACATCTTCATCGGTGTCAACGCGGTCGACTACTCCGGCTATCCGGATTGCCGCCCGGAATACATCGATGCGTTCGAGCGAATGGCGAACCTGGCAACGCGCGGCGCGGTCGAAGGGACCACTCCGGTTCGGATTCGCGCGCCGCTTCTCGGGCTCTCCAAGGCCGAAATCATCAAGCGCGGCACCGCGCTGGGCGTGAACTACGCCCAGACGACGAGCTGCTACGACCCGAACGTTGATGGCGCCGCATGTGGACGCTGCGATGCCTGCCTGCTGCGGAAGAAGGGCTTTCGCGACGCGGGAATCGCCGATCCCACTCGCTATTCGGTGTGACGCCGCGCACGGCTTCGAACGGTTGACCCCGTTTACCGTCTCCCGTAGAATCCGCTTCCCCGCGATCAGCGGGCAGGGCGCTTGCCTTGGGCAACATCAAGCAATCACGACCATTCGTCATGACACGTTCTCTCCGCATCCGGCTTCGAACGACGGCGCTCTTCGCGTCGGCGCTCGTCATGCTGCCCGCGGCACGCGTGTCGGCGCAACTCGCGAAGCCCTTTGCGGAATTCAGCAGCAGCGCGCTTTCGCTGCGGGATTCGGTCGTCGCCGTCGCGCGGGCGCAGGTCGGGAAGAAATACCATCGCGGGGGAACGACGCCCGAACGCGGATTTGATTGCAGCGGTCTCGTTCAGTACGTGCTGGCAGCCTTGAAAGTCGAGATCCCCCGCACGTCGCGAGAGCAATCGCACGCCGGGGCCGCAATCCCGCGCGACACGAATGCACTTCGTCCCGGGGATCTTCTGCTCTTCGGAAAGCCGAAGGCCGGCGTCTCGCACGTCGGGATCTACATCGGCAACGGCCGGTACATCCACGCAAGCAGCATTGCGGGGCGCGTGATCGAGAGTCCGCTCGATCGGCCACCGTCGACGCTGATCAGGGCGTTCAAGAGCGCGCGGCGCGTTCTGCGTGGCGACACGAACATCGTCGCCACGCTCGCAGCGAAACAGCCCTAGGGCCGTCGCTTTTTCACGGGGACGATCGGCGCTCGATGCGCAATCGTTCCGTCGACGTCGACGGCGATCCCAGTCGCCGGAAAATCGAGTCGACTGAGCGAGTCGACGAGACTCGCCGATCGCTGCATCCAGTCCGGCAGCACGACTCCCGGCGCGATCTGCACGGTCGATTGCAGTGATGCCCCGGCGACCTTGCGCGGCCCGAGAATGTTCATGCAGGCGACAGCGCCGCGGTTCATCGGATCGTTCAGGCTGAACGTGCCGTAGTTCACGAAATTGCCGAGCGAATACAGCACGAGCGATGAATCGCGCCACTCGCCGCCGCGAAGCACGTGTGGGCCATGACCGATCACGGCGGTCGCGCCGGCGTTTATCGCCGTCAGCGCGAATCCGACGGGGTTGCCGCGCTGCATGCCGACGAACTTCTCGTCCACGTTGCGCGTTCGCTGTGCCGCGGCGCCCTCGGCGCCAAGATGCATGGTGACGATGACGGTCCGATACAGGTCGACCGCCCGCCTGACGTGCCGGCGGACCGCGGGGAAATCCCGCGCGTCCGGCGTGTCCGATCCCGTATAGAAGCCAAGAAACGCGAGCGTGTCGCCGCGTGGAGTCACGACGACGGTCGCAAGCGTGTCCGCGCCTGTGACCTGAACGCCGGCGGAATCGAGCAGACCCTGCGTGACGATCGCGCCGAGATTGCCCGCATCGTGCGAGTGATTGTTCGCGACGTTTCCAACCACCCTCGTGCGGGGACCGCCAAGATTCCGGATCGCGGTCGCCGCGTCGAGCGGCATGCGGAACGCGTAACAGGACGTCGACCGCGGCCCGCACTTCTTCACGGCCGGCCCGGCGCCGATGGCGCCTTCGACGTTCAGCAGAATGACGTCGGCATCGGAGAAGAACGGGCGCAGCGGCGAGAGCAGAGAATCAGGCCGATCATCGCGGGCGAAGCGCTGTTCCATGACGTCGTGCGCTCGACGCGCCCATGCCGAATCGAGGTTGTTGCCGAGTGTGACGTCGCCGGCGGCGCACAGCCGGAGTGGCCTTCGGGACGAGTCGGAAACTGTCTTCGCGGCGATGGTGTCTGGCTGGACTTGCCGAACCGTGTCGCGGACCTGGGCATTCGCGCGCGCGGCGATGCAGGCGACCGCGCCCAGGACGATCGCGCGAATCACGTCAGCGCTGCTGCATCACGAAGTAGCGGCCGTTCCGGTCGATTCCCCAGCAGGGCGGGATCGTGATGTTCCACGGCGTCTGGCCGGTGAGCTGCGGGCATTGGCGCAGCACCTGCTCGTAACCATGGCCGGTCCCGAAGTTGGCGAAGACGCGGCCATCGGTGAGAACGAGCGTCGGGAAATAGGTGATCTGCGCGACCTGCGGCGCCGAATAGACCACCTGCCCGCCTGAGACGGCCGTCTGCCCGTAGCCCTGATTCACGAACACTCCGCTGGGAGAGTACCCGTACGGATAGGTGCCCGGCGGGTTCGTGTAATTCGTGACGAAGCCGGTATTGGGAATCTGGGGAATTGCCCGCGGAGCCTGCGGCTGCGGCGCCATGATGCCGATGCGAACCCCGTGGTTCGGCCTGGCCGCGACAGGGGCAGCGGCGTGATTCTCGGTCCCTGGGCGGGATTCGGTCTGTCCGAGCGCCGGGGCGGCGAGAGCCGCCAGAGCGAACGATCCGGCAAGAAATGTTGTCCGACAATTCATGGGCGAACTCCAGGCGTCATCCGGCAAGGTAATCCGGGGTACGCCGCAGCTGTTCATCCGTTCCTTTTCGAGGGACCGGTTGAAACCGGAGTCCGCCGCTGATCGTTCGGGTGTTCGGTTGTGGGACGTCAAATCCCATTGCCGCGCAGGATCGGCGGAAAGGCAGGCCTGAGGTATGGCGCAAGTGGTTGATTTGATTTCACTTACACCATGCCGGATCGGGCATGCGTCTTCCCATTGGGAGGGGCGGCCAGACTCCTGGCACAGGCTGCCTCTTTCCCACCGAGTCATCTCAGACGGTTTCACGTGGACATCAAGCGCGAACCAAAGAAAAACACCAAGAAGTACATCCTCTATGGCGTCGGCCTCGCCGGCGTCGTCGCGGTGACGGTCGCCCTCGCCAGCCTCAAGCCGGCGGCGCAGACGGTCGCGCGAGAGGTCCTGATCATCGACGAGGTGAAGCAGGGTCCGATGATCCGGGACGTCAGCGCGCCGGGAACGCTCGAGCCCGAATATGAGCGCATCATCGCGGCGGTGAACGCCGGCCGCGTCGAAGCTCTTCCGATCCGGCCGGGCGCCAACGTCCAGCCTGGCACGGTGATCGTCGAGCTCGTCGATCCGAACATGGAGCTGCAGGTGCTCCAGTTCCAGCAGGCGCTCGCCCAGGCGATTTCGGCGCAGGCCAGTCTTCGCACGAGTCTCAACCAGCAGCAGTCGGCGCAGGAAGCGACCCTCGCCGCGGTCCGGACACAGTACCGCGCCGCCGTGCGGGCCGCGGTCGTCGCGGACTCGCTCGGCAAGGACAAGCTTTTCTCGAAGAATGACGTCGATGCCGCACACGACGCGCTCACCGAGCTCAAGACGCGCCTCGACCTCGAGACGCAGCGGCTCGATGAGATGAAGCGCTCGGCGGTCGAACAGATCAAGCTGAACGACGAGCAGGTTGCCAACGCCCGTTCGATCTTCGAGGAACAGAAGAAGCGAGCGGCCCAGATGCGTGTCACCGCTCCGGAAGCCGGCGTGCTCCAGACTCTTGGCAATCCGCAGCTTCAGTACGGCCAGTGGGTTCAGCCGGGCGTTGAGCTCGCGCGCGTTGCGCAGCCAGGGAAGCTCAAGGCGGTCCTTCGGGTTCCCGACGCCCAGGCGAAGGACATCGCGCTCGGCCAGAACGTGACGATCGATCTCCACAACAATTCGACGGTCAAGGGCCGCGTGATGCGGTACGATCCGGCCGCCAATGGCGGCAACGTGACGGTCGAAGTGCAGATCACGGATCCAATTCCGCCGGGCGTTCGCTCGCAGCAGACCGTCGACGGGCGCATCGAGATTGAAAACCTGGCGAATGTGCTGCACGTTGGTCGTCCGTCGTATGGATCGGCCCCAGGCAACGTCGGTCTGTGGGTGCTCACTCCGGATGGCAAGGAAGCGACGCTCGTCCCGGTCGAACTGGGCAGCGCGTCGGTCAGCCAGGTTCAGATCAAGAAGGGCCTGACGGTCGGACAGAAGGTGATCATCTCCGACATGTCGCAGTACGAAGACGCCAGTCGCATTCGCATCAAGTAGGAAAAGCGGATCCCTCGCTTCGCTCGTGATGACAAAAGCAGGAAAAGCGGATTCCTCGCTTCGCTCGTGATGACAGCAGTACCAAGTCGTTAATCACCCATACCCACAGACCCATGGCTCCCGAGTCCAAGGCCTCACCAAGCGCTGCCTCCTTCACGGCGCCGGCCGACAGCAAGTCGCTGATTCGTCTTTCCGGCCTCAAGAAGGTCTTCTACACCGACGAAGTAGAAACGCACGCGCTCCAGGACATCCACCTCGAGATCATGCCCGGTGAGTACGTGGCGATCGAAGGTCCTTCGGGATGCGGCAAGACGACGCTGCTCTCGATCCTCGGCCTCCTCGACACGCCGTCGGACGGCGAGTACATGCTCGCGAACGAAGCGGTCGCCAACCTGACGGCGTCGGAGCGCGCCCGCATCCGCAACCGCCAGATCGGCTTCATCTTCCAGGCGTTCAACCTGATCGGCGACCTGACGGTCTACGAGAACGTCGAGCTGCCGCTCACGTACCGCGGCATGTCGGCGGCCGAGCGCAAGCAGCGCGTCACGGATGCACTGGAGCGCGTCGGCATGAGCCACCGCATGAAGCACTATCCTGCGCAGCTCTCCGGCGGTCAGCAGCAGCGCGTCGCCGTCGCCCGCGCGGTTGCAGGCGATCCGCTCATCCTCCTCGCTGACGAACCGACGGGTAACCTCGATTCGACGAACGGCGAGGCCGTCATGGAGCTGCTCCGCGAGCTGCACCGCGGCGGCGCCACGATCTGCATGGTCACGCACGATCCGCGGTATGCGGCGCACGCCGACCGCTCGATTCACCTCTTCGACGGACGCGTCGTCGAAGAGAAGACGCACCGCGCGTAACGCCCCGTAAAATCCGGTAGTGTGTCTGGGGGTCGCCATCATGGCGACCCCAGGCCGCTGCCTTGGCTCGAGGAACGTCACATGGGTGAGATGAAGCTCGCAGTCCGCAGTCTTCTGAAGTCGAAGCTCTTCGCGGCGGTGGCGGTCTTCACTCTCGCCATCGGTATCGGCGCGACGACCGCGGTGTTCTCGGTGTTCGACGCGGTCGCTCTGCGTCCGCTTCCATTCGCGCAGCCGGATCGCCTGGTCGACATCGAGGAGTGGAGCGCCACGGAGCTGTGTGGTGGCTGCGCCGTCGGAATGTCGCGCCCGATGCTCGCCGACGTTCGTGAACGGGCAAAATCGTTTTCCGGAATCGGCGCGTACACCGAGCTGCCCATCAACGTGGGCGGAATCGATGCAGCCGAGCGCGTGAGCGCCGCCGAAGTGTCCGGCAACTTCTTCAACGTGCTCGGCCTTCAGCCCTCGCTCGGTCGAGGACTCGACGTCACCGACGATCGAGCGGACGCGCCTGCCGTCGCGGTCATCAGCAGCAAGTACTTCAACCGGCGCCTGGGTGGCGATCGCAGCCGGATCGGCCGGCCGCTTCGGATCAATGGCACGCCGACCGTCATCGTCGGGGTGATGCCTCCGAACGCAGTGCTCCCGGAATTCGCGCAGGTCTGGATGCCAATGCGTACATCTGCCGGCACGGATCGCTCGGCTCGGGAAACCGGGGTGATTGCCCGTCTCAAGGACGGGGTGTCGCCCGCGCAGGCCGAAGAGGAGATCAGGGCGATTGCCGCGGAGCTGGCGCGAACCCACCCCGAGACACAGAAAGGCTGGACGGCGCGCGTCAGGTCACTGCGGAGTGTCGTGGGCGGGAATGAAATCTCGATCTATGGCCTGATGCTCGGAGCCGTGCTCGTGCTCTGGGCTGTGGTGTGCGCCAACCTCGCGGGTCTGCTGCTCGCCCGCGGCGTGGCGAAGCGGCGTGAGATCGCCGTGCGGCTCGCGCTCGGTGCCGGCCGGCGCGCGATCGTCTGGCATCTGTTCGCCGAGAGCGTCTGCATCTCGATCATTGGCGGGGTGCTCGGCGCCGTGTCGTCTGCCTGGGCAATCGACCTGCTGCTTCGCTCGCTGGACACCACGATCCCATCGTGGCTGACGCCCTCGCTCGACGGGACGGTGCTCGGGTTCTGCTTCGTTCTCTCCGCCACGTCGGCAACCGCATTCGGGCTCCTTCCGGCGTTGCGGGCCTCGCGGCCGCGGGTTCACGATGATCTGAAGGCGGGCGGACAAAACAGCGTTGGCACCAAGAGTGTCCTCCGAGGCTCGCTGGTCGTGCTGCAGCTGTCACTCTCGATGGTCCTTCTGGCCGTCTCCGGGCTGATCACGTCGACGATCCTGTCGATCGCGTCGCGCGAGGGGAACGAAGGCGGGCAGGTGGTCCAGGCGCGACTTGCGTTGCTCGGCCAGAACTCGAGCGAACAGATCACGACCACCGTAGACGCGTTTGTGTCGCGGCTCGGCGGTCTCGCCGAGGCAAGGAGCGCGGCGGCTTCCGGATCGGGGTTCATCGCAGGCTTCGGCGGCCAGGAGACGAAGATCCGCGCGGAGGGCGTCGCCCAGGTGGCGGATGGCGTGTCGCCGCGGTTCTTCATGTCGGTAACGCCGCGCTACTTCGAGACCACGGAGACGCGGCTCGTCGAAGGCCGTTCCTTCGCGGATGCAGATCGGAGCGGCTCGTTGCCGGTCGCGATCATCGGGACTCGACTGGCGGCACAGCTGTGGCCCGGCACCTCTGCGATCGGCCATCGGATCAAGCTCGGGGCGGACTCGCTGCCGTGGCGCACGATCGTCGGCGTACTGGCCGAAAGTCCTGATTCCGCGCGAGCCGGCTCGCGCAACATCGCATACGTGCCATTCGCTCAGGCACCGACATCCGATGTGACGCTCCTGGTCGCGGCGAGGAATTCCCCGACGGCGCTCATCAAGCCTGTCCGGGACGCCGCGCGGGCCGTGAATGCGGATCTGCCTGTTCTCGACCTCATGACGAGCTCTGAAGCGCATACGCGCGTCTGGAGCCCGTACAAGGCGTACGCGATGACGATCAGCACGATCGGCGGTCTCGCGCTGCTGCTCGCCTGCATCGGCCTGTACGGAGTGGTCGCCTACGCCGCGGAGCAGCGGACGCGTGAAATCGGCGTTCGGATCGCGCTGGGCGCGCAGCGCGTCGACATCCTGCAGCTGGTGACGGGAAACGGTATACGGCTGATTTCGATCGGCCTGGTTCTGGGCCTGGCGGCTGCCGCGGCGGTCGCGCCGCTGCTTCGGAACCTGATGTTCGGCCTGAACCCATTCAGCGTGCCGGTCTTTGCCGCATCGGCGGGCCTGCTCGGGCTGGTGGCCCTGTTCGCGAGCTATCTGCCCGCGCACCGGGCCGCGAGAACGGATCCGATGGTCGCGCTGCGCAGCGAGTGATGCTCTCGCCTACTTTGACCTAGTCGATTTTCGAGGTTTTTTCCCATGGCTTTCTTCACGAGCAACCGTCCAGCGGCATCCGCGGCGGACACCGTCCCGTTCACCGGGCCGCTCATTTCCCTGCGCAACGTCGAAAAGTCCTTCGACACGGCCGCCGGCCGCAGCTACGTCCTGCGCCGCATCTCGGCCGACATCCAGCCGGGGGAGTTCATCTCGGTGATGGGCCCGTCCGGCGCCGGCAAGTCGACGCTGATGAGCATCATCGGGATGCTCGACAGCGCGTGGACCGGCGAGTTCTACCTCCTCGGCCAGGCCGTGCACGCGATGCAGCAGAAGCAGCGCGTGGCGCTCAACAAGCAGCACATCGGCTTCGTGTTCCAGCAGTATCACCTGATCGACGATCTGACGGTCGCCGAGAATCTCGACATGCCGCTCTCGTACCGGAATTTCAAGAAGTCCGAGCGGGAAGCGATGGTCGCGGATACGCTCGACAAGTTCGGCATGGTCGCGAAGAAGGATCTGTATCCGCGTCAGCTTTCGGGCGGACAGCAGCAGCTCGTCGGCGTGGCGCGTGCCATCATCGCCAGCCCCAAGATCATCCTCGCTGACGAGCCGACGGGCAATCTGCACTCGAGCCAGGGCCGGGAAATCATGGAGCTCTTCACCAAGCTCAACGAAGCCGGGACAACGATCATCCAGGTCACGCACTCCGAGGAAAACGCGAAGTACGGCAAGCGGATCATCGAGCTGCGCGACGGCTGGATTTCCGGCAGCGAAGGTCAGTAGGCTTCATACTCGAGCACAGCGGTTCCTTCGCTCCGCTCAGGCTGACATAAGGACCCCCCGCCCGTGGCCTCCGTACTTCTCGTCGACGACCAGAATGACATTCTGGAAGCCCTGCGCCTTCTGTTGAAGGCGCAGGGTTTCGACGTTGAGAGCGCGCAATCGCCCGCCGCGGCGCTCGCCGTGCTCGAGCGCCGCGATTTCGACGCGATGCTGCTCGACATGAACTTCACGCGCGACACGACGTCGGGCCGCGAAGGGCTCGACCTGCTGACCGAGCTGCGGTCACTCGAGCCGGACATGCCCGTCATCGTGATGACCGCATGGGGCAGCATCGACAACGCCGTGGAGGCCATGCGGCGTGGGGCGCGCGACTACATCGAGAAGCCGTGGGACAACGCCCGCCTCATCTCGATCCTGAAAACGCAGATCGAGCTCGGCGGCGCCCTGCGCCGCGCGCGGCGGCTCGAGAGCGAGAACAGCCTCCTGCGGCGCGACAATCTGCCGGCGATGATCGCGGAGTCCGCGCGGATGAAGCCGGTGCTCGAGCTGATGGAACGCGTCGGACCGTCGGACGCCAACGTGCTCATCACGGGGGAGCACGGCACGGGCAAGGAGCTGGTCGCGCAGTGGCTGCACGGGGCCTCGAAGCGCGCCCAGCGGTCGTTCGTGCCCGTGAACATGGGCGGCCTCTCCGAGGGCGTTTTCGAGAGCGAATTGTTCGGGCACGTGAAGGGGGCCTTCACGGACGCGAAGACGGATCGCATCGGCCGGTTCGAGCTCGCGGATGGCGGCACCATCTTCCTCGATGAAATCGGGAACATCTCGATGGCGTCGCAGGCGAAGCTGCTGCGCGTGCTGCAGGCCGGCGAGGTCGAGCGCGTCGGCTCATCCAAGTCCAGAAAGATCGACGCGCGCGTGCTCTCGGCGACGAACATCGACCTGCAGCGCGCGGTCAACGAAGGCCGGTTCCGCGAGGATCTGCTCTTTCGCCTGAACACGATCGAGATCCAGCTGCCGCCGCTCCGGGAGCGTCGTGACGACGTCGCGCCGCTCGCGACGCATTTTCTGCGGCGCCATGCCTCGCGCTATGCGAAGAAGCTCGACGGGTTCGACGCGGCGGCCATGCGGATGCTGCTCGACCACAGCTGGCCGGGGAACATCCGCGAGCTCGATCACGCGATCGAACGGGCGGTGCTGCTCGCCGCCGGCGGGTCGATCCGGCCAGCCGATCTCGCGCTCAAGTCCGGCGGCGCGGGTCCCTCGCGCATCGAGGACCTGACGCTCGAGGAAGTTGAGAAAACGCTCATTCAGAAAGCGCTGGCGCGGTTCGATGGAAACGTATCGCAGGCGGCGAAGGCGCTGGGCCTGAGCCGGAGCGCGCTCTATCGCCGGATCGCCGGATACGGATTGTGAAGTTCGGGCCGCGCCGGGCCCCCATGAAATACGAAACGCAGGTCACGCGCCTGGCGATCATCACCGGATTGCCAGGCGTCGCGTTGTCGATCTACCTGCTCTGGACGAACGGTGCGGCGGCGCGCCTGATCTGGACGGTCGGCCTCGTGCTCGGCGGCACCTGGATCGTCTCGACGATGCTGCTGCGCGAGAAGGTCGTCCGTCCGCTGCAGACGCTGTCCAACATGCTCGCGGCTCTGAGAGAGGGCGACTATTCGATTCGTGCGCGCGGTGCGGAGCGCGACGACGCCCTTGGCCTCGCCTTGCTCGAATCGAACCTGCTCGGCGAAACGCTTCGCGCGCAGCGGCTCGGCGCGATGGAAGCAACGGCGCTGCTGCGCACGGTGATGGCCGAGATCGACGTCGCGATTTTCGCGTTCGATGACGGCGGGCAGCTTCGGCTGGTGAACCGCGCGGCGGAACGACTCCTCGACCAGCCGGAGGAGCGGCTGCTCGGCCGCACGGCGACGCAGCTCGGACTCGAGCAGTTCATCGAGGGCGACTCGGTGCGGACCGTCGACGCCGTGTTCGCCGGCGGCAGCGGGCGGTGGGAGGTCCGGCGCGGCGGCTTCCGGCAGGATGGGAAGCCGCACTCGCTGCTCGTCATCGCCGACGTGAGCAAGACGTTGCGTGAGCAGGAGCTCGTGGCCTGGCAGCGGATCGTTCGCGTGCTGAGCCACGAGATCAACAACTCGCTGGCTCCGATCAAATCGCTCTCCGGAAGCATGCGGGGACTGCTGGACCGTCAGCCACGGCCGTCGGATCTCGATGCCGATCTGCGAAAGGCGCTCGAGGTCATCGGCGGGCGGTCCGAGGCCCTGGTTCGTTTCATGTCGGCGTACGCCCGCCTGGCCAAGCTGCCGCCGCCGAAACTGGCGCCGCTCGAGGTGGGAGCGCTCGTGCAGCGCACCGCATCGCTGGAAACCCGGCTGCCGGTACAGGTGCTTGCTGGTCCGCGAGTCTGGATCAGGGCCGACGCCGATCAGCTCGAGCAGATGCTCATCAACGTCTTCCGCAATGCGGTCGACGCGACGCTCACCACCGGCGGCGGCGTCCGGTCGCACTGGATCCGGCAGAACGGGCACGTCTCGATCTTCATCGAGGATGATGGCCCGGGGCTGCCTGAGAGCGGCAATCTGTTCGTGCCCTTTTTCACGACGAAGCCTGAGGGCTCGGGCATCGGCCTGGTGTTGTCGCGTCAGATCGTCGAAGCGCACGGCGGGAGCTTCACGCTCGAGAATCGCCCGCACGGCCATGGCTGCGTGGCCACGATCGCACTTCCCGCGGCGGACTGAACCATTGGTTTTGGTGCCGTGCGGCACCGAATTGGGGCGAAACGCGACGCCGATTTCTGCCGCGTGTTTTGCACTCAGTAGTAGTGGAACGATCGCGACGGGGTGACCCCTCTCGTTCCGGCTTCAGCGGCACGCACTCTGCCTGAGCACGTGTCCGGTGCCGCGACGATGTTCGTCGTTCGATGTGTCGGGGGGTAGGTGACGCAGCACTCCCGATACAAAGCCCGCTAGCCATCCGCGGGGGCGAGTTAGGGTGGCAGAGTGGGAGGAGACCAATGACTCGTATCGTTTCAAAGTTCGGAATCGCCGCTGCGCTCACGTTCGGTGTTGTCGCGTCGGCAGCGGCCCAGGGCACGCGCCCGGGTCGTACCACCCCGCCGACCACTACGGTCGGTGTGTCGAAGGGCGAAGTTGCGCCGCCGCGCGTTGACACGGTCACTGTGACCCGCGTCGACACCGTCCGCATGTTCACCCGCGACACCGTCACGATTGCCGGCGCCACCATCACCCGCTACGACACGACGACCGTCGTGAACGTCCCGGGCTGGCTGGACATGGGCAACGGACTGTATTTCGGCCTCGGAGCTGGTTCGTACTATCCGTCGGCCGGCCTCGGACTCGGCCAGATCCCTGGCTATGCGTTCCAGGCAAATCTCGGCGTCGATCCGGCTGGCAGCCCCCTCGGTGTCCGCCTGACGGCCAACCTCGCTCGTCCGGATGAATCGCAGGGCTTCGCGGCTCTCGCGGGCCGTCCGACGCTGTTCAACGCAACGGCGGACCTGAAGCTTCGCCTGCCGTTCCTGCGCAGCTCGCGGTTCCCGATGTTCGGTCTGTACGCGGTCGGCGGTGGTGCGTACATCCACACCAACTCCGTCCGGAACGAGAATGACGACAAGCAGGGCGTCACGCTCGAGACGACCGACAAGAGCCACTGGGGCTGGGATGCTGGTGGCGGCGCCACGCTGAGCATGGGTCACAAGCGTGAGCTGTTCCTCGAAGTCCGCGCGATCAACTACAGCCCGGGCAGCGCTTTCGAGAACAACCACCAGGTGCCGGTCATCCTCGGCATCAACTGGTACTAAGCTCGAACGCTCGAACAGAAAGCCCTCGCGAGAAATCGCGGGGGCTTTTTGCTGCGTGATGCCTGCACGCTCGCGTTCGTCTCGCGATTTCGTGTTGGCACTCTATTGGCTAATACGAGTACCAACCATCGGCGCCGCCCCTGGCGCCCGCAGCACATAGATGAGGCATACAGGATGAGCAGCACCGGAGTTCTGACCGCTTCACTTCTCGCCGCCACGATCGCCGGGACCGCAGCGCCCGCTGGAGCGCAGAGCGAGGGGTATCAGGAGTTTCGCCGCCAGACGGCGAGCGCACTCACGAATCCGTCAAACAGCGAATCGTCGGGCTCGCCAAAGCGCGAAGACAGCCTGACTGAATTCCACTTCATCAACAAGAAGGACAGCCTCAACTGGGCGTCCAACAAGGCGAAGGCGGAAAAGGCTACCGGCTTTCACGTGGTGGTGTCGCTGCAACAGCGCCACCTGTGGGTGATGCTCGATGAAGACACCCTGCTGAGCGCCCCGGTCTCGGTCGCCAAGAACACGACCCTCGATTACCAGGGATTCAAGAAGAAGTTCGATACGCCGCGCGGCGAACGCACGGTCCTCGGGAAGGACGCGGACCCGATCTGGCAGCCACCCGACTGGCTCTACTACGAGACCGCTGACGAGCTCGGCCTGAAGGTGGTGCAAATGCCGGCAAAGGGCCTGACGATGCCCGACGGCCGCCGACTCTACGTCAATGAGAACAACGAAGTCGGCGTAATCGACAGCATCGGGCCGACGAGCTTCGACCCGAAGCTGCATCTGATTTTCGGCAACACCCTCTACATCCCGCCGATCGGCACCGAGAACCGCAAGGTCAGCGGCACCCTCGGCAAGTACAAGCTGATTCTCGGCGAGGGGTATCTCTTCCACGGGACCCCGGAGAAGAACTCGATCGGCATGGCCGCCACGCACGGATGCATCCGTTTGCGCGACGAGGACATCGAGTGGATGTACGAGAACGTGCCGGTGGGGACGAGAGTCTACATCTATTGAGACCACAGACTCGAGTCTCCAGACCTCGTCACGAGCCGCGAGGGGGAGACAAGAGCAAGAGGGAGAGGTAGCTCGCAGCTACCTCTCCCTCTTGCGTGTCTTGCTCTAACTCGATCCCCGCCGCGAGGTCCGGGGACCCAAGCCTGTGGCCTCATGCAGTTCAGCAAAGGTGTGGGCCTTTTCGTACCTTCTTTCAGTCTCTCCCCACCGAGGTACGCACTTGCTCACCACCAGGGGCCGCGCGCTCGTCGCCACGGGCCTGCTCACTGCCCTCGCACCTGCGCTTCGAGCGCAGCTGGGCGTCCAGAAGGAACGAAACGTTCCATACGTCTATGCAATCACCAACGCCCGAATCGTTACCGCGCCGGGTCAGGTGATTCCCAAAGGCACGATCGTCATCCGGAATGGCCTGATCACCGCCGTCGGCCCGACCGCCGCGGTTCCGGGCGATGCCCGAACCGTCGACGCGAACGGCCTGACGGTCTATCCGGGATTCATCGACGCCTACTCGAACCTTGGCTACGAAGCCCCGACGGTCGCCCAGGCTGGAAACGCCGGCGGCCGAGGCGGCGCGAATGCCGCGGCGGCGCCGCGGGCGGCGGATCCTGCTCCGAATTCGCTCAACCGCCCGGGTCTTCAGCCGGAGGTGACCGCGCTGTCGCTGCTCGTCGACAACGCGGACTACGCGCCGGCACAGGCTGCCGGATTCACCGCCGCGCTTTCAGCGCCGGCCAGCGGAATCTTCGTCGGCCAGTCGGCCGTCATCAGCCTCCGCAATGGCGATGTCCAGAGCATCCTCGTGAAGTCTCCGGTGGCGATGCACATCGGCTTCGCCGGCGTGGGCCGGGGCAGCTATCCCGGTTCGCTTCTCGGCGTCTTTGCGGCACTGCGGCAGGAACTGCTCGACGCGCAGCGCTACGGGAAGATCATGGACATGTACGCGGCGAATCCGCGCGGCATGGCCCGTCCGGAAAACGACCCGTCGTCGGCCGCGCTTCAGCCGGCGCTGAAAGGCCAGATGCCGGTCTACTTCTCGGTGAACAGCGAGCGCGAGATCGAACGCGCGCTCGATCTGGCGAAGGAATTCGGACTCAAGCCGGTAATCGTCGGCGGTTCAGAGGCGAACCAGATCATCGATCGCCTGAAAGCCGAGAACGTGCCGGTGCTGTATTCGCTGGCGTTCACGCAGCCTGGCCAGGGCGGCGGTGGCGGACGCGGCGGCCGTGGTGGTGGCGGTGACGGAGAGGAACCCATCCGCATGCTGCGCCAGCGCGTCCAGGAGCCGAAGACGCCCGGCGAGCTGCAGAAGGCCGGCGTGACGTTCGCGCTCCAGCAGGGCGGCAACGGATTCGGCCAGTTCATCGCCAACCTGCAGAAGGTGACGGCTGCCGGCCTGTCCAAGGACGACGCGCTCAAGGCGATCACGGTGACGCCGGCGACGATCCTCGGCGTGTCGGATCGTCTCGGCACGATCGAAGTCGGCAAGATCGCGAATCTGACGCTCACACGCGGCGACCTGTTCGATCAGGGTGTGCGTGTCGCGCAGGTGTTCGTCGACGGGCAACAGATCGAGGTCGCCTCGAGCGCGGGGCCGGCGAACGGCGCACCCATGCTTCCCGCGGCCGGCACGTGGAACCTCACGATCTCGATCACGGGCACCGACTATCCGGTCACGCTCAGCCTGACGCAAGAAGGCAGCAACGTGCGCGGCACGCTGCAGGGCAGCCTCGGTACGACGCAGATCTCCGGCGGAACGATCGATCCCGCCGGCAACATTCGATTCACGTCGTCGATCACGGCGCAGACGACGGAAGAAGCAACCTTCACGGGCACCATCAACGGCAATCAGATGAGCGGTACGATGACGATCATCGGAGAGCCGACCGGCGGCCGCTTCGCGGGAACGCGTGGCAGCGCCGGACGTCCGCCGCTCAGCCAGGAGTAATCACCATGCGCATACCCATGACACGCAGACTACTCGGCATGGCGCTCATGGCGCCGGCCCTGATTGCATCCGCGCAGCAGACGCCCGGCCGCAGCTCACCGGCGCCGGCAGCCGCGACGCTGATCAAGAACGCGACGATCATGACCGTCACGAAGGGCACGATGGAGGGTTCCGACATCCTGCTCCAGAACGGCAAGATCGCCGCGATCGGCAAGAACCTGACGGCGCCCGCGGGCGCCACCGTCATCGACGCCACCGGCAAGTACATCTCGCCGGGCATCATCGATCCGCACTCGCACATGATGTCGGACGCGACGAACGAGGGCACGCTCTCGGTCACGTCGATGGTCCGCATCCAGGACGTCCTGAATCCGACCGCGGTGAACATCTACCGCGCGCTCGCGGGCGGCGTCACGACGATCAATGTGCTTCACGGATCCGCGAACACGATCGGCGGCCAGAACGCGGTCGTGAAGCTCAAGTGGGGCAACTCGGCGAAGGACATGCTGTTTCCAGGCGCGATGCCCGGCATCAAGTTCGCGCTCGGCGAAAACGTGACCCGCAAGAATTCGCAGGTCGCGCAGCAGGCGTCGGGGCAGCAGCTGCGCTATCCGACGACGCGCATGGGCCAGGCCGAAATCCTGCGCGACGCGTTCACGCGCGCCCGCGACTACAAGGCGACGTGGGACGAGTACAACGCCCGGATCGCCAAGGGCGAGAAGAACGTCATCCCGCCGCGTCGCGATCTCGAGCTCGAGCCGCTCGTCGAAGTGCTCGAGGGCAAGCGCCTCGTGCACGCGCACAGCTACAACGCCGACGAGATCATGATGCTCGCGTCGATCGCGAAGGAGTTCGGCTTCAAGGTCGCGACGTTCCAGCACGCGCTCGACGCATACAAGGTCGCCAGCGAGATCGCGACGGCCGGCAGCGGTGTCTCGACCTTTGCCGACGAATGGTCGTACAAGATCGAAGCGTACGATGCCATTCCGTACAACCCGGCGATCCTCATGGCGCACGGCGTCGTGACGACGATCAACTCCGACTCGGATGAACGCGTGCGGCGGCTCAACATCGACGCCGCGAAGATGATGCGGTACGGCGACCTGACCGAAGACCAGGCGATGAAGCTGATCACGTACAACGGCGCGCTGCAGCTCGGCATCGACAAGAAGGTCGGCTCCCTCGAGGTCGGAAAGGATGCCGACGTCGTGATCTGGAGCGGCCATCCGCTCAGCGTGTACTCGAGCGCCGAGACGACGTTCATCGACGGTCAGATCTATTTCGACAAGAAGTTCGACCTCGCCAACCGCGACAAGACGGCCAAGGAGCGCGCGGCGCTTCTCGCCGAGGAGCAGGGTCGCCGCATCATCGTCCCCTAGATGTCATCACGAGGGGCGGAGCCCCGAGGGATCTGATTCGACCAAAAGCAGATGCCTCGCTTCGCTCGTCATGACAATCAACCAACCATGAACAGACTTCTTACCTCAGCCTTGATGCTCGCGGCGGCCGCAGTTCCTGCGGCGGCCCAGCTCGGCGATTTCAATCCGCGTCCCGAGCCGAAAGGCCTGTACGCGATCCGTGGCGCGCGCATCGTGCCGGTCAGCGGCCCGGTGATCGAGAACGGCAACGTCGTGATCGCTCCGAATGGAACGATCCAGGCGGTCGGCGCCAACGCTCCGATCCCGAACGGCGCAAAGACCATCGACGGCAAGGGCCTTTCGGTCTATCCGGGCATGATGGAGACGTATGGCACGCTCGGCCTGAACGAGATCCCTGACGGTGTCGTGCAGCTGAACGATGCGTCGGAGACCGGGTCCTTCAATCCGAACGTCCACGCGTACTACGGCTTCAACACGCACAGCGCGCATATCGGCGTCACGCGCGTCGTCGGGATCACGCACGTGATCTCGTCGCCCCGCGGCGGCATTCTCGCCGGCCAGGCGACGCTGGTGAATCTCGCCGGCGACAACATCGCGAACATGGCGGTCGTGCCGGACATCGCGATGGTGCTGAACTATCCGCGTGCGGGTGGCGGCGGGCGCGGCGGCCGTGGGTTCGGTGCGCAGCAGCAGGCAGCGCCTGTCAGCGGTGCGACGCCGCTCGATTCTCTGCGCCGCATGCTTCGCGACGCCGAGGCGTATGCGAATGCCCAGGACGCGTACGCGAAGGACAAGTCGCTTCCCCGCCCCGCGAAGGACATCGTTCTCGAGGGCCTCACGGCGACCGTGCGTGGAAAGATGCCCGTCATGATTCAGGCGGACGCCGCGAACGAAATCCGCGACGCGGTCAACTTCGCCACCCAGAATCACCTCAAGCTGATCATCGTCGGTGGACGGGCCGCGACGCAGCCCCAGATCGCGGCAATGCTCAAGCAGAACAACGTCCCTGTGATCGTGACTGGCGTTCGCAATCTGCCGGGCAACGAGGACGATGCGTACGACGTGAACTACTCCATGCCGAAGCGACTGCAGGACGCCGGCGTGACCTTCGCCATCTCGTCCGGGGAATCGGAGGGGAACCTTCGCGATCTGCCGTACGTAGCAGGCATGGCGTCGGCATACGGTCTGTCCAAGGACGACGCGCTCAAGTCGGTGACGCTCTGGCCGGCGCAGATCTTTGGCGTCGCGGACAAGTTCGGGTCGATCGAGGTGGGCAAGATCGCGAACCTGGTCGTGACCAACGGCGACATGCTCGAGCCGCGGACGCAGACGAAGGCGCTGTTCATCGGCGGCCAGCCGGTGCCGCTCGGCACGAAGCACACGTACATGTTCGAGCTGTACAAGAACAGACCCTGATACACGGACCATGCAACCAGAGCTTCGCACTGAATACGAGCGTATCGGCCGCGAACTCCAGGAGTCAGGCAAGGAAGCGGACCGGAACAAGGTCCGCTTTCTTGTTCTTCTCGCGGGGATTTGCTGGGTGTGGGTGCTGATCGGACTCATGCTCGTCGGTGCGTCCCTGCACATCAACGCAACCGTCGGGAGCTTCTACTATCCCGCGCTGATGGCGAAGGCGCAGACGTATTTCAGCGCGGGGATGTTCGTCGGTACCGCAGGTCCGATCGGTACCCTGTTGTGGGGTTGGCGGCGCGCGAGCGCGCTCGGCTATCTCGACTGACGAAGCTCAGCGGGGCGGATCGATGAACCCGAACGAAGCGATCGCTTTCGCCGGGTCGCCGGTGATCCAGACCCGCCCGCTTTCGCGCCCCGTGAGTGGAGGCGGTGGATTCACGATCCGAATCGGCTGACCACCCACGGGCGTGATGAAGAGCTGCCCTTCTCGCGTGTGCAACACCCCGTCGATCGCCGGCTGGCCGTCTACCGTCCGGACCGTGAACGCGGTTGCCGCGATCGTTCGACCGCTGATCGCACCACGCACGACAACGTCCGTCCCGGACAGGTGACCGATCAGGGCTGCCTGAGGGCCCGTGATCTCGAGGCGGTTCGTCGAGGCGGCAATCATCACTTTCTTGTCGAAGGACGTCCCGACCACGGAAATGGTGCCGCGGGCTGAATCCTCCGGTACCGCGACTGAAGGCGCGGGTGGCACGGCTGTGCCCGACGGCGTTCCTCTTGCAACTGAGGCGGCCGGCCTGCGCGGAGTGGCGGAAACCCTCGCAACCGAGTCCGTTTGTGCAGGGACCACGGGCGTCGGCGGCGTCTGCGCCACCACCGGCGGAACGGTTTGCGTGGAATCCACGGGCTTCGCTCCGCTTCCACACGCGGCCATTCCGCCCAACATCGTCACGGATAAGAATCTGCTCATTACGATCTCCGTAAGAACCCTGAGGCGCCTGGCGCTTGCCGGAAGCGTCCTCCTGTCTGCTACCCCTGCTCTCGCGCAGCGTTCGGGCCAGCGCACCTGGCGCCGCGAGGATATCGCCGCGCGCGGCTGGCATCGGCTGGGTGACATCGTCGCGGCGCTGCCGCCCGGGACGGCCGGGAGCATCGACGGCTTCAACTGGCAACTCGGATCGATGTCCGTCCCGATGCCGGAATCGCGGTCGAGCGGACCATCGGCGTGGCTGTTCCGGATCGATGGAGCCCGCATTCCGGTCGACATCAACGGACTGTGGATGTTCGACCTGGCGCCGGTCGCCATGACGCAGGTGGACAGTATCGTCGTATCCACCATGCCGATGATCATCGACGGACGTCCTGTGCGCGGGGGCTCGATCGACGTCTTCACGCGACGCCCTGCCGCTCCCGTGTCAGTCACAGCGGACTATCAGCACGGCGATGAGAGTGGTGATCCTGGTCCATACCGGTACACGCCGCGAGCGAATCCCAACGTCGAGAAGCTCGGGCCATTCACGAGCGGCGCCATCGGCGTGCGCCGTTCGCACGTCGCGGCCGACGCGGGCGCTCGGTACACGAGTCTCAACATCACCGACCAGCAGGTTCTCGCCGACCTGGGTTCCGCCTCGCCTTCAGTCCAATCGGACGTCAATGCGTCCGGCGGATCGGGAACGATCACCACGTGGACCGACAGCTCGGAGCAAAAGACCTTCGGCGGCCGAGGGCGGTTCACGGGGCTGACTCTCGTGCCGAGTACGCACCAGCTGGAGACGGCCCGAGTGATCGGCGGCTATGGAGCGTCTGCAGGCACGGCTCGGATCGGCGCCCTCAAGCTGCGGTACGCGGCAACTCGCGCGGAGCTCGATACGCGTCCCCAGACTTCGTCGCTCCCGTTCACGATCGGCCACACCCGAGCGCTGACTGACGCTCTGATCGACGCCCCCATCTCGCGCTTTCTCGAGCTGGGCGCCGGCGTCACGAACTGGGAAGCCACGGCGAGCGGGTTCGCGTCGGTCTCGCGCGTTGAAGGACGGGGGTGGGCCTCACTCAACGTGCACGACGTTCACGGGCTTGTCGCCATGTCCGTGTCGAACAACAACGTGCTGCCGTCTGCCGAGCTGCGTGCAAGCCGTTTGCTCGGCACGACCGCTGTCGGAATTCGCGCCATTCATCTCTCGACGCGGACCGACTCTGACGACGGGTGGATCGGGCCGAATGGCGGACCCATTGCAACCAGCAAGGCGCTCTCGACCGACGAGCTGCGCCTGACCCTCGACCCCGCGAACTTCAGCTGGCTGACTGGATTCACACGTGTCTGGCGGGCGAGCTACCCCGACGGAATCGGCGGTGATGGGAGATGGCAATTCGGCGCCGGGCTTCAGGCCGGGCACGACATCGCCAACCGCGTCCTGCTGCACGCGGCGGCGGAAGCCGTCAGCCGGCGCGATGATGAATCGACCCCTGGCTTCAGCGCGAGCGGCGATGCGTCCATGCACGCACCTGGCAACTTTCTGCTCGCCGCCGCGGCGGGAATCAGCAGCGAAACGACATGGGACATTCCCGGTTCAAATCAATCCACACGCGGGATTCGGCGACTCGACCTCTCGGCCAACAAATCGATGTGGCATGACCGGGCGCGCGCCCAACTGGTGCTCCGCAATCTCTTCAACACGGCGGAGCGCTATCATCCGCTTGGCGCGCAGTGGAACCTGCGGACGCATCTCGCGCTGACGATCGACCTGCCTCCTTACCGGAGCACACCGTGAGGCCTCTCATCGCCATGGCGCTTCTTGCGGCCACAGCCGGTGCGCAGGACTCGTCGTATTCGGCGCTTCGGTTGCGGGCCGCCGTCGTCCGAAATCCAATCGCGGGTCACATCACCGACGACTGGAACCCTGGCACGGGTGTCAGCGGCGAAGCGGCGACGAATGTCGGAAAGGCGGAACTGAGCCTCGGCTTCTCACACCTCGGCTACGATCCGAAAACGGGCAAGCCGCCGTACAAGGCCACGATGTTTTCACTGACCGCCACACGGCAGGTGATCGCTCGGTCGCGCGTCTCCGTCGACGGCGGAGGACGGCTCACGGACTACCGGATGGACTTCGATGACCCGACGGTCGGTCAGGGGCTCGAGACTGAAGAGGAAGTCATGCTCTCGGCGGTCGGTCGCGGACGTCTTCGCGTTCGCCGACCGTGGACGCTCTTCGGCGACGTCTCGTATGGCGTGCTGATGCTCGGTACGAAGACCCACACGGTCTTCGTCAACGCTGGCGTGGAATACGACGGGCGAATGCCTGATTGGCTGCGGAATTTCCTGCGGTAAAGGAAAAGGGCGGCCGAGTGGCCGCCCTTCTCCTTCGGCTGTCACGGCCTTAGTGCTTGTGGCTCGCCGACCAGAGATACGACGCGATGGCGTTCACCTGCGCGTCGGTGATGTTCGCGCGACCCTTCGGGGCCATCGGGAACTGATACTGGCCCTTCATCTCCGATGCCGGAACGCCGGTCATGATCGTATGCGCGATGCCCGACGGCGATCCGTCGTTGTGAACCCAGACGGAGTCCATGAGGTTCGGGCCGCGGGTGCCGCCGGTGCCATCGGGGCCGTGGCAGCGGGTGCAGTTGCTCGTGGCGGCCATGAAGAGCGCCTTGCCTTCGGCGATGGAAGAGTCGGTCACGCCGGCCGGCATGGCTGGAGCCTTGTTCGCAGCTGGAGCCGGCGTCGCGGTCGTGCCAGGGGATCCGACAGTCGACGACGGTTTACAGGCCGCGACCCCGGCCACGATCATCGCCGCTGCGAAGAGTTTCGTACGGAGCGTCATGTCAACTCGCTGGTGAAGGAACGACAACCGATCAGGAATCCGCCAAAGATGAGCCGGTTCCGAGCGCCGAGAGAATATCGCGCACCCTCGCTGTTTTGTTGAGATCCGGCGATCCCGGGAGCGGCTACGAAAAACGGCAGCCACGAGGCTGCCGTTCAAGTTGCCCCTCCTGGGATCGAACCAGGACTCTCCTGATCCAGAGTCAGGCGTGTTGCCAGTTACACCAAGGGGCAGTTCGTCTTCCGATTTTCTCTTCGGGAGAGCCTTTGAAATTAGGTCACGGGGCGGCAGCTTTCAACCCTGAATGCCCTTCCTTTCCCGTCTCGAGCGCACCGCGCAACCCGAGCGCTCGACACGACTTGCGAGCGGCCTGGTGCGTTTCGGGTACATCGGCGGCCTCGCCCTGGCCACAGGGTGCGCCGACACCGTCCGAGTGGTGAGCCAGGGTCCCACGGAGCCTTCAACGAAGATCGAGGAGCTCACGGACGCCATCGCCGCGCGGTTCACGAGGCCCGAGCGGTCGAGCCGATTCGAGCAGACGCGCCGACGCATGGTCTCGGGCGCGCTGCATCCGTCGCGGGTGTTCTCGGATACGTCGCTCTGGGGTCCGGAAACCTCGCCGACGCTCCGCACCATCACGGCGAAAGGGTCGCTTACGGACCGGGGATATCTGTTCGATGTCGTCGAGCACGCGCCGATCAGCAACGTCGGCGATACACGTCATGTGATCACGCTGCGGCGAATCGGCGACGGCGAATATCAGTGGGGCACGGGCGTCGATTTCGGAATTGGATCGCTCACCGCGGCGGACGCCGGCGAGATGCTGTCGCTCCTCCTCACGGCGGGCGGGAGCCACGACGCTGCCACGGCGAGAGCCGCATCGGTCGCCGCGTTTCCACGATCCGCGTCGGTGCTCGCAAAGCTCTTCACGATCGATTCGCTCGCGATGCATCCGGGCCCGCAGGGGACCGTTGCCGTCACACTGGCGCTGGGAATTCACACGGAAGGAATGGTCGCGACCTCGCCGCACTTCGCGGAGTATCTCGCGAAATACGTGGAGGGGTCGCGCTATCGCTTTCTGGTCACGGACCGGGCCGGCGTTCCTTTCCTTGAAGCCGTGGGCGCCGCGAGGAAGCTGACGATCAGCTACCGCGTGCAGGGCGAGCATCTGGTGAGCACGAGCGGCGCGCCGCGCGTCATGCCGGATTCATTGCGCATGATCTCCGATCTCACCATGCGCGTGAAAATGTTCGACGCGGGCTGGAAGAATCTCGTGACCGACTTCACGATCAACCGGACGTCCCGTTCGCGCTCGTGGCTGTTCACCGCGCACAAGGAACCCGACTGGACGCTGCCGCTGGCGACCGCGCATCTCATCCGTTCGTCCCTGCGCCGTCCCTTTGAGGGACAGGGCGCGTCTCTCGAGCTGGCGGTCATCGACAGCGCGGGCGGTCAGACGATCCTTGCACGCCGGGCCCGGCTCGAGGTGAAGGAGAGCGCGATCATGCGCTTTCTCAGCAGTCTCGTTTCCAGGGTGTTCGACGACCTCGATACGGCGGTCGAGCGAGAGGAGGCGGCGTACATCCGGGAGCTGATGCAGGCGTTCCAGCAGGATGCCCGAGCGCTGTTCATCCGGTAGAAACAAAAAACGCCGCGAAAATGAATTCGCGGCGTTCGCATCCAGATATGGAAGCCGGCTTTCGCCGGAGCGTGCCACATCCGCTGTCATTGGAACATCTAACGTCCTACCGAACAGCGGCGGGCAACATCTCCACAGGCGAAAACTGTGCCTGCTTCCTGAGTCTGCTTAAGTGGAGCTGACCGGGATCGAACCGGTGGCCTCTGCAGTGCGATTGCAGCGCTCTCCCAGCTGAGCTACAGCCCCGACGTGGGAAACGAACGGCCCCGCGCGAGCGCGGGGCCGACGTCTAAGCATAGCCGGGCAGCGGGTTTAGGGCAAGCGGGTTACTTGTCAGTCGACAGTCCTGAGTGTTGCGTCCTGAGATGAGCCTTCCCGCCCTCTCCGCCGTCCGGGCCGCCGCTGCCCGAATCGGGCCTTTCATCCGCCGGACTCGGGTCGTTCCGAGCCGGGCGCTTTCAGAGATCGTGGGGGCCGAGGTTTTTCTCAAGCTCGAGAATGAGCAGGAGACAGGGTCGTTCAAGCTTCGGGGTGCGACCAACGTGATCGCCGGATTGACCGCGGAGGCGCGTGGCCGCGGGGTCGTCGCCTCGTCGGCCGGGAATCACGGGCTCGGCGTCGCGCTCGCTTCACGGCGGACGGGGACCCGGGCGAAGGTCTTCGTTCCAAGAACCGCGGCGCGGGTGAAGGTCGACGGTATTCGAGCAATGGGTGCGGACGTTGACGCATCGCAGCCGAACTACGACGCGGCGCAGGCGGCGGCGATGAGATTCGCCGCCGAAACGGGCGCCGTGTTCATCAACCCATGCGCGGGCTCCGACCTGCTGGCCGGACAGGGCACTGTCGCGCTGGAAGTGATGGAGGATTGTCCGGACCTGCAGACCTTCGTGCTGAGCGTTGGCGGTGCGGGGCTGCTCGCGGGATGCGGGGCTGTCCTGCGCGCGATGAAGCCTGGAGTGAAGATCATCGGAGCCCAGAGCGAAAACACCGCGGCGATGGCACGGTCACTGGACGCCGGACGGCGCGTCGACATCGAGGACGTTCCAACAATCGCCGAAGGGCTCGCCGGTCAGATCGACGAAGATGCGTTCGAGATCGGGCGAGTCGCGCTCGACCGGATGGCGCTGGTCACCGAAGAGGAAATCGGCCGAGCGATTCTGTGGCTGCTCGACAACGAGGGCGTGCGCTCGGAAGGCGCCGCCGCGGTCGGTGTCGCGGCGATTCTCTCGGGCCGCCTCAGGCCGGCCGGCAAAACCGTCGTCGTCGTCAGCGGGGGCAACATCGACGACGAGCGGATCGCGGCGATCAGAGCAACAGCAGCGTCGCGAGGCTGAGGAAGATTCCCATCGACGCGACGTCGGTCATCGTCGTCAGGAAGATGCTCGATGCCGTGACCGGGTCAGCGCCGAGCTTCTTCAGTCCCATCGGGATGAGCGCCCCCGCAAGACCACTCACGATGCAGCTCGCGATCATCGCGACCATGACGATGCCGCCCATCATGACCGGGTGAGCGTTGTGCTGCATGCTGGCGTAGACGAACATGCCGCCGCCGGCGATCAATCCGACCAGCGCGCCGTTGAAGAACCCCAGCGTGGCTTCCTTGAGGATCAGGGCCCGTGCGCTTCCCTGCTTCAGCTCGTTGAGCGTCATCCCGCGAAGCGTGACGGCGAGCGCCTGACAACCCGTGTTGCCTGACTGACCGGCGAGCACCGGCAGGAATACCGCGAGGATGACGATCTTGTCGAGCGTACCCTCGAAGGCGCCGACCACTCCGGCGGCAACGAACGCCGTGAGAAGATTCAGCTGCAGCCAGGGATGCCGGAAGCGAAGGCTGCGCAGCCATGGGGTCGCAAGCCGCTCTTCCTTGTCGACACCGACCATCTGTCCGGGCTGAGCGGAAATCTCGAACGCCTGTTCCTCGAACATCGCCTGACCGCGCACGAGGCCGATCAACTTCCCGTCGGTGTCGCACACCGGATACACCGGGAAATGGCGGTGGACGACTTCGCGCATCGCATCCTTCAGCGCGGTCTCCGGATTCAGGGTGTACGGGTTCCTGAGCATCACGGACTCGAGCGTCGCGTGATCGTCGGCAACGAGGAGATCGCGCATCGTGACGATGCCGAGCAGCTTGCCCTTGTCGTCGCAGACGAAGCAGTAGGTCACGAGCTGCGTCTTCACGAGATCGCGGATGCGCTGGGTCGCGTCGCCGATGGTGTCGGTCGGCCGAAACACGCCGTACGGCGGTTCCATCAGGAATCCGACGCTGTCGTCCTCGAACGTGAGGTTCATCGACCACTGCTGGGTCAGATGCTGCGGCGCGGACTTGAAGAGGCGGTGACGATCTTCGGGGTCCAGGGCGGCGATGATGTCGCCGGCTTTTCCGGGACTGACGGTCGTCAGGACCGCGGGAAGCATCGACTGATCGAGATCGGCGAGATGCTCGGCCGCTTCGGTGGCGCCGAGTCTCGAGACGTGAGCAGCGACTTGTTCGACGGTGGGGGGCGTCAGGCCGGCGGCGGCGTCGCGCGAGCGGGTAGTGGCGTCCATGGGGGCTCCGGTGAGCGTGCCCCAAGATGCAGTGGGGAGTGCGGGAGTGCGAGAGGCCGGGACGTGACGGAAAACACAAAGGGCCCCGCGCGCGGAGCCCTCTGTGTCTTCCGTGACCCGGACGGTGCCGGGCGGCGTTGCTTTACGGCGTCGGACTATCGATTGCCGAAGCTCTCGCCGCGCGAGCTCTGGTCGTTGTTGAAGGAGCTGTTGCCAGCCCGCTCGCCACCGACTGAGTTGTTCGCGCCCCGGTTGCCCTGTGTGTCGGCCTTCACGCCTTCCACGCTGACTTCGCGGTCGGCGAGTCCGCCGCGCGAGTTCTGGAAGCCGCCGCTGCTGGATTCGTCACCCGTCGCGCCGGAGTTCGTGACGCCTGCCGAGCGGCCCCGCGCGGCGCCGCGGGCTTCCCCGCCGCGACGTCCGATCCGGGCCATGTGATCACGGTTCTGGCTGACGGCGAGGCCACCCTTGCGGCCTGCCTCACGCGCTTCGCCGGAATCGAATTCGTGCGCCGTACCTTTGGCATGGGCGGCCTTGCCACCCTTGCTCGCGATTTCCTTCTGCTTGCTGCGGTCCATCGACGCAAAGCCACGATTGCTGCGTCGCGAGCCCGTCGTGCCGCTCGAGGACATCCCCTCAGCGTGACTCGTGTTCCTCGAGCCCGCGCTGCGGGTCTCGTTGACTACGTCGCGCTGCCGTTCCCGGTCAGGCGCCCCGAAGCTGCGATCGTCGTTCCCCGGTCTATTCGGCATGTACTGCTCCTCCCTCTGCTACGCGTGACTACGCTCGGTTGACAGTTCCGGTCTGGCGCCCTCTGTCTGTCAGGCCCCTGCCAGTCTTGCGACCCCAAGGATTGCAAAGTGCGGACCGAAGGGCCCCCAAAGCCCGAAAGGGCCTGGTCAGGCGGCCGTCGTCTCTCCACCGAGCAAAGTCAGGACCTCGCCGGTGATGTAGGACGAATCCGCGTTCGAGGCGAAGAAGACATAGGCCGGGGCCACTTCCTCGGGCTGCCCGGGGCGCTCCATGGGCGTATCCGCGCCATGCTTCGCGACCTTCCCGGCCGTCTTGTCGGCGACGTTCAGCGGCGTCCAGATCGGGCCCGGGGCGACGCAATTCACGCGGATCTTCTTCTCCACGAGCGCCTGGGCGAGGGATTTCGTGAAGGCGTGGATCGCGCCCTTGGTCGCGGAATAGTCGAGAAGCTCCTTGCTGCCCTGGAGGCCGGTGATCGATCCGGTATTCACGATCGCGCTGCCCGGCTTCATGACGCGGGTCGCGGCCCGCGCCATGTACATGTACCCGAAGATGTTGGTCTCGAAGGTCTCGCGAATCTGCTCGTCGGTGAGCTCGTCGATCGACGGCTGATGCTGCTGAAACGCGGCGTTGTTGACGAGAACGTCGAGGCGCCCGAGCTCCCTGATCGTCTGCTCGACCGCGGTCGCAGAACGATGATTTCTTCACGTCGCCGGGCAGGAGGAGCACCGTCGCGCCCTCCGCCTCGCAGGCCCGCTTCGTTTCTTCGGCGTCGGTCTGCTCGACGCGCAGGTAGACGATCGCCACGTTCGCGCCTTCGCGCGCAAACAGGACGGCGACGGAGCGGCCGATTCCCGAATCGCCGCCGGTGATCAGCGCAACCTTGCCGGCAAGTTTTCCCGACCCGCGATACGACGGAGCTTCGTACAGCGGCCGCGGATGCATCCGCGCTTCGATCCCCGGTTTTTCCTGGTGCTGCGCCGGCATCGGCGATTTCGGCTTCGTATCGCCGGCGCGCTTTCTGGTGCGAGTCCTGGTCGGCATTGTCCTGAGATTCTGAAGTCGCCGACGGCGGGCGCAAAAAACAGTCCCGGCGTGAGTGAGATGGTATTTTTCCCGCCATGTCGCTCGCCGTTCGCCTGCTCGGTACGTCCGCGTCGCGCCCCACCGTGGAACGCAACGTCTCGTCGCTCGCCATCCATCGTGAGGGCGAGACGCTGATGTTCGATTGTGGCGAGGGGACGCAGCGGCAGATGATGCGGTGGGGCGTGTCGTTCGCATTGCAGGACATCTTCTTCACGCACGTCCACGCCGACCACATCCTCGGCGTCATCGGCCTGATTCGCACGATGGCGCTGCAGGGTCGCGAAGAACGGCTGATGCTCTGGGGACCGCCCGGCTCATCCCGCGTGCTCAAACGCGCCGAGAGTCTCGGCTTCGAGCGCGCGACTTTCCCGGTGGAGATCAACGAGCTGCCGGTGGGTGAACCACTCAAGCGGTCGGGCTACGCGATCCTTCCCTTCCCGGTCGATCACGGCGGGTCGTCATCTGTCGGCTACGCGCTGATCGAGGAAACGCGCAAGGGTCGCTTCGACCCGGATCATGCGCGGTCGCTCGGGATACCCGAGGGTCCGCTGTGGGGTCGAATCCACAAGGGCGAGAGCGTCACGCTCGAGGATGGGCGGGTGATCGAGTCGTCCGTGCTCGTGGGACCGACCCGGCCCGGACGGCGAGTGGTAGTGACTGGCGATACGCGTCCATGCGCCTCGACCGTAGAGCACGCGCGCGATGCCGACCTTCTCATTCACGAAGCGACATTCGGCGATGAAGAAGCCGATCGCGCGAAGGAGACCGGTCATTCAACCGCACGTGAGGCGGCGACGGTGGCGAAGAATGCGAACGCCCGGCGCTTGCTGATCACGCATTTCTCGGCGCGGTATTCGCGGGATCCGTCGCCGCTCGACCGCGAGGCGAAGGAAGTTTTTCGCGAGACGATCTGCGGACGCGACGGGATGGAAATCGAGGTGCCGTTTACCGACGGCGACTCAGCGCAGGGTTAGCGGATCGGGCCGCGAGACGCGCATGGAGCGGCGAAACAGCTGCGCGAGGGTCGAATCGTCCAGCGCGTCGAGCACTTTCTCCGGATAGAGGCGCGACGTCACGCTCCGCGCTTCGGGGCCTTTGCTGATGAACCAGTTGTAACGGTCCTTGCGGCTGGAGGCGCCGTCCGGATGTCGGAACACGACGATCGCGTTGCTCGAGCCGGGATTCTGGACGACCACCTTCCATGTCGTGCCGTCCGGGGATTTATAGGTCTTCGGGGTAGTCATGAGAATTCAGTATTCGGTAATCGGTCAGCCGACGGATTCCTGAACCAGCGGTTGGCGACCTGCATAGCCGGCGTGGATCTCGTGCCAGTATCCAACCTCCGATTCGCCGAGCCGCCAGCAGAGACAGATCGGGCGGCTGCCCATCGTACTCGGGAAATCGATCAGGCCCATTCCCGGATCCTTCATTTCGATTCCCAGGTCGGCCAGCTCGCGCCGGAACCCTTCGATGTCACGGGCAATGGCCTGGGCTTCTCCGGCGAGCCTGTCTGCGGTCTCGTTGTCGGCGGCACGGCCGGACGCGGCAACGAGGTCGATCTCGTTGAGCTTCTCGTTCCAGACACGGTACTGGGCGACGATATCGGCGACGATCTTCCGCACGAGCGGGAGCGTCGCATTCGCCTGTTCGACCGTGAACCGCTTCATCGCCATCGCTGATTACTTGTGAGCTTCTTCGCGTTGCCGTTCCTCGACGCGGCGAGCCCGGCGTTCGGTCGCCGCCTGATAGCGCCGCTTCTCGTCGGCCGTTTCAGGAAGCAACTCGGGGACCTCGACGGGCCGGCCATTCCGGTCGACCGCAACAAACGTCAGATAGCACGAGTTGGTGTGCCGGCGTCTGCCGGTGAGGAGTTCTTCGGCTTCGACCCGGACGCCAACCTCCATCGACGTGCGGCCGGCGTAGTTCACGCTGGCCTTCATCACGACGAGGTCGCCGAGGTGGATGGGCTCGCGAAAATCGACGCGGTCGATGGAAGCGGTCACCACTGGCAACCGGCAGTGCCGAAACGCGGAGATCGCCGCGCACTTGTCCATCATCGACATGATGACGCCGCCGAACACATGCCCCATGTTGTTCGCGTCGCCGGGCATCATGAGCTCGGACGTTTCATGCTGGCTGTCGCGGACGGGTTTCTTGAGACGGGGCACTGGGCGTGACGCGCGAGTGGTTTCCGGAGGTTCCGCCTGTAATGAAGCGAAACAAGCTGTTCTTTGCCACGTTGGCGCTCGGCTGCCTGTCGTGCACGGACCTGGTTGGTTCAGGTCGCCGCGAGGAGCTGGTGGAGGATCCGACCGCGCCCGCCACGACGGACTACGTCGGCGCGGCAATGGGCGGCTGTGCCGGCAGCCGCGCGCTCGTGTCGCAGGGAGACCCAGTACTGATCGACATCTACTTCGGGGGAACCCACCCGCCGACCCACGACGAGATCGTCGCGATCGTCGCCGCGGGCGGGGTTCCATTGAAGTCCTGGGACTGGAACATCGTCCGGGCGCGGATCGCGCCCTCGCGGCTGGAGCGCGTTGCGCGAATCGCGCGGGCACCCGTCGTGGGCTTCCACGTGCGCGATTCGACGCGTTTCGCGATCACTGTCTTCATGGGATACGACCACCGGCCGACGGCGGCTGATTCGACAGCCATCGCCGAACTCGGCGGAACCTTTCTCTTCAGGTTCCTGACCATTCCCAACGCCGCCGCGGTCATTCCCAATCGATCGATCAGGGCCATCAGCGGCTTGCCCGGCGTGGTTTACATCGAGTCGGCGCAGGGAAGCCCGCTTTGCCCGCTTTGATTTCAGGGTGAGATAGTTTCCGGGGCCGACTAGTCCGAAGTTTGCCTCACAGGTCCCCCGTGCGTACCAGATCATTCGTTCTTTCGTGCTGCCTGCTGGCAGCGTGCTCGCGTGACAGCTCCCTGAATGCGGCGACGCGCGCACCTCAGTCACCCGCGGAAAAGCCCGCGGTTGCTCCCGCTCCCGACAGCTCGTCCAGGGCACCCGCCATCGTGCGGGCTCTGTACGCGAATCGCTACGCCGCGCAGAGCCTGAAGAAGATGCGTCACCTGATCGCGATCGCCGATTCGACGGAAATCAACGGCATCGTGATCGACATGAAGGATGAATTCGGGCTGAACTACCGTCCGTCGAACACTGAATGGGCGAAGAACGCCGGGACGGCGGGCACGATTCCGAATCTGCGGGGGTTGCTCGACACCCTGAAGGCGCACAGGATCGTTGCCATCGCGCGCATGGTGGTGTTCAAGGACTCGGTCACCGCGCGCATTCATCCGGAGTGGACGATCCGCAAAGCGGACGGATCGGTGTGGCGTGACAAGAAGGGCATCGCGTGGGTGAACCCGTACGAGCGCGGCCTCTGGACGTACAACATCGGCGTGGCCGAAGAGCTGGCGAAGATGGGCTTCGCCGAAATCCAGTTCGACTACATCCGCTTTCCCGAGCCATACCCGAGTCTTCCCCGGCAGGTCTTTCCGGACGCGAAGAACGTCTCGAAGCCGGACAACCTCGCGGCGTATCTCAAGGAAGCAAAGACTCGGCTCAACGCGATCGGCGCTCGGAGCACCGCCGACATCTTTGGCCTCGTCACGACGGTGAAGGGGCCGCTCGAGGTCGGCCAGGAGTGGGAGAAGCTCGCGCCGAACACGGACGTCCTTCTGCCGATGGTGTATCCGTCACACTATCCGTCCGGCTCGTTCGGCATTCCGCGTCCGAACGCGGAGCCGTACAAGGTCATCAAGCTCGCGATCGACACGGCTCGTCTCCGCGACGCGAAGCTCGGCATCAGGTCCGAGGAGCACGTCCGCCCATGGATCCAGGCCTTCACGCTCGGGAAGCCGGCGTACGGACCGGAGCAGATCGAGGCGCAGAAGAAGGCGATCTACGACGCGGGCTACGACGGCTGGGTGCTGTGGAGCCCGGGATCGCACTTCGATCCCTTCATCCCCGCGCTCGAAAAGGAACTCGTCTCGCGCAAGAAGAAGTTCTAGCTCACTGACGCCGACGGGTCGGCAATCACCGGCTTCTCGATCGAGTCGACGGCGACGACGCTGAAGGAGATCGGGAAAGCCAGCTGCAGCGGGTCGGCCGAGGTCGGGGTTGGCTTGTTCTCTTCGACGGGAACAGTGACAGGAACGAAGGGGGCGACGTATTCCGCGCGCGCCGGGAGCGCCGGCTCATCGCGATAGTGTCTCGGAATCGCGAACGCGAGAATCGCGACGCCGAGAAGCAGAAAACCCCAGCGCGTCGCGTCGGATCCGGCGGCGAAGAGGAGCAGCGTCGCCGCCGCGAAGACGATCCCGGCCATGAGCCGCGTTCGACGTCCGCCGTCGGAGAACAGGTTTCCCTGCGCGGGTGGAACCACCGTCAGCAGCACGACCGCTGCCCCGACCATGAACGCCACGGCGATCCACCCCACAACGGGTGGAAGCGACAGAAACCTGGACATCATGCGCGGCGCGCGAGGTCGCTGACGCTGTCGAGGAGACGGCTGATCTCGTCTTCAGACGTATAGCAGGAGCAGCCGATACGGACGACGCCGTCGGCAGCCTGGCCGATTCGCTCGATGACCGTCATCGCGTAGAAGTCTCCGTTCGATACGAAGAGCCCTCGCGTTGCGAGTGCTCTCGCGATGTCGTTCGTCGAGGTTCCCTCGAGGGTGAACGACTGCGTCGGCGTACGAGACGTCCCCGCGGGCGGTCCGTACAGGGTTACTCCATCGATCCTCGAGAGCCCGTCGCGAAGCTGCCGAAAGAGTGATTCGCCGCGGGCGTGCAGCCACTTGAATGACGAGGCGAGCTGGTCGCGCTTCGATCCTCCGTTGGAAGCCACGCTCGCGAGAAAATCCACGGCGGCCGCCGCGCCAACCATTCCTTCGTGATTCTGCGTGCCGGTCTCGACGCGTTCCGGCGATTCGTTCGGCGCGGGGTCCAGCTTCGGAAAGGGAATCGCTTCGATGCGGGACTTCTTTCCATAGAGAATCCCGATGTGCGGCCCGTAGAACTTGTAGGCCGAGCAGGCGAGGTACTCGCAATCGATCGCCTTCACGTCGACGAGCGCGTGCGGCGCGTAGTGCACCGCGTCGATGAAGACCTCGGCGCCGACCTCGTGCGCCATCCGCGTTGGGATCGTCGGGTCCGTGATGGTGCCAAGGGCGTTCGAGGCGGCGCCGATCGCAAGAAGCTTCGTCCTCGAGGTGAGCTTCGACTTCAGATCGTCGAGGTCGAGAACCCCTGTCGTCGGATCGAAGCGCACCGAACGGATGGTGATTCCGCGTTCGCGTTCGAGCGCGCGCCACGGCGCGACGTTCGCGTGATGATCGAGCTCCGTGATGACGACTTCATCTCCGATCGACCAGCGTGCACCCAACGCTCGCGCCAGGTGAAAGGTGAGCGTGGTCATGTTGGCGCCGAAGGCGATTTCGTCGGCCTCGGCATTCAGAAATGCAGCGAGGGTGCGACGTGCCTCCATGATCAGGGCGTCGGTTTCCTCGCTGGTGGGATAGAGCCAGTGCGTGTTCGCATTGTGATGCAGGAGATACGCGGACATCGCGTCCACGACTTCCTGCGGTACCTGCGTTCCGCCCGGTCCATCGAAGTAGGCGACAGGAACGCCGTTGTGTTGCCGTTGGAGCGCCGGGAAACGTGAGCGAATACGGGCGAGCGTTGCGTCGCGCGTCTGCGCGGGGGCCGTCGCTGTCATGAGATCTCCACTCCCGCCCACTGTTCCACGACCTTCACCGCTTCGACGTGGTCGGCGACTTCTCCGAGCTCACCGCGAGCCATCGTGAACAGGTCGGCCACGAGCTGAGTCACTGGCGTCGCGACCTTGTTCTCGCGCGCGACCTGCGCGGCGATGCCGATATCCTTGTCGAGCAGCGCCAGGCGAAAGGTCCGGGGAAAGGCGCGCGTCAGCACGCGCTCCGGGAACAGGTTCATCGACGTATTGGAACGTCCGCTCGATGTGTTGATGACATCGAGCGCGATTTTTGGATCCACCCCGGCCTTTGCCAGCGTGGCAAGACCTTCTGCGGTCGTCCACACGTGAATCGCGAGCATCGCGTTGTTCACGGCCTTCAGCGCGTCGCCCGATCCGACCGGGCCACAGAGAACGATCTTCTGGCCGAAGCTCTTGATGATGGGGAGCGCCCGGTCGAGCAGCTGCTGCGTTCCTCCAACCATGACCGTCAGCGTTCCCTTCTCCGCTCCTGACGTTCCGCCGCTGACGGGGGCATCGATGAAGTCCACGCCGCGCTCGGCCAGACGGCTCGCTATGCGGCGAGAGGTCGCGGGATCTCCGGAGGTACAATCGACGAGGATCGCCCCCTTCTTCAGCCCCGCGAGGAGCCCAGTGGGGCCGTCGAGAAGCGATTCGACATCTTTCGAGGTCGGAAGGCAGGTGACGACGACGTCGGCATCCTTTACTGCATCCGCCGGGTTCGCCGCGGCGCGCACCTTGTGCTCGGCGGCAAAGTCGGACGCGCGCGAAGCAGTGCGGTTCCAGACGGTCAGATTGGGAAAGGCGGCGGCAACACGCGCGGCCATCGGGCGTCCAATCGCACCGAGGCCGAGGAAAGCGGGAGTCATCCGTGAAAGCTGGCCGGAGCGTGTCACGGTCGCTAGCGTGCTACATCGTGCGAACGATCCTTGACATCGACGGAATGACCTGCGTGCACTGCGTGCGCGCCGTCGTCACGGGACTTGGCGGTGTGCCGGGCGTCACCGGAGCCGACGTTTCCATCGGGCGAGCGGTCGTCGACCACGGGCCCCGTGTTCAGCGCGTGCGTCTGCGAGAGGCGGTTGAGCTGGCGGGATACAAGGTGCGGGAGATCAAGGAAGAAAGGCGGCGACTTCCGGTTCTCTGAGCTTTCCAGCACATTGGGATCCTAAGCTTAGAATTCCACGTGGACAAGTTGTCGCG